>JGI2065J20421_1001258_pt1 | contig 18897 bp, 17 predicted proteins | sample Biomet5_FD_20421 | JGI IMG/M metagenome (IMG submission 20421)
GTTCGGCCTTTGGCGCGAGCTTCCGCTAATCCCGCCTTGGTCCGCTCTCGGATCATGGCCCGCTCAAACTCGGCAAAAGCCCCCAGCATTTGCATCACCATACGCCCGGCCGGGCCTGACGTATCGACCGCCTCTGTCAGGGACCGGAACTTTGCCCCGGCCGCTTCGACCTTTTCGAGGATCAGCAATAAATCCTTGAGAGACCGGGACAGGCGGTCAAGCTTCCAGACAACGAGCGTATCCCCCTCACGCAATTGCCCAAGCACGCGCTGAAGCTCCGGCCGATCCCAGCGGCCACCGGAGGCGGATTCCTCAAAGATTTTTTGGCACCCGGCGTCCTTCAGCGCTCGGAGCTGGGGTGCTGTCTGCTGGTCGCCTTTTGAGACGCGGGCATAGCCGAGGAGCATGGAAGCGTTGCTTTTTTCAGTTGCCATAATGGGCTATTTGGCAACAGAATTATGCAAAAGGCAACCCTTTGAAATAACGACGAGGCACGAACCCTTGCGCAAACGAACGTTTGCGCACGACGGCCAACCGCTATGCGGCGTTGCAGCCCCCCGCCCCCGCGCTTCCGGTCATGCGCGCACTTGCGGGGCTGAACGCGGCGCTTGAGGAATGAGGTGGCGGATATGCTGGATGCCTGGCGCGAAAGGTGGACCTGCCTTATCCCGCCAGCGCTTGCCGGGTGGGGCTTGTTTCCTTTACCGTCGCCATGAGGGGGGCAGACATGAACAAAAGTGAGCTTATCAAGGTGTTTTCGGAGAAGTTCGAGATCGGCGCGGATGCGGCGACGGATATCGTTGGGTTGTTTTTCAGCTCCATCAAGGAAAGTTTGAAGGAGGGGGAGAGGGTTGAGATTCGCGGCTTCGGGTCTTTTTTTATGAAAGAGTATGAGAGCTATACGGGCCGCAACCCCAAGAGCGGCAAGCTTGTGGAGGTGAAGCCGAAGAAGCTTCCGTTCTTTAAGCCTGGGAAGGCGCTAAAGGACGACCTCAATCAAGAGGGTTGAGGGCGTCAAGGCCGGCGTTAGCTTGGGGACGTTTGGCATCAGAGAATCGCCCCCTCTTTTTTGGCAGCAAGGTGCTTGCGGCCTCGCGCCTTGTTCTCCTCAGAGTCCGTTTAAGAAGGTTGGCCTAGTTTTCGGAGCATAAGGCGAACAGAGGCCAGACGCAAGAAAGCCAAAGCGTTCCGCGTAAGGTTTTCCCAGTCTTTTGCAAGTCTTCTGCATCGGTTTAGCCAAGCGAAGGTGCGTTCGACGACCCAACGACGCGGCAAGATTTCAAAGCCTTTGGCTCTGTCGGATCGTTTGATGATTTCCGTTTTCAGCTGCGGCAGGATTCTGGCCAACGCTTTTTGAAACTGTGGCCCCTGATAGCCGCCATCAGCGAACAGCTTTTTCAAGAACGGGAACATTCCGAACAACGTTTCCAGTACCAGCGCGCCGCCATCGCGGTCTTGGATGTCTGCTTTGTGAACGACAGCGTGCAACAGAAGACCTACCGTATCGACGAGAATGTGCCGTTTCTTGCCCTTGATCTTTTTTCCCGCATCGTAGCCGTTCGGGTCAATCTGCGCCCCCCTTTTTCTGCGCTTTTTACGCTTTGGCTATCAATGGCGCAGGCGGTCGGGCTGGCCTCGCGGCCCATCTTTTCTCGGCATTTTACATACAGTTCGTGGTGCAACCGTTCCAACGTGCCGTCATAAGTCCAAAGATCAAAATAGTAATAGACCGTGCTGCGCGGCGGCAAATCCTTCGGCAAATATGCCCATTGGCAGCCTGTGCTAAGCACGTACATGATGCCGTTTAAGACCTCGCGTGCATCGACCTCGCGCCGCCGCCCACCACGCTTGGCTGGCGGAATAACCGGCTTAACATGGCTCCATTCTTCATCTGTTAAATCGCTTGGATACCGCAAGCCTTTGCGGTCATAGCGGGGGCGGTTCGCGGCTGTCCACATCGGCGGCCCCTCCTTGCGGGCCGCTCACAATGAATCACATCTGATTCTTTTGATTCAAGAACTTTTTAGACAGACACTCAATATTCAAGGGCGTGGATTCGCCACTATCAAAACCCTTTTGAATCTCCGCCCTCAATCCCTCAAAGCGCATGGCTTGGGTAGCCGCCTCTGCTTTCGCGGCTTCGGAGATGCCTTCATCATGCAGAAAGTCGTCGAGCGTCGATCCCCAGTGTTGATTTTGCTCGCTCATATTGTCATTTCCTTTCTTCGTTTTGGCGCTGAGGCGTTCAGCGAGAACCGACGCCCAAGCTAAAGCGGCTGCGAGGTAGGGGCCTAAGGGCGTTGCCGTTGTAATTTTTGCTGTTCGTAGCGGGCCTGTAACTCAGGGTCCGTGACCTTTCCGAGAATTGTATTGTCCTCTGACGAATACCCTTCAAGCCCTCGGGTGCTGCTAACGTGTTCGGCGAGATGTTCCGCCCCTACGGCATCGCGCAGGTGCGGTCTTAGGTAGGCATCCAAGGCCCCTACCCCCGGTTTCTCTATCTCTTGCGTCAGGACGGTTAAATATGCAGCTTTGTCAGTACCTGACCAGTCGATACTTATCCCAGCACGTTGCGCTAATTCTGCATGAATTATCATGATGGTCCGCCCGTTTGGTCACGTCCGTCAACGTGGTGTAAATTCTGTTGGGGTTGAGGTGGCCATCGGTCAGGCTGCCCTGGGTGGAATTTGTGCTGGCTGCGCCTCGTTGGGTTGGTGGTTGAGTTCGGCCATGGCCTCGACCTGCATGTAGCGGCTTTGCAGCTGCCACTCGTCGTTTTGTTCCAACAGGATTGCCCCGATGAGCCGGATAATGGACTGCTCGTTGGGGAAGATGCCGACCACGTCCGCTCGCCTTTTCACCTCTTTGTTCAGCCTTTCCAGAGGATTGGTACTGTGCAGCTTGACCCGGTGCTGTGCGGGGAAGGTCATGTAGGCCAGCACATCGTGTTCACTTTCGTCCATGAAGCTGGCGAGCTTTGGCCATTTTCCGCGAAGCTGATCGGCGACATGCCGCCAGGTCTGACTGGCGCAGGCCGCGTCAGGTTGCAGGAAGGCTTGGCGCAAGGCGGCCGAGACCATGGCGTGCTGAGTCTTGGGAACGCGGGCCAGAGCGTTGCGCATCCAGTGGACCCGGCATCGCTGCCACGTGGCCCCGAACGTCTTGGCTATCGCGGCCTTGAGGCCCTCATGGGCATCGGAGATGACCAGTTTCACACCACTTAAGCCACGGCGAAGAAGGCCTTTAAGGAAAAATGACCAGAATGGTTCGGCTTCGCTGGGACCGATGTGCAGCCCCACGATTTCCCGGCGGCCTTCCGTGTTCACCGCCACGGCGATTATGGCGGCGACGCTGACCACCCGGCCGCCTTCGCGTTGCTTGAGGTAGGTCGCGTCCAGCCACAAATAGGGCCATTCCCCCGTTAGCGGCCTGGAAAGAAAGGCATGGACCCGTTCATCGATGTCCTTGCACAGCTTGGACACCTGGGACTTGGAGATCCCGGAAAGCCCCATGGCCTGGACGAGATCATCCACACGCCGCGTCGAGATGCCGCCGATCCAGGCTTCCTGGATAACGGCCACCAGGGCGCGTTCGCTGGTTTTGCGTGGCTCCAGGAAGGGCGGAAAGTAGCTGCCTTGACGCAGCTTGGGAATGCGCAGTTGCAAGGAACCGACTCGGGTATCAAGGTTCCGGTCGCGATACCCGTTGCGGTAGCTGATCCGCTCGGCGCTTCGCTCGTGGCGGCTGGCTCCGATCAAGCCGTCCACATCGGCTTCCATGAGAAGCTGCAGGACGGCTTCCGCCAGAGAACGGAGAAAATCGCCGCCGTCGGCCTTTTGCATCAGCTCGATTAATGCCATGCTGTCCTCGGCCATCGTGGTCTCCTTTGGTTGCAGGTGCGGCTTCGTAACTTCACCTTACAGCCAATTGACCCGATGGCCACCTCGCCCATCCCGTCCAGGCTGGAGGTGCTCCCCCCGGCCTGGACGACTCCCGAATTTACACCACCTCCGTGGACTCTACCGCCCGTTTCCGTCAAGGAAGGGATGACCATAGGCAAGATACCCCATGACTTCGCCCGGCTTTTTAGACATGACAGATTTATCCGAGCCAAGCTTTAAGGCGTACTCGACAGCGGCTTTAGCATCTTGGGGATGAGAGAAAAGGACCTTTCCCCTACTCACCGCAATATCAGGCGCGGTCTGTGCTCGATCTTGCCCTGCCCAAGGGTACACATCTCCAAAAAGGACCTTATGCACGTGCAAAACGTCCTTGTACGAAAGCACTTGAATGGACGACAGGAAATTGAAGGCATCGGCCAAGCCCGACATAAAGGCGCTATGCTCTGCGTGCTTTATGATAGATAGGTCTTTTTCTAAGAAAACATTTCGAAGATACCCGCGCGTTTCAAAATCATTGAATGGATCAAAAATCATAGTTTTGTTTCGCGTAGGTAGTTGACTTGGAGGCGTAGAGCTTCAGGGCGGCTGAGGTATCCTGATCTTTGAAGACCAATTAAAAGCAGCTCAACTTCATCAAGACGAACATCATCATCGGCTAGGCGCGTGACATTACGCGCCCAATCATCGTTTGGAGTCGCTGTATAAGAAACCCCGTGCTGCCTTGCCAGATTGATAATGATGGCGGCTGTTTTCATTTTGTCAGACATCCGAACGCCCCCTTTCCTCACCTTGAAAATATAGCACATCCACTCACACCTTGCCATGGTGCAGGATGGCGTTTTCTTGGGGCGGCCAGCTAGAAGGGGCCTCTTCGCTGGTCACAGGATACCCATATTTATACCCATAAACACCCATAAGCCTAACTGGAAGAGGACTCCCCCTGTACCCGGTTTTTATGAAATGGTCTGTGAAATTATATCCTTGACCGCCCGCAAAACTTCTTTTACGGAGAAACATATTTACGGCGAATCGTAAATCTGGAAAGGCGGAAATAATGATTATCGCACTTCTGAACCAAAAAGGCGGGGTTGGCAAAACCACCCTGGCCGTCCATCTTGCCGAGGTGCTTTCACGCCTCGATAAGAGCGTCTTGCTCGTGGACGCCGATCCACAGGGCAGCGCTTTGGATTGGGCGGCCAACAGGCCTGACAATCCGCGCTTCCCGGTGATTGGCTTGCCGAAGCCGACCTTACACCGGGAATTGCCCGCCATTGCCAAGAACCATGACTTTGTCCTGATCGACGGCCCCCCACGGGTCAACGAGCTTGCCCGCGCCGCCATCATGGCAAGCGACGTGGTTCTGATCCCTGTGCAACCCTCCCCTTTCGACGTTTGGGCGGCGAAAGAAATTGTGGACCTTCTGCGGGAGGCAAGCGCATTTAAGGAAAACATTAAAAGCGCATTTGTAATTAATCGCAAAATCGTAAATACGGCTATTGGGCGCGACGTGGTGGAGGCTCTTTCCTCCTACCCCGTGCCTGTCCTCAAGACATCCATAGGGCAGCGCGTAGCCTTTGCCGAATGCGCCGCTCAAGGCCTGACCGTTCTTCACACAGACCCCAACGGTCCGGCCAGTCAGGAAGTCGTTTCCCTTGCAAAAGAACTTTTGGAGCTGTGAGCATGAGCAAGAAGGTCACTTTCGGCGGCAAGCCCGCGACGAAACCCATTACCCCGGATGATTGGGTCGAAAGCCGCAAGATCGAGGCTCCGGCCAAGACCGAGGAAATGAAGCGGCTGACGTTTGATATTTCGGAGTCTCTGCACCGGCGCATCAAAAGCCAATGCGCGGTTAAGGGGGTCAAGATGACGGACGAGCTGCGAGCGCTTTTGGAAAAGCATTTTCCGGAGCAGTCGCAAGACTACCGCAATTAAGGAGGGCCGTAAAAACTTAAATCAACATTTACGGCGATTTTATGCCCCGTCGTGCTGCTTTGCCTTCCGCTTACAGAATCCAATAAAGGCGGCGTCCGGGTTATCCGGGCGCTTGCCTGTCTTGGCAATCCACTCCCGCCAATCTTGTTCAAGGGAATAGACATCGAGGCGCGGCGCGGCCCGCTTGGCTTTTGCAAAGGTTTCTGTCTGGAGGTGAATGGTCGTCTCCGCCAGCATGCGGATAGGGTCTTCCACAATCCCAGGCTTATCAATCTCCCGCCGAACGCCTTCGAGCATGGGAACCGGACGTTTCGCCACATGGGGGGCGCTGGGCTTCAAAAGAAGGCCCTTGTCCATTGGCGCGACTTTGGCTTGCTCGTAGATGGCCTTCACGGAAGCAAGACGTTTGATAAAGAACTTCTTGAAGTCTCTTTGCCCTTGTGGGTCTTGGGCATAGTCGGCCCCGAATTGTCCTTGCAGGAGGGGCCAGGGAATGACCGTGTCCTTGCTGAGGTAGGACATGCGGTAGGTAAGCCAGAAGTAAACATCGAGGGCCATGGGCGACCGCTTGAGGGTCCTGAGCGCGTCCATGTCGACAGGTACCGGACGTTCGATGATTTCCTTAAAAAACTTGTCTGTGAGCGTGACCGTCGATTTCCAAAGGGGCAACTGATCCGGCGATTTTGGATTCCACCAAAGGCGAGCTTCGTCGGCGATCATGAGATTTCTTAGATCGGTCTGCCCTTCGTTGGCATAATGGCAATGGATCGTTGAACAGAAGAGGCTTTCCGCCTGTTTCTTGAAGCGTGTAATGTCGCCGCGTTTCCCGCCTTGCCGTGATAGCCCTAGCTCCGCCATGAACGCCGAGAGGGTAGGGCCAAGCTCAAGGACTGGGCAGCGCGTATAGACGGCCTCCGTCGTGATCCAAGAGAGCAGCAGGCGCGGGATAGAGCCATAAGGCAGCCCGACCTTGCTAGGCGCAACGATGGTTAGCGAGAAAAGCCCATTGTCCCGGACAAACTCATTCGAGGGGGCCGCCTTGTGGGGTAGGGTGGCCTGAATAAGTGCCCGCGCCATGTATCCGAGCTTTCCGGCCTTTTTGGCCTCCTCGGCTTCAATGGCGAGGGTTTCGGTTATGATCTTCGTCAGGTCTTTCCTGTCCATATTAGGACACCTCGCCGGGCTGTGGATAACTCGATTCACATGCAAAGAATCTGCGCTGAAACGCTCCCGCTCGCAAGCCGAATCTGCGCTGAAACGCTCCCGGCTTTGCGCTGAAACGCTCCCGGCTTTGCGCTGAAACGCTCCCGCGACTTACCCGCAAAGCCAGAGCCAGCCTAACTTTCCGAGCCGCCCCCTGTATTACCCTATAGACTCCCTGTAAATTAAAAACACCTGTATTGGGAGCCAACCCAACCCACTCCCATGAATCGGCGTTCGCTTCGCTCACAAGTTTGTGTCCTGATGCGCCTTCGGCGCGGTGTCTAAAAAAACCAAAAGACAGCCCACAAGGGCACGATGCGCACGACAACCTGGCCGAACCCGGACAGCCAGCCATTCACCGTCCACGCGATCCGTACGCACCGTTTTCCAAACCCAAAACCGCCACGGCCCGAAGCGGGCCTAACTGGGGCTTTGCCCCAGCCCCCACAAAGCCGAAGAAACCGTACCGCCAGTGACCTAAGCGGACTTTGGCCGAGGGCGGCCAAAGACTTCCCGGGCCGCTTGTGCGCCTTCGGCGCGGCGGCCCTTGCTGCGCGGTGCGTCGCTGCGCTCCTTCCGCTTCCGTGGCCAAGGGGCCACCCCGGCCAAAGGCCGGGAAGATGCTTTTCAGGGTACAGTGTTTGAGGGAAGGACGGCGCACGTCTTCAAGCAGAGATGCGGCGGGCGATAAGGAAAAGAAATCGACGCCAGCACCATTTCTAGGCCCGTGGAGGCGTTTTTGTAGTTGGTCGCCCCCCTTTCCTTGGCTAGGAACTCTCGGACGATCCAGGGCCATTCTCGGACGTTTTTGAGCCATTCCTTGTTTCCAGCTCCGACACAAGGGTTCGCAATTTTTGATACGGGTTATTTCCGGAGGGATGTGCGGCTGCGGTTGTTAGGGCGGTCCATGCAGCGATTTGGGCGGTTTTAGAAATCAAATCTGATTGTTTTTGGGCCTCGGTAAGTTGATTTTTTATTGCTCTGAGCATTTTTGAGGTTGTCACAGCGTACCAAAAAGTAATTCCCGCAAGAACGAGCGTCGTAAAAACATTAACGATTGCAAGCGCATGCTCACTCATACATTGTCCCCCTATGTCCTCGGATCGTCCCAAAGGCCCTCAAGCGTCCGATCTTCGTAATAGGGCACCCGGTCGGACAGGATCGGCCGGAAGCCCTGGGGTAGGACCAGCATTTTTTCCTGTGCGAAGGCCAGCATAATTTCTTCAGGGGAGAGCAGGGGCCGTTGCCGTTCGCTCTTGGACTGGCCCTTCGTCAGGCCGTAAATATCCTGTTGCTCGCTTCTCGCCTCGACCAAATGCCCGCCCATGAACTGGGACCAGTAATGCGCCGTGTCGTAATCATCGAGCGCGAACAGCGCCCGCACCCCGGCATTGCCGATGAAAGACGCCCATCTTCCCTTGTAAAGGTCTTTCATCTGCGCCACGTCCTGGAACACCGAAACAAGCTGTATCCCGTAGCCTGCCGCCAGACCCACGGCGTTTTCGACAGCCTGGAGATGGCCGAGCGTGGCCAGCTCATCGAGCATGAAGCAGACGGGCAGGGGCGGGGGATTGAGCTGATCCGTCATTTCATCGAGGGCGGAGGTCAGAACCAGACGCAGCCAACGGTTGAAGACCGGAAACTTCGGCGCGGAGAGGCACAGAAAGACCGACATCGTGCCCGTGTGCCAGTCCGCGAAGCTCACTTCCTCCCCCGGCCCCGAGCCCGAAAGACAGGCCGCAATGAAGGGATTGTCTAAAATCTCCGTCTCGCGCTGCGCCGTGGAGAGGATCGAGCCGAACTCTTTTTCCGGGGTTTGCAGGAAGGACAGCGCCAGCCGGGACACCAGGCCGCCCGCCGCTTCGGTTTCGGCCATGCGTTCCAGGAGCTGGTTGATATTCTTCAGGAGCCAGTGACGCACGAGAACCAGGCTTTTACTCGCGGGGGGCAAGGAGGGGTGCGAAACCACAAACAGAATGATGGCCGCAAGGAGCTGTTGCGCGCTTGCCGTCCAGTGATCCCGCTTGCCGCTCTCGCCCATGACCAGGGCGGCGGCCAGGGCCTTGCTCTCCGCTTCCATGTTGGCGGCCGTGAAGCGCGAAAAAGGATTGAAACGGGCTTGCGGCTTCCCGGAAATCCCGAAGGGATCGAGATAAAGCACCTTGTCGTTGAGTGCTTCCCTCTGGCGGCCCGTGGCGCGGGCGTTCTCGCCCTTGGGATCGAGGACGAAGGCCGAGCCGGGATAGCGCAGCAAATGGGGGATGATGAGGGAGGTTCCCTTGCCGCTTCGCGTGCTGGCCATGAGGAGGACGTGCTTTTCTGTTTTCAGGAAAAGAGGGAACCCGTTCACATGCCCGAAAGCCATATGCCCCTTGCCGTCTGGGGCGCGTAGCGCCTCTATCTCACGCGGGATCGCGAAACGAGCGCCTTTGGAGTCGTCAGGGACGTCCTCCCTTTGGGGCAATGGGTTGCCTGTGAACCAGTACCAGAATGTTAGAAGCGTTCCAAAAAAGGAACCGCTTTGCGCCTTTGTGATAAAAACCTCGTTAGAGATTTTTGCAGTGGCCTCGAATATCTTACGCGGGAGCAAAACAACGGTCAGGATGAAAAGCGTAAAGGCGAGATAGATAGAAAAAAGATTTATGGCTCCGCCGATGGTCAGAGCTATTGGTGGAACCAGGCCGTATTTTATGGGCCATAAAATCCACCAGCTATCGGGAATGAACGAAAATAAGAGCATCCCAGGTATGAACGAAAAGCGGCCCAGGATCATGGCAAGGGCGAGGTAGATTTTCCAAATGGGGGCCTTTGCCCGGTCGCCTTGCGCCCGTAGGCTCCAGACCGTGGAGAGGTGGGCGAGAGCGGCCGCAACCCATAGATCGAAAATCAGGTTTGTGAAACCGAAGCTTCTGGCGAAGGCTAGGACATAATAAAGAAACTCGCTTGGTCTTTCCCTGGATGTTGTATGGGTTATGAAAAGGGCAAAGAGATCGAGGCAAACCATGATCCCGGTCAATAGGGCGGCAAGGCTCCAGAGGATCACGAGGGTACGGCGTAGCCATTTGACGCGAAACCGTCCCGCCAGGTTGGGGCCTGAGAGAGCCATCTTGAGGAAAGGGTCGAGAGTCGCAACGGACGCCTGTTTTGCCTTGCTCACAAGATCGTCAATGGACACAACGCCTTCCCGCCTTTGGGATCGGCCCCGGTTCAGGTTCATTTCCAAACGCCTTGATTCAGCCTCTTGAGCCGCTTTTTTCCTGTCGATGCCCCTTTTTGAGCAAGAAAGGGAGTAAACAAAAACCACTTGTCAAATGTCAATTTACTGTTTACAATAACAGCAATGATTAGAAGCTACCGCCATAAGGGCTTGCGGCTCTTTTTTGAGAAGGACGACAGCAGCAAATTGCCGCCGGACATGCTGCAACGGATCGATATGATCCTTTCGATCTTGGACGCGGCGGAGGATATAGAAGGCGTGGACGTTCAAACTTTTAGACTCCACCAACTCAAAGGCGATTTGAAAGGCGTTTATGCCGTCACTGTCCGTGCGAACTGGCGCATCATTTTTCGGTTCGATGAGGGAGACGCTTTCGACGTTGATTTTGTCGATTATCACTAGGGAGAAAATGGCTATGAGCAGAAAGACCCCCATACATCCCGGTCTTCTCGTCAAGGAGTGCCTCGACGATCTTGGCCTTAGCGTTGCTGAAGCCGCAAGAAGCATCGGTGTCACCCGCCAGCAGTTGCACAATGTCATTGCCGGACGTAGCGCCGTCACGCCGGAAATGGCCGTTCGGTTTGAAAAGGCGTTTGGCAGCACCGCTGACACTTGGCTTCGGATGCAAATGAATTACGACCTTGCGCAGGTCCGTCAGCGCAATCATGAAATCACTGTAAACCGACTGACGCCCAAGGTTGCGTGAACTCTTTGTGGGATGATGGTTTCCAAAATTAACGGCTGCATGTTGCCATACTCCACTTTTTAGCGCCGCTCTTTCCGCCCGAGCCATCCCCCCGGCAGCAAACCGCCCGAAGGGCGGGTGGCCGCAGGCCACGGGAGCGGAAGGAGCGCAGCGACGCACCGCGTAGCAAGGGCCGCCGCGCCGAAGGCGCACAAGCGGCCCGGGAAGTGTTTTCGCGCCCCCGCGAAAAGTCCTCATTCGTTCCCGGCCGTCTCGCCTGGGAGCCAACCTTTTGCCTGAAGCAGTTCCCGGTCCCGCTTGGCGGTAATGGCGCGGTCGAGAATCTTTTGCACGGCCCGAAGGATTTCAGGATGGATTTTCGCGTCCGCCAGCAGCCCCGCGCCGATGATGATCTTGAGGCGGGTGTCTTCCTTCCTGACCTTCGCTTTTTCCCTGGCTTCGAGTGCGGCCAATTGCTTTTCAATTTTCGCCTTGCGTTGCTTAAGCGTCTCGATGCGGTCGGTCTTGGGCATTCCATCCCCCTCGGTTTTCCCGACCATCTTTGAACTCTCGCTTGCGGCCTGTCTATAGCCAGAGGCTTGTTTTTCAGGTTTCCGTTTTTTCATTTTTCTCCCTCCTTGTTTTTTGTTTGATAGTCCCCTTCCCTCTTTAGCTTTTTTTCTTTGCCTTTTGGACAACATATTTTGCGACTGGACAGAATCAAAGAGGATGGCTAGCTTAAGTTGTAGGTAGAGCAGTCCCTAAGGGCGCACTTATACATTACTTAGTAATGTGTGCGGTCAAACCATCCGGTCGGACAACCCTAAAACCCTTTCCCTCCCCAAGCCTGCCATCCGGCAGGCAAACCCGAAAAGGCCCCGGCCATGGCAATCTTCCACTTCTCCGCGAAAATGGTCAGCCGCGCGAAAGGGCAAAGCGCCGTCGCGAAAGCGGCCTATAACGCCCGCGACCAACTCACGAACGACCAGACTGGAGAGCACCACGATTACAGCCGAGGCAGCGGCCTGACCTTCGAAGGCATCTTCGCCCCCAAGAACGCGCCCGCCTGGGCCAAGGACCGTGAAAAACTCTGGTCCGAGGTGGAGGGAGCCGAGAAGCGCAAAGACGCGCAGCTCGCCCGCTCTATCGATATCGCCCTTCCCCATGAACTGACGGAGGAGCAACGGCGGCAGCTCGTGACGGACTTCGTCCGAGAAAACTTCGCCCGCAAAGGCATGGTCGCAGACGTGGCGATCCACGCCCCTTGCAAGGAAGGCGACGAGCGCAACCACCATGCGCACATCCTCTTGACCACGCGCGAGATCGGCCCGGACGGCTTCGGAAAGAAAGTGCGGGACTGGAACAGCCGGGAGCAAATGGAAACCTGGCGGGAAAATTGGGCGCGCATGGCGAACCGCAGCCTTGAGCGTCACGGCCACGAAGCGCGGATCGACCACCGGAGCCTAGAGGCCCAGGGGATCAACCGGGAGCCGACGACGCACAAGGGCCCCACAGCCACACAGATGGAGCGCGAGGGAGAGGCAAGCGAGAGGGGAGACATTAACCGGGCGATCGAGACGCGGAACCAGGAGCGGGGGCGACTTCGGGAAGAAACCCTGGAGATCGACCGCGAGATCGAGGCGATCCGCGAACAGGACGGGAAGGAGGCGACGCCGGAGACGACGAAAGACCGTCCGGTTGAGAACGCCATTCATAAGACCACGGACGTGATGGAAAAGACCCTCGACGCGTCACTTGATTTTTTCCTTGGCGCACCTCCGAAGGCAATGAAGGCCCCAGCCAAGCAGAAGACCGAGGAGCTGGAAGACAAGCGGGCCCACACAGGGCAAAAATATCAGCAGGTCAAAGCCGAGCGCGAGGCCTTGCGGGAGAAGCTGGGACTTACACGCGGCAGCAAAGGGCGCGGCCGCAGCCGAGACGACGACGAGGGCGGCCGGGACCGTGAGCGGGAACGAGAATAGGCTTTCCCCTCGCCCAAGGGGGAAGCCGAAGCGAAGGGGCAAGACCGCAGAGAAGAAAAAGGCGGCCGCCACGGGCCTATGCTGCTTTGCAGCCCCCCGCCCCTGCGCTTCCTGTCCTGCGCGCACTTGCGGGGCTGGACGCGGCGCTTGAGGAGTACAGGGACTTTGAGGCGGCGGGGATGTTGGACGCCTGGCGCGAGAGGTGGGCCTGCCTTCTCAAGTATGGGTGAGAGTGAGGCAAGGCCCTTGTCACGTGTAAGCTGTTTTCCGGCAACAGGCTAAGCTTAAGAGTGGACGGGGCACGTCGATATTTGTACACCGCAACAAAAGGACATGTGGCCTTTACGTCGGGGAAGGTCCCGGATTTTGGGGAGTTGCGGAAGGCGATGCTGGCCCTTGAGGTTTTGCCCTGCTTGTGACCTCAGCAATAGCAAATCTGATTGTGAAAAGACCATTGAAAACAGCAAGCCCCCCAAAAAAAGCAGCCCCAAGGGGGCTTCCAGACAAAGCATTGTAAAGAGCAGCAGCGGAAGAACCACTTGAAGCTATGCAGGACGCAAGGAATAATTGAGGTGTGTAAGATTGTTTCATGTTTTTCCAATCAAGTGATTATTAGGCATATATGACGGCAGATTAGTGCGTTGTGTCTTTTGTTTCAACAGAAATATGAATGGTGTTTTTATATATGACCACATTGGATATTTCCGCCATTTTAGGAATCGTTGGTACATTAATTGGGATTGCTGCGAATATTATTCAAGCAACAACGCTAGATGAAAATAAATATTTTTTATTGCTTATTATTGTATTTATTGCTTCTACATTGCTTTTGGTCTTTTCTTTAATGAAAAAAGTTAGTGATATTGAGAATGTTTTAAGTATTCACAATTTTGCCAAATCCTTGTCGCGTAATAAAATAAAGATTTTATCTAGAATTAATGTGCTGAGTTTCCTGTATTTTTTATTTGTTTTAAGTTCCATGTTTATGATTTGGCGAGGGGTGAATATAAAAATTGAGCAGTTCAATAACGATATAAAATCGTTGGACTTCAATAAAAGCATTGATGAATTAAATAAAAAACTAGAATACTCTAGAAGTCAATATTCGTCAGATTTAGCCATTATTTCTGATCAATTAAAGTCGTTGAAATACCTTGAAAAAAGAAACAAAGAAATGGAGGAGGAGTTGTCTAAGCTAAAGAATCTTGATGATATGCAAAAGAACTTAGCACAAAAAATAGAAAGTGTTTCCATTCAATCTAATGCGTTGAAAAATTATATAGAGCAAGTAAAAAAAGATTTCTTGGGTAAAGATAGACAAGATTTACCGCTTAACAAAAAAGAAATTAAAAGGCATGAGAAAAGTGAAGAAGCCCCTAAGTCGGTTAAACTGGACACAACAATAGATAAAAACAATGATGTGTTATTTAATACTTATCGGATATCATCGGGAGAAAGTTTTTCCATTAGAAAAGGTGGTAATTGTCTTGTAGGTGGCACAACTAGGATGTCGGTCGTAAGCGAAAATAGTGATGGAAGTGTTAATGTTAATATTAATAATGTATCGCAAAATCTTAGCTCAGGAGCCACTGTTGGATTTAAAGATATTTCGGATAGAAACTGTGCCTTGGCTTATATATCGAAACGTACTGATAAAGAATGGGATGATAAAGTGTATGGGGATGTTATTAAATATGTATTCATTGCTAGCTGTCCAAAACAATAGCCGTCTAATTTTTGGGCAATGTTTATATTTAAGTCATTCAGTTGTTTTTCACAACAGTTATATTTTAGTCTTATATTAGACCTGTGCTCTAGTGAGCAGACGCGACACCGTAGAAGGGTGAACCGCAAACACGCGGGCCATGTCAGCCGCCGTCTTGCGGCCAGAGGCCACGGCGTCCACGATTTCCTTTTCCTGTGCGGCCGTCAGCCGTGGTTTCCGTCCGGGCGTTCGGCCTTTGGCGCGAGCTTCCGCTAATCCCGCCTTGGTCCGCTCTCGGATCATGGCCCGCTCAAACTCGGCAAAAGCCCCCAGCATTTGCATCACCATACGCCCGGCCGGGCCTGACGTATCGACCGCCTCTGTCAGGGACCGGAACTTTGCCCCGGCCGCTTCGACCTTTTCGAGGATCAGCAATAAATCCTTGAGAGACCGGGACAGGCGGTCAAGCTTCCAGACAACGAGCGTATCCCCCTCACGCAATTGCCCAAGCACGCGCTGAAGCTCCGGCCGATCCCAGCGGCCACCGGAGGCGGATTCCTCAAAGATTTTTTGGCACCCGGCGTCCTTCAGCGCTCGGAGCTGGGGTGCTGTCTGCTGGTCGCCTTTTGAGACGCGGGCATAGCCGAGGAGCATGGAAGCGTTGCTTTTTTCAGTTGCCATAATGGGCTATTTGGCAACAGAATTATGCAAAAGGCAACCCTTTGAAATAACGACGAGGCACGAACCCTTGCGCAAACGAACGTTTGCGCACGACGGCCAACCGCTATGCGGCGTTGCAGCCCCCCGCCCCCGCGCTTCCGGTCATGCGCGCACTTGCGGGGCTGAACGCGGCGCTTGAGGAATGAGGTGGCGGATATGCTGGATGCCTGGCGCGAAAGGTGGACCTGCCTTATCCCGCCAGCGCTTGCCGGGTGGGGCTTGTTTCCTTTACCGTCGCCATGAGGGGGGCAGACATGAACAAAAGTGAGCTTATCAAGGTGTTTTCGGAGAAGTTCGAGATCGGCGCGGATGCGGCGACGGATATCGTTGGGTTGTTTTTCAGCTCCATCAAGGAAAGTTTGAAGGAGGGGGAGAGGGTTGAGATTCGCGGCTTCGGGTCTTTTTTTATGAAAGAGTATGAGAGCTATACGGGCCGCAACCCCAAGAGCGGCAAGCTTGTGGAGGTGAAGCCGAAGAAGCTTCCGTTCTTTAAGCCTGGGAAGGCGCTAAAGGACGACCTCAATCAAGAGGGTTGAGGGCGTCAAGGCCGGCGTTAGCTTGGGGACGTTTGGCATCAGAGAATCGCCCCCTCTTTTTTGGCAGCAAGGTGCTTGCGGCCTCGCGCCTTGTTCTCCTCAGAGTCCGTTTAAGAAGGTTGGCCTAGTTTTCGGAGCATAAGGCGAACAGAGGCCAGACGCAAGAAAGCCAAAGCGTTCCGCGTAAGGTTTTCCCAGTCTTTTGCAAGTCTTCTGCATCGGTTTAGCCAAGCGAAGGTGCGTTCGACGACCCAACGACGCGGCAAGATTTCAAAGCCTTTGGCTCTGTCGGATCGTTTGATGATTTCCGTTTTCAGCTGCGGCAGGATTCTGGCCAACGCTTTTTGAAACTGTGGCCCCTGATAGCCGCCATCAGCGAACAGCTTTTTCAAGAACGGGAACATTCCGAACAACGTTTCCAGTACCAGCGCGCCGCCATCGCGGTCTTGGATGTCTGCTTTGTGAACGACAGCGTGCAACAGAAGACCTACCGTATCGACGAGAATGTGCCGTTTCTTGCCCTTGATCTTTTTTCCCGCATCGTAGCCGTTCGGGTCAATCTGCGCCCCCCTTTTTCTGCGCTTTTTACGCTTTGGCTATCAATGGCGCAGGCGGTCGGGCTGGCCTCGCGGCCCATCTTTTCTCGGCATTTTACATACAGTTCGTGGTGCAACCGTTCCAACGTGCCGTCATAAGTCCAAAGATCAAAATAGTAATAGACCGTGCTGCGCGGCGGCAAATCCTTCGGCAAATATGCCCATTGGCAGCCTGTGCTAAGCACGTACATGATGCCGTTTAAGACCTCGCGTGCATCGACCTCGCGCCGCCGCCCACCACGCTTGGCTGGCGGAATAACCGGCTTAACATGGCTCCATTCTTCATCTGTTAAATCGCTTGGATACCGCAAGCCTTTGCGGTCATAGCGGGGGCGGTTCGCGGCTGTCCACATCGGCGGCCCCTCCTTGCGGGCCGCTCACAATGAATCACATCTGATTCTTTTGATTCAAGAACTTTTTAGACAGACACTCAATATTCAAGGGCGTGGATTCGCCACTATCAAAACCCTTTTGAATCTCCGCCCTCAATCCCTCAAAGCGCATGGCTTGGGTAGCCGCCTCTGCTTTCGCGGCTTCGGAGATGCCTTCATCATGCAGAAAGTCGTCGAGCGTCGATCCCCAGTGTTGATTTTGCTCGCTCATATTGTCATTTCCTTTCTTCGTTTTGGCGCTGAGGCGTTCAGCGAGAACCGACGCCCAAGCTAAAGCGGCTGCGAGGTAGGGGCCTAAGGGCGTTGCCGTTGTAATTTTTGCTGTTCGTAGCGGGCCTGTAACTCAGGGTCCGTGACCTTTCCGAGAATTGTATTGTCCTCTGACGAATACCCTTCAAGCCCTCGGGTGCTGCTAACGTGTTCGGCGAGATGTTCCGCCCCTACGGCATCGCGCAGGTGCGGTCTTAGGTAGGCATCCAAGGCCCCTACCCCCGGTTTCTCTATCTCTTGCGTCAGGACGGTTAAATATGCAGCTTTGTCAGTACCTGACCAGTCGATACTTATCCCAGCACGTTGCGCTAATTCTGCATGAATTATCATGATGGTCCGCCCGTTTGGTCACGTCCGTCAACGTGGTGTAAATTCTGTTGGGGTTGAGGTGGCCATCGGTCAGGCTGCCCTGGGTGGAATTTGTGCTGGCTGCGCCTCGTTGGGTTGGTGGTTGAGTTCGGCCATGGCCTCGACCTGCATGTAGCGGCTTTGCAGCTGCCACTCGTCGTTTTGTTCCAACAGGATTGCCCCGATGAGCCGGATAATGGACTGCTCGTTGGGGAAGATGCCGACCACGTCCGCTCGCCTTTTCACCTCTTTGTTCAGCCTTTCCAGAGGATTGGTACTGTGCAGCTTGACCCGGTGCTGTGCGGGGAAGGTCATGTAGGCCAGCACATCGTGTTCACTTTCGTCCATGAAGCTGGCGAGCTTTGGCCATTTTCCGCGAAGCTGATCGGCGACATGCCGCCAGGTCTGACTGGCGCAGGCCGCGTCAGGTTGCAGGAAGGCTTGGCGCAAGGCGGCCGAGACCATGGCGTGCTGAGTCTTGGGAACGCGGGCCAGAGCGTTGCGCATCCAGTGGACCCGGCATCGCTGCCACGTGGCCCCGAACGTCTTGGCTATCGCGGCCTTGAGGCCCTCATGGGCATCGGAGATGACCAGTTTCACACCACTTAAGCCACGGCGAAGAAGGCCTTTAAGGAAAAATGACCAGAATGGTTCGGCTTCGCTGGGACCGATGTGCAGCCCCACGATTTCCCGGCGGCCTTCCGTGTTCACCGCCACGGCGATTATGGCGGCGACGCTGACCACCCGGCCGCCTTCGCGTTGCTTGAGGTAGGTCGCGTCCAGCCACAAATAGGGCCATTCCCCCGTTAGCGGCCTGGAAAGAAAGGCATGGACCCGTTCATCGATGTCCTTGCACAGCTTGGACACCTGGGACTTGGAGATCCCGGAAAGCCCCATGGCCTGGACGAGATCATCCACACGCCGCGTCGAGATGCCGCCGATCCAGGCTTCCTGGATAACGGCCACCAGGGCGCGTTCGCTGGTTTTGCGTGGCTCCAGGAAGGGCGGAAAGTAGCTGCCTTGACGCAGCTTGGGAATGCGCAGTTGCAAGGAACCGACTCGGGTATCAAGGTTCCGGTCGCGATACCCGTTGCGGTAGCTGATCCGCTCGGCGCTTCGCTCGTGGCGGCTGGCTCCGATCAAGCCGTCCACATCGGCTTCCATGAGAAGCTGCAGGACGGCTTCCGCCAGAGAACGGAGAAAATCGCCGCCGTCGGCCTTTTGCATCAGCTCGATTAATGCCATGCTGTCCTCGGCCATCGTGGTCTCCTTTGGTTGCAGGTGCGGCTTCGTAACTTCACCTTACAGCCAATTGACCCGATGGCCACCTCGCCCATCCCGTCCAGGCTGGAGGTGCTCCCCCCGGCCTGGACGACTCCCGAATTTACACCACCTCCGTGGACTCTACC
>JGI2065J20421_1001268_pt1 | contig 18764 bp, 23 predicted proteins | sample Biomet5_FD_20421 | JGI IMG/M metagenome (IMG submission 20421)
GTGGTTGTAAATAATGTTACAATGTGTGAGAAGCAGTCTAAATTCTTCGTGAAATAGTGATTTTTGAAGCTAATAAAAAACACACGTGGAATTTAGGTATAACACTGATAAATATGAGGTAGAACAATGCTTACAAAGGATGAAATTATTGAATTGATTGAAAAGGCTGCAGTTGAATCTCCATTCAATCGGTTCAGTATAATTGGAATCCCGGAATTGCCGATGTGGGAAAAACCAATCGTCGGATTTGCACGTGGAGATGATCCGTATTTTGCTTATTGCAAAAAATCTATCGGTGATTTTTATTGGCTTCCAAAAGAGGTATACAATCTTAAATATAAAGATGAATTCGTTGAAGATGATCAATTGACAGTTATAAGTATTGGTTTCCCCCAAACGAGAGAAACAAAATCAGAGCAGGCAAAGTCATCAGATATGCCAAGCGACCGTTGGCTCTATACAAGGGGTGAATGGGAGGCTATGATCTCAAAGATTACTGAGGAGATTGTTGCAAAATTAATTGCAGACGGGTTTAAGGCTGTATCTTTGGATTCAATTAAAGAATTTGCACGACATACTTCGGATACTTTTGGGATTGCATCGAATTGGTCCCATAGACATACTGCCTTCATCGCCGGTTTAGGTACTTTTGGGTTGTCTGATGGTCTCATTACCAAAAAAGGGAAAGCCATGAGATTTACGACAATAATATTAAATCGGAAATTGGAACCAACAAAACGTGAGTATGACAACCACCATGAATATTGTAAATTTTATAAAGATGGTTCCTGCGGAGTCTGCATTGTCAGGTGTCCGGTTAATGCAATTACGAAGGATGGGCATGATAAAGACAAATGTAGTGAGTTCCTGCAAAAAATCAAAAATGAAACCGGACCTGATTTTGTGAAGAATTCACTTTACATTTCTGGATGCGGGCTTTGCCAAAGTAAAGTCCCCTGTCAGGATGGCGTTCCAAAATAGCAGGCAAAGAAGGAAAGGAATGAGTGAAGCAACATGAGAGAAAAATTAGAAACATTTGTAAAAGAATATGTGAAAGAATGTAGTGAGAGTCCTATGACAAAGTCAAAATGGGAAGAACCTGTTTTTGCATATGCAAGCACCAAAGATCCAATATTTAAGGATCTAAAGACAATTATCGGTTCGTATCACAAGCTTCCAGAAGACATTATGGAAGATGGAAAAACCGTGATAGCGTATTTTATTCCGATCGCCAGGAGTATCGCTGATTCCAATATACCAGGATATTTTTCCTCTGAAAAATGGGTATATTCCTATTTCGAAACGGTAGATCTCATTAACGGCATCAATGAAGGCCTAAAAAAATTGTTTGCTGACAATGGATATAAAATTGCCGTCACCGCTGATCATAGAAGCTGGGATCCAAAAACGATGCAATGCGACTGGTCTCACCGTCACGCAGCATATATAGCCGGGCTTGGAACATTTGGGCTAAACCGTGGACTTATCACAGAAAAAGGAGTGTGTGGACGAATCGGTACGCTTATCACTGATGCTGAGATTAAACCGACGAAGCGGCCTCAAGAAGAATTTTGTTTATACAAAAGAAACGGAAGCTGCCGAATTTGCTTAAATAAGTGCCCAGTTTCTGCGCTTGACGTCCCTGACATTTACGATAATAGGAAATGTATGGATGTAACCTATGAGAACGCAGAGAAATATAAAGAAATTGGATTTGCGGACGTCTGCGCAAAGTGCATGACGGGTGTTCCTTGTTCGTTTAAAAAACCGGATTAGACACAAATCCCCAATAGTTAAAGGAGGTAGTTTTATGAAAATTGAAAAGCTAACAATTTTATGGACATCAGGTGATATTGATGTTGCTACAAGAATGATTCTCAGGTACACTTTAAAATCTAACGTCAATAAATGGTGGAAAGAATGCAATCTCATAACCTGGGGACCATCCAACAAATTACTTTGCGAAAGCGCTGACTTGCAAGCCACATTACGTGAGATTATGTCAAATGGGGTAAAAGTATTTGCGTGCCTTAAATGCGCGGAAGAATATGGACTGGTTGATCAATTAGAAAAAATGGGCATTGAAGTTAAGTTGATGGGTGAACCATTGACGGAGTATCTTCAGGATGACAGTTATCGCGTTCTATCGATTTAACACTTGAGCCAAAACGGCCGATGAATCAGCATAAAATCTGACGGTCGGCTGTAACTTTATGGGCAACTGAATATTCCTTGCACAATTCAGGCAGTTTAGTTAGACTGATGTTAGTACTTTCGGAGAGCGAAAAAGCCGGCATTCTCTTTGAAAGAGCCACAAGACTATTATATCTTTAACTCAGAAGGAATAAAAATGAATAATCCGCAGATCAAAGGAATCGTTAGCATGCTGATTTGCGCTGTGTTGTGGAGCACAGCCGGTATATTAATTAAATTGCTGCCATGGAATCCAATGGTCATCGCGGGCCTGCGTAGTGTGATTGCGGGGAGTTTTTATTACATCTACATGCACCATGAAAAAATCCGTTTTGTTCTCAATAAACATTCCATATGGAGTGGCATTTTCCTATTAATTATTTCATGAAAAAGATCATTTGCCACTTCACGTTCTTCAATAATCGACGTATAAAAATCATTTGCTGCAGCATGTGAATATGGATGCCTTTTACTCCTGTAGAACGAATACATTCTATTTAGTAATTGTTCTTCTTGCTCGCTTCCCGTTTTATCGATTAGTTCATATCGTACTCCAGTTTCATCACAAGTAAAAAACTTTCCTGGTTGATCTTTCCCACCACAGTCAAATCCAAATTCTAAAAGGATTTTTTTCATAAACCCCTCATACGCACGTAAGGCCGGTACGACAAGACATGAGTAGTCACCTAATTCCATATCTATTCTTGCAAAAACAAAAGAACTCGATAATATTGCTATTTGCGTTAGGGAAAGATAACTATATAATTTTTCTCCCAATACAGATTTCATTTCTTCAATTATTTCATTTTTTTCTACAGGTACATTGCAATACTGTATTTGCGCATCTAATACATCGCTCTTGTCAATGCCAACGTCTGCCACCATACCAACTATTTCGTTAAAAAGGAAAAGTGGTTTCCCCTGTAAAAACATCCTAGACGTTGATGGGAAAAATTTAATAGCAACAGAATCTCCCTCAAGGCCCTTATACTTATACATATAGTATTGTTGCTTACCGGCCTCCAATTGAGTGGATTCGTTTATGCATTGAGCATCATCGCCTTCATTCAACAATTCAATAATAGTATCAAAATCGTCTTTCTCTATTATTATCGAAAATCCATTTGCAAATGGTGAGTCTTTTATAGGGTTTTTAGATCTGCTTAGTATATAATCTGCGATTTGGCATGAAATGTCCTGGTATCGCCCTACCTTCGGAGATATGGTTAACAATCCACCATTACATTTTATAAAATGTAACTTGATGTCTTTTCCATCATTCTTAATGTCAAACTGCAATCTTCCATTTGTATCTGTCAACGCCGACTTCGTTTTGACCGAAAACGCCGACGAAAATTGACCTACTCCCGCCGACTTCCAAGCGCCGGATCCAAATCGCCGACGCGAAGCCTGTCTTTTAATCTGTAAGTGCTTCCCTTGATGTTGACCACAAAAGAATGATGCAGCAGTCTGTCAAGAGTCGCGGTAGCAATAACTGTATCTGACATCATCTCTCCCCACTCGCTGAAATGCTTGTTGCTGGTAAGGATGATGCTTCCTGTTTCATACCGGCGGCAGACTATCTGAAAGAACAGTTCTGCAGCCTCCCGGTCCATTGTAGTGTATCCGACTTCATCAATGATCAGTATGGCGGGTCTGGTATATATCCTCCAGCGCCGGTCCAGTCTGTTCTGACTTTTGGCCTTCAACAGATCCCGGATCATATGCGACAGGTTCGTGAAGTACACCGTTCTGCCGTTTTCGATGGCTTTTAGCGCAAGTCCGATGGCGAGATGTGTCTTGCCGACTCCGGGCGGTCCCAGAAAAAGGACATTTTCATTTCTCTCAACGAACACGAGCGTAGAAAGATCGTTGATCATTTCTCTGTCGATGCTCGGCTGGAAATCGAAATCGAATTCATCGAGAGTCTTGCGTGACGGCAGTTTGGAAAGTTTTAGTCTTGTCTGCTCGCTTCTTCTGCGGCGTGCCTGCTCTTCTTCCAAAAGCAGGCCGTGAAGAAAGTCGAGATATGTTATCTCATCATCACGTGCGGCTTCATCCAGCTTTGCATCCAGGAGCTGTTCTGCGGTAGTGAGCCCCATGTCGTCAAGAAGCTTAAGCGTGTGTTCGTATTCAACCATTTGACACCTCCAGGAGCTCTTCGTATACAGCCAGCGAACGTTTTTCCACATTCCCTGCTGTCTGTCTTGCACTCGGCATAAACGCCATTCCATGTTTTTCGGCAAGTCCGCGGTACTGTCCTTCCATATAGACGATACGTCCCGATCTCGGCTCTACAGCATGCTCCGATATCAGCTGTAATCCGTCGAAGATCTCGATCCGGTCCTTTCCGGCACGCACGGTGACCTGTCTGCTGCTGTATTCCCATGGGACTCCATAACGTACTCCATCGTAGCTTATGAATCCGTCCCGGCTGACGCGCCTGCTCTCATACCGGTAACGGTCACGGATGACCGGATCAGGGAGCGATGACATATGCTCTGATGACAGCATATGATATGCGGTCTCTCCGGTAGTATTCGAAACTTTGGCATTGGCTTTTTCACACCAGGACATGGCCTGCAGATTAAGATCGGCAATATCGGTGAACTCGCGTCCCGGTATGAAATTGCTCTTTACATAATTCACAAGGCGCTCGACTTTGCCCTTTGTCTCCGGTCTTCTGACTCTGCATACCTTCGGCACGAATCCGATATCGCAGCAGAAATCGAGGAACGCCCCGTTCCATATCGGCTTCCCGGATTCTCTTCCGTCGATCACGGTTTTCATGTTATCCGTGAGGACCGTATCAGGGACACCGCCGAAATATTCAAAGGCATCGATGATGCAGCGTTCGAGACTGAAAAGATCGCATCGCTTAGTGAATTCCATGTATCTCATCCTGCTGAAGCCGAGTATCATTATGAATGCCGGTACCTTATGCGTTATGCCCGCGGTATCTATATACTGGCATATACCCCAGTCCATCTGCGCCTGCTGTCCCGGCTTCGTTTCATATCGTCTTACTGCAGGGACTTGTTTTGGCGGACGAAACGGCCTGACATAGTCTTTGAGCACACTTATCTTTCCCTCGTATCCGAGATCTTCTATGCGGTCCATTATGACGACACAGTTGAATATGCCTGATTCCATAAGCCTGTTTATCTCCGGCTTGAACGGATCGAGTTTTGAACCGCGCATTGGGTACTTTGATCTGACGCACGGGCTGGGATCCATATATTTTTTGACCGTATTTTTGGAAATACCGAGTTCTTTGCCTATTGCATAAGCGCTCTTGCCTTCTAAAGCTTTCTCTCGTATCATAGTAATTGACTCACTCCTTATCATTTTGACCTCCATAGCTTGTGTTTGGTTAAAAGCTATGGTATCAGCTGGTAGGCGGGTGGGTCAATTTTTCATCGGCGATATGGGTCAATTATATCCCGGCGTTAACAGTATCTTCTCCTGAAATATCACATGAACCATCTAAATTGTTTTCACACCATAAACCAATCCATTCAGGAATCTTATCCTCAGGAATTGATAACTTAGAATACTTATTTGCCACTTGTCCCTCCTAATTTGTACCTTATAGTGTATCATATGAACTGTAAAGTGGCAATAATATTATTTTGTATCACTTTTTTTATAATACTCTTCCCAGAACTTTTCTTCATTTGTTCCTACGCCTTCCGGAACTTGAAATTCACACTGCCCTAGTTCTTGAAAATTTACTATTTCTTTAAGTTCAGCAAAGGCAAGACGATGAGCAGCTTTTGAAAAGGAAATATCATTGTAATCTATTTCAATTATCTTTACTTCAATTTCATATCCCTCATTAAGGTATTGATTGATTTTTAAAGGTACCAACTTCGAGAAATTATTATGCAAATACATGTAGATATGACCACTGCTAGATCCCAACAATCTGTATGCCACATCCGTTGATTTCCCTACATAGAAACAATATTTTTCATCATCTTTAACTTTAAAAAACTCATATATTCCAACAATATTTTTATCATCGCATATGGTATCAGGGATGTGTATACCACGCTCCTCTGCTTCATTTTTCTTTTCTTTTAATGTTTGTGCCATCCTATACTCCTTAAATCATGTGCTATATTCATATCTTACTCTAGCTTAGTACAGCCTTTTTCATTTCTTTTTCCCCAAGGCAAATCTCTATTGCTATTGCCATGGTTGCATACAGATCACCCTTGTCGCCACCCAGGGCTTCAATCGCTTCCTGGATATCTTTTTTATCCCAACCCTGGCATCCTTTTTCCTTGAGATATTTTTCAATAGCACATACCGCTATACTTTCATGTTCTTTATAAGTAAACATCGCTGCACTCTCCTCGCTTAAATTCTTGTTAAAGTAGTATATCACATCCAGAATATTCAATCTATAATATCCCTTATATTCGAAATAATGAATCTTTCCCCTTACAAAACTATCAGGCCGCGTTCGTCATAAACGCTTGATTGATTACCTTCATGCCTGATGCATCGGTCTAGGCCCATAATAGTTGCAACGATGCCATCTATTTTTTCTACGGATCGTTCTTTATCTGGTTTGATGTTCCCTGCCGGATCCTGCCGCATAACCACATTCCCAGCCATCCACTTCAGCACCGGATTTCCACCATGAACAATGCTGCCCTCCATAAGGAGTTTATACAGTTCCTTGCTTGGAGGACTCATATCTTTAAAGCCCTGTCCAAAGGGCACCATAATAAAACCTTCATCTTCAAGATTCTGTACCATCTGAGTTGCATTCCATCTATCGTAGGCGATTTCCAAAATATGATATTTCGTTCCCAGATCTTCAATAAAAGCCTCTATAAATCCATAATGAATCACGTTACCTTCTGTAGTATTGATATAGCCCTGCCGTTTCCATACGTCATATAATACATGATCTCGGCGGCACCTCAATTCCAGCGTATCTTCTGGTAGCCAGAAAAAAGGAAGCACCATATACTTTTCATCACTATCCCTCGGTGGAAACACCAATGCTAATGCCGTAATATCCGAAGTGCTCGAAAGATCCAAACCGGCATAACATTCACGTCCCAATAGAGCCTCCATGTCAATATCTTCATTACCGCGATTATATATATGCTCTGGGATCCATGCGACTGAAGAACTAGTCCAGATATTAAGCCTAAGCTGCTTGAACACATTTTCTTCAGCCGGATTATCAAGTGCATCTTTATATGCTTCCCTCACCCTATCAATTCCAATAGTATGTCCAAGTGACGGATTGGCCTTATACCAGTTTGCTTCATCATTCCAATCCTCATCTTCCGTAAGACCATATACTACCGGATAGAATGTTGGATCATTCTTTTTACCTGCTTTGATATCAAGTGATTTGCTATGGAGCTCATAACAAATGCTCTGTTTATCCGTTCCTGCCGTAGTAATTATAAAAAACAGTGGTTGCTCTCTTGCATCGCCGGATCCCTTGGTAAGGACATCATATAGCTTTCTGTTTGGCTGAGCGTGAATCTCATCAAACACAAGGCCTGAAACGTTAAGGCCATGCTTAGTCCCGGTCTCAGCCGAAAGCACCTGGTAAAACCCTGAATTCCTATAATTTACTATTCTCTTCCCTGCTGTCATGATTTTGGATCTTCGAAGTAGCGCCGGGCTCATCTCAACCATTTGCCTAGCTACATCGAACACAATAGATGCCTGACTTCTATCACAAGCTGCACCATATACTTCAGCACTGGCTTCACCATCTGCATAAAGAAGGTATAGCGCTATTGCCGCTGCTAGCTCACTTTTCCCTTGTTTCTTCGGCACCTCAATGTATGCTGTAAGGAACTGTCTCTTATCGTCTTTTCTAACAATACCAAATAGATCTCTTACAATTTGTTCTTGCCAGGGAAGAAGAATAAATTTCTCTCCTGCCCATCTACCTTTTGTATGACAGAGGTTCTGTATAAAGTTAACTGCCCTGTCCGCCTTTCTTTCATCATAGTGCGATGTTGATAGCATGAAAGCCGATGGAAAATATTCAAATGCCATATCTACCTGCCTCCCAGAAGTGCTTCCATATCATCTCCCGGCTCTGAATCCTGTCCATCGCCTGTAATTCTCGATCTTGCTGATGGTGTCAATCCAAACTGCTCACAAAACTTTAGCATAATTTTTAAATTTGTCTGTGCGATGGACACCTGTGGTACCTGCTGGAGATATCCATTCGGTGTACGAACAATAGTGCCATGCTGCGTTAAAAACTCTTCTGCTTCCTTCCATCTTGCAAAAGCCTGACAATATCCTGCAAACGCAGCCATATCCATATCTGTGAGTAGCCCCATCTGCTCCAGGACTTTCCCCATCCTTTTCCATTCTTTCTTTGCCTCATCCTCAAGCCATGAAGGACAGCGAGGTGCTTTCTTATCTGGCCTTGGCTCATTTTTATTTAAAGTTCTTTTCCCCGGATTTCCTTCGAGAACTTTTAATTCTGTTGGCTTTGGCTTTCTTCCTCTCTGTGCCATTTGCATCTCCCTCCTTCCAATAAATTCACAATAAAAAAAGACCCTTTTGGCCTTAATATATTTCTACGAGAGAAAGAGCCTTTCGGCCCATTCTCATCTTTAATTTTCGTTTTAGTTATAATTCTCAAGAAGAATATAAAGTGCTATCTTTGCTTCTTCCGTTTTTGGCTCTTCATCCCATCCGCGATCGTAGTTGCAGACCACCTCGCCATTAATCCTGATTTGAAGTTTGCTAATTTTTCCTCCGTTGATTCCATAATTACTCGGCTCGTCGTATACTTTCGCATTATACTTTGCCACCGTCATTTTGTTTTTGTCTTTTGCATCTGGGATACCTATTGAACCCTCTTTCCAAAGACGTCTTGATTCTTCATTTGTCATATTCTTTTCCTCCAGCCTTACGCGTGCTATTTCCAAATGTATCCGAACCGGTTTTTTAATTCTTCAATATCCATCTTGCAGGCTCTTACCCAAAACTCGCTCTCATCATCCGGATCGATGCCTCTATCTCTGATTTCCGCTTCCGCTTCTTCAATCCGTTCTATGATTGGCCTTGCTTCTTCATTGTTGAGAATGTCTGCAAAAGTCATTTCTTTTTCCACCGGCCTAAAGCCGTCGCCTATAAGGTTATGTACTAGCCTTTCAAGTTCATCTGGGTCTTCGCAGCATACTGTGCCTGCGCTGTTAATGGTAAAGTCCCCAACGATGCATCTGGATGCTTTGCGTTCCGGCATCTCCCCGGCTATGTCTGAAATGGCGTTTATAAGGTTTGTTCTCTCCTTGCCCTTCAAGTTGAATCTTGCTTTTTTCATTGTGTTTTCCTCCTTGCTTTATATGTGCTTTTCTTTTGGTATGTACATATATCACTCTAAGCGCGTATAATAGCAAGTCATTTCTTCATATTCTCAATGTATTTATCCCCATACATAATGAAGGCGGCATACTCATCTTTATGGTCCTCAATAAAACATACCAGCTCGTTCAGATTGCGTTCAAAAGCAAGGCGCTGCACCATTACCGAATCAAACATGTTTGTAAGGCCGGTACTTCTGATTTCAAGAATCTGTTCTCTCGCCTTGTCTGTCATCGCAGGTATACGTTTACAAATATCTTCGCCATAAACAATATTTAGCCCTGAACCGTTATCCCAGTCAACCATAATGGAGCCGGTATCATCAACACCTGTTACGGTGCCTTTAGTCCCTTCAGGTGGTGCCTGCTCATCATCCATTCTTATAAGTTCCACTCTGCACCCGGAAGGATAGTTTTTTCGTATATCATTTACGATTTCTTTGGCTGGAAACATTATACGTCCCTCCCTTCAGAAGCACTATTTCTTTTTGCTTTCATTTCTGCCTTGAACTTTTCCGCTGCTTCCTCTGTCCTAAATGCAGCATATCCCGTAAGGCCCTTCATAAGAGCATTCCTGCTCTCTTTGTTTGCAGCGCCTCCGAAACCAAGTTGTACTAGCCATATTCTGAAATAGTATTTTTCATTTTCAGGCGTATGTCTTTCTGGTCTAATCCGTTTTGCTTCTTTTACCTTTTCAATCATTCGTGATGCAAGTTCGGTGAATGCCTTGTTCTTTTTTGGCAGCGCGCTACGCATAAAAGTAAATGTCACTGCATCATCCACAAATGCAATCCCTGTAACCCCACCTGCCGCTTCAATTTCGCTTAAGACCTCGGTTTTACTTTCAGTGGGATCGTTCTTCAAAACTTCAATAACAGCGTCGCTAACGTCAAAACAATCGCTGCTGGCTGCCTTATTTAGAAGATACTGCCTGCTTGCAATCATGAATACTAGATTGCGTATATTTGTTCCAGTAAAATCTTCTGCCGGGACTGTGATTTTAAGCTCCAGTTCTTCCTCCTCGGCATAGCCATTTGCAATAAGAAAGGCTCTAAGCTCATTCTCATTTTCATCATCTTCTGATGTGATAGTTCCATCTCTGTTAATCACAACGTTTCCGACGGAGTATGCAAATCCCGGTGCACCCGAGTACTTTGCCTCCTCGCCCATCAATTCTGCGATGGCATTTACCATCTGTTTTCTGTTTTCAGTGTTTGTTGTTATTCGCATCTTATGTGCCTCCTTTTCTTTTGGTAGTACATCTATCACTCTACGGGGCGCACAAGTCAAGCATTATATGCATATATTATTCTTCAATTTTCACGTCGGCATATGCCAGCTTTTCATCTCCACGAATAACAAAAACATCATCCTTTCCGGTAGCCTCCATATACCTGCTAACAATAACATTCATGAACTTTTCATCCATTTCTGCGCCGTAGCATATTCTTCCCGTCTCTTCACAAGCAATCAGTGTAGAGCCGGATCCAAGGAACGGATCCAGCACAATGCAATTGCTCATCGACGAGTTCTGAATCGGATATGCCATCAGTGCGATAGGCTTCATTGTTGGATGTTCCTTTGATGCCTTTGGCCTATCATATTCCCATATTGTTGTTTGCTTCCTGTCTGAATACCACTGATGTTTTCCTTTGATTTTCCATCCAAAAAGGCAAGGTTCATGCTGCCATTGATATGGCGATCTCCCAAGGACCAGCGCATTCTTCTTCCATATGCAGCAACCTGATAGATAGAACCCTGCATCAGTAAAAGCACGCCGGAACGTAAGTCCCTGCGTGTCAGCGTGAAAAACATATATAGATGCATCGTGCTCCATGCATTGCTCCATATTTACAAAAGCTGCAAAGAGAAAATTGTAAAAATCTTTATCAGACATGTTATCGTTTTGAATCTTACCGGCAGTTTCTTCAACATCAACGTTATATGGAGGATCGGTAACAACAAGATTTGCTTTCTTTCCGTCCATTATCTTCGTATAGGTTTCTGGTAATGTAGAATCTCCGCATATCACCCTATGACTTCCTATGAGCCATAGGTCACCCCGCTTTGCCTTCGTCGGTTTTCTTAGCTCCGCATCCACATCGAAGTCATCTTCCTTAATATCTTTGTTATGAATCTTTGAAAATAGCTGTTCCACCTCTGGCGGCTCGAACCCTGTCAGATCTATATTGAAATCTTCCTTTTGCAGGTCCACAAGCAGATCTGCAAGAAGTTCTTCATTCCATGCGCCAGTGATTTTATTTAGCGCAACGTTGAGGGCCTTAATTTTACTCTCGTCTTCAATATGCACCATGACACAATCCACCTCAGTATACCCGAGATCTTTAAGAACCGTTATCCTTTGATGCCCGCCAATTACTGTCATGTCATAATTCACTATAATTGGTTCTACATAGCCAAACTCCTGGATAGAGTTCTTGATTTTCTCATATTCGCTATCTCCAGCCTTTAGCTTCTTCCTCGGATTATATGAAGCTGGTTTAAGATCATCTATCGCAAGTTTTTTCCATTCCATCGCGCTACTCATTTTCTTCCTCCGTTTTTTGTACTCCCATTCCTTCATCATCAGAATTTGAAAGGAATCTATCTTTCACATAACAGCTATGCGAACAATACTTTCTGTTTTTATTTCCATATGACAAAAAGGTCCTGCCGCAATGAACGCAAGTAAGTTCATAGTATGCAGAATCGCTCCTCTTAATCCTATCTGGATGTTCAGCCCACCATTTTCTTCTGCATTCGTCTGAACAGAACTTCCTTCTTCTTCCTGTCGCTGCTTGCGATAATTCTTTTCCGCAATAGAGACAGACCTTTCCCATATCCATCTGTTCCTTTACATTCAATACAAGGGCATTCCCATATCCGCTCAGGCCATGTGATTTACAATAATTCCTGACAATATCACGCGAAAGCCCAAGTGCGGATGCAATAACTCTATATCCTTCTCCCTTGAGCCGGAGATCTCTGATTGCAGATGCCTGTTCATCTGTCATTTCATCACCTTCTTCTGCTATTTTGTTGCAAAACAAAAAGCTGTAAATCATGCGCCTTCCGCATCGATCTGCAGCTATAAAAATCAACTATTTATCAAATCTCAATTATCAGCGCATTGCTTTTCTTGCACGACTATTCATCACTCTAGGGCTGTGATTAGTCAAGCAATATCAGCGCCGGACCGCGTTTCATTAATATTCCCATTTCACCGCTGTTATGAAATTTTCGTGAAAAAATCACAACTGCCCGGTATCCCCTCCCCGTTATTCTGCGAAAATGCACGTTTGAGGGGGCGCCGGTCTTCAGAAATATTTGCGGTAGAGATTTTGACCGCCCCTACCCGGCAGTCAATACTTATATTCAATGTCTCTGTCTTCTGTCATAGTCTTGCTATCATGACATGATTTACATAGACTCTGCCAATTGCTCCTATCCCAGAAGAGCTTCTGATCTCCTCGGTGTGGAACGATGTGGTCAACAACCGTTGCCTTAGTGTACTTTCCTTTGGCAAGACACCGAGCGCAAAGCGGATGTGTTCTGAGATATGCTTTGCTTTCCTTTTGCCATCTCGATCCATATCCCTTTTGCTTTGTGCTCTTCACATCACCAATGTGAAGCGGAGCATGTTCATCGCAGTACTTCCTACCGTAGGGAACAAGCCTAGCGCATCCCGGATGCTTACATGGCGTGTCTGGTCTTCTTGGCATCGGCTTCCTCCTTTCTGCATATAAAAAGAACCAGCAGATCACTCCGCCGGTCCATCATATTCTTTTGGTCAGTTTAATAATACCACAACCTTATTTACAAAACAGTACACTCTTAGTAAACCATCTTAGCGTAACCTATCCCCATGTTATTCTTTATTTTCCTCAATCCATATGCTAGTATATTTATGTCAAATATATTTTCAGTATTGTAAGGATTGTAAGGTAACTATGATTTCAATCGAATTAAAAACATACATTAAAAAAGTGATTGATACACGTTCGTTTCAAAAAGCAAACTATTATTTGCGTTGTATGAAGAAAGCTCCTCATGGTGGGATGTTCGAAAATAATTGTCCCAATCTATTTCTGAGCCATAGACCCACAAATATTTTCTGGCTATTTTCAAGTCACACAACACTGCCGATACCAGTTCAAAATGCTAGCGATGAAGCACTGAATATTTTTAAAGAAAGCGATTGCGCCATAGAAGATATCATGCAATTTTGTTTTAGAATAACTGATCCCGATGCGCCGGATAGCTCCTTTAAATACTTCTTAGCGCTTAATGGATCTATTATAAAGGTAAAAGTAACTTGTTCATATGAACTTGCCACCGCTGTCAGCAAATCATGTGATGGCTATATTCCTTTTTGCCAGAATTTTGATTATGACAACAATAAACTCTTCTCTCTTTTCATCTGTTTTCTTATTGAAAATAGAGCATACAGGATTACTAGTTTACAAGAAATCACCAAAAGCGAAGACTTGCTCGATGGTTCAAATGATTATGGGCTATATGATATTACAACAGCAGAATTCGAAAGACAAGGTTTTAAACTGAATGATTTGTACTACCTTTATAACATTTTCTTTGATACATCTATTGGCGGACCTAATAGCAATATGCCAAAAACAATCTCAATAGTTAATACTTTGACCCCGCCAACTAAATTTTACATGCGATGTGATAAAGAACTGGCTGTACCATATTCACAAAAAGTAGATACCTCTACAAGAGACTTTGTAAAATGGAGAGGCATAACCATAGACTTTAATAATATTGAACAACAAGTCCTGACCGAAAGCAAACCCATAATCGTTCACTACGACCTAGAAACACTTCACAAAATAGTAATTTATTTGCAAAAAGATCATGATGGTTCTGGTGAATTATTTATCCACTTTAATGTTGAGCAGTTATGGAATATTGAAAATTTGCCAATAAGAGACGATTTAATTCTTACGAATTACCTACATGGCACATACTATCCTTCCACCAAACTTTTTTCTCATATTGACTATTCGGTAAATCAATATGAACGAGATAAATATATTAGCAAATATAACGATGCCGTTCAAGAAACTGGGATTCCAATCAATGCACACACACAGACTCGTATCGAGCATTACAAAATATGGTGCTTAAAAGATGGGAATCTTACTCCTCAAATATGGGCTGACCTCGTTTGTGCAACTCTTGATAAGCCCTTTAGAGCCTCATTCATGGAAGCTATAGGCGGAAAATATATTGACGCGTAGCTTATAATTTAGTTTAACCGCTATATAGTAAATCATGAAAGCATATACTCCACCATTTCATTCTCGTGATTTTCATATAGCACATCCAGCTCCCGGATCGCCTTTCTTCTGTATTTTGCAATCATGGTTCTGGAAACGTGATACATGCTGCAAAGACAATCCCAAGTACAATTATGTATAATCATGTCCGTCATAATATCTGGAAGGTCGCCAGAAAGTGCAGCTAGAGCTGATTCAAAGAAACGGATTTCTTCTGCAAGATCAAAATACTGCTTTTCAAGGTGCTCATACCAATCACTATTGATATGCTCCATTTTATCTTTATAGCTCACTGCTATCTTGCCGGTTTTATCTGAAGTGCCGCTGGTTTTGACCCTTTCTCCCTCCGGCTGTTTAAAGCACATAGAATCGATCATGTCCTCTTCCGAGATTCCACGAAAATCCATGATCTGGTGCTTCAGACATTCAAGCTCCTGTTTCTTCTTCGGATAATCCCTTATTATGTTTTCTATCTTCTCACTCATAGCTAACCTCCTATCTGTGCCCGGACAGCATCTATAAGCGCTGCTTGCGAAGCATCTTTTTTGCCAAGTGCTTTCATAACATTTTCATCTATCGTGCCTTTTGTCACAATATGATGAACAACAACGGTTTCTCTTTGCCCTTGTCTCCAGAGCCTCGCATTAAGCTGCTGATAAAGCTCTAACGACCACGTTTGGCCAAACCATACTATGGTGGAGCCACCTTCCTGCAAGTTTAGTCCATGCCCAGCAGATGCAGGATGAATAAGCCCTATCTCAATTTTACCTTCGTTCCAATCAGTAATATCTTTTGATGTGTCAATCATTCTTGCCGTTTTGAATCTATCCTTTATCCGTTTTAAGTCATGCTTATACCAGTAAGCCACAAGAAGTGGTTTGCCATTCGCTGCTTCTACCAGATCCTCTAATGCATCAAGTTTTCTATCATGGATTGTAAACACCTTCCTATCATCTCCATACACTGCACCGTTTGCCATCTGAAGGAGCTTCCCGGAAAGTGCCGCCGCATTTACCGCATCAAGCACCTTCCCTTTTATAGATACAACCATGTCAGCCTTGAAAGAATCATATATTTTCTGTTCTTTGCTGCTCATGCTAACCTCCACAATATTATTGATCCTTTCAGGCATCTTGATATGATCCGCTGCCTTCATGGAAATACATATATCACCGATAAGTTTATATATTGCATCCTCTGCTCCGTCCCTTGGCTTATAGCTGTATATGATTTCCTTGTTTCTCTTGTCCGGAAGGAAGAACCTATCTCTGTATCCTGTGATAAACCTGCCGAGCCTTTTACCCATATCCATAAGATAGATTTCTGCCCACAGATCCATAAGAGAGTTTGGAGCCGGTGTTCCGGTAAGACCCACAATACGTTTTACCATAGGCCTCACTTTCTTAAGGGCTTTAAACCTCTGTGCCCTATTCGATTTGAAACTGGAAAGCTCATCAATTATTACCATGTCAAAGTCCCATTTGTGATTCTGCGTAAGCCATACTACGTTTTCCCTGTTGATAATATATATAAAGGCTTTCTTGGAAAGTGCCTCTTCCCTTTTATCCTTGCTGCCCAGCACCAATGAATAGTTAAGCCCTGTTAAATGCTCCCACTTTGATATCTCCTTTGGCCAGGTATCTTCTGCTACCCTTTTAGGCGCTATGACAAGTATCCTGCTTACATCAAATCTATCGAGCGCAAGCTGCCATAGCGCTGAAAGTGTAATAACTGTTTTGCCAAGTCCCATATCAAGCATCAGGCAGCACATCTTATGATCCAGAATGTATTCCTCAGCATATTGCTGGTATTCATATGGCTTGTATTTCATCAATAATTCCTCCAATCATTTCTATGCTGTCCAAGGTATAAACTTTAAATCCGAGATCCGAAAGCTGCTCTTTTCGTCTAAGCTGAAGTGGTCTCATCTTCTGTCCTGGTGCCTTAACTTCCACAAAAGCAATCCTGCCGCCTGGCAGAAGCACGATCCGATCTGGCACACCATCGAGGCCCGGCGATACAAATTTCATAGCGAGTCCGCCGCGCTTTTTCACCTCTTGCACTAGCCGTTTTTCTATATAACTTTCTCGCATAACTCCTCCATGTTTCCCATTGCCGTTTCCTGACCGTTTCTGCCATATATACGTGTACGCGTATATGCGTGTTGCCTATCTCTCTATTTAATATACTTTTCAAGTACTTTATATGGTTTTTTAGGAAACAAGGAAACAAACCAGCCCTAGAGCCTTGCCATTACTGACATTACACATGTTTCTTATCCATGTTTCCTATGCATTTCTGGGAAACGTCAGGAAACAATTATTTGTTTCCCAGTGTTTCCTTACTTTTTCTGATAAATGCTTTTTGAACGCCGTAGGGGGGTATTCTCATCTTCCCAGAATCATTCCCTTCATACCTTTTCCAACCAGGAATTTTATTCAGGATTGATTCGACTTCATAAGAGTCTGTCCTCCGCAGGTTCTGACGCTCTTTGCCAAAACACTCACACCATATTTCCATAATGCATACCCTCTCGCGTTTAACCGTACCCGTAATGCCGCCGCCTTCAAATTCGGATCCAGCAAGAAAACTCCGTCTCTGATACAGGTCCATTTCTCCCCAGCTTGTCGGAATGAGCGTATCAAGGTAATCTTCCACGATACCTTCTCTGTCGTCAGACTCCATAGCATCCTGCTGCATAGCATATGCCTCGGCTGCTTCCTTTCCCGTAAGGAATAGCTTCTCTCCCTCATGATAGCGATATATTGCTTCAGCCCACACTTGATCAACGTCCTTCAGATCCCATGGTTGATACTTGCCATTTCCCGATACATGAACCGGCCAGAAACGCCGGTTACCTGTAATATCACGAAGAAAACCACCTTCAGAATTTGTGCTTCCAACTATGATCGAGGACCTTGGGTGGCTCTCAACCACAATGCCATATGCCTGCCTGAACTTATCATCTGTTCTTGTAACAAAAGACTTTACGGTCTCAACATCCATTTTCTTTATACCAGCAAGTTCTCCGAGCTCCAGTATCCAGTACCCTTGAAGTTTCTCTGCTGCTGTCTTATCTTTCATGTCTGATATTGAAAGGCTATCAGAATACCAATCGCCGCCAAGGATCTGAAATAACGTAGACTTCCCTATTCCTTGTTTGCCATTAAGGACTAATATCGAATCGAATTTTATGCCCGGCTCATAAACCCTTGCTACTGCCGCTGTGAATGTTTTTCTTGTTACAGTGCGTACATACTTAGTATCATCTGCCCCAAGATAATCTATTAGCAGCGTGTCCAGCCTTTCAATGCCATCCCATTTCAGATCCTTAAAATATGCCTTGATGGGATGGTAGAGACGTTCTGCTGACACTACGGCAAGAAGCCCATCCTTAAACTTTGCTGGAGACCAGATGCCATAAACCTTTTCAAAATATAACTTTGCATTTGCAACATCGGCATCGGCCCATCCGGGATGTACCTGTTTCCAAGGTAGAGCCCCAATTACGTCAACAGTACTTTTAAACTCGTTATATACGATGGACGCAAGGTTAGGATCGTTTCTTATAATGATCGCTATATTATTCAGCGTGTCCTTTATATTGCCATTCCGATCTAGAGCGAGTGCCGTCTGCCATTCACCTTCTTCATCGTCAAACTCTCCCTGGGCCTTTGCCATACGCTCTTTTGCAAGCTGCTTCTTTACATTTTCATTTTCCACAGCAAACTCCATCATTGCCTTAAAGGATGGTAGCTTTGTAGGCTCCGTATCCGGATCGCTTCTTTCATCCTTTGAGCCAAACTTATGGATACGGATAACATCAAAGGCATTCATAAGCCTTCCGCAGGCTGGATCAGTGGCATGATGGCTATATGCAAACTTATCTTCGTATATAACCACG
>JGI2065J20421_1001284_pt1 | contig 18643 bp, 15 predicted proteins | sample Biomet5_FD_20421 | JGI IMG/M metagenome (IMG submission 20421)
AGTATCGGATGGAAATGGCGAAGAACGTTGGAGAAAGAAACGAGATTGAAGCAACTTTTGGCACAGGGAAAAGAGTTTATAGGGCAAATGATATCAGAGCTAAATTGCCTGATACGGGGAAGTCATGGACTGCTACCTGCTATTTTGCTAAGAATGTGATGAAGTTCTTAAGAGGACTTCTTCGTGCCCTGTTTGGAACACTCTATTTCTTGATGGGACGTAGCTTTAATCTATTAATATTTGAAAATCAAAACCTGATGTTCGATAAAAAAATGATCTTAATAAACAATGGGCATTTGTAATTCAGCAGACCCTAGTTAAAATATGCCTTATGAGCAATCAGATTAACAGAAGGAATTTCATGAGAAGATTGGCGGCTGTTGGTGTATTACTGCCAACTGCATCATTACCCGTCATTGCAGAAGATAAACCATCCGCTTTTTCTAAACGGGGCAGCTTTGAACGTTTATCGTTGAGTTATGCCACTATCAATATCGGCTTAGAGAAACCATTCTCCATTATGCATATTTCAGACACTCACTTTACAGAAGCCTATCCTAATGAAAATGAGAAGAAACAAACGTTGAAGACAAGCAGAACATTGACCTTTGGCGGTCGTCAGGAGGAAGCTCTTCGCGATTCTCTAGAATGGGCAAAAATCCATGTCGACTACATCATACATACCGGCGATTTGATTGACTGGCAAAGTGAAGCGAATTTTGATTTGGTAAAGAAATACTTCGGCACAAATATATTCGGCACTATGGGGAACCATGAATTCTCTCCTGATATGTGGTTGAGTGAACCAAAGGAAGATTCTACGGAAGGTTATAAGGAGCGGAGTCATGATGCGCTTTCAAAAGTCTTTTCTTTTGATATCAGTTTCCATGCACAAGTGATCAATGGAATCAACTTCATCGGACTCGACGATGTATATGGAACAGTCACCCGCCGACAGACGGAACTCTTCAAAAAGGAAATAAAACGTGGTCTGCCTGTCATACTGTGCATGCATGTTCCGTTTTATACCGACGACATCTGGCGGGCCAGCCAACGTTTTTGGGGAAACAGAAAACAGCAAATACTTGGAGCAAAGATCAAGCCTACAGGCGATTATCTCAAACAGCAAACTGATCCTACCACAAGGGAATTCATCAACTTCCTAAAGCATGAACCCTTGCTAAAAGGTATCCTGACAGGCCATGAACATATTACTGTTCAAGATAAATTCTCAAAAACAGCTACCCAATATGTAGTAGGTGGCAATTTCTTCTTCTGTGCCCAGGAAATCATGTTCATCTGATTTCCTGGTGACACTATTGGATGGAGGGTAAATCATTCAGCGAAGAAATCACGCGGCTTGAATTTGCCATCGGATGACATTCTTCCGCCGAAAACAGGGAAGAAGCTTGAATCGCCGTAGTTTTTGATACGTTTGATATTCTTCAGTATTTCCATGTCTGCTTCTGAAATTTCAAAATCGACAGCGGCATTGGCGCGCATGTGTGCAGGATTGGATGTCTTGGGCAATGGAAGTGTCGACAACTGCAAACAATAACGAATACAAAGCTGAGCAACCGTTACGTCATAACGTTCTGCCATCGCCAAAAGATCCTTGTTCTTCAGCATCTCACCGTGAGCAACAGGCGAATAGGCTTCAACCAAGATACCTTGATTTTGAGAATATTCAATAAGATCGAAAGGCGTATTGCTTACATGCGCCAGAATCTGGTTAACCATCGGTTTCACCGTGCTATGATTCAGAATATTCTCCAGATCCACCTTCTCAAAGTTCGAAACACCGATTGCTCTGAGTTTGCCCGCGTTATAAGCATCTTCCAAAGCACGCCAAGCCTCACAATTGCCTTTGAAAAAATGGTCGCCTTCGCGGAAATTAGTCCAAGGTTCTGGACTATGGATAATCATCATATCGATATAATCCAGTCCCATCTTTTTCAGAGAGCCGTTGATAGCAGCAGATGCTCCCTCATAATCCTTTATGGCAGCGTCAAGTTTAGTTGTCACAAAAATCTGATCGCGCGACAAACCACAGTTACGAACACCTTCACCGACACCGCGCTCATTACCATATGCCTGAGCCGTATCAATATGGCGATAACCTATTTCAACAGCATCGCGAACGACTTGTGCAGCTTTATCATCGTCGATCAACCAGGTTCCAAGTCCCAATTTCGGTATTTCCACACCATTTAAAAGCACATAGCTTTCACTAAAAATTTTAGTACTCATATCTTCTTTGCTTTTATATTTTTCTTGTTTCTACACGGCAAAGATAAATAATACAAGATATCCGCCTATTACCTAAATCAATGATTGAATAACCATTATTACTGTTTTTTGTATTGCCCAAACTTACAAAAAAGTTTCGAAATTATCCAATAGCAGTTCTTCTATATTCTCGCTACTAACAACTGTGAATTTCACATTAGGATATGCTGTACGGAATGAGGGCGGAAGAGAGGCCTTACGCTTCATATTCCATTTCAGTTCGTATGCTGAAAGTACACCATTCTGTTGTTCAAGATAATCTATTTCCTGTTTAGCCGTGGTACGCCAAAACCAGCTTTGAGCAAACGGGGCATGATAATTGAGCAGCTTTATTCGTTCAGAGATCACAAAGTTCTCAAACAAAGCACCGGCATCCGTCCTACTCTCAAGTTGTGTAAAATTGCCAATAACGGCGTTGCGTATACCATTATCGAAAAAGTAAATCTTTCGACTATATTTAAGTTCATTTCTAAGATTCCTACTAAAAGAGCTTAATCTGAAAAGGATATACGACTGCTCCAATAGAATGACATATTTCTCTACTGTTTTGGAATCCAATCCGCAAAGCTGTCCCAATTCATTATACGATACCTCTGAACCTATTTGAAAAGCTATTGCCTGAAGCAACTTAACAATCTTTTCCGACTTCTTTATCCTATCCAGTGTCAAGATGTCTCTATAAAGATAACTATCAGAAAGTTGTGCAAGCAATGATTCCTCCAAACCTGGATGGACCACAACATCAGGATAATAGCCATAAATCATCCGATGGGGTAACATGCGCTTCTCTTCTAATAAACCATGATCAGAAACCATCTCTTCAAAAGAAAGCGGCAACATTTTATATTCCCACTTGCGACCGGTAAGCGGTTCATTGATGAGATTAGCCAGTTCAAAAGAAGAACTGCCTGTCGCTATAAGCTGTACTTGTGGAATCTGATCCGTGATCAGTTTCAGCTTTATTCCTATATCAGTAATACGCTGAGCCTCATCTATTATAATTACTTTCTTATTCCCAATAATAAGTTTAAGCCTACTTGAAGATATATTTTCAAAAAGGTCCCTTACATCCTGCTCGTCACCGTTCAACCACAATACATCCTCATCGCTACCAGCAAACAACTGTTTAAGCAACGTAGTCTTACCAACCTGCCGCGGTCCCATGATAATAATAGCTTTCCCCTTGAAAAGTTTATCACGGACAACATTATCTAAAACACGTCTTATCATATCCTCCCTCTATCTAAAGAACTATACAAATATAAGGCTTTGACTACTAAAATCCAAGAATATGATGATATTTTTGGATTACGTTCCGTAAAAATCAGGATATTTTTGGATTATAGTATAATATGAGAATGTGAATAACGTGGTAAGAATTAAAATTAATTTATACGAATAGATCTCTTTATCTCTTGAGCTTTCCAATAAGCTGCGATATGGAATACAATTCCACAACTTGAAATCCGAGAATAATTCATATACGAAACGATATCATCCAACAACTTCTCTTTCTCTGTTTCTGTTGCAGGGTTATTTACCATAAAGGAAACAAGAAGTGATTCGCCTGCCTCACGAATGAGGGACCATATTTTACGATATTCTCCCCAAGTAGGAATCCTATAACCTTTTTGCATATTCCAATCCTTAACATAGCGCCAATCAGGACCTAACAGAGATAATTCAGTTTCATTTTTTGAGAACAATTCTTCTTTACAAGCATTAGCACGAACCAAAGCCATCGTCTCAACCCGAAACATTAGTTTTTTCAACCTCTCTCTCAACATGGCATCTTTTTCGACACGATATAATAAATCATAAGAGTACAACAACTGAACATATACATATCCGGAATAATTATCACCAATTTTTTCAGATTGCTCAATGGCATCATAAATATATGTCTTATACATATTATAATACTTTTTCTTCCCAGTGATATCCCATGCCGCAGCATAAAACATTGGCAATCTAGCAGCTTCATGAGATTGAACATTCCACATTTTGCAAATTCCTAATGGGCATACTTTTCCATCAGCTCTCAAAAAGTCATAATTGTTAGCAGGAGTAACATTATCAAACATTCGATCAGCTATTTTACTNATAATATCACGTATTTCTCTTTTCTGATTCCTATTACACAGAGAACTGTGATAATAATACCAAAGGCCATAGACACAATGGGTATATTGATCTCGAGAAGAATTATAATAAACGCTTTTCCCATCTTCAGTACATACACCACGAGCAACAAACCCAGGATATTCCGGAATATATGAGGCTCTCTTTATTCCTTTAAAAACATTAGCTGCATCTGTTCGTAACGATATAACTTTCGTCGTCTCATACTTGTCAATAATAGTAGAGAGCATGGTCCCACTAAGAATCATGCAATCTTCCATACCTGTTCCATATCCACAAAAATTTGGATATTGTTCTTTTACCTCATCAGCTTTCGGCAAATGTGATAATTCTTTTCCTTTTTTATAGCTGCTGATATAATCATAGAAAAGCTGCGTTTTAGGGTGATAAAAACGTATCCATACATATTTCCATGCTTGTTCTATATTTGTTTTTGGCTCTTTGTTATTTTGAAAACCTTGCCCAAAACCAAACATAGGAAAAGTCAAAAAGAACAGTATTATTAAATTTTTCATATTCATACTTCTTACAAAGAAAAAGGACATAACAAACAAGTAACTATTACTATTTACAAAGATTGTTATGCCCTTCATATTAATAGTTTAATAACCAGGATTCTGATCCTTTACTGGATCTATAGCTTTATTATAATTAGTTTCCACAACTGGTATAGGCCATAATAACATAGACTTATTAAGATCTTTCCCTTTTGACAATTTAATACATTCGGTGACTTTATCAGTTCTTACTAAATCAAGCCAACGTTTACATTCCAAAATCATTTCATACCCTCTTTCCTGCAAAACTAAATCAAGAAACGAATCGGCATTATAATTTTCCATTTTATAATCTATCGGAGAAGATGCATCTGGATCATATCCATAGCCTCTTCTATGCACCTGATTTAAATATTCCATAGCTTCAGAAGTCGGACCATTATTTGCACGGGAAGCGGCTTCTGCATATATTAGCAAAACTTCTGGATAACGATACATCGGCCAATCATTAGCTGCATTTGATGGACCTGTAGGGTTAATATACTTTTTAAATAATAAGGTATTATCTCCTAGCCCTATATTCCATTTATAGAGATTATGTTGTTTACGGAGATCTTTATCATCCCAATTCTTATAAAAATAGTTATCCGTATAAGTATAAAAAGAAAACCAATTATTTCCATAAGGATTATAGCCATCTCCATCTTTATGGAAAAAACTCATCAACGACCACCCTTCTTGAGTATTATACTTAAAATAAAAGATTTCTTCAGAACTAGTTAGTACAGAGGCGCCATATATTTTATTTTCAAAATCATCAGGCGTTTTGACTTTAACAAGTGAATATTTCTTTGAACCAATAACTTCTTTTGCTTTATCTCTTGCATTCCCCCAATCTTTTAAATTAAGATAAACATCTGCTAATAATGTCTTCGCAGCCCACTTAGAAGGCGTTCCAAGTAAACGCGGAGAATCAGGAAGATATTCTTCTGCATATTTCAAATCGCTTAAAATTAAATCATAGACTTCTTGTACAGTGGATCTTGGAAGATTAATTTCATCCATCGTTTCTTCAGTGCGAATAGGAACGCCAGCCCATAATCGTACTAATGCAAAATAATCAAAAGCTCTTAAAAACTTTGCTTCTGCAAGAAATTTCGCTTTTTCTTCTTCTGATACTCTAGAAGCAGCAGGTATTTTTTGTATAACAATATTAGCATTCCTAATAGACAAATATAAAGCAGTCCATACGCCTCCCATATTTGTAATATTAGCAGTACTAAATCCTTTATATTCACTAATAGAAGCCAAACTTCCTTTCCCATACACATTATCAGGTAATGCTTCTAATAACGTAAAATAAGATGTAAATTGTGTATGTAATGGAACATACATACCATCTTCTGCTGCTGTAATTTCTGCTGATGTATTATAAAATGTTTCACTTGCAATTGCTTTTGGCTTCTCATCCAATATATCATTGCAACTAGCAAAAAATATAATAAGTATTATTGTATATAATGAGTATTTCATCGCTTTATAATTTTAGAATGTTAAATTAACACCAAACGTAAATCCCTTATTTGTAGGATATGAATAATAATCTAATCCCTGATTGATAGAACTTCCACCTCCTTTAGAATTAACTTCAGGATCCCACCATGGATAATTTGTAATAGTTAATAGATTTTGTCCACTAACATATATTTGTCCACGAGAAAGCCATCCAATACCCAATTTATTAACAGGAAGATTGTAAGCAAATCTTATATTTTTCAATCTTATATATGAACCGTTATAGACATAGTAATCAGATATCTTAGTAGATATCACATTATCAACAGCAGGGTATTTTGCATCTTTATTTTCTTCAGTCCAATGATTATAATAGACATCTTTTAGCATATTATAGCCTATATAAGTTTTATAATTCTGATTCAACATACTGATTGAATAAATATCATTTCCTTGTGACCCTTGTAAAAAGATACTCAATTCAAAATTCTTCCAGGACATATTACTTGTTAAACCATATATGAAATCAGGATTTGGATCTCCGATGATAGTTTTATCCGCTTCTGATATTATTCCGTCATTATTATTATCCTTATACTTAAAATGGCCATTCTCATCAAAACCATTTGTTTGATATGCATAAAAGATACTCATGGGTTCTCCCTCACGCAATAAATTTATATAGTCATTTGCTATACTTAAACCATAAGTAGTTCCTTGTATATCTTGACTATTATAAAGTTTAATGACTTTATTCTTATTAAACGAAATATTACCAGCAACATTCCATTTAAAGTCACCATTTAAAAGATTGGCATCTATTTGAAGTTCAAAACCTTTATTCCTAATCTTTCCAACATTTTGAATAGTTGTCGTATATCCCAAAGACGCAGGCAATTGCACAGAATTTAAAAGATCACGAGTATTCTTAATATAATAGTCTGCTGTTACTCGCAACCGATCATTGAAAAGAGACAAATCCAGCCCCAAATCTGTTTGAGAAGTTGTTTCCCATTTCAATTTACTTGGTAAACGCGTTCCAGGAGCATAATAAGTATATAAAGCATTTTCAAAAGCTTCCTTTCCAGAATAAAGCATATTTAAAGTACTATATGGATCAATTGCAGTACTGCCTGTTTGACCATAACCGATTCTTAATTTTGCATTTGAAATAAATGCCAATTCTTTCATGAATTTCTCTTCCGAGATACGCCAAGCAAGTGCACCAGAAGGGAAGTAGCCCCATTTGTTCCCTTTACTATAGCGAGAAGATCCATCTGCTCGAAAACTAACAGTTGCGAGATACTTACTTTTGTACGAATAATTAAGACGACCTAAATACGATAACATTTTCCAATTAGAATAAGATGACGACGGTACATTTATTGTCGTAGCAGAACCAATATTATATGTCTCAGTGGCATCACTGAGAAAGCCGGAACCAGAAGCAGATAATGATTTAGCTGTAAAATTTTCATATGTAAATGCTCCTGTAGCCGTTATAGCATGATCTGCATTAATAGTCCTATTATAAGTAATAATATTATCACTATTTAAATAAAGGCTATTACTTGTACCTAAACTAGCATTTCCTGTTGAATTCGGATAATTAACGCCTGTGTAATTATCATAACGGCTATCGGTATTTGTAGCATTTCCTGAGATCTTAATTGAAAGATCTTTTATTGGTTTATAAGTTACGCCAAGATTTACCATAACTTTATTAGCAACCTGTTTATTTGTCACCTCATTAAAATAAGCAATTGGATTTATTAAATTATCAGGGCTAAATGGATATACGCCATTCAATAACCTATAACTTCCATCTTCGAGATATGGTCCAACAGTTGGAGTAGCGGATAATGCAGATAGTAGTATGTTTGTATCATCAATAGTATTTGTATTTGTTCTACTAATAATTGAATTATATGATACCGAAAACTTCTTACTGATCTCATGATTAATATTAGCTCTTATAACAATTCTTTGATAGCTGTTATTTTTAATTATTCCATCTTGATTGTATATGCTACTACCTATTGAAAATTGTGTTTTTTCATTTCCTCCATTTACTGTTAGTGAATGATCTTGAGTAGGTGCTGTACGAAATATTTGGTCTAACCAATCAACACCCTTCCCAAATCCGGCTATATCTTCTTGAGAAAAATATTGTTTCCCTTTTATTTTTTCCCAATAGCTATTATAATATTGAGCATATTCTGTAGCATCCATTAAATCCAATTTGTGTCTAACAGATTGTAAGCTATAACTTCCTTCATAATTTACACTGACTTTTCCTTCTTTAGCCTGTTTGGTAGTTACAATAATAACGCCATTTGCACCTCTAGAGCCATAAATCGCTGTGGCTGAAGCATCTTTCAATACTTCTATACTTTCAATATCGGAAGAATTAATCATGCTTTGATCCCCTGGAAAACCATTGATGATCCATAAAGGTTCATTATTACCACTTATAGAATTTGTTCCTCTAATACGTACTTGCATATTAGCGCCTGGAGCACCAGAATTTTGCTGAATTTGTACACCCGGTATATGTCCTTGCAACGCTTGTGAAACATTATTTGTAGGCATATCCCTCAACACATCACTTTTAATAGAAGCTACAGCTCCTGTTAAATCTCTTTTCTTTACTGTTCCATAACCAATCACTACAACCTCTTCCAATGCTTTTGTATCATCTAAAAGAGTTATATTCATAGGAGAATTTCCTGTTGCAACAATTTCACGTTGCTGATAACCGATAAAAGAAATAACGAGTACCGCTTTCTTCTGAGTAGCCAAGCTAAACTTACCGTTTGCATCGGATATCGTTCCATTCGTTGTTCCTTTTTCCACAATATTCGCTCCAATAATCGGTTCTCCATTTTTATCGGTGATAGTACCGGTAATCCTTTTGCCCTCTTGTTGTGCAACTGAAGCCGATTCTTTCTTTTCGCTCTTCTTGTAAAGGAGAATATACTTATTGTCAATTGAATAAGTGATATCTGTTCCTCTGAAGGCTTCATCCAGATAAGTTTCAAGCTTTGCTGATTTTTTAGGAAATGAAACAGCTCTATTGGTGTCTACTTCCTTATTCCGGAAAACAACTAAATAGTCTGATTGATGTTCTATCTGATCGAGAAGCTGCCCAACAGAAAGAACATTTGCATTGATGTTGATCATGATATTCTGTGCTTTTGTGGTGGTGTTGATAGCTAACAACTGAAATACACCTACAAAGAGCAAAACCGTAGTTAACCTCATAATTCTAAATAATTCTTTAGTGTGCTTTTTTTGCACAACAAATAATTGCAACAATATTTTTAAATCCATATCTTTGTATGCGTTAGGTAAATACTAGAAATATTATTAGTGTTTGCTTTTTTTGAGCGGTGAATGCTGGTACCATTCGCCGCTTTTATTTTTAGGAAGAGCAAGAACTTCCTTGTAATCTCATAAATGTGTTATCATAGGCATTCCTTTTTAGTTATACATTATTATATACTTAATCTTATCTCATTTGTCTTTTCATCTTTTTGGATTTTAAATTTATGAATCCGTTGTATCATGCGGAGTATCTCATTCACTCCGTCACTCTGGCGGAACTTGCCGGTATAAACCCAAGAAGAGATGGACGGATCTTCAACTATTATCTTCGTATCGTAATAAAGTTCAAGCTTTTTCAAGATATTTCCTAAAGGTTCATCTGTAAAGCTATAAATACCTTTTATCCAAAGGAACTGCTCTATATGAGCTATTGGTGATACGTTCATCGAAGAACCTTTAACGGTCACTTGTTCATTCGGCTTTAGAATGACACTCTTCTGTTTGTCTGGAGACATTATCTGTAAAGAGCCTTCTATCAAACTGGTTTTTAGTTCGTTTTCATTTGAATAGCTGTCGACGTTGAACTTCGTCCCCAAAACTTTCATATCAACACCTTGCGACGTAACAATGAAAGGTTTATGTGGATTTTTGGTCACTTCGAAAAAAGCTTCGCCCTCGACTGATACTCTGCGCTCGTTCTTGTTAAATACTACAGGATATGTAATCGTTGTTCTGGAATTAAGCCACACACCGGTGCCATCTTGTAAAGTAAGCTTTATCCGCTGACCTGCTGGTACATATAAGGTATTAAGAGCTGTTGCTGACATTTGTTTTGAAAAGAAATGTTCTGCATTCCACCACGTTCCGCCAACCAGCAATGCAATTATCGCTGCATAACCGACGATGCGAACAGCAAGCATCTGTAGTTTCTTTGTTTTCAGTCGTGAACGGAAAGTTTTCAAACTTCGCTGATCGGCGTCACTATTCACCGCGTCTGAAAGTGATAACAGCGAATTCATGTTCTTGTATTCAATGAACTGTTTTCGCAACTCATCGTCACCTTCGATCTGTCTTAATAATGCTAACCTGTCAGCAGAACTAAGTTCTTCTCCAAAATATTTCAGTATCCGTTCGTCCATAATTTTCTTTTGTATATAGTAAACACGCGAATGATTAAAATCCGGTATGGGTAAAATAAGAAAAAATTCATTTTAACTTTTGCGCGGAGAAAAAGCACAATCATGGAAGTCTTTCAACTTAAAGGAAATAAAGGAAAAGAAACAAAGGTGTATAATCCTTCAGTTCTTCCCGCAATTTCTTATAGGCCACTTTCATCTGTGTTTCGACCGTATTGATAGAGATATTCAATTCTTCAGCAATCTGCTTCTGTTTTTTCCCTTGCAGCTTATTCATAATAAAGATTTGCCGGCATCTTTCGGAAAGAGAGTCGAGTGCATGGTTGATAATTTTTTCAATGCTGTCTTCAGCAAATATTTTATCATCAAATTCCTCCAAGGCATTCAGATTCATATTTAAGGTCAGATTATATTCTTCTTGCATCAGAGTCATCGTCTGCTGCTCTACAGATTTGTGCCGCAGATAATTAAGCGATTTATTTTTGATGGAAGTAAAAAGATAGGCAAGCAAATTGACAGGCATATCAAGCAGTTCTTTCCTTTCCCACAGTTCGGTAAACACATCTTGTACAAGGTTTTCGGCATCCTCATCGGCGATGACGTATTCCTTGGCAAAGTGTTTCATTTTTGAGAAGTAAGAAAGATACAATTTTTCAAATTTGTCTTTACTGCTTTGATCTTCAGTGATTATCACTTTAGTTCGTCCCATTTTAATATTCGCAAATATAGAAATTCCATCCGACTTTAAAACAATAAAAGATAAAAAAAGCTACGTCTAGCTGTCCAACTATGCCTGAATTAACACTTCCATACTAATCTCCCANTCCATCCANCCTTTGTTTCAAATATTTTCTTTATCACATAATCTGTTGTACCTTTGCANTCACTATGAAATATAACAATCGNCATCAAACTATTATGCGGATGAACGAATGGGGTGGAAAACACGNGCCATTTGTGTTTTTTATCAATTATCAACAATCGAAATGCTTTATAGAAAAAGCTGAAAACATCAACAATCAAGAGATATTATATGAATTTGAAGGAGCATCCAATAACATGATAGACGAAAATGAAAAGACGTACATCTTGAAAAACATGATGTGGAAAGCCTTTCCTGAATCTTTTGATAAATACCTTGCTTCTTTCAAGATAGTGAAAAGTAATCTGCTGAAAGGTAATAGTTATCTTACCAATCTGACTTGTGTTACTCCCCTGATGACTAATCTATCACTAAGAGATCTCTATGTTATTTCAAAAGCGAAGTACAAACTATATGTAAAGGGAGCCTTTGTAGTCTTCTCACCAGAAATATTTGTGCGTATCAATAGGAATGTTATTTCGTCGTATCCTATGAAAGGTACTATCGACGCTACACTTCCCAAGGCAGAACAATTGTTGATGGATAATGAAAAAGAGATGGCCGAGCATGCCACGATAACCGACCTAATACGAAACGACCTGAGTATGGTGGCTAAACATGTCGAAGTAATAAAATATAGATATGTAGACAGACTAGAAACTAACCACGGACCCATATTGCAAACAAGTACGAAAATCAGAGGCATACTGCCAACCGACTTTCATGCTCATTTGGGTGAATTATTCTTTCGACTGCTTCCCGCCGGCTCTATCACTGGAGCACCCAAAGCGAAAACCATGCAAATTATTGAGAATGCCAAGGGTTACGACCGAGGTTTCTATACCGGAGTAATGGGCTACTATGATGGGTATAACTTGGATAGTGTCGTAATGGTTCGCTTTGTAGAACAACAACCTGATGGTAAAATACATTATAAGAGCGGAGGAGGCATCACTTTCCAAAGCGAAGCGCGCAGTGAATATGACGAAATGAAACAAAAAATATATGTCCCCATTTGTTGAAACTATAAGAATTAAGGACGGGAAAGCAATGCTCCTTCCCTATCACTTAGAGAGGCTAAATAGAACCCGCAAACATTTCTGGCCGAATGCAAAAGAACTTACCATAAATGATCTTCTCATAGATGTTCCCTTCCTGGAAGGATTACAGAAAGCACGAATAGTATATGAAATGAATGGCATAGAAGAACGCACATTCAATCCATACATTATACGAGAAATCAATACATTAAAGATTGTAGAAGATAATCAAATCGACTACACATGGAAAAGCACAGATCGCAACACTCTTCAAAACCTGAAGGACAGAGCCGAAGGCTGTGACGAGATCATCATCATTAAAAACGGCTTAGTAACAGATACATCTTACACAAATCTTTGTTTTTATGACGGACAAAACTGGTATGCCCCTCAAAATCCGCTTCTGAAAGGCATTATGCGGCAGCATCTTCTCGACCGTGGCATTATTAGGGAAAGAAAAATAATGGCAACAGATATCAAAAGCTACCAAAAAATAGCTCTTATCAATGCCATGATTAAACTTGGCGATATAACTTTATTAATAAATAATACAATGACGCCATAATTCCATCAGTGTAAAAACAAAACCGGCAAGAAAAGGACAGATCAACAGGAACATAACCAGCTTCGTCGAACAAAAAGTCATTTTAGTCGGTGAATAAGGTCTCTCTTTCCATAAGATTTGTAGAGAATTTACAAGTGTTGTAATTTTGTTTTTGTAAAAAGATAGCAAAACAAAAGTATTATGAGACGATATTCATTATTCATCCTTTCTTTACTGTTCTTGGCATCTGCAGGAATAAAAGCACAAGACTCACTAAAAGTGTGGACTCTGCGCGACTGCATCAGTTATGCGTTAGAAAACAACATCCAGATAAAGAAAAGCAAAGTAACCAGCCAGTCAAGCAAAGAAGATACGGAACTAGCAAAAGCACAAATGTTTCCATCCTTGTCGGCATCAGTTACCCAGGGTCTTGTCAACTATCCATCAAACAGAGTGGTAAGCAACACCACTTACAGTGGCAACTACACAGCGAATGCTTCATTGAAGCTCTTTGATGGGAACAAACGTGTGAATACCATCAAACAACAAAAAATTCAAAACCAGATTGACGAACTAAGCATTCAACAAAATGAAAACCAAATAGAAATATCACTGGTGAAAACTTATATGCAAGTGCTTTACGCCATGGAATCGGTGAGCATTAACAAAAACACCGTCGAAGTATCGCAAGCACAACGTGACAGAGCACAAGAGTTGTATAAGGCTGGTTCTATTTCGCCAGTTGATTTAGCACAACTAGAAAGTCAATTGAGTTCGGATAAATACCAACTCATTGTTTCACAAACAAATCTGGATAATTACAAACTACAACTCAAACAATTACTCGAACTCAATATCAACGATGATATTAAGATCGCTTATCCGAATCTAAGTGACAACGATGTATTGACTCCGTTACCGAAGAAACAGGACATTTACGACACATCGCTATCAGTCATGCCTGAGATCACAAGTAGCAAACTAAATGTAAATGTTGCAAATATAGAAATACAAAAGGCTCGTGCCGGATTTTTACCATCACTCTCTCTAAATGCTGGAATTGGAACCGGCCACCTTTCTGGGACCGACTATACTCTCGGTTCACAGTTGTGGGACAAATTCAATGAAAGTATCGGACTGACAGTAAGTATTCCTATCTTCAGCAATCGTGAAAACAAAACTACACTCAACAAAGCCAAATATGCAGTTACTACCAGTCAATTGGAACAGCAAGATGCAGAAAAGACATTATTGAAGGCCGTTGAAGGCGTTTATCTGGATGCTACATCTTCACAAACACAATATACTTCTGCAAAAGAAAATCTGGCTTATGTAAAACAAAGTTACGACTTGACGCAGGAACAGTTCTTCCTGGGCATGAANAATACAGTAGAATTATTGACACAGAAAAATAACTATCTGACGGCACAACAAGAAGTNTTGCAAGCAAAGTATATGTCTATCATGAGCATTCAACTTCTCAATATCTATCAAAAGAAAGCGATTGAAGTNAACTANTAATGAATTATATTCACTCTCTTTTTGTTTGAACCTCTGTCGGTTTTCTTTCCAGCAGAGGAATTAAAAAAACAAAAAATTCAATAAAGGAAATAATAATAATACATTACACATATGAACAAGAAGAACAAGAAAACGCTAATCATCGCAATAATAGCCGTTTTGGTGATAGCAGGAGGCTTTTTCCTCTTTACCGGTAAATCGCAAAAGACAAAACTTTACCTTAGCACGGCAAAAGTAACACGTACCACGTTATCGAACACTGTGACCGCTACTGGAAATATTAAACCGGTAACAGAAGTAGAAGTCGGTACGCAGGTCTCAGGTATCATTGACAAACTGTATGTCGATTACAACGATCAGGTAAAAGCAGGACAGGTTATTGCTGAAATGGATAAAATAAATCTGAAAGCCGAGCTGACTTCGGCGCAAGCACAATTAGCCAGCAGCAAGAGCGAGTTCGAATACCAGTCTAAGAATTACGCACGTAGTAAAGTTCTTTATCAAAAGAAACTCATTAGCGATTCCGATTATGAGACTGCTACTTACGATTATGATAAAGCTAAAGCGACCTACAGTCAAAGTCAGGCTGCCATGGTGAAAGTAAAACGGAACCTGGAATATGCAACTATCAAAAGCCCTATCGACGGTGTCGTTATCGACCGTGCCGTTGAAGCCGGACAAACGGTTGCAGCAGGCTTCTCAACGCCTACATTGTTCACGATTGCGGCCGACTTAACAAAGATGCAGGTTGTAGCCGATGTTGATGAAGCCGATATAGGCTCTGTTGCCATTGGTCAGCGCGTAACATTTACAGTTGATGCTTATCCCAATGATACATTTGAAGGTAAAGTCGAACAAATACGTTTAGGCAGCACATCAAGCAGTTCGTCAAGCAGCTCAAGTAGTTCAAGCAGTTCGAGCTCATCCTCTACTTCGACCGTTGTCACTTATGAAGTAGTCGTTTCAGCCGAAAATCCAGATTTAAAACTCAAGCCTCGTCTGACAGCAAATATAACTATCTATACGCTAGAACGACCCAACGCTTTGGCAATCCCAACAAAAGCTTTCCGCTTCGTAGCCGACGAAAGCCTTCTGTCTCCACTGGGTTATACAATTGGGAAAGCGCAATCTGAAGTACCAACCGGAAAACGTCTTGTTTGGGTTAAATCAAATAAGAGTATAACACCAAGAATCATTTCTATAGGCACGGCAAGCAGTAATCTGACCGAAGTGACTGAAGGATTGAAAGAAGGTGAAGAAGTGATCACGGAACTGACAGCCGAACAAGATCAGACCGAACAGGCAACAACCGAAAAGAGTCCGTTTATGCCAACTCCTCCGGGGAACAACAAGAAAAGTAATAAGAATGTAAAATAATCATGAAAGAGATTATTAAATTAGATAATATCAAGCGTAACTTTATTGTTGGTGATGAGGTTGTACGTGCCCTTCGGGGTGTTACCTTCGCCATCTATGAAGGGGAGTTTGTGACGATCATGGGATCGTCAGGCTCAGGCAAAAGCACATTGCTGAATACTTTAGGCTGCCTGGATACACCTACGAGTGGTGAATATTATCTCGATGGTGTATCCGTTCGCACAATGGGTAAAAACTCTCGTGCAACACTTCGTAACAGGAAAATTGGATTCGTATTTCAAAGCTATAACCTGCTCCCCAAAACAACAGCCGTTGAGAATGTAGAGCTTCCATTAATGTACAATCCGACATTCAGTACAAAAGCCCGCTACGACAAAGCAGTTGAATCACTGGTTGCTGTAGGACTGGGTGACCGGCTAATGCATAAGAGTAATCAAATGTCAGGAGGACAAATGCAACGTGTGGCGATCGCCCGCGCTTTGGTGAACGATCCGGCCGTCATTCTTGCCGATGAAGCAACTGGAAATTTAGACACACGAACCTCATTTGAGATTCTTGTCCTATTTCAGAAACTTCACTCTGAAGGAAAAACCATCATCTTCGTCACCCACAATCCTGAGATCTCTCACTACAGCAGTCGCAACATTACATTACGCGATGGACATGTCATTGGCGATATGAAAAACGAGAAAATATTGGATGCAGCAGAAACATTAGCAAAGCTGCCTAAAAACGATAATTAAGCGCATAAATTATGAACGGTACAAACCTAACAAAAATAGCTCTCCGAGCATTAGCCAATAACAAAATGCGTAGCTTGCTCACGATGCTGGGTATTATCATCGGTGTAGCTTCTGTCATTACGATGCTCGCTATCGGACAAGGTTCAAAAAAGAGCATCCAGTCGCAGATAAGCGAAATGGGGTCAAATATGATTATGATTCAACCGGGTGCCGATATTCGTGGTGGCATCAGACAAGACGCTTCAGCTATGGAAACATTGAAGTTGAAAGATTATGAAGATATCGTCAATAATACGCGTTATGTTTCAGCAACCTCTCCTTCCGTCAACAGCAGCGGACAAGCCATTTACGGTGGAAATAACACGCCGACAACGCTCTATGGTGTCAGTGCAGATTACATGAAAATACGCCGTTACAAAGTTCAAGACGGTGATATGTTCTCTGAGCAAGATATTCAGGCAGCAGCAAAAGTATGCGTAATTGGCAAAACTGTCGTTGACAATCTTTTTCCCAATGGTGAAAATCCTGTCGGCAAAGTGATTCGTTTCAAAAAACTGCCGTTCCGTATCGTCGGTGTCTTGGTCAGTAAAGGTTATAATAGTATGGGAATGGATCAGGACGATCTGATCCTGGCTCCATACACAACTGTTCAAAAGAAAATTTTGGCTATTACCCATCTACAAGGTATTACTTGCTCGGCTTTGGATGAAAAATATACCGATCAGGCTATCAAGGAAATTACCGAGATCTTGCGTACGAATCATAAACTAAAAGAATCCCAGGACGACGATTTTAATATCCGCAGTCAACAGGAATTGAGCACGATGCTGACCAGTACGTCAGATATGATGACCATTTTGTTGGCTGCTGTTGCAGGCATTTCATTGCTCGTTGGTGGCATCGGCATTATGAATATCATGTATGTTTCTGTTACAGAACGCACACGCGAGATAGGCCTTCGTATGAGCATCGGCGCTAAAGGCAGAGATATTTTGGCACAGTTTCTGATTGAATCAATATTGATCAGTGTGACTGGCGGTTTAATAGGTGTAATATTGGGAGTCGGAGCGTCCGTAGTCGTTAAAATGGTCGCGCACTATCCGATCTATATCCAGCCATGGAGCGTCCTTCTATCATTTGCCGTATGTACATTTACAGGTATCTTCTTCGGGTGGTATCCTGCAAAGAAAGCCTCAGAGTTGGATCCTATCGAAGCTATTCGTTATGAATAATATTTAAATGAATATAAGATGTTTCATGATCAAATGTTTCTCCACTAACTTTAACGACCGATTGTTTATCAAATTGATAAACAATCGGCTTTCTAGAATAAACAATTTGCATTAAAAACAGAATTATATGACAGAAAATACATCCATACATCTCTCCGGTTCTTCTTATAAAAGGATGGAGTACATCATCCATATCGTTGCCTGGGTGATCGTATTCGGTATTCCGTTCTTTTTTACCGGACGTGAACAACAGGATATAACAACAACAGAATACATTCATCGTGAGATTGCTCCCGTCTCCTTCATGCTGGTCTTCTATATCAACTATTTCCTACTCGTTGATTATTTTCTGTTCAGCAAGCACACACGACAATTTATTCTTTGCAATATAGTATTCATTGCTATTATCATGGGAGTC
>JGI2065J20421_1001302_pt1 | contig 18376 bp, 9 predicted proteins | sample Biomet5_FD_20421 | JGI IMG/M metagenome (IMG submission 20421)
TTTTGCATTAAAATTTTGCTTCATTATTTCCTTTTGTCTTTTATAAATGCAAATATACGACATATTGTTTGATTATGCTATTAAATAATGTCGAATATCTAATTATTTTGATTAAATAACAATTAATATCAATAATGGTGGAAAAATAATGAATTTATTATTATTGTTAGTAGTATTTTATAATATTGTTAGAATTGTTATTTTGTTATGAATCCTTTTTATTTAAATATGCAGTTTTATAAGGCATTAATGGAACAAAAGGATATAAAATATAACTATCTACATAAATCATTTTGCTATTTAATTATATTATTTTGGTTTAATTTTGATATAACTATATTAATAATAATGTTATTATGCTATTTGTTGTTTGTTAACTCTTTAGCTAGCTGAGGTTCGTTAGTTGTAATGAAATCAGCACCTTTTTTTATAAGATAATGCATATCTTCTTCTTTGTTCACGGTCCAGACATTGATTTTTATCCCAACTTTTTTAGCTTCAGAAAACCAGTTTTCGTTTTTAATCATTGCATTCAGGTTATAATCTAAACCTACACAGCCAATTTTTTTAAGTTCTTTTGGTGGAAGATCTGCTGTTAAGTATGAAACCTTTGCTTTAGGATCTAAGCGAATTATTTCTTTTACTGTATTCAAACTGAAAGAAATATATTCAACTTTCTTTTTCAACTTCAGTTTTTTGACCATATCCAGTACCATTGCAGTAAGTGAATCTTCTCTTTCTTTACTACTATGCGGTTTTAATTCAACAATCAATTTTATATTTTTGCATTGTTTTCCTTTCAAAAGGTATTCTTCAAGAGTCGGTAAATATTCCCCATTTGCCAATTTTTCTTTTTTAAGCTCTGCAATCGAAGTTTTTTCAATTAAAAGATGATGGTCGTCAGTTGTAGCATTATGGTTGATAACTGGAACTCCGTCGGAAGATAGCCAAACGTCAAATTCTGATCCATAGATATTGATTTCATTTGCTTTGGTCAATGCTGCAATTGAATTTTGTGCAGAACCTTCAGTATTCCAGAATCCCCGGTGAGCTATTACTTTTGTCTTAGCACTTACTGTTCCAAATGTAGAGAGGAGAATCCCCAATAAAATAAGTTTTTTAATTTCCATAATGTTGTTGATTAGATTTTAAGGTTGTAAAGATAAAAATATCAGTTGAAAAAAATAAAAGAAGGCACTTTTAATTATTTAAAAGTGCCTTCTTTTGTTTCTAATATTACAGGATGATTAATAACTTTCGTCGTGTACGCCCTTTACTGCACGTCCACTTGGGTCATTCATGTTCTTGAATGATTCATCCCATGCTAATGCTTCAGGTGTGCTACATGCAACAGATGGAACCGAAGGTACACATTTTGCTGCACTTTTGCTTGGGAAGTGTTCTTCAAAAATGCTTCTATAATAATATTCTTCCTTATTCATTGGTGGATTTATTGGAAAACGTTCTGCTGCATGAGCCATCTCTTCATCGCTTACACGTTCTGAAGTTAAAGCTTTCAGTGAATCAATCCAGTTATATCCCACACCATCACTAAATTGCTCTTTTTGTCTCCATGCAACACTTGCTGGCAACATGTCGGCGAAAGCTTCACGCAATATCTTTTTCTCAATAGTTTTTCCTGGTGCCATCTTAGCTTCAGGATTAAGTCTCATGGCAACGTCCAGGAACTCTTTATCAAGGAAAGGAACTCTTCCTTCTACACCCCATGCTGACAGAGATTTGTTTGCACGAAGACAATCGTACAAATGCAATTTGCTTATTTTTCGCACTGTTTCTTCATGGAATGCTTTTGCATTTGGTGCTTTATGAAAGTAAAGGTAACCGCCAAATATTTCGTCGGCTCCTTCGCCAGAAAGAACCATCTTTATACCCATGGATTTAATAACGCGGGCAAGCAAGTACATAGGAGTAGAGGCTCTTACTGTTGTTACATCGTAAGTCTCAATGAAGTAGATTACATCTCTGATTGCATCCAGTCCTTCTTGTACGGTATAATTAATTTCATGGTGGATAGTTCCGATATGGTCTGCAACCTCCCTTGCTTTAATCAAGTCCGGAGCATCTTTCAAACCAACTGCAAATGAGTGAAGTTGTGGCCACCATGCTTCTGATTTGCCATCAGTTTCCACTCGTTTAGCTGCATATTTCTTTGCAACGGCAGAAATTACTGATGAGTCCAAACCGCCGGAAAGTAGAACGCCGTAAGGTACATCACTCATAAGCTGACGTTGTACTGCATCTTCTAGAGAATTATGTACATCTGAGCTATATGCATTGTTGTTTTTAACTGCATCATATTCCATCCAGTCGCGAGTGTACCAACGTTTCATTTCACCTTCCTTGCTGTAGTAATAGTGTCCTGGAAGGAAAGGCTCGTAACTATCGCAGAAGCCTTCTAAAGCTTTAAGCTCGCTGGCAATATAAAGTTTTCCATCTTTGTCGTGACCAATATACAATGGAATTACTCCAATGGGGTCACGTGCAATAAGATATTCGTCTTTTTCAGAGTCATATAATGCAAAAGCGAATATACCGCTTAGGTCTTCGAGGAAATTAATTCCCTTTTTGCGATAGAGAGCTAAAATTACTTCGCAGTCGGAACCTGTCTGGAATTGGTATTCTCCTTCAAACTCTTTGCGAATATCACGATGATTATATATTTCTCCATTTACCGCAAGTACAACCTTGCCATCTGAAGAATATAATGGCTGACCTCCAGATTGGGGGTCAACGATAGAAAGGCGTTCATGAGCCAGAATAGCTGAGCCATCGCAATAAATGCCACTCCAATCGGGACCTCGATGGCGGATTTTCTGAGCCATTTTTAAGGCTTTAGCACGTAATTTCTCGCTCTGCGTTTGTATATTGAATATTCCTACAATTCCACACATAATTTATTTGTTTATTTGTTACTTAAAAAAGCATCAATCTCTGAAGCAGCTTTTCGTCCGCCTGCCATTGCTCTTACAACAAGACTAGCCCCTGTTGCAGCATCTCCGGCTGCAAATACTTTAGCTGTTGATGCAGCGGCACGTGAATCAATTGCGATATTCTTGCGGTTATCTACTGCAAGTCCTAATTGTTCAATAATGCCTTCCTGAGTAGGATGTATAAATCCCATTGCAAGGAATACAAGATCGGCTTCAACAATTTCTTTCTTACCAGAAGGAATCATAGCCATACGTCCGTTTTCTCCTTTTTCCCAAGATACTTCTTCTATCTCAACAGCTTTCAGCTGTCCGTTTTCTCCAATGAAACGGCATGAATTAATGTTCCAGCGGCGAGTACAACCTTCTTCGTGAGAGCTTGTTGTTTTCAGAACCTGAGGATACATAGGCCATGGAGTATCAGGATTATCATGAACAGGAGGTTTAGGCAGAATTTCAATCTGACTAACGCTTACTGCTCCATGACGGTTTGATGTTCCAATACAGTCAGATCCTGTATCACCACCACCAATAATCAATACCTTTTTACCTTTGGCGTTTATTAATTCATCTTTATCAAAAGTATGTCCTGCTAAAATTCTGTTTTGCTGACTCAATAATTCTAATGCAAAGTGTACACCTTTCAGGTTGCGTCCTTCGATTGGAAGGTCTCTTGGAACTTCCGCACCGATACAAACACATACTGCATCGTTTGAATCAACTAAATCTTTAGCTGAAATATCTTTGCCAATTTCTGTAGAAATAACAAATTTAACGCCTTCTTGTTTAAGCAGATTAACGCGACGTTCAATGATATTTTTATTTAGCTTGAAGTTTGGAATACCATAACGAAGTAAACCACCCACATCTTCATGTTTTTCGTAAACAGTAACTTCGTATCCTTTGCGGTTTAATTGGTTTGCAACAACCAATCCGGCAGGACCAGAACCTATTACTGCTACTTTCTTTCCATTTCTAACTGGGTGCTTTGGAATAATATAACCTTCGCGGAAAGCAGCTTCAACAATTGCAGCTTCGTTTTCGCGGATAGTTACAGGTTCGTCTGTAGAAAGTTTCAATACACAACTCTTTTCGCACAAGGCAGGACAGATGCGGCCGGTGAACTCAGGAAAGTCACAAGTGTTTTCCAAAACTTCATAAGCTTCTTTCCATTTTCCTTTGTAAAGAAGATCTTGCCATTCTGGCTGAAGGTTTCCAATTGGACATGACCAATGGCAGAATGGAGTACCGCAATCCATACAACGTGATGCTTGTAATTTGCGGTCATGGCTGTTAAGTGTCTGTTCTACTTCACCGAAGTCAGAAACACGTTCGTGAAGAGGTCTGTATCCGGCCTCTTGTCTATGTATTGTTAAGAATGCTTTTGGATTTCCCATTTCTATTTGTTGATTAAGTAAGAATGATCTGAATAGTTCTCCGATTACTCTAGAGCTAATTTAATAAAGGTGTACACAATAATTTCATAGAGAGTACACTTTGTTGAAATTAGGTGTACACCTTTTTAATATTTATTCTTGATCCGTTTCTTTAGGATTCTATATATAATTAATAATCTCTCTGCACGTTTGCAATCTTTTGTTGCAGTTTCTCCATTTGTTCTTCCTGAAGTACTTTTTTGTATTCAATAGGTACAATCTGAATAAACTGATCAACATACTTTTCCCAAGAGTCGAGCATTGTTTTTGCAAGCTTACTTCCGGTATAGAAGTAGTGATTGCGAATTAGTTCGTGCAATTCTTTTCGATAACTTGATTCTTCGATTAATGATAATTCAACCATTTCCATGTTACAGAAATAATCAAAGTTTCCGTCTTTATTCCATACATAAGCAACTCCACCACTCATACCGGCTGCAAAGTTACGTCCTGTACTTCCTAAAACAACTATACGTCCACCAGTCATGTATTCACAGCAGTGGTCTCCAACGCCTTCAACTACAGCTGTAGCTCCAGAGTTACGTACTGCAAAACGTTCACCAACTCGTCCGTTGATATATACTTCACCGCTTGTAGCTCCGTAAAGAAGTGTATTACCGGCAATAGTATTGTTTTCTGCAACAAACGTAGAACGCATAGGAGGAAGCAAGCTTATACGGCCACCTGAAAGACCTTTTCCTAAATAGTCATTAGCTTCACCTTCTAGTTTGAAGTTTACTCCCTTTGTAAGGAATGCACCAAAACTTTGTCCTGCAGATCCTTTGAACTTAATATTTAAAGTATCATCTGGAAGTCCGGCTCCACCATGTTTCTTAGCAATAACTCCACTAAGCATAGTACCAACACTACGATCTGTATTTTCAATAGTGTATTCCAAAGAAACTTCTTTTTCGTGTTCAATTGCTTCAGATGCCTGAGCAATGATTGTCATATCCTTCACTTCACCAATGGAATGAATTCTTTCACCAACGTGATGTATTGCAGCATCAGTTCCTTGTGAAGGCATATAAGTCAACTTAGAAAGATCTAATAATTCATATTTTACATTGCTGGTAATGTGTTTACGTTCAATTAAGTCTGTACGTCCAACAATATCTTCTAGTTTTGTGAATCCCATTTCAGCAAGATACTCACGAACCTCTTCTGCAAGGTAATTGAAGAAGTTAACCAGGTATTCATGACGACCATGGAATCTCTTGCGAAGCTCAGGATCCTGAGTTGCAACACCCACCGGACAAGTATTCAAGTGGCATTTACGCATCATAACACAGCCTAAAACAATTAGAGCTGATGTTGCAAATCCGTATTCTTCAGCACCAAGCATAGCCATAAGAACGATGTCACGTCCTGTTTTTAACTGACCATCAACCTGTAGAACAACATGTCCGCGTAGTCCATTCAGAACTAAAGTCTGTTGAGTCTCAGACAATCCAATTTCCGGAGAAATACCTGCGTAGCGGATTGAACTTGCAGGGCTAGCTCCTGTACCACCTTCAGCACCAGAGATTACAATGTGGTCGGCTTTTGCTTTAGCTACACCGGCAGCAATTGTTCCAACACCACTTTCTGCAACAAGTTTCACGCTTATGCGAGCTTGTGGATTAATATTTTTCAAGTCGAAGATCAGCTGTGCCAAATCCTCAATAGAATAAATATCGTGATGAGGTGGGGGAGAGATCAGTGAAATTCCCTTGATTGAGTGACGAGTCTTAGCAATAACTTCATCTACTTTAAATCCTGGCAATTGACCACCTTCTCCTGGTTTCGCTCCCTGAGCTACCTTTATTTGTATTTCGTCTGCATTTACAAGATATTCAGCAGTTACACCGAAACGTCCAGAAGCTACCTGCTTGATTGCAGAGCGCATAGACATGCCGTTTTCTAAAGTCTTGAAACGGGCAGCGTCTTCTCCACCTTCTCCAGTGTTACTCTTTCCGCCAATCTTATTCATGGCAAGTGCCATTGTTTCGTGTGCTTCACGGCTGATAGAACCAAATGACATAGCTCCTGTAACGAATCGCTTCATAATTTCTGAAGCTGGTTCAACCTGGTCAATAGAAATAGGATTCTTTTTAAAGCCTAAGAAGTCGCGAAGGAAAATCGGAGCTTCTTTGCCATCTACCAAGTGAGAGAATTCTTTGAACTTTTTGTAACTTCCCAATCGGGTAGCAAGTTGCAAAGTAGAAATAGTTTCAGGATTCCAAGCGTGTTGTTCTCCACCCTTACGGAAACTGTAAATTCCTTTATTTTTAAGATCTTCAAAACCTTCAGCACCAAATCCTTCAGCATGCATCTGTACAGCATCGGCTGCAATCTCATCAAGACGAATACCGCCAATAGTTGAGTTTATACCACCAAAGTATGCGTTGCTAAGTTCTTGGCTCAAACCTACAGCTTCGAATATTTTCGCACCACGGTAACTACGGATAGTGCTAATACCCATTTTTGACATAACCTTAAAGAGACCTTTGCAGATAGATTTAATATAATTCTTTTCTGCAGTTGCATAATCAAGCTGAATTTCTTGTTTTGCAATCAGGTTATCAAGAACAGCGAATGCCATATAAGGATTGATGGCGCTTGCACCAAAGCCTAACAATAAAGCTGCGTGCATTACTTCGCGTATTTCGCCACTTTCAACGATCAATGCTGTCTGTACGCGTTTTTGAACTGATATCAAATGATGATGCACGGCACTAACTGCAAGTAATGCAGGGATAGCTGCGTGAGTTGCATCTACGTCTTTATCAGAAAGTACAATATAGTTAACGCCGTCAGTAACTGACTTTTCAGCTTGTTTACAAAGGTTTGCCAATGATTCTTCCAATCCGGCTTTTCCTTTGTTTACATCAAATAATATAGGAAGTTTTACTGTGTTGAATCCTTTGTATCTGATGTTGCACAAAATATCTAATTGAGCATTGCTTAAGATTGGGTGATTTAGTTTTACCATCTTGCAATGTTCTTCATTTGGAGTAAGTATATTCATACCTACAGCACCAATGTATTCAGTCAACGACATAACTAGCTGCTCACGTAATGGGTCAATCGGCGGATTGGTTACCTGAGCGAATTGTTGACGGAAGTAGTTGTATAACAACTGAGGTTTTGTAGAAAGAACAGCCAGTGGGGTATCGTTACCCATAGAAGCCAAAGGTTCTGCTCCAGTAGATCCCATCGGAATAATAAGCTTTTCGATATCTTCCTTAGAATATCCAAATGTGTGAAGCATACGGTCGTATTTATCAACCTTATGAGATACTTTTCTTCCGGTTTGAATCTTATCCAAGTCAATACGGTTGCTTGCCAACCAAGTGCGATAAGGCTTAGCTTCTGCTAATTGTTTTTTAATTTCACCATCGTAGTAAACTTCACCCTTTTCAGTATCAATTAATAAAATCTTACCAGGTTGTAAACGACCTTTTTCTTTTATTTCGTTTGCTTCAAAGTTCATAACGCCAACTTCTGAAGCAACAACCATCATATCATTTTTTGTGATCAGATAACGTGCAGGACGAAGACCATTTCTGTCAAGCATACCTCCGGCGTATCTTCCGTCAGAGAATAGCAATGCAGCCGGACCATCCCATGGTTCCATTAAAATTGAATGATATTCATAGAAAGCTTTCAAGTCTTCAGAAATAGGATTCTTTTCGTTGAAGCTTTCCGGTACCAACATTGCCATTGCATGAGGCAAGCTTAGTCCTGACATCACTAGGAACTCAAGAACATTATCAAGCGAAGCACTATCGCTCATTCCTTTTTGAACTATAGGGCGAATGTCTTTTAAATCACCTAAAAGAGGTGAGCTAAGAACGCTTTCTCTTGCTTCCATCCAACCGCGGTTACCACGAATAGTGTTAATCTCTCCATTGTGTGCTAACAAGCGGAAAGGTTGAGCTAAAGACCATGTTGGGAAAGTATTTGTACTAAAGCGAGAGTGTACTAAAGCTAATCCACTGGTGAAATAGCTGTTAGTTAAATCAGGGAAATAATGTCTCAGTTGTGAAGATGATAACATTCCCTTATAAATAATGCTCTTACTTGATAAAGATACAATATAAAATTCTTTTTTAGAATCAATAGAAGATGAATTTACAAGAGTCTCAATTCTCTTCCTTATAATATATAGTTTTCGTTCTGCTGTTTCAGAGTCCGTAAATCCTGTGATAAATACTTGTTTTACATCTGGCTCAGAAGCAAGTGCATCCTTACCAAGTATACTAGGATTGGTAGGAACATCGCGAAGATGCATTAAACTAAGTCCTTCTTTTTCAATTTCTTTAGTGACGATTTCTAAAAGTAATGCTTGGTCATTTAAGTTTTTAGGAAGGAATAAAAGGCCAGTTCCATATTTGCCCTTTTCAGGTACAGGGATACCTTGTAGCAAAATGAACTCATGAGGAATCTGCAGCATAATTCCTGCTCCATCACCGGTTTTATTATCTGCGCCTTCTGCGCCGCGGTGCTGCATGTTTTCTAATACTTTCAGAGCAGATTCTACAATTTCATGTGATTTACCACCGTGGATGTTTACTAACATACCAACTCCACATGCGTCATGCTCGTTAGCAGCGCTGTATAAACCTGCATGATCTGGTTGCTGCTGATAAGGAATTACTGTTTGTTTGTTGTTAAAAAGTTCTCGATTCTTCATTCTAATTGACTTTATTATACGATATCATTCATTTACGTTATCAAAATGATTTGCAAAACTACGAATAAATTTCATTTTGATACATTTATTTCTATTATTATTTGTTAATAATTTAGTTTTTCTTCTGTAAAAACGTTAATCTGTGATGATAACGCTATGTATGGTTATAATATTGTTGATTATTTAATGATTTTGTTGCAATTTGAAAGTTTGTCAAAGTGCGATTTAGATTTGTGTACTAATAAGCATAAAGTTATGAAAGAATGTTTTTTCAAATTAAAATGCTAAATATTTAGATAATAATGACTATCTTTGCACGAAATTTAAATCTTATATAGAAAATGTGTGGTATAGTAGGTTACATAGGTAAAAAAGACGCTTATCCGATTCTAATAAAAGGATTAAAACGACTGGAATATAGAGGTTATGATAGTGCAGGAGTTGCATTGATTAGCAAAGATCAACAATTAAATGTATATAAAGCAAAAGGCAAAGTCTCTGAATTAGAAGAATTTGTTGCGCAAAAAGATATTTCTGGCAATATAGGTATTGCTCATACTCGCTGGGCTACTCATGGCGAACCTTGTCAGGCAAATGCTCACCCTCATTACTCTTCCTCTGAAAGTTTAGCACTTATCCATAATGGTATTATTGAAAATTACGCAGTATTAAAAGAAAAACTTCAAGCTAAAGGTTATATTTTTAGAAGTAGTACTGATACAGAGGTCTTGGTTCAGCTTATTGAATATATTAAGGTAACTAAAGATCTTGATTTGCTAACTGCTGTTCAGTTGGCATTAGGTGAAGTAATTGGTGCTTATGCCATTGCTGTGTTAGAGAAGAATAATCCCAATGAGATTATTGCGGCTCGTAAAAGTAGTCCTTTGGTTGTAGGTATTGGAGATGATGAGTTTTTTCTTGCATCAGATGCTACACCTATTGTAGAATATACAGACAAGGTTGTATATCTTGAAGATGAAGAAATCGCAGTAATCAAGCGCAATGAAGAACTTAAAGTAGTAGATTTGAATAATGTGGTTATGAACCCTGAGATCTCTACTGTTGCTCTGAATTTAGGTCAACTTGAAAAAGGAGGTTATCCTCATTTTATGTTGAAGGAGATCTTTGAACAGCCAGATTGTATTCACGATTGTATGCGTGGACGTATAAATGTAGAAGGAACAAATGTTGTACTCTCTGCAGTTATTGATTATAAAGAGAAGTTACTTAAGGCAAACAGATTTATAATTGTAGCTTGTGGAACTTCATGGCATGCAGCTTTAATTGGAAAACATCTGATTGAAAGTTTCTGCCGTATTCCTGTAGAAGTAGAATATGCATCCGAGTTTCGTTATCGCGACCCTGTGATTTCAGAAGATGATGTAGTGATTGCAATTTCACAGTCTGGAGAAACAGCCGATACATTAGCTGCGGTTGAACTGGCAAGAAGTAAAGGTGCATTTATATATGGTATCTGTAATGCTATCGGGTCTTCTATTCCGAGAGCAACACACACTGGATCGTATATCCATGTTGGACCTGAAATTGGAGTAGCTTCAACAAAAGCATTTACTGGACAGGTTACAGTGCTAACTATGTTGGCTCTGACTTTGGCAAAAGAGAAAAACTCAATTAGCCAGGAAGAATTTCTGAATGTGGTTCATGAATTGAATCAGATTCCGGATAAAATGAAAAAGATATTAGAAAATAATGATAAAATAGCTCAGCTTTCTAAGATTTTCACCTATGCGCATAATTTTATATATTTAGGTCGCGGATACAGTTATCCAGTAGCTTTGGAAGGTGCTTTAAAATTAAAAGAAATCTCATATATTCATGCAGAAGGTTATCCGGCTGCTGAAATGAAACACGGACCAATTGCATTAATTGATGCAGAAATGCCCGTTGTAGTTGTTGCCACCCAGAATGGTATGTATGAGAAACTGATTAGTAATATTCAGGAAATAAAAGCACGTAAAGGAAAAGTTATTGCTATAGTAACTGAGGGTGATGAAGTGGTTAAAAATATTGCAGATTACTGCATTGAATTGCCTGGAACAATTGAATGTCTTGATCCATTGGTTGCAACAGTTCCACTTCAGTTGTTGGCTTATCACATTGCCGTATGTAAAGGTATGGATGTTGACCAGCCACGAAATCTTGCGAAATCTGTAACAGTAGAATAGAAGTATATTTTTATATGGAACCATTAAAACATGAATGTGGCGTAGCAATGATCCGCTTACTGAAGCCTTTGGAATATTATGAGCAGAAGTATGGCACATGGATGTACGGGCTGAATAAACTCTATCTTTTGATGGAGAAACAGCACAACCGTGGGCAAGAGGGAGCTGGATTAGCTTGTGTAAAATTGGAAGCAAACCCGGGAGAGGAGTATATGTTCCGTGAAAGAGCATTAGGTACCGGAGCTATTACTGAAATATTTGGTACAGTGCAATCTAATTTTAAGGATCTTACTCCTGAAAAATTACATGATGCAGACTTTGCCAAACGTTGTCTTCCTTTTGCAGGAGAACTCTACATGGGTCACCTTCGCTACAGTACCACAGGAAAGAGTGGTATTTCTTATGTTCATCCGTTCCTTCGTCGAAATAACTGGAGAGCAAAAAATTTAGCTCTGTGCGGAAACTTCAATATGACGAATGTTGATGAAATCTTTCAGCGTATAACTGAAACAGGTCAACATCCACGCCGATATTCAGATACATATATAATGCTGGAACAGGTTGGTCATCGCCTGGACCGTGAAGTAGAACGTCTTTTTCAACAAGCTGAAGTTAAAGGGTTGAAAGGTATGGATATAACTCATGCCATTGAAGATCAGGTTGACTTGGTTAATGTTTTAAAGACTTCGAGTGATGTGTGGGATGGGGGATATGTGATTTGTGGTATTACAGGTAGTGGCGAATCATTCTCTTTCAGAGATCCATGGGGTATTCGTCCTGCTTTTTACTATCATGATGATGAAATTGTAGTTCTGGCTTCAGAAAGGCCAGTTATCCAAACAGCAATGAACGTTCCGGGTGAGGAGGTAAAAGAACTCAAACCTGGTGAAGCTATTCTTGTAGATAAAGCCGGAAATATTCGTATGGCTCAGATAAATGAACCAAAGAAATATAACGCTTGCTCTTTCGAAAGAATATATTTTTCACGTGGTAGTGATAAAGATATATATAATGAACGCAAAGCTTTGGGAAGTAATTTGGTTGAACCAATTCTTAAAGCCATAGATAATGATCTTGAACATACAGTTTTCTCTTTCATTCCTAATACAGCTGAGGTTGCTTTTTATGGAATGCTTGAAGGTTTTGATAATTATCTGAATCATTTGAAAATTAGCAAGATTGCTTCGGCTGGTCATCAGCTAAAATATGAGGAATTGGATAAAATCCTTTCAATGCGTATCCGTTCGGAGAAAGTAGCTATTAAAGATATTAAGTTACGTACATTTATTGCTGAAGGCAACACCCGAAATGATCTTGCTGCCCACGTTTATGATATAACTTACGGCAGTATTGTTCCGCATGTGGATAATCTGGTAGTGATAGATGATAGTATAGTTCGGGGAACAACGTTAAAGCAGAGTATTATTGGTATTCTGGACAGACTTCATCCTAAGAAAATAGTGATTGTATCATCTTCTCCTCAGGTGCGTTATCCGGATTATTATGGCATTGACATGGCACGGATGAATGAATTTATTGCTTTCCGTGCAACTATAGCTTTACTTAAAGAAAGGAATCAGCAGTATATAATTAAAGAAGCCTATAAAAAATCCAAAGAGCAGCAGAACCTTCCGAAGGAGCAGATTGTTAATTATGTCAAGGAACTCTATGCTCCGTTTACCGATGAAGAAATTGCAACAAAGATGGTTGAGCTTCTGACGCCTGAAGGTACTAAGGCTAAAGTTGAAATCGTATATCAGCATTTGGAGGGACTCCATGCTGCATGTCCGAAGAACCCTGGTGATTGGTATTTCACGGGAGATTATCCGACCCCTGGCGGTAACAAGCTCGTTAATGAAGCTTTTATTACATATATGGAAAAAGTTTACAGTGATTAAACTTTATTTAAATTGCATTGCTCAAATTAAGAGCAATGCAATTTATTCAATATACCCTATGCAACTTTAATTTAAAAGTTGTTCGGTTTTAGTAAAGAGGCAAAATAAATTAGTAGTTTTGCTAAATGTAGAAGAACATTATATTTAAGAACAAGAGATATAACAAAAGAATGCAAAAAGAAAAGAATGTTTTATTGATTCTCGATGATGGAAGCATTTTCAAAGGAAAATCCTTCGGTTACGAGAAAGCTATTGCGGGAGAGGTAGTGTTTAATACTGCCATGATGGGATATCCCGAGAGTTTGACCGATCCATCTTATTCCGGTCAGATAATGACGCTAACTTTTCCTTTAGTAGGTAACTATGGTGTTCCTCCAAGAAGTGAGAAAGATGGACTTTCTACTTTTATGGAATCGGAAAAAATCCACGCTGAAGGTATTATCGTTTGTGACTATTCATGGGAATATAGCCACTGGAATGCAGTAGAAAGCCTTGAAAGCTGGTTGAAGAGTGAAAAAGTTGTAGGTATTTACGGTATCGATACTCGTGAATTAACAAAACTGCTTCGCGAAAAAGGTTCAATGAAGGGTAAAATTGTATTTCCTGAAGAAAACGGGGAATTGAAACCTGAAAATGATGTTCCTTTTGTAGATCCAAATCTTATTAACCAGGTTGCACGTGTTAGTTGCAAAGAGGTTATTACTTATGGAAATGGAAAAAAGAAAGTATTGTTAGTAGATTGTGGAGTAAAACACAATATTATTCGCTGCTTACTTAAGAGAGATGTTACTGTAATCAGAGTTCCATGGGATTATGACTTTAATACAATTGAATATGATGGATTATTCATATCAAACGGACCAGGCGACCCTAATATGTGCGATGTTACAGTTCAGAATATTCGTAAAGCATTGAATGGAGATAAACCAATCTTCGGTATTTGTATGGGTAACCAATTGCTTTCTAAAGCAGGAGGAGCAAATATTTATAAATTGAAGTATGGTCACCGTAGTCATAACCAGCCAGTACGCATGGTAGGTACAAACAGATGTTTTATTACCAGTCAGAATCATGGATATGCAGTAGACAATGCTACATTGACAAGTGATTGGGAACCATTCTTCATTAACATGAATGATAATACCAATGAAGGTATAAAACATAAAACGAAACCATTCTTTTCAGTGCAATTCCATCCTGAAGCAGCGAGTGGTCCAACGGACACAGAATTCTTGTTCGATAAATTTGTAGAGATGCTCTAATATTAAAAAGAATAATCAATGAAAGATAAAATAGAGAAAGTATTAATACTTGGTTCCGGTGCTTTAAAAATTGGAGAGGCCGGAGAATTTGACTATTCCGGTTCGCAGGCTTTGAAAGCTTTACGTGAAGAAGGAATTCAAACGGTGTTGATTAATCCGAATATTGCTACTGTTCAAACATCTGAGGGGGTTGCCGATACTATTTATTTTTTGCCGGTCACTCCCTTTTTTGTAGAAAAGGTAATTCAGAAGGAAAAACCTCAGGGTATTTTGCTTGCTTTTGGTGGACAGACTGCATTGAATTGTGGTGTTGAATTATATAGAGCAGGTCTTCTCGAAAAATATAATGTAGAGGTATTAGGAACTCCGGTACAGGCTATCATAGACACTGAAGACCGTGAGCTTTTCGTTAATAAACTTAATGAAATCGATGTTAAGACTATAAAGAGTGAAGCCGTAGAAAACATTGTAGACGCAAGACGTGCTGCAAAAGAACTTGGCTATCCTGTAATTATTCGTGCAGCTTATGCATTGGGTGGTCTTGGATCTGGTTTCTGCGATAACGAAGAAGAACTAAATAAATTAGCTGAAAAAGCATTCTCTTTCTCGCCTCAGGTATTGGTTGAAAAATCATTAAAAGGCTGGAAGGAAATAGAATATGAAGTTGTTCGTGACCGTTTCGATAACTGTATTACGGTTTGTAATATGGAGAACTTCGACCCGCTGGGAATCCATACAGGTGAAAGTATCGTAATTGCTCCTTCGCAAACTCTGACTAACAGCGAATATCATAAACTGCGTGAACTTGCTATACGTATTATCCGTCACATCGGAATCGTAGGTGAGTGTAACGTGCAGTATGCTTTCGATCCGGAAAGTGAAGACTACCGTGTTATCGAGGTAAATGCCCGTTTGAGCCGTTCTTCAGCATTAGCTTCTAAAGCAACCGGATATCCTTTGGCATTCGTTGCTGCTAAGCTTGGATTAGGATATGGATTGTTTGACTTAAACAACTCTGTAACAAAAACTACTTCTGCATTCTTTGAACCAGCTCTTGATTATGTAGTTTGTAAGATTCCACGTTGGGATTTAGGTAAATTCCGCGGAGTAGATCGTGAACTAGGTAGTAGCATGAAATCGGTAGGAGAGGTTATGGCTATTGGTCGTACCTTTGAAGAAGCTATTCAGAAAGGCCTTCGTATGATTGGTCAGGGAATGCACGGTTTTGTGGAAAACAAAGAACTGGTTATCGACGATATTGATAAGGCTCTTCAAGAACCAACAGATAAACGTGTGTTTGTTATCAGCGAGGCTTTTAGAGCAGGATATACTATCGATCAGATACATGATTTGACAAAGATTGATAAATGGTTCCTTCAGAAATTGATGAATATAGTAAATACTGCAAAGGAACTCGATTCTACTGATACATTAGAAGCCCTTTCACCCGATTTACTTCGTAAAGCTAAAGTTCAGGGATTTTCTGATTTTCAGATAGCACGTGCTGTTCTGAAGAACGGAAATGATATGGAAAAGGCTATGATGAATGTACGTGCTTATCGTAAGTCATTTAACATCCTTCCGGTTGTAAAACAGATCGATACACTTGCAGCTGAATATCCAGCTCAAACTAACTATCTGTATCTAACATACAGCGGAATCACAAATGATGTTCATTATCTGGGCGACCACCGATCAATTGTAGTTCTAGGTTCAGGTGCTTACCGTATTGGTAGTTCTGTAGAGTTCGACTGGTGTGGAGTTAATGCGCTGAATACAATCCGCAAGGAAGGCTGGCGCAGTGTAATGATCAACTATAATCCTGAGACTGTATCTACAGATTATGATATGTGTGATCGTCTTTATTTTGATGAACTTACATTTGAACGTGTGTTGGATATCCTCGAACTGGAGAACCCTCACGGTGTAATTGTATCTACCGGCGGTCAGATTCCTAATAATCTGGCGATGAGATTGGATGAGCAGAATATCAATATTCTTGGAACTTCAGCTAAAAGTATTGATAATGCAGAAGACAGAAATAAATTCTCTGCAATGCTAGACCGCATTGGCGTGGATCAGCCGGCATGGAGAGAATTAACCAGCATGGAAGACATTAACGACTTTGTTGAAGAGGTTGGATTCCCGGTATTGGTTAGACCTTCATATGTGCTAAGTGGTGCCGCAATGAATGTTTGCTCAAATCAGGAAGAGTTGGTCCGATTCTTGCAATTGGCTGCAAATGTTTCTAAAAAGCATCCGGTTGTTGTAAGTCAGTTTATCGAGCATGCAAAAGAGGTTGAAATGGATGCTGTTGCTGATAAGGGTGAGATCATTGCTTATGCTATCAGCGAACATATTGAGTTTGCCGGTGTGCACTCTGGTGATGCTACTATTCAGTTCCCTCCACAGAAACTGTATGTAGAAACAGTTCGTCGTATTAAACGAATCTCAAAGCAAATCGCTAAAGAGTTGAACATTTCTGGTCCATTTAATATTCAGTATCTAGCTAAGGATAATGACATTAAAGTTATCGAATGTAATCTTCGTGCTTCTCGTAGTTTCCCATTTGTGAGCAAAGTCTTAAAGATTAACTTTATTGAACTGGCTACAAAGATCATGTTGGGATTACCAGTAGAAAAGCCAGAGAAAAGCTTGTTTGATCTCGATTACGTAGGTATAAAGGCATCTCAGTTCTCATTCTCTCGTCTACAAAAAGCTGACCCTGTATTAGGGGTTGATATGGCTAGTACGGGTGAAGTAGGCTGTATCGGATCTGATACTTCTTGCGCAGTATTAAAATCAATGCTTTCTGTAGGCTACAAGATTCCTAAAAAGAATATTCTTTTATCTACAGGTACAGCGAAGGATAAAACAGATATGCTATCTTCAGCAAGTCTTCTTGTTGAAAAAGGATATAACTTGTTCGCAACAGGGGGTACACATAAGTTCCTTGAAGAAAATGGTATTCCAAATACATTAGTATATTGGCCAAGCGAAGAGGGAACACCTCAGGCTCTGGATTTACTTCATAATAAGGAAATTGATATGGTGGTAAATATTCCAAAGAATCTTACTCCTGGCGAGCTTACTAATGGATATAAGATCCGTCGTGCAGCTATCGATTTAAATATTCCGCTGATAACTAATCCTAGATTAGCAAGTGAGTTTATTACTGCTTTCTGTAGTATAAATCTCGATGACTTGCAAATTAAGAGTTGGGAAGAATATAAGTAAGCTTTATTTCCATAAAACGTTTAACGTTTAATATAACAGCTGCGTTAGCAAAATTCGTTTTTGCTAACGCAGTCTCTTTTTAGCAAACTCTGAATACAAACAAATATTTTTTGCAGTTTATCTGCCTATCTGCTACTGAATTGATTTAATCTGCTGATAGGTAATATTTTAAATTGGTGGAAGATAAACTTTATATACAATTTATCTGCCACTAAGCCCTGTTTATCTACCACTAAAATCAACTATCTGCTACTAACGAACTTTTTAAGTTGTGCTGTAATTTGAAAGGCTACAGTTAGCTCTGCTTTCTTGTCTATGACATCATATTTAATTTGTTTCCCGATTTTCCTCTTTTTGCTAAGTAAGCCTTCGGCCCAGAACCCATAAGCCCATGGCCGAAAACCCATGGGTCTTTATTCGAGAACCCATAAGCCCTTGGCCGCGGGCTTACTTATGTCTCTTTGCAAAATTAGTTAACCTGGCAGGGAGAAGCGCTAAACGAGTCCATCATCCAAAGTATATTCATTTTTATCGTATGCTCTATAAGTTGAAATTCCTCACTAACAATTAATGATAATATTGGCTATGATATTCTGGAACGTTTACTTTAGTGGCAGATAAAGCTGCTTTGTAGTAGATAAGCATAATTAGTAGCAGTCCCTATGTTTGTAATTAATATGCAGAAGAACAAAGCATAAGCCAAGAGTATTAATATATTTGAGGTATCAGTC
>JGI2065J20421_1001305_pt1 | contig 18331 bp, 16 predicted proteins | sample Biomet5_FD_20421 | JGI IMG/M metagenome (IMG submission 20421)
TCAAGAGCGAGACTAAGCAATCGCCGCTGAAGCTTGCCCCGGCGCTGCTTCTGCTTCTGACACTGATCATTATAGTTCTCTCAAAAATCAAAAGATAGAGTGCATGCTCTTGCGATCAAGTATTGAGAATGCGGTACTTACCGACAAAAATTCCTTTCTGATGTAGCGTTAAATGTCCGCGAATATTTTTGGGGGTTAAATTGTCTTTCTTTAACTTTACAAACATAAAAGGAAAAACTCATTAACATCGAATATTATGAAAGCAAACATGTTATCCATGATGAAAACACTTTATCCATAGAACGATATATGTCTGGAGAATTTGTGATATAGATCGTTATTTATTGAATTTGCAGTGAAAATGAATCAATCAAGTAGTATTATTAGAAAGTGGCTGTGGATGGCGTTATTTGCCATTTTGAGCATATCTGTTTATGCACAGAAAAAAGTGGAAGGACAGATTACAGATAATAACGGAGTGCCGTTATCCGGTGTTTTAGTTGCTGAGATCTATTCAGGGAAAAGCTTTTCAGGCGATATCGTGCAAAGCAGGGATGATGGCAAATTTACTGTTTTCATCAACAAAAAAGGCTCGTCGCTGTATATTACAAATATAGGATACAAGCCTCAGGAAATACGGAATATAGCTGATTCGACAGGCTTTATTCATGTGGTGATGGCGCCGGATCCCAACTTTACATTGAAAGAAGTTACGGTATCGGCATATAAAAAGGCCGTTTCGGTAAAAAGCGACCGTATCGTTTACGACATGGCAACAAATCCCATGAAAGAAAATAATAATACGCTGCAGGCTCTGCGGTTTGTTCCTCTGGTTATTGCCAACGACAATGGTTTTTCGATTGTAGGGAAAAATATTACGCAGGTTTATATCAATAATCGCAAAAGCAACCTGACACCGGAGGCGTTGTTTGCCTATCTTCAAACTCTGCCGGCATCGAGCATCGACAAAATAGAAGTGATCACGGCTCCGGGAAGCAGTTTCAGAGGTGAAGGCAATTTTGGAGTGATTCATATCAAACTCAAGAATGCGGAGAACGAAGGGCTGAGAGGTTTTGCCAATGGTGCTGTATGGAGGACCCATCATTTTAAGGAGAATGCCAATCTGAATCTATCCTATAACAAGAATAAATTGTCTACAGACTTGTCGCTCGGCTCAGGTCACTATAATACTTACAGAACGTCGAAGGTTCAGACCGATTATTTGCAAACGCCTCTGATTACAAATCAGAAATATAAGTCGGATACGTGGGAGAACAGTTTTTTTGCCAACCTGAGGGCGGACTATGTACTGGATAAAACAAAGACAGTGGGTATTGTTGTCAACAGCTCGCTGGAAAATACCAACGGCAATAATACAGGCTTTACCACTTTCAAAACAAACGGGATGAATGCCTTGGATTCGACGATAGACATGAATAAGTTTGATAAAAAACGGAACCGGGAGTTGGCTGCGAATGCAAACTATCGCTATCATTCAAAAGACGGGAAGCGTTATTTCACCGGCGATCTTGATTATTTGTATAATTATAATAAATCTTATTCGCGTAACCTGATGAATCGTATAGATGATAACGGCGAAGCGATTTCTAATTATAAGAATATAGAACAGAGTGTACCGCAAATATCCAATGTCTGTTCCGGAAAAATAGAATATGGAAACAATCTTGACAAGATATGCAATCTGAAGTTGGGGGCAGATGCTTATTACTCCAAAGTAAGCGATGATAATAAATACAGCAACTGGCAGGAGGGCGCGTACCATCTTGATCCTGTTTACAGCAACCATTTTAAGGTGAGGGAATTTACGCCTTCCCTGTTTATTGAAGCCGAGAAGTTCTGGAACGATCAATTTGATACACAGTTAGGTACACGATTGGAATATACAAACTACAAGGGTAAAGAATATACAACAAACGAAGATTTTACTACCGATTATTTCAAAGTATTGCCCTATCTTAATATTAATTATAATCCAACCAAAATACACAGCCTGAGTTATTCGTTTTCCTGTAGAGTATCCAGGCCGAGTTATCGCAATCTGAATCCGTTTAAAGAATATATCTCGCCTACGGAGTATTCTGTAGGAAATCCATTTCTTAAGCCGGAAAATGTGTATTATCAGGAATTTACGTATGGGTTCAAAAGTAAGTACTTTTTGTCGGCATCATACGAACTGGACAATCATGGAATCAATTTCATACAGATAGTCAAAGAGGGCAATCTCATTGAAAACACAATGGACAACGGAGGTAAGAGGCGGAATTTTTATATGTGGTTCAGTACTTCGTTCAGGTATTTTAAAGGTAATGCCAATTCAAATATCAACTTAACGTATCATTGGAAACGAATGATCAGCAATTCGCCGGGTATAGACATCGATTTCGAGAACAATAGCTGCGCTTTTTCACTACAGAATAACTACACGCTTTCCAACAGATACAAATGGTGGTTTGACTGCGGCGTTGTATATAGCTCTAAATCTCGAAACACATACACGCGGATGCCGGCTTCTTTCAATTGGAATGCACAATTGAGAAAGGGCATTAAGGATTTTCAATTCAGCCTTTATTGCAACATTGTCAATTATATGTATGACCATAAATGGACGCAGGTTCGGAAGATGGTATATGAAAACAACTATCTGAGGAGTATAGATTATGCTAAATCNGAACCGAACAGTTTCGGTTTCAGAGTGTCTTACAGNTTTGGAAATTCAAAANTCAAGAGAGTAGGGGAACGAAGCACTTCTAACTCAGAGGTAAGAAATAGAGTATATTAATCATGTTTTGTATCATGAGAACATTTGTATTTTTATTATTTTTTAGCTTAATGTCGTTAAGCTTTGCCTCTTGCAACAAGAGCATTCGGCAAAAAGATTCTTCGCTCATTACATTCGATGCCACGAAACATTATGCATCTAAAACAATGGATATTCATGACATTGCTAATGTTGACTATTTAATTTTGGAAACAAAAGACAGCTTCTTATATTCCCATTGTGTCTATATAACGGAGCATTACATTATAGCCTTAAATTCGTATGATTGCAGCTATGTCTTTTTTAACAGGCAAGGCAAAGCCGTCAATCGCATTTCAAGATACGGACAGGGTCCTGAAGATTATATGCATTTTTGGATTCAGACCTATTCTGAAAAAGAAGATAATCTCTATGTCTTCAGTTATCCCAATAAAATTCAGGTCTACAACAGGTTTGGCGTTTTTAAGAGAAGTCTGCCGCTCAGAAATGATTCATCCGGAGAAAAGACAAATTTAATTGATGCTATATTCGACTATAATAGCAAATATCTGTTATGCCATGATAAATTAGCGACCAAGTCCAATTCCTTCTACCTGCTATCAAAAATAAATGGAGAAATGAAGGATTTAAATATCCATTTTGACAAGAAAATTTCATCACAAATCACCAGTAAACAGGAAGATGGAATGGCCATGGTCATTAGCTTCTTTATATCAAGCGCTGTGCCGGATGGAAAAGATTATATATTGAATGAATACTCTTCGGATACTCTCTTTGCATTAAAGCCTGATTTNAAATTACAAGCCANATTCGTTCATAAGCCATCTGTAGGAACAAACACNCCGCCCATATTGCTGGATGGTCTGCTTGATATTGGACAATATNCCTTTTTTAGTGCATATGAAATGGCGTATGATTTTGCAAAGAATGAAGGAGGAAAAGAAAATCATTATGTACTTGATAATAAATCAGGAACATTCTATGAAGTAACCATGAAAAATAAAGATTATGCGGATCAGGATCTAACGGTGGATGCTTCGAACTTTATATCAGGCAGATCATCGGATTCAAAATTGGGATTCATCAAATTAAGAAGAGATGATTTAGAGAAAGCCGATTCCGATCACAAATTAAGCGGCCCGCTAAAAAAGCTCTTCGACTCAATGAATGAAGAAGATCCTTTTATTCTGATGATTGTGCACTTTAAATGAGTCTGAATTCTATATGAGAGAAAAGTATGAGGGGTTCAAAGCGGTACTTACCGACAAAAATTCCTTTCTGATGTAGCGTTAAATTATTTGACGTATTAAATGTCTCTTTTTTGTATAGATCTGAATTTTGTAGCTTGATTATATTTAGTAATATATCTTAATATTGTTAACGAATTTTATGGCATTAAATGTCTGCAAATATTTTTGGAAACCGAGTTTTCTTTTCTTATCTTTACAAACTTAAAAGAAAAAACTCATTAATATCGAATATTATGAAAGCAAACATGTTATCCATGATGAAAACACTTAGAGAGAAGTATGTAATCTTAGTATGGTTGTTTATATTAAGTATGTCTGTAGTTTATAATAACTTTATCACTACTGTTTGATGAAATCAAATGGAAATATTAATTTTTTTGAAGAAAATGTCTTTTTGACAAGTAAAGATATCTTATCTGTTCATATAGGACTGAAAGATTTTTTCAGAAAACAGGTCCTTAATGAGAATGACTTTGGCAAAATAACGATTCAGTCAAATGGTGATGTATATGCAAATGTACACTATCCTGTTTTAGGCAATATCTATACTCATCGTATTTATTGGTTGATACAAAGAGAGATCAGTGAAGGCCAATCTTGGTTACGTTTGCGAAATAGTAAGCCTTGTAAGCAATGTATCTATCAATGGTTATGCCCTTCTCCATCAGATTACGAGATTGAGATCGGAAGACCGAACCTATGTAATGTGAAATCTAGTAAATAATATCTTTAATTTTTAAGAGTATGATCAGTAAATATATAATATCAGTGATTATTCCGGCCTTTATTTTTGCCGGATGTAGTACGAAATCTCCAATAGAAAATAACTTCATCACGGTGGATGTGACGAAGGATTATCCCAAGAAGGATGTAGTCTTGCAGGATATATTCGATATAGAGTATGTGCCATTGGAAACGAGTGATGAATTTTTGACTTCAGGTAATGTCCGCGCCATTGGCAAGGACCTCATTATCACAAAGAACAACGGGAGGACGGATGGCAATATCTACCTGTTCGATCGCACAACGGGGAAAGGGATACGCAGGATAAACCGACTGGGACAAGGTGGCGAAGAATATACCAATATTCTGGATATTGTTCTAGACGAGGATCGGCAAGAGATGTTTGTCAACAACCACTATTTGGCAAAAATAGTCGTATATGATTTGAAGGGTAATTTTAAACGGAGTTTTAAACAAAAAGAAAATTATTTTTACGGTGAAATAGGTAATTTTGATAAAGACCGACTTATCTGCCATGACGATTGTTTGAGTTTTGATAAAGAAGAAACAAAACGAAACTTCTTTATGTTGGCATCCAAACAAGATGGAAGCATCAAAGAAATACCGATTCCATACGATAAGGTGAAAACTTCATTGATATTAAAGCAAGTTGATGGGAAAAAGCGTGATTGGAGTATTTACAATAAGAGAATGATTCCCTATAAAGACAGCTGGTTACTCAACGAGATATCCGCCGATACGATATATAGATATTCTCCTGATGCGGGATTGATTCCTTTTATTGTAAGGAAGCCGTCTGTACAAACCATGAGTCCTGAAATATTTCTTTTCCCTAGTGTTATGACAGATCGTTATTATTTCATGCAGACTGCGAAGAAAGATTTTGATTTTAAAATGGATTCTGATGTGGAAAGAACCGATCTGATGTATGATAAAGAGACCAATAAAATTTTTAGGGTTACGATTTATAATGCCGATTATACAGAGAAAGTTCCNGTTAAGATCATGTTTGAAATGTTTATGTTATCCTTTATTAATAAAGANGGAGTCGCTTTTTCTAGAGTATTGCCTGCTTTTGAATTAGCTGAGGCATACAAGAACGGTAAATTGCGCGGTCATCTAAAGAAGATTGCCGCTAAACTTGATGAAGAGGACAATCCTGTCATCATGATTGCAAAGTACAAGAGGTGATGGAAGCGGTTCTCTATTGTTTAATTTTTCACATAACATCGTACATATTATATTGTTCTTTTTGGGTACTTCCCATTCTAAATTTGTTGTAGATGTCTCAACTCTTACTTTTGATATACCCAAATTGGCTATGCTTAAAAAGCTCTTTTAGTGCATAATCAATTGGAATTGGGCAATTGGAATTATAGCATGGATAATTTATTAAAAGTTTTTTAAAACTGTGCGTGAAAATTGTTTATTGTTGAATCTCAGCAAAGAAATTTTATGCTAAATAGGTCATTTTTGATTATCGTATTCTGCTAGAAGATAAATTTGTTTACCTTTACGATTCAGAATATGATTGTAATCAGATATGGTGAAAACACGTTATTTAATAGGGCTGTTAATCTTAATAATAATAGGTTTCGGTCCGGGATGCTCGTCTAGAAGTGAAAAAATGCCGCCGGAGCTTGTCTGCGCCGAATCTGTTATGTATGAAAGACCGGATAGCGCATTGGCTATTCTACAGTCGATGCCTGTTCCTCCGGCTTCTCAAGGTTTGCAACACGCTACATGGTGTTTGCTGATGACGCAGGCACGCGACAAAAATAATATTCATCAGACGTCGGACTCACTGATCAATATAGCTTATCATTATTTTATGAAACATGGCGATGCACAACGTAAAGCGATGGCATTGCATTACGAAGGACAAATACATGAAGATATGGGTAAAGCCGAAACGGCTATACAATTTTATCTGCGGGCTTCCGATGAGGTAAAGAAAACAAAAGATTACCGATTGGGGTTTCTTGCCAATTCAAGTCTGGGAATGGTATATGCTTATCGATCGATGGCTGATCTTGCTATGAAGGCGATGAAAGAAGCCTACAGGTATGCTCTATTGGCGAATGACAGTTCATATATTGCTTCGTCGTTGTGCTATTTCGGTCGTATTTACAGTATAAAAAGTGATTGGGAGAACTCGATCAAATCTTATCAAAAGGCAATAGCGATATCTGAACTCACACGGGATAATGAAATGCTATGCAGAGGGTTGGACGAACTTTCGGCCATCTATTTGAGGGTGCATAACTATGAGTCGGCTTTTTTCTGCTTGTATAAATTGAAAACTATTGATTCAAGCGAGAAAAAAGATAATCTTTCCCGGATTTATTTGGAGATTGGCGATACATACCGCCATATTGCGCAATATGATTCGGCGAAAGTATATCTTAATAAAGCACTAATACAGAAAAACATTAACATTTATACAAAGAGATCTATATATCAATGTTTGTATCTGATAAGTAAGGAACAAAAAGAATATGATCATATTACTGAATATGTGGATGCTTACATAACATGCCGAGATTCGGTTGATCGACTGAATCAGACTAAATCAATTGGTGATATACAAGCCAGATATAATCAGGAAAAATTGGAGAAGAAGAATGTTCAACTGGATTTTGAACATAGTCGCCTGTTACGAAATAGCTTGATTGTCCTGGCGTTGGTATTGCTNGCTTCGGGTGTTATTATTTATATCTACCAACGCCGTCTGCTGAAGAACGAAAGAATTATTCGGACGGGACGAGAACAGATGCGTCAATATGTGTTGAGATTGCAGGACAATGAAGATACTATCCGAATGAATGAAAATCGTATACGTGAATTATCCGAAGAACAACATTCACAGGCCGATTTGATTCTTACCTTTAGCGATCAGACAAAAGAAATAGAAAAACTATCTGAAAATAACAAGGCCTTGCAAAAGGAGAATGAACAACTTCAATCTGAAATAATAAGATACAATAATGAAAACGGAACGGGGATTAAGTCGCATGAAAAATTGATAAGAGATAACAAAGCGTGTGCGGAACGTGAAAAGATTCTTCTTATGATGGCTATGGATTCGAATGCTTCATTCCATAATTTGAATTCAACGCTGGAGCAAATCAGCGATGATCAATGGCATACTATTGAAAATGATTTGAATAGGCTCTACAACGCTTTTGTTACTCGGATAATCGAACGGCTTCCAAATCTGAAACCAATGGATTTGAAGCTTATCTGTATGATGAAGCTTCAGTTAACAGATTCTTTTATTTCTCATTTTTTAGGGATTAACGTGTCTTCTGTTGTCAAGCAAAAACGCAGACTGCGCGAACGGATCGGACTTGATTTAGGAGAGCCGTTCAGCGATAAACATTCTTTTGAAAATTGGATTGATACTTTTGAGGGATAGGATAAGTTTTTTGATTTTGCCGGCGGGTTGTACTGTAATAATTTTATACATTTGTCGGCGTTAAATAAATTCTGATGATGAAAAATATGAAATTTTGTTTTACCGTTCTTTTTGCCGTCCTGGCTTGGACGATGCAGGCGGCTGTGGTCGATTCGATCAAGGTGTTCAGCAACAGCATGAATAAGGAGGTGAAGGTTGTGGTTATCAAGCCCTCAGCGATGGAAGGCAGGCTGCCTGTGATATATCTGCTTCATGGACATGGAGGAAATGAAAAACAATGGCTTGAAATGACAAAGCCCGATCTGCCGCAGATGGCCGATCGCGACTCCGTAATCTTTGTATGCCCTGATGCAAAAAACAGTTGGTATTGGGACAGTCCGAAGAATCCGGCATATCGCTATGAAACGTTTGTGTATAAAGAACTTGTGACCGCTATAGATGCTAAATATCCGACTATCAAAGATCGCTCGGCCCGCGCCATAACGGGATTCAGTATGGGTGGACATGGTGCAATGTGGTTGGCATTCAGACATAAAGATGTGTTTGGAGCTGTGGGAAGTATGAGCGGAGGACTGGATATCCGGCCGTTCCCGAATAACTGGAACATGAGCGAACAGCTGGGAACGGAGGCTGAGAATCAGTCGGTGTGGGATTCGCATACGGCCATATCGCAGATATGCAGGCTCAAAGATGGTGATCTGGCTATTATTTTCGATTGCGGTTACGGCGATTTCTTTTTTGAGGTGAACAATAATTTTCATCAGGAACTGTTGAAGTATAAGATCAATCATGATTTCATCGTCCGTCCGGGTAATCACACCCATTCGTATTGGAATAATTCTCTCGATTATCAGCTTTTGTTTTTCAAAAAATTCTTTAACAAAAGAGGTAAGTAGCAATGGCAGCGGACGGAAGGCGGTTGCTTATTGTTGCAGATAATCAGGACATCACGAGGATGGGACTGATGTATCTTTGTAAGAATATGGGTGTACAGCGTGTTATCGAAGCAAAAGAAAAAAATGCATTGCTGAAAGGGCTGACATTCACGCCTGATGCCGCGGTTGTGCTTGATTATACCCTTTTTGATCTGGTCAGTGCCGATGAGCTGCTGATTTTGCAGGAACGTTTTAGTGAGGCCAGCTGGTTGTTATTCAGTGATGAACTGAGTGAGGAATTTATTCGCCGCATCTTGTATGGAAGCGAAAATTCGAGCATTGTAATGAAAGATGCTGCACTGGAAGAGATTTCGGAAGCTCTGAGCGCCGCGATGAAATCGGAACGCTTCGTTTGCAGTCGTATCAGAAGTCTGTTAGCTCATCATGATGCGACGGAAAGAGGAGAGGGGCGTTCGCTGCTGACAGCCACCGAAAAGGAAATATTGAAACTGATAGCACTGGGCAGGACGACGAAGGAAATTGCTGCAGAGCGTTTCTCGAGCATACACACTATTGCCACGCACCGGAAGAACATATTCCGGAAGCTGGAAGTGAACAATATTCATGAAGCCACAAAATATGCGCTCCGCGCGGGCATTATCGACGTGTCCGACTATTATATCTGATTGTTAATCTCCTCAATCATCGATACGCGTTCCATCGAGAAAGTGTTGTCGTGTGTCTGGATATATTCGAGCAACGCTTTTGCACGGAGAAGCATTTCATGGCGTTTGTCAGGATAGAGATAGCTTTCTTCTATCAGCGTTTTGGCGGCAATTTCGAGTCGTAGCAGACCGCCCAGATCGTCCTCATTGAGCTGTTCAACGAGCTGAGACGGTTGTGAAGTCATCAACTGATGATGATCGATCTTCAGCGAACTGTAGACAGTTTCGATGAGTTCGGGAATGCGTCCGGTGTCGTTGGTGTCGCGGTGGTTGACAATCTGGAGAACGATCTTTGCCAACTGCTCGATCTGCACCATGATAAAGTCTTTTTTTAGCATCTTATTCGATTTTTATATTGATAATACGTATGTCTTTCTTCGGGCGGTCGTAGATGTCGCGCGGTTGATTGGCAATCTTGTCAATGATGTCGAGTCCTTCGGTTACTTCACCGAAGATTGTATAGAGTCCGTCCAGATAATGATAGCCGCCAACGGTTGTGTAGGCTTCGCGCTGCTCGGGCGTGAACTTCAAATGTCCGGGTGTCGCCATGACCATTGAGTCTACTTGTTCGCGGATAATGCGAATGCGACGGTTGAACTCCGCTTTGTTTGTATCTCGGAGTGCCAGAAGTTCATTTTCGACAGGATTATAGAACTTTTCCATTGCTTTGCGCTGGATTTTCTGGTTGGCACGAAGCTCGAGAGTATCGAGTTCGCCGCTGCGATACACTTTGCCTTCGAAGATGAAGAACTGTGACATGTCGGACTTGCGTTTCGGATTGATGTCGTCGTTCTGGCGGGGAGCGGCCAGGGCGCCTTTCTTGCTGAAATGCTCCGGACGGAACTCGGGCATGATCTCTGTACTGCGGTCGGCAAAACCGACTTTGGCGCCCGGAGCCGCGTTGCGCGAGTCGAGCGAACCGCCCTGAATCATAAATCCGGGGATCACGCGCGTGAAAAGCGTACCATTGAATTTACCCTGTTTGGCGCGGGCTACGAAAGTACGCACATGATTGGGCGTATTGCTGTAAAGCTTGGCTTTCATCGTCCCGACGTTGGTCGTGATAATTACTGTCTGCGCGAAGGCTGTTGTAGTAATAGCCAACAATAAAACTAAAATGAAATATGTCTTCTTCATTACTTTTTTATTTTGTCGGTAAAAGTAAATATTATGTTGTAAAACACAAAATATGTGACTACCTTTGCGCGGCATTTAGGATAAAATAATTATTAACGAAGACGTTTGGGTTATGGATTGGATTACGGATTTGATTTTCGGAAACAGTATAGGGCATTCTATACTTTTACTATCCGTCATTATTGCGATGGGTATTATGTTAGGAAAAATAAAGATATTTGGTATATCTTTGGGTATCACGTTCGTACTCTTTGTCGGAATTGTTTTTGGGCATTTTGGTTTTACCGTTAATCCGGATGTTCTTCATTTTTTTAAGGAGTTTGGTCTGATTCTTTTTGTTTATTCAATAGGTATGCAGGTGGGGCCCGGTTTTTTTGCTTCGTTTAAGCAGGGAGGCGTGACATTGAATTTACTGGCTTGCGGAATTATTTTTCTGGGTGTGGTTACAGCTATCGCTATACATTATATAACAGTTATCCCGATGTCGACTATGGTTGGCATTCTTTCGGGAGCCGTCACCAATACGCCCGGTCTGGGAGCTGCTCAGCAGGCATACACCGATGTACATGGCATTCCTGATAACACGATTGCTCTGGGTTATGCTGTAGCTTATCCGCTGGGTGTTGTCGGAATCATTCTGGCAATCATATTTATCCGTTACGTGTTTCGTATCAGTTTCGATAAAGAAAATGAACAGCTTGAGAAAGAAGATGCTGTTCATATGAACGGGGTGAAGCCGATTTCGTTGATTGTGAAGAATCCGGCTATTTTTGGAAAGACTGTTGGCGAGTTGTCTAATTTTCTCGAACATCGCGATTTTGTTATCTCACGTATCTGGCGCGATAGCGACAAACATATTGATATTGCATCGGCTAATACGGTGTTGAATGAAAATGATAAGATTTTTGTGATTACAACCGAAACAGATGCGGAAACAATAAAGACATTCATCGGCGAAGTTATTGATATGGAACGCAAACAGTGGATTCGTATGGAAAGTCAGTTTATCAGCCGACGCATTCTGATCACGAAACCATCGCTCAACGGCAAACATTTGGGACATTTGCAGCTGCGTAAACTCTACGGCATCAACATCACGCGTATCAACCGTGCGGGAGTTGATCTTGTAGCGAAACCGGGGCTGGCGCTTCAGGTGGGCGACAGGGTGAATGTTGTCGGTACAGAAGCGTCTATTGCTAATGTAGAAAAAGTGCTCGGCAATTCAATGAATCGTTTGAACGAACCTAATCTGATTACGATATTTGTCGGAATTGCATTGGGTATTATTCTCGGAAGTGTGCCGATCTCGTTTCCGGGCATTCCGCAACCGGTCAAACTCGGATTGGCAGGCGGACCGCTCATTGTTGCCATACTTATCAGCCGCTTCGGATACAAATATAAATTGATTACTTATTCGACGCAGAGCGCAAACTTGCTGTTGCGTGAGGTCGGCATTACGCTGTTCCTTGCTTGTGTGGGTTTAGGTGCGGGTTCCGGATTTGTCGAAACGATTATGAACGGTGGTTATTCATGGATCGGTTATGGTTTTATTATTACCGTAGTGCCGTTGCTGATCGTTGGATGTGCAGGCCGTTATTTCTTTAAGATCAATTATTTCACATTGATGGGACTGATAGCCGGAAGTACTACCGATCCGCCTGCTTTGGCTTATTCCAATGCGACAGCAGGCAATGATGCACCGTCAGTGGGTTATGCCACGGTTTATCCATTATCGATGTTCCTGCGCGTGCTGGCAGCACAGTTGCTTATATTGATTTTTGTGTAAACGCCCGCGATCAGAAGCAACGCGTATAACCTAAGGCGTACGAATCGTATAGTCGATCTTTCATTCCATGGGTGTAATGGAATGAAAGAATATTCTTCTTGATTTCATACTTGAGTGTGTTTTCCCAGTGTATCGGGCGGTCGCCATTGTTTTCATAGCCGTAGATTCCGGAGATAGTGCTTGACAGCGAAAGATGTTGATGCTGAGCAGTGAGTCCGAATCCGTAGACGATGGCATCATTCTGCCGGTGAATGAGGTCGTTGGTCATCCAGCAATAGAATCCACCCATGATCTGCATGCGTACGAACGACTTCCGGTCGGCACTGCACCATAGATTGCGGGCAAGATTAAGATCGAACCAGTAAGACGCGGCATCGGTGAAACGAGCATCGCAAAGGCGTCCGCCACTGGCTGTTTTTATAGTACCGCTCACAACAATATCCATCCATTTTTCGCTGCGAAGTACCTGAAAGAACGAGCTGAAGATCAGATCACCGCTATAACCGACGGGGCTTTCGGTTTCAACAGCATGACGTTCGTCGCGCGTTTCAGGCGTAAGCTTATATTTTTCGTAGGCGACAAGCGACAGTTCAACGCCGGCGCGTCCTTTGACGAATGGAATATAGAGACGCGTGAAAAGATCATGCGTTTTGTCACCCGAGTAATAATGGTATTCGCCTCGTACTTCGGCTTCAATATAACGACCAACATCCGCATTGCGCATTGTTGGCAGTGGAAAAGCACTTGGTCCGAAATATTTGGGCGAATAGACGAGCAGAGGTGTTTTGTCGCGCCAGTCTTCGGCTTGTGCGGAAGGTATAAGCAGAGCGATGATAAAGATTGTTATCGGGATAAATCTGATTGATCTCATGTGTTTAATGTCATTCTTTTGCGAGCAAAGGTAAATATTTCGTCCGAATTTTATACATTTGCCTTGTTATTCTTTAAAATCATTAAAACATGAAACATCTATCTTTATTGAGCTCTTTACTTGTAGTGCTGTCGCTTTTGCTCGCTTGCTCGGTATCGGCACGTAAACCAATTAAAACATTGATTATCACCGGTCAGAATAATCATAACTGGCAAGTGAGTCACGTTGCGTTGAAACAAATATTAGAAAATTCAGGCCGTTTCACGGTTGATTTTGCTATCTCCCCTTCAAAAGGGCAGGATATGTCGAAGTTTATTATCGATTTTACACCGTATCAACTGGTGGTTCTGGATTATAACGGCGATTCATGGCCGGAGGAGACGAATCATCGTTTTTTGACTTATGTACAGAACGGCGGAGGCGTGGTTGTGTATCATGCTGCCGATAATGCTTTTTCAAAGTGGCCTGAATACAACGAGATCTGTGCTTTAGGAGGATGGGAAGGACGTAACGAAAAATCAGGTCCGTATGTTTATTGGGAAGATGGTAAATTGGTAAAAGACAGTTCTGTAGGTCCGGGCGGATCGCATGGCAAGCAGCATGAGTTTGTGTTGACACGCCGTTATCAGGAGAATCCCATTATGAAAGGTCTTCCGTATCAGTGGCGCCATGCTAAAGATGAACTCTATGACCACATGCGCGGTCCGGGCAATATAAAAGATATTCTATATACGGCTTTTGCCGAGAAAGATATGAATGGTTCCGGGCGTGAAGAACCTTTGATCTTCACTGTCGATTATGGTAAAGCACGCATTTTCCATACAATGCTGGGGCATGCCGGCGAATCGCTGGAAAACAATATCGCCATGCAGTGCACCGGATTTCAGGTGTTGTTTCTTCGCGGTGCAGAATGGGCGGCTACAGGCAAAGTAACGCAAAAAATCCCCGCTGATTTTCCAACAGCAACGCAGTGTACTTACCGTTTGAATTACAAGGAAAAATAAGATTATAAAAACTTTCAATGGCTGTTCGGAAGAGATGTTGATCTATAATTAAGATTCAATATCTCTTCCGAATGTTTTAGGAACGAACCATGTCTTTAGCATGATATGGAAAGGATCGTTTTTATCTTCTTGTGTTTTTAAAATTCATTATAAATATGAATTACCATATGAATAATTATGTATAAATTTGACACGTTTACACTATAAATTTTATTTGAAATGAAAAAGATACTAGTTTTGGCAATAGTAAGTTTGCTTATTTTCTTCCCGACAATAAGTCGAAGCCAGTCAGTGAAACCTATTACAGGGTCATTTATTAATTTGACCTATCAGGATGTGCGGAATAAATATATGAACCCACAGTATTTTGACAACACTGATCCGCAGATGTGGAGAGCGAAAGTGCGTGAACTGCACGCTATGGGTATGGAATATTTAGTGTTTTTGGCTGTTGCCAACGATGAGAAATCTTTTTATCCTTCAAAGTTGATGCCGTGGGCTTATCCGAAAGAAAAGCAAAGTCCTGTAGATGCGATAATGGATGAGGCTGCCCGATTGAACATGAAAGTGTTTATGAGTATTGGTTGGGCCAAAGATCAGGATGATGACATACGTGATGCTAAAATCCGAAATAGGCAGTTGGCTATGATGAAAGAACTTGCAACGCTATACGGAAAACATAAAGCGTTGTATGGTTGGTATTTGCCTGTAGAAGATTGTATTTGTCCGGTTTTTGCGGAACATGCTGTTCAAGCTGTTAATGAACTGACAAAGGAAGCACGTTCGCTAACGCCCGGAAAGAAAATATTGATCTCGCCTTATGGACTTTCTCAGTCGGATTTTAATCGTGCCGATTATGAACAGCAACTGGCCAAACTGAAGGTCGATATTATTGCTTATCAGGATGAAGTGGGTTGTGTGCGCGAGCCGTTTCCGATAGTCAACTTAAAAAAGAACTGGAAAAAATTGCGTGACATTCATAATCGTTTACATATAGAATTGTGGGCTAATGTAGAATCGTTCACCTGGGAGAAGGCTCCGAATGATCGTACTTCGGCTTTGATTCCGGCTGCGTTTCCGCGTTTGTTGTCGCAGATGGCAGCAGCATCCGAAGCGCCTGTCGATCGGATTATTTCTTTCAGCGTCTGTGGCATAATAGATGATCCGCATTCATCCTATCAGTTGGGACAACCCGTCTGGTCGCATCAGGTCTATAACGAATACATGGCATGGAAAGCCGGAAGCGAGTATACCTCACTTATGGAATCTTCATTTACAAAGAAGCTGAATAATTCGGCAGACAGTCATATGATTGAAGAGTCACAGAAGGCATTGCTGGATGGAATAACTGCTGAAGAAAATGCGGCCGATGCGGCATGGGTAAAGTTTGGGAAAGGTTATCATGAAGTTCTTATTGATATGGAAAAAAATACAACTGTACGAAAAATGTTATTGCGTATGTTGAATGATCACGAAGGAAATATTGGTTTACCGTTGAAGGTATATCTGTTCGCCTCATCGGATGCCAAAAATTATCATCTGATATCCATTAAGGATACGCCGGTTTTCCCGAATAACAATCTTGACGTTTGGATCGATACGATCTGTTTTGATTTGTCTGATGTTAATACCCGCTATCTGAAGGTGGCTTTTGATGCACCGCAAGCGGTGTATATGGATGAGATATATGTGAATCCGATAAAGAAAAACTAAATTTATTTGCCATGAAGTATATAAAGATCATGATTTTGGCAATTTTGATGATTGCCTCTTCTGTTGTAATGTTATTTGCTAAAGATAAGGTCCTGACTCAAATCCGCCTGGATGAATTGGGAGCCAGTCCCTGTTATATTCAAGATTGGGGTAGTCTGCAAGTGAATCAGTCGGTTTTAGGAACACCGCTGACGGTGAATGGCGTGGTATATAAGCATGGTTTGGGTGCTCATTCCATCAGTCGCATATTGCTTGATTTGAATGGAGAGGCAAAATCTGTTTCAGGACTGGCCGGCGCTGATGATAATAATATGTATGCAGGAAAATTGCAGTTTAAAATTATAGGTGATCGAAAATTGCTTTGGTCAAGCGGAGTTATGCGAAAGGGCGATGCCGTGAGGAAGTTTAATGTAAGTCTGTTTGGCATAAAAAAAGTTCTTTTCCTTGTTGAAGAGTGTGGCGACGGGATTATGTATGATCATGCAGATTGGCTGGATGTAAGTATTGTCACATCAGGAAAGGTGGTTCCGATTCCTGTATGGCCGAAATCTGTAATAAAAAATAAATATATCCTTACGCCTAAAGCTTCAGAGGCTCCTAAAATAAATAATTCTTTGGTTTATGGCGAACGTCCGGACAAACCTTTTTTGTGGGGAATAATGGCTTCGGGCGATCGTCCTATGTCTTTCAAAGCCATAGGTTTGCCAACAGGATTGAGTATGGATCCGTCTACCGGATTTATTCGTGGAAAGGTGGAGCAAGAGGGTGACTATAAGGTTGTGCTTATAGCTTCGAATAGTAAGGGAACCGATAAAAAGGAGGTTCTGATGAAGATTGGCGATAAAATTGCATTGACGCCGCCAATGGGCTGGAATAGCTGGAACTGCTGGGGTCTCACTGTCGACGATCAGAAGGTGAGAGAGGCTGCCCGGATGATGCACGACAAGCTATATGCCTATGGATGGAATTATGTGAATATTGACGACGGATGGGAAGCGGCACAGAGGTCTTCCGACGGCGAGATTCTTTCGAATGAGAAGTTTCCGAATTTTAAGGAACTGACGGATTATATTCATTCGCAAGGATTGAAATTCGGTATCTATTCTTCGCCGGGCAGAACTACCTGTGGCGGTCATTTAGGTAGCTATCAGCACGAATTGACTGATGCCAGGACGTGGGAGCATTGGGGTGTCGATTATTTGAAATACGATCATTGCAGTTACTCTGAAATACAGGAGAATGCTGAAGAAAAAACAATTCAGGCTCCTTATATTGTCATGCGTGATGCATTGAATAAGGTAAATCGTGATATTGTTTTTTGTGTTGGATATGGCGCGCCTGATGTTTGGAACTGGGGAAAAGCGGCCGGAGGAAATCAATGGCGTACAACGCGTGATATTACGGATGAGTGGAATGTGGTGACGGCTATAGGTTGTTTTCAGGATGTTTGCGCTTCAGCGACCGCTCCAGGAAGTTATAATGATCCCGACATGCTTGTCATAGGCAAACTTGGAAAAGGGTGGGGATCCAGAATGCACGATTCTTATCTTACCCCGGATGAACAATATTCTCATATTTCGTTGTGGAGTTTATTGTCTGCACCGATGTTGATCGGTTGTGATCTGGGTGATATGGATGATTTTACTTTGAATTTGCTGACGAATAGTGAAGTGATAGCTATAGATCAGGACCCTTTGGTTTCGCCGGCGCATAAGATTCTGACAAAGGAAGGGCAAATATGGTATAAAAAATTGTATGACGGTTCGTATGCTGTAGGCTTTTTCAATGTCGATCCTTACTTCGTTTTATGGAATCAGGAAGAGGCTCAAAAGGTACAGGAAGCGCAATATCGTTTCGCTATTGATATGAAAATACTGGGTCTGCAAGGAAAAGTGAAAGTCAGAGACTTGTGGCGTCAAAAAGATTTAGGCATTTATGATTCGGTTTTTCGTACGCAGGTGCCCTATCATGGTGTGACATTTGTTAAGATTACTCCTTTAAATAAATAAATGGACTGGAGACAAAAAAA
>JGI2065J20421_1001307_pt1 | contig 18274 bp, 17 predicted proteins | sample Biomet5_FD_20421 | JGI IMG/M metagenome (IMG submission 20421)
ATGTCCAGATGGAGGATGCGCGCCATGGCCTCCCATGCGATGCCCGGGCGGAAAAAGCAAGGGGCGCCCGCAACTTCCCCGCCGCCCGCGCCCCTTTCCCGAAAAAGGGACGCCTGTGCCCTAGGCCGTCAAGTCCAGGCCGATGCTGGCGGCCTTGCCCGAAAGCACCGTCTTTTGAAAATCATAGTCCGCATTGCCGCCGGACGTCTTGTCGTTCAGTTTGTCCAGCGTCGAGGTGACCAAGCCGGCGTTGAACATCTGCTTGTCCGAAATCGTGGAGGTCGTATCGGTGCCGGTCGTGGTGGACGTGGTGGACGTGGTGTCACCCGACAGCCCGGTGGAGTAGGTCAACCCGCTGATGCCGCTGATGGAATCCATAAACCCCTCCTTGGGTAAAAAATCCCTTTTCAGGCTTCTTATCGGCCCGGCGATGCCGGTTCTTTAGGCCGTTGCCGCCCACGGACCGATTCCTTGCCGGCCCGCCCCGGACGGGTCTTCCCCCAGCCGCTTCACCCAAAATGAGGAGAACTGTCGGCCCACCGTTGGACAATGACGCGCTCCATCTGCTATGACCGGCCCGATTCTCCGGCAGTAACCTTGGAGGTTTCCATGCCTGTCGCGAACTGTCCGGCCAAGGGGCTCGATGCGGATGCCCTGGCCTACTCCATCCGCTCCCATATCACCCATTCCCTGGGAAAATTCTGCGCCGACGCCAATCACCGGGACGTGGCCATGGCCCTGTCCCTGGCCTTGCGCGACCGGCTGGTGGACAAGATGCTCGAAACCCGCGACCGCTACCGCGACGCCCGGGCCAAACGCGTCTATTACCTTTCCATCGAGTATCTGCTGGGGCGTTGTCTGGGAAACAACCTGTGCAACATGCGGCTCAATGAGGAATGCCGCGCCATCCTGGAGCCGTGGGGCTTCGATCTGGGGGAGATCCGGGAAATCGAACGCGATCCGGCGCTCGGCAACGGCGGTCTCGGCCGGCTGGCCGCCTGCTTCCTCGATTCCCTGGCGACCCTCGACATGCCCGGCTACGGCTACGGCATCCATTACGAGTTCGGCCTGTTCAAACAGACCATCGAGAACGACCAGCAGGTGGAGCGGCCGGATTACTGGCTGGCCGGAGGCATGCCCCTGCAACTCGAACGCCGGGACGAGGCCGTCATCGTGCCCATGTACGGCCGGGTGGAAGACCATCAGGGACCGGACGGCAGCTATCTGCCCCTGTGGGTGGACTGGCAGGACATCATGGGCGTGCCCTACGACATTCCCATCGTCGGTTACGGCAACCGGAGCGTCAATAGCCTGCGCCTGTTCGCCGCCCGCTCCACCGACAGCTTCAACATGCAGATCTTCGACCAGGGCGACTACATCAAGGCCATCCACCAAAAGGTCTATTCCGAACTGATCTCGAAGATCCTCTACCCGAGCGAATCCATCTCCTTCGGCCGGGAGTTGCGACTCGTGCAGGAATACTTCCTGGTCTTCTGCTCGCTGCGCGACATCACCCGGCGCTTTCTGAAACGCAACCGCAACATCGAGGAATTCCCCGACTTCGTGGCCCTGCAATTAAACGACACCCACCCGGCCCTGGCCGTGGCCGAACTCATGCGCCTTTTGGTGGACGAACGCCGTGTCCCCTGGGACCGGGCCTGGAACATCACCAACCGGACCCTGGCCTTCACCAACCACACGCTCATGCCCGAATCCCTGGAAAAGTGGCCGGTGGACCTCCTGGGCAAGGTGCTGCCCCGCCATCTGCAGATCATCTACGAGATCAACCGCCGATTCCTAAACAAGATCCGTCTCGACTCGTCCAGGGACGACGTGACCATCCGCCGCATGTCCTTGATCGAGGAAGGCGGCGTCAAACAGGTGCGCATGGCCAATCTGGCCGTGGTCGGCTCCCATTCGGTCAACGGCGTCTCCAAACTCCATTCGGAGCTGGTCAAAACCGTGCTGTTCCCGGATTACGCCGCCCTGTGGCCGGGAAAATTCAACAATAAGACCAATGGGATCACGCCCCGGCGCTGGCTGCTCAAATCCAACCCCGGCCTGGCCGCCCTCATCACCGAGGCCATCGGCGACGCCTGGATCACGGACCTCGACGAACTGAAGCGTCTGGAACCGCTGGCCGATGACGCCGCCTTCCAGGAGCGCTTCATGGCCGCCAAGCTGGCCAACAAGGAACGGCTGGCCGCCTATGTCGTCCGCACCACCGGCATCGTGCTCGACCCGAAGGCCGCCTTCGACATGCAGTGCAAGCGCATCCACGAATACAAGCGCCAACTGCTAAACGTCATGCACATCATCCTCGACTACCTGCGCCTGACCGAGGACGGCCAGCCCCCGGCCGTGCCCCGGGTCTACGTCTTCGCCGGCAAGGCCGCCCCGGGCTACTTCGCGGCCAAATCCATCATCAATCTGATTTTGCGGGTGGCCAAGGTGATCAACGCCGACAAACGCGCCGCCGACCACATCAAGGTGGTCTTCGCCGCCGACTACCGGGTGTCCCTGGCCGAAAAGCTCATCCCGGCCGCCGACGTGAGCGAACAGATCTCCACCGCCGGCACCGAGGCCTCGGGCACGGGCAACATGAAATTCTCGCTCAACGGGGCGCTGACCATCGGCACCCTGGATGGGGCCAACATCGAAATCCGCGAGGCCGTGGGCGAAGAGAATTTCCACCTCTTCGGCCTGACCACCCCGGAAGTGACGGCCATGCTCCGGGACGGCAGCTACGACCCCTGGCAATACTACGGCTGCCATCCGGAAATCCGCCGGGTCATGGACGCCCTGTCCGCCGGCCGGTTCACCCCCGAGGCTCCGGAAACCTTCCACTGGATCTTTGAAAAGCTGCTTGCCCGGAACGAATGCTACGTGCACTTGGCCGACTTCATGGCCTACATCGAGGCCCATGACCGGCTGGGAGCGGACTTTGCCCGCCCGGCCGTCTGGGCGAAAAAGGCCATCTTAAACACCGCCCGCATGGGCTATTTCTCCTCGGACCGCACCATCCGGGAATATGCCCGGGACATCTGGAACATCAAACCCACCCCGCCCCGAAGCGAGGATCGGTCATGACCCGAGCCGCGATGCTGGGTGTCGGCTGCCTGCTGGCCATGGTGCTTCACGCGCCCGAACTCCGGGCCGCCGGCATCGATTGCGCCAAGGCCGCGACCGCCGTGGAAAAGCTGCTGTGCTCCGATCCCGGACTCAAGGGAGCCGACACGGCGGTGGCCGACGCCTTTGCCGCGGCCCTGGCCGCCAGTTCGGATGCAGCGGCCGTGCGCGCAGCCCAACGGGATTGGCTGAAAAAACGCAACGCCTGCGCCGACGCGGCCTGCCTGACCGCCGTCCACGCCGCGCGCAAGGCCGAACTCGAGGGCATGGCCGCCACGGCCAAACGACAAACCCTGGCCGAACGGGCCAGGCTGCGGGCCATGCTCGGCTGGCCCGATACCTGCGAGGCTTCCTTTCAGGAGCTGCACTCACCGGAGCGGGACGCCTCGGCCTTTCCGGGCACAGGCGTCGAGCGCCACGCCCTGGGCGACGGGCGGACGCTTTATTGCATCCTGTGCGATCAGGCGGCCTATCAGGGCGTCTACGTGGCCGTGCTCCAGGAAAAGCCCGACGGACCGGGCACGCTGTTGCGCTTTCCCCTCTACGACCGGTCGGACGGCAAGGTGACCCGCACCGAGGAGACGGAACTGGCCGGCACTCTCGATTTCACCCCCCGGACCGGCGAACTGGCCATCTTCGCCAAGGCCCGGGGCGTCGGTGACTGCGGGTCCTTCGTGCGGTACGCCTTTCCGGCCACGGGCCCTTCCCGGGTCCGGGTGGTGGAAGCCAGGGCCAGGGCCTGCTCGGACCGCCCGCCCCAGGGCAACGGGATCGACCCCGCGACGTGGCCTCTGGTGAAAAATCCCTGACCCAACCCGTCGCCTGCCGGCCTAGGACCCCGAAGACGGCGCCGGCACGGGCTGTTCCGGCGGCAGACCGGGCTGTCCTTCCGGCTGGCTGCCCCCGGTGACAGACGGCGTTTTCGGGGCGGCCGAGGGTTCCTTGGTCGCCGGCGCGGCGGCGGGGGCCGTCTTTTCCGTGGCTGCCGGAGCCGGCTCCGTGGCCGGCGGCGTCTGGGCCGGAGCCGCCGTCACGGCGGACGGCGTTTTTTCCGCCGCCGGCGCAGCCTGCTTCGTGTCCGATGGCGCCATGGCGGCAGGCTTCTCCGGCGCGGCGGTCGCGCCCGGCGTTTCGGGCGCGGCGGCCGGCGGTGTCACTGCCGGCGCGGGAGGCGTTTCCGGCGTGGCCGGCGCGGGGGGCGGCGTCTGCTCCGCCGACGCAGTGCCGGACGCGGCCGGCTGGGTGGCCGCGTCCCCCGAAACCGTCCCGCGCAGGCTCTGGGAGCCCGCCTCGCCGGTCAACAGCGGAATGTCGGCCACAATGATCTCCACCCGGCGGTTCTCCTGCCGCCCCTCGGGCGTGGCGTTGCTGGCCACCGGCTGGTAAAAGGCCCGCCCCATGGCCGTCAGCCGCTCCGGCGGCACCCCGCCGGTCTCGGACAGGAAACGGATCACCGCCGCGGCCCGGGCCGTGGACAGCTCCCAGTTGCTCGGGAACAGGGCGGAACGGATGGGCATGGTATCCGTGTGCCCCACCACGTAGATGCCCTTGTCCTTGATCCGCTTGAGCCCGCTCGCCACCTTGCCCAGGATCTCCCGGCCATGGGGCGTGACCACGGCGCTGCCCGAATCGAAGAGCACCTTGTCCACGAAATTGATTTCCAGCTTCTCCCCGAACCGCCTGACCCGGACTTCCTTGGAATCCACCTCGCCCCGCAGATCGGCCACCAGGGCGTCGTAAGCGCTTTGCAGTTCCGCCGTCTTGCGTTCGAGCGCTTCGGCCCGTTTTTCCGCCTTGTTCTCCTCTTGCTTGGACTGGAACAACTGCTTGGACAAGGCGTCCAGGGCCTCGGGCACGCCCTTGCGATGGTAGAGGGTGTTGGCCAGGTAGATCGAAAGCCCCACCGGAATAAGGACCAGCAACACCATGAGGATTTTCAGCAAACGCCTGCGCATCGACGACTCCCTCCGCCACCCTTGCCCGCGGCGAAAAATTCGGCCATGACTGGTGTCCGACGGCTTACGCCATCGACTGCATTTGGCGTATTACCCGCAATCCACGCGAAAGGCCAATGCCCATGCCGGAGCTTCCCCCGCCCAGCCAGGATGTGGACATCATTGCGATGCCGGCCACGGGTCTGGCCGCCTACTGGTTGTCGCTCAAAAAACTCCTGGACGACCGCAAGAGCGGCAAGATCGTGCTCGAGGAAATGGCGACCGTGACCGAGCCCACCATCCGCCACCTGCTCGACGCCGCCTTCGGTTCCTCGCTGCCCGAGGAGGTGTTGCGCCGGATGTTTGCGGCCCGGCGCCAACTCGTGCTCGGAGATCTGCGCCGCAAGCTCGACTGCATGGCCCGGACGCTGACGGCCATGGTCGCGGGCGACAATCCCCAGCGCGTGCTGTCCCTGGCCACGGCCCTCTATCCCCTGCCGCCGGTCCGGGAAGCCGAGGCCATGGAGGCCGTCTACGCCATGGTGGAACGGGTCCGCCGGGGAGAGGCCGAGGAAGCCCCGCTGGCCGCCGTGGATCACGCCCTGCCCCCGGCCGCCCTGCTGGCCCGGCTCATGTACTGTCTGGTCGTCGTCCGGCGCGAGGGCCGCGAGACCTGCCGCCGCCTGGCCGGCGCCAGCCGCTCGCTTTTCTTCGCCGAAGGGCTGGCCCTGGTGGCCGACGGCTTCGAGGAGCGCTTTCTTTGCCGCCGGCTCGCCCTGCACCGCCGGTCCATCCTGGCCGAGACCACCCTCAAGCTCCACATGGCCGAGGAGCTGTGCCTCGGCATCAAGGCCCGCTATTCCTACGAGGACCTGTGGCGGCTGGCCCGAACCTATCTGCCGGGATAACCGCCATGCTGGGCGACGCCTTTTTTTTNTCCTTCGCCGGCAGCGCGCCGGACTGGNACCGCTCCTTCACCAATNCCCATTGGCTGGCCGCGGCCCAGACCGTCGCGGACGTTCCGGCCCTGCTCCAAAGGGCNTGGGACCAGTCCCGCCAAGGCGCCTGGGTGGTGGTGGCCCTGGCCTACGAGGCCGCCCCGGCCTTCGATCCGGGACTGCTCGTCCATGCTCCGGGCAAAGCGCCGCTGGCCTTCGCCGCCGCCTACGCTGCTCCGACCGGCGACGGCTGCCCCGAGCCCACCCCGTCCGGGACGTTTACGGCCACGCCCTGGCGCCCCCTGATCTCCCGGGAACGCTACGACCGGGCCTTGGCGGCCCTTCGGGAAAACATCCGGCAAGGCGAGGTCTATCAGGTCAACTACACCTTTCCCCTGGCCTGCCGCTTCTCCGGCGATCCCGCGACCTGGTTCGCCGCCCTGGCCCGGGAGCAGGGCGCGGCCTATTCCTGCCGCCTCGATCTCGGCGGGCGCCGGCTCCTGTCCTTTTCCCCGGAACTTTTTTTCGAGCGCCGAGGCGAAACGGTCGTGACCCGGCCCATGAAAGGCACCATGCCCCGGGGCGGGACACCGGCCGCAGACGCGGCCATGGCCGAAAAATTGCGCACCTGCCCGAAAAACCGAGCGGAAAACCGCATGATTACCGACCTGTTGCGAAACGACCTGGGCCGCGTCGCCCGGACCGGCAGTGTCGCCGTCCCGGAGCTTTTTACCGTCGAACCGCTCGGCCCGGCCTGGCAGATGACCTCCACCGTCACGGCCCGGGTTCCCCGGGAGACCGGACTTTTCCCGCTTCTGACCGCGCTTTTCCCCTGCGGCTCCATCACCGGCGCGCCCAAACGAAGCGCCATGCGCCTGATCCGCCGCCTGGAACCCCATCCGCGCGGCTTTTACACCGGCGCCATCGGCCAGATCGCCCCCGGCGGCGACGCCACCTTCGCCGTGGCCATCCGGACCGTGGAGTGCGACAGCCAAACCGGCCTCTGCCGCTTCGGCGTCGGCGGCGGCATCACCTACGATTCCGACGCCCGGGACGAATACGAGGAATGCCGGACCAAGGCCGCCTTCCTCCGTCAGGCCGCGCCTTTCGAACTCCTGGAAACCCTGCTGCTGGCCCACGGCCGCTTCGCCTTTCTCCCCGAGCACTGCGCCCGTCTGGCGGGAAGCGCCGCCTTCTCCGGCTACGCCCACGATCCTGCCGTCATCGAACGGGCGCTTGCGGCGGTACGGCTGGCCCGGCCCACGGGCCGGCACCGGGTGCGCCTGCTCCTGGCCCGGGACGGCCACCCGCGCACCGAGGCGTTTCCCCTCGGCCCCCGGGGGACCGCTCCGCTCCGGCTGGGCTGGGCCAGTCGGCCGGTGACGGCGGACGATCCCGCCCTCCGCCACAAGACCACCCGGCGCGAGCGCTACGACCGGGCCCTGGCCGAACATCCCGACTGCGACGACGTGCTGCTTATAAACGCCGACGGCGAGGTGACCGAAAGCTGCCGGGCCAACCTCGTGGCCGCCCTTGACGGCCGGCTGGTCACGCCGGCCCTGGCCTGCGGCCTGTTGCCCGGAACCTACCGGGAACGGCTGCTCGCCCGCGGCCGCCTCGTCGAAGCCCGCCTTCGCCCCGAAGACCTGGCCCGGGCCTCCCGTTTGTGGTGCATCAATTCCGTGCGGCTCTGGATGCCGGCGGTGTTGGCGACGCCCGACCCCGCAGCGGCGTCTGCCCCCTCGACGGGCCAAGCGCGATTTGCTACCACCGCGCCTTGATTTCCTTTTCAAGGAGCGACGCATGGATCTCGAAGCCAGTCTGGGCAAGGCCGTACCCTTTTTCAAGATGCAGGGCTGCGGCAACGATTTCGTCTTCGTGGACAACCGCGAACTGGGCTTTACGCCCGATGCCATGCGGGAAATGGTCATTCCCGTGTGCCGCAAGGCCTTCGGCGTCGGCGCCGACGGCATGATGTTCCTCGATCCGGCGCCGGCCGGCTCGGGCCTCCATTATATCTGGCACTTTTTCAACGCCGACGGCTCCCGGGCCGAAATGTGCGGCAACGGCTCCCGTTGCGCCGCCCGGCTGGCCCATCTGATCGGCCTGGCCCCGGCCCACCACGTCTTCGGCACCGACGCCGGCCCCATCGAAGCCAGCGTGGACGAGGAAACCGGTCTGGTCACGGTCCAGCTCACCCCGCCCGTGGACCTGCGCTTAAACGAGACCCTCGAAGTCGAAGGCCAGACCATCACCCTGCATAGCGTCAATACCGGCGTGCCCCACGCCGTGACCTTCGTGGACGATCTCGAAGCCGTGGACGTCTGGAAATTCGGCCGGGCCGTCCGCTTCCACCATGCCTTCGAACCGGCCGGCACCAACATGAACTTCGTGGCCGTGGAGAAACCGGGCAAGCTGTCGCTGCGCACCTACGAACGCGGCGTCGAGGACGAAACCTACGCCTGCGGCACCGGGGCCGTGGCCTCGGCCGTCGTGGCCCGGGAACTGGAGCTGACCGGCGACGAAACCGTGGTCACCACCACCGGCGGCGAGGAACTCGGCGTCATCCTGAAGGACGGCAAGACCTTCCTGCGCGGCGCCGCCGTGCTGGTCTACCAGGGTGAATTTTTTCTGGAAAGCCTCGGGTTATAAGAAAAGACGCCTCCGGCGGCGGGGCCGGACGCCCGCTGGCGGGCCCCTGCCCCCGGCCGCCGGAAGCCGAACCACCGGAGGTGGCTCCCATGCGCTACACCGGCGTCAACCATCTGGCCATGGTCACGCGCGACATGGACGCCACCATCCGTTTCTGGCGCGACCTGCTGGACATGCGGCTGGTGGCCGGGCTGGGCCGGCCGGGCTACCGGCACTATTTTCTGGAAATCTCCGCAACCGACCTGATCGCCTTTTTCGAATGGCCCGATGCCGCACCCGTCGCCCTCAAGGACCACGGCGTGCCCGTGGCCGGCCCCGTCGCCTTCGACCATGTGTCCATCGGCGTCGGGGAACGGGACGATCTGTGGGAACTCAAGGACCGGCTGGAAGCGGCCGGCTTCTGGGCCTCGGAGATCATCGATCACGGGTTCATCCTTTCCCTGTACGCCTTCGATCCCAACAATATCGCCATCGAATTCAGCTGGTCCGTGCCCGGAGTGGACATCCGGGCCCATCCGGCCATGGCCGATCGCCACGCCTCGGCCGTGGCCAGGGAAGGAGCCGATCCCCAGCCCGGGAACTGGCCCAGGCCCGACCGCCCCACGCCTCCGGACGACCGACGCGTCTACCCCGGCGAGGGTCGGGAGCTGCTGACTGCCGACGCAACGGACGATTGAGCCCGCCGGCCCGCAAAAAAACAACGGCCCGCCTCCAGAGAGACGGGCCGTCGCCGCAAAACGGACGGATGCGGCCTATTCGGTCGGCGGCACCATGGACAAATTGGAGCCCTCCACTTCCACGCGCACCTCGATGGCGATCTTCCACAGCACGGTCAGCACCATGCCGCCCAGGGCGAAGACCATAAGCGACACCATGAATTCGGGCACCGTGGGGAAATAGGTCGTCACGGTCTCGAAGGGCGTCGGGGTGAAGCCGCCGATCAAAAGCCCCAGCCCCTTGTCGAGCCAGGAAGCGATCACCAGCATGAGAAGCCCGAGGACCAGGGCCGGAGTACGTTCCCGCACGCTGGAAGGAATGAGGAAGATCAGGCAGCCCAGGCCGAGCACGGCCGCCGTCCACATGAACGGCACCATCAGGGTGTGGCCGTCGAGCCCCGTAAAAAGGTAGCTGATCGGCGCGATATGGCCGGGCATGTTGCTGTAGAAGGCCGTGAACAGTTCGAGCAGGAAGAAGAAGATGTTCACGCACATGGCGTAGGCGATAATCACGGCCAGCCGGTTGATGGCCTTCTTGCCGGGATCGAAGCCGGTCAGCCGGCGCACGAGCAGGACCAGCAGCAGCAGGATGGCCGGGCCGGAACAGAAGGCCGAGGCCAGGAAGCGGGCGGCCATGATGGCCGTCAGGAAATAGTGGCGTCCGGGCAGGCCGGCGTACAGGAAGGCCGTCACGGTGTGGATGGAAAAGGCCCAGATGACCGAGACGTAGGCCAGGAATTTGACCCAGGCGGGCGGGACCATGTCGTTTTTAAAGGCCTGGAGACTGGTCCAGCCGACGACGACGTTCAGGACGAGATAGCCGAAAAGCACCGCCATATCCCAGAACATCATGGAATGCGGCGTGGGATCCAGCATGACGTTGAGCATGCGCTGCGGTTGGCCGAGATCCACCACGATAAACGTCATGCACATGATGACGGCGGCAATGGCCAGGAATTCACCGAGGACGATCATCTTGGCGAATTCCTTGTAGTGGTGGAAATAGTACGGCAGGACCAGCATGACGGCCGAGGCGGCCACGCCGACCAGATAGGTGAACTGGGCGATGTAAAAGCCCCAGGACACGTCCCGGCCCATGCCGGTGATGACCAAGCCGTTGGACAACTGGTAGAGCCAGAAGCCGGCCCCCAGGCACATGACCAGGAACAGCCCGGCCAGCGTGCCCCAGTAACGGGGAGAGCCCTTCAATGCTTTCTCCAGCATGACATCACCTCACAGGATGTAATACACGCTCGGCGAGGTGCCGGCGTCCGGGTTGCGGCGGATGGCGAAATTGTCGCGCAGCGCCTTGCGGACCGGTGAATCCGCGTCGGCCAGATCCCCGAAAACGAGCGCCCCGCCGGAGGCCTCCACGCAGATGGGCAGCTTGCCGACGGCCAGACGTTCGGCGCAAAAATCGCACTTTTCCACCACGCCCCGGGTCCGGGTGGGATAGTGCGGATTAAACCCCTTGATGAAGGGACGCGGATCCTGAAAATTGAAGCTGCGCGCCCCGAACGGACAGCCCGCCATGCAGTAGCGGCAGCCGATGCAGCGGTGGTAGTCCATCATGACGATGCCGTCCGGCCGCTGGAAGGTGGCCTGGGTCGGGCAGACCCGCACGCACATGGGCGATTCGCACTGGTTGCACAGCAGCGGAAACTGCCGGTTCTTCACGTCGTCCGACACGTATTCCCCGTGCTCGGTGGGGAAGGCCTCCGCAAACGAGGCGCCCCAGAACCACTTGACTTCCTTCTTGCCGGAGATGTCCGGCACATTGTGTTCGCCATGGCAGGCCGCCCGGCAGGTGGCGATCAGTTCCGGTGTGAATTTCTTGGAAAAGACGGCCATGCCCCAATGCTTGGCCTTGATGCCCGACGCGTAATCGGCGGCGCTGGGCAACGCCTCGGCCAGGGCCGGACTGTCGCCCAGGAAACCCAGCCGGCCGGCCCCGACCCCCAGGGCGGTAATGGCGGCCAGCTTCAGAAAGGCTCTTCTGCTGCTTTTCATAGTATGGTCCCCTTCAAAAGTGGTGTCGGCCTACTCGCCGTCCGGTGCGGGGGGAATGGGCGTCTTCTGGGTCGGCGTGAGATTGTGGCAATCCCAACAATAGGGGTTCACGCCCACCGTGTTGTGACAGCGGTCGCAAAACGCGGCCTTGTTCGTATGACAGCCCATGCAGGTGTTGGTCAGGCTCTTGACGAACTTCTGACCCTTGGCGTTGGTGTAGATGCGGTTGCCGTCGCGGACGGCCTCGGTGCGCCACTCGTTTAAAATCTGCATGTGCTTGTCGCGCATGACCTGGGTATCCTCGATGCAGGCCTTCTGGTCCTTGGGCAGTTCCAGCTTGACCTCGTAGGGCCGGCCCCGGCCGACGAACGTCGGCAGGAACATGAGCACCAGGAAGAGGCACAGGCCGGGGATGATGTATTTGGCATTGAACATACCTTATTCCTCCTCGGCCTCCATCCCCGGCAGGGGATTTTGCCGCAGATCGGTGGTGCGCTTCTTCTCGCCGTCAAGGATGAGGGCGTTGCCCACCAGCTCGTGCACGCCGGAGACGCCGACCCCCGGAGCCCAGTAGTCGCACANCGGCGGCAGGGTGGCCCGGTCGATGGCGCAGATGCAGGCCAAGTTGTTCACCCCGTGCCGGTCGCGCACGTACTTGACCGCGTTGCCGCGGGGAAGCCCTCCCCGCAGGCGCGTTTCCGTGAATTCCTCGTTGTTGAGGCCCGCGCCGCCACCGCAGCAAAACGTCTGTTCGCGGATGGTGTTCTCGGGCATCTCGTAGAACTGGCGGCAGACGTTTTTCAAGATGTACCGCGGCTCCTCCAGAAGACCCATGCCCCGGGCCGGGTTGCAGGAGTCGTGGAAGGTGGTGACGAAATTATCGTTGCGGGAGGGATCGAGACGTAATTTCCCGTTCTTGATAAGGTCGGCCGTGAACTCGCAAATATGGAGCATCTTGGTGCCGGCGGCGGCGTCGAAACGGGTGCCGGTCAGGGGCGAGACCGGGGTTTCCAGGAAGTCGGCCGGGCCGTTCATGGTCAGCATGTACTGGTTGATGACGCGCCACATGTGCCCGCATTCGCCGCCGAGAATCCACTTGACGCCCAGCCGCTTGGCCTCGGCGTACATCTTGGCGTTGAGCTTCTTCATCATGGCGTCCGAGGTAAAAAGCCCGAAGTTGCCGCCCTCGGAGGCGTAGGTGCTCCAGGTGTAGTCGAGCCCGAGGTAGTCGAACAGGATCAGGTAGCCCATGAAGGTGTAGATGCCCGGATCGGCGAAGATGTCGCCCGACGGGGTGATAAAAAGAATCTCGCAGCCTTTCTTGTTGATATTGGGCTTGATGCGCTTGCCGGTGATCTCCTCGATGTCGTCGAGGAGAAAGTCCATCATGTCCACGAAGGCCTGCGGCTGGATGCCGAGGTGGTTGCCGGTGCGGTTGCAGTTGGCCACCGGCTCCAGGATCCAGTTGATGTTGCAGCCCACCTCGTGGAGCAAATCCCGGGCCATCATGGTGATCTCGGCGGTGTCGATGCCGTAGGGGCAATAGAGCGAGCAGCGCCGGCATTCCGTGCACTGGTAGAAGTAGAGGAACCACTCCTTGATGACGTCCTCGTCGAGCTTGCGCGCCCCGGCCAACCGGCCGAGAACCTTGCCGGCCAGAGTGAAATCGCCCCGGTAGATGGAACGCAACAGTTCCGCGCGCAAAACCGGCATGTTTTTCGGATCGCCGCCGCCGATAAAGAAATGGCACTTGTCGGCGCAGGCCCCGCACCGCACGCAGATGTCCATGAAGACCTTCAGCGAGCGGTATTTCTTTAAATTGCTGCGGAATTTTTCCGTGACGATCCGTTTCCAGTCCGGCGGCAGCTTCCAGTCCGCGTCCATGGGGGACCATTCCCGCGGATTGGGCATCCCGAGATACTTGAGAATGTCGGGCTTCGTCGGATAGCTGAAATTGCCCGGCTTAAACAGCGTCTTGGTGTCCATCCAGGATTTGACCGGGGTGGTGTAGTTGATATTGATGAGTTCTTCCGGCGGCGGACAGTTGGCCATGATCGCTCCTCACTTCTCGCCAAAGGGTTGCTTCGGGCGTTACGCCTTTTTCTCCACCGGCAGGCCGGCTTCGACCATCTTTTCCCGGAATTCGTCCTCATAGGCCGCATAGGAATGCGGCTTGATGCTCGGGTCGTTCCACGGGTTCACCCACATGGCCCGGCGGCTCATGTTGGGCACCACCCGGGTGGGGGAGAGGAACACCCCGGCCATGTGCATGAGCTTGGAAAAGGGAAAATAGATGCCGAGCACGCAGACCATGGTAAGGTGGATGAAAAAGGACGGGGCAAGGGGCTGGCTCGGCAGAGCCGGATGCAGGGTGACCAGGCCCATGGTCAGCTCCTTGACGGCGATGACGTCGACCTTGGCCACGTAGCGCATCCAGATGCCGGTGGCCGCGATGCCAAGCAGCAGGAAAAGGGGAAAATAGTCCTGCAGGAGGGAGACGTAATTGACCTTGGCGTCGAGGATGCGGCGGCCAAGCAGGAAAAGCAGCCCGGCCACGAACAGGACGTCCGTCAGGTACATGACCGGCAGCCCGACCTGGAGCAGGGAATCGAGGAAGGCGACCGTCCGCACGCACCAGGGCGTCGGATTGAGGAAAAAGCGCAGGTGCCGGATCAGGATGATCAGAAAGGAGTAATGGAACATAAGGGAGAACAGCCACAGGAATTTTTCCGAGCTGTAGGCGACCTTGGGGCCGGTCCGGTCGAGGCGCAACGACGTGTTGCGGAAAAGCGACCGGAAGGTCAGCACCTCAAGGGCCATGCGCATGACCACACCCGAAGCGGTCGTGGGATTGTCCCAAGGACTCGCCTTGATCCAGGGCAGGGATTTCTGCTGGCCGCCGGTGGTGGGGATGCAAAAGGGCACCGGCCGGCGGGCCCAGCCCAGCACCCGGGCCACGACCCCCACGATAAAAACGGCAGCAGCAACGTACGGAAGGATGATCCCGAAGATCGTCCCCAACCCGGCCCCGGCTCCGAGCCAGGCGATAATGCCGCAGGCCAGCACGACGAGAAAGGCATAGAGTGCTGCCATATCCCCTCACCTTGCTAAAAGGTTGCCTGAAACAGCCCTCACGACGCGTCGTCCGCGCCGGAGAAATCGCACACGAGACCGGCCCGTCGCAGCAGCCGGTCATAGCGCCTTCTGATCTGATCCACCCGAAGCTGTGCGATGGACTCGCGGCATCGGCTGTAGATGTCGAAGGCGATCTGGGCCAGGACATCGATGGTGGATTCCAAGGCCAAAAGCTCCACGAACAGGCCCTGTTCGGTCACCGACGACCACAGGGCTTCGCGCACGGCCTTTTTGAGAAGAAAGATGCAGGCCACGGCCTGGGACGGCGTGAAGTCCTGGACGGCCCGCACCCGGACGATGGCGTCGAGATGGGGGGCGAAGACCGAGGCCTCCGGCGGATTCGTCCCGGCGACGAGCCCGTCCAGCACGCCGCGCATGCCGCTTTCCAGTTGGAAGCGCACGGGATTGGCGAAGGGGTCCTTGTTTTTTTTCCACAAGGCCGCCGTATCCGGGGCGTAGGTGCCGAGAACCAGATCGAGCCACCGTGTGAGCACGGCCTCCTTCTGGGCCTCCAGGAAGTCCATCAATGCGGGCATGACAAAATGTCCCTTTCTTCACAAACAAGCTTTCAGGGAGATTCGTACCAGAAAAAAACATTTTGTAAAGAACGCAATCCCGCCAAAAGAAGCCGCTAACGGCCTCAAATGCTGCATCATTGCCAAAAAACCGTTTTTTTCCGATAAAATGGCGGGAGAAAGCCCTCCCCCCTCGACGGAACGGGGGAAACGCCGCCAGCGAGCACAGGGCAGTGCCTTTTGAGAGCAATCAACGATTACAGCTTGCTAGCATTCCATCTTCCGGCACACCCGCCGGAGAAAAGCCGGGTGCGGGAGGCTTTGGCAGCCCCGGAAGCCGGGCATTCGCAGCGCCCCGGCGCGCCATCGAAAAGGAGCGCCACGGGTGACCCCCGTTGGCCGTCGAAGGCTCCCTTTACGGCCAAGACAGGGCAGCCGCCCCCGGGGGGATCACCGCCGCCGCCAGTGGCCGCCGCTTAAAATTCGCCGCGCAGCCGCAACGTTTCGGGATGTTGCGGGCTCCAGGACAGGCGCACGTCCACGCCTTCACGGTCCCGGTGCTGGCTGGCCCGGATCTCCACATCGAGCATCACCGCCGGCGAGAGGCGCACCGTTTGGCGACCGGCGGCCAGACCGAGACTGCCGGCCCGCAGTTCCCGGGCCAGGGCCTCCAGCCGATCCGCCGCTTCCCGAACGCCCATCACCCCGACCAGGCGGGTCGTCTTCGCTTCCATACGCACCTCCCCGGTCGCCGTCCGGCGACCCTCCCCTTCCTCCCACACCTGTTTGACCGCCGCGCGTCAGGACGGTGACGTCGGGGTTGCCTGCCCGCGTCCCCTCAGGCCGGATCGGACCGGCTTTCGACGACCAGGGCCAGGGCCGCGGCCAGGGCGGTTTTGGCGGCGGCCCCTTTGACGTCCAGCCGGCCGCCCTCGAAATGGTGTACCTCGGCCCTGGCACCGCAAGGCCCGTCCCAGGCCATCCAGACCGTGCCCACCGGCTTTTCGGGCGTACCGCCGTCCGGTCCGGCGATACCGCTTACGGCCAGGGCCAGATCCGCCCCGAAAATACCCCGCGCCCCCTTGGCCATGGCCAAAACCGTCTCCCGGCTGACCGCCCCCCTCGTGTCGAGGACGGCCTGGGGCACGCCCAGGATCCGGCACTTGGCCGCGTTGGTGTAGGAAACCACGCCCCCGGCAAACCAGGCCGAGGACCCGGCAATATCGGTCACCAGGCAGGACACGAGGCCGCCGGTGCAGGATTCGGCCGTGGCCAGCATGAGCCCCCGGTCCGCCAGGGCCCGGCCCAGCCGGGCCGCCAGATCGCGCAAATCGTCCGCCACAAGGACCTCCTTGAGGCAACGCTCCGGCAAGGAGCGGTTTGACAAGGCACGCCTCCCCGGGCAGCCGGCGTCCTGACAGGCTTCCCCAGGGAGACCGTTACCCGACCGCAGGCAAAAGGAGTGCCAAAGGGCGGCGCCCCCTGGCCGCCGGAGGCATCCCCCCTCCCCGCATCGCAGGCGCCCATGTCGTGCGTCCCCGGTATGCCCAACATCCCACCGCCTCGCAAGAGGCCGCGCCGACGACGACATCGTCCGGGAATGGCCCGCTGACCTTGACGCGACAATCCGGCCGCGCGTACATCTCGCCCGACTTTCGTCACAAGGAGCCTGTCCCATGCTCGACCTCAAAACCGTGCGTCAAAACCCCAAGGTCCTGGCCGAGGGCATGGCCCGGCGGCACTTTCCCCTGGACCTGGATGCCTTTCTGGCCCTGGAGGAACGCCGGCGCCAACTGCTGACCGCCGTGGAAGCCCAAAAAGGCCAGCGCAACGCCGCCTCGGCCGAAGTGGCCAAAATCAAGCGCCAGGGCGGCGATCCCGCTCCGGTCCTGGCCGGACTCGGTGCGCTGTCCGCCTCCATCAAACGCCTGGACGAGGAAAGCCGGCAACTGGAGGGCCAGGTCCGGGACTGGCTGCTCGGCGTGCCGAACATCCCCCACGCCACCACCCCCGACGGGGCGAACGAACACGACAACGTGCCCGTACGGTTCGTCGGCACGCCCCGCCGGACGGACTTCCCGGCCAGGGAACACCAGGATATCGGCGTCGCCCTGGGCGGCTTCGATTTCGAACGGGCGGCCAAGCTGTCCGGCGCGCGCTTCGTGGTGCTGCGCGGTCAGCTCGCCCGCATGGAACGGGGACTGGCCGCCTTCATGCTCGACACCCACATTCTGGAGCACGGCTATCAGGAAGTGGCCACCCCCTATATCGTCAACGCCGAAAGCCTGCTCGGTACCGGCCAGTTGCCCAAATTCGCCGAGGATCTGTTCAAGCTCGAAGGCATGGCCTCCTACCTCATCCCCACGGCCGAAGTGCCGGTGACCAACCTCCACCGGGGCGAGGTCCTGCCCGGCGAAGCCCTGCCCCTGGCCTACGTCTGCCATACCCAGTGCTTCCGGTCCGAGGCCGGTTCCTACGGCAAGGACACCAAGGGCATCATCCGTCTGCACCAGTTCGGCAAGGTGGAACTCGTCCGGCTGGTCCATCCCGACACCTCCTACGAGGTCCTGGAACAATTGACCGGCCACGCCGAAAAAATCCTGCAAAAGCTCGACCTGCCCTACCGGGTGGTGGCGCTTTGCGCCGGGGACATCGGCTTCTCCGCGGCCAAGACCTACGACCTGGAGGTCTGGCTGCCGGGCCAGGACACCTACCGCGAAATTTCCTCCTGCTCCAATTTCGAGGACTTCCAGGCCCGCCGCGCCGACATCCGCTTCAAACCGGTCGGCGGCGGCAAGACGGCCTTCGTCCACACCTTAAACGGCTCCGGCCTGGCTATCGGCCGCACCATGGCCGCCATTCTGGAAAACTACGTGCAAAAGGACGGATCGGTGGTGGTCCCGAAGGCCCTGGTGCCCTACATGAACGGCACCGAGCTGCTCGAACCGGCAGCCCCAAAGGCCTGACCGGAACCGAACGTCCGACCGGCAGAAAGCAAACGGCCCGCCCACCTGTGCACCAGGTGGCGGGCCGTCTTTCTTGGATGGGATGGCCGGGGGCGTCGCCCCGGCCGTCTCGACGCGGGGAAACCCTAGGGCATCAGGCTCAGGTTCTTCATGCCCATGGCCGAGTAGAGATCGGCCAAGGCGCTCTGATAATCGGTCAGGGCCTGGGTCAGGTTGAATTCCGCCGTGCTCACCCGGGACTGGGCATCCAGGACGTCGGTGCTGGTGCCGACCTGGGCC
>JGI2065J20421_1001319_pt1 | contig 18152 bp, 15 predicted proteins | sample Biomet5_FD_20421 | JGI IMG/M metagenome (IMG submission 20421)
CGCCGACGGCAGCGACGTCGCGCTGACTGAAAACACGAACGGCAGCTACTCGTTCACCATGCCGGGAAGCGCGGTCACGGTCACGCCTGTATTTGTCAAAAAGCCCTGGGCCCCCGACAAGACCGGCGTTTCCAACCTGCTGAAGACGGCGGACCACATCAGGTATATCAACGGATATCCCGACGGCTCCGTCGGCCCTGAGCGGAACATGACCCGCGCCGAGGCGGCACAGATGTTCTACAACCTGCTGCTGGATCAGAGTTCTGCCGCGGCCGCGGCCTTCTCGGACGTGCCTGACACCATGTGGTGCGCGAAGGCGGTAAACACGCTTTCCGCGCTGGGCATCATCGACGGCTACGGCGACGGACGCTTCGGGCCCAACGACCCGATTACGAGAGAACAGTTCTGCGCCATGGCGGTCCGTTTCACCAGCGTCGCAAATCTGAAGTACGGAGACGGCTTCCCGGATGTCGCAGCGGGCCGGTGGTCGTACGGAAGCGTCATGACGGCGGCAGCTCTGGGCTGGATCAGCGGTTTCCCCGACGGCACGTTCAGGCCGGATACGCCGATATACCGCGCCGAGGTGGTGACCATCGTCAACCACATGCTGGGGAGAAGCGCTGACAGAACCTATGTGAACGCACATACTGAGAAACTCCAGGCGTTCAGCGATCTTACTGACAGCGGCAAATGGTATTACTACGACATGACCGAAGCGGCAAACGCCCACGGATATGCCGTGACGTCCGCCGGAAACGAGACCTGGACCGACGTCACAGCGCCGGCCGGCAAATAGGCCGTGCGGCAGACTCGGACCTTTGGCTGTCGGCAGAACAATGCTTCACTTGACAAAAGCTCCCGAAAGCACTCGCTGCTTTCGGGAGCTTTTTGTGCCAAGTCCGCCGCAGAATGTGATGGATGAAAGCGCCGCGCGTCTGTTCGTCTTTGGGCTTACGGGGATATCATGCGCGCAGATGCGCTGTGTGACTGACCGTCATGCCGCCGCCGAAATAGAATCGTTGACGGCCGGCGCTAAATGATTCTGCACTGCCGTATTTTTGGCAGGGGAGAAGTCCTCAAATTCCTGCGTTCATACAAATGAAAACCCGCATACTCTTCTTGTGACCGGAAGCGCTTCCGTCAGCAATTGCGCCGGCATTCTGTATTGACAAATTCGGCAAAACAATTATACTATATATTAGCAGATGTTGAACGGTGGTTTTCTTTCAAATTTGAATGTCGTGCGGTAACAGACGGCCGCCAACAGGTGATTTCACGGATTGATGATTCCATCCGTACAAGAAAACTGAATGGAGATTGTCGCGTATACCGTAAAGGCCGGAAGGTCAGGCATACGCGTAGACGGAACGGGGTGCGCCAGCAGGTGTATGGCAAGGCCCCTTGTATACCGGCGCTGTGAGCGTGAGGGTATGCCGAAGCATCGAAGAAACTCTGATGTGAGCCGAAAGGCTTCCACTGTGTGCGGTTCAGCCGCTCATGGGAAGGCAGGACATATCCGCAGGAGGCGATGGCCTCCCTATCGTGAGCCAGAAGACTTACATGATCCTGATTTAATCGCACGAAGACGTAATCCGAGTGGTCGAGTATACGAAGCGGGTATGCCGATTTTTGCACAGCAAGAATCGATGTACTCGCTTTTATGCGTTCAGAGTAATCAATGGGAGGCGGCAATATGGCAAATCTGTCAAAAATGCCCGCGACGTTCACGGCGCAGGAGCGCACGCTGATCGAGTATGTCCGCAAGCTTGATTTCGGACAAATACTGATTACCGTTAAGGACGGCAAGCCCTGTCACATTGAGGAAATACGCAAGAGCATCCCCATAAAATAAACCGCAGCTCCGCACAACAGAACAGGCTGTGAGGCCGAGACTATCGGAAGAACCGAAGCTCAATGAAACGCATGGCGCGTTTTGTTGAGCTTTTTGTTTTTCCGGACAATTGAGGCAGGCTTTTGATCTCAAAGCAAGCTGGGCCTTAGGCGCTTTGCTTCATTGCAGATCCTGCGCAGCATGCCGCGGCAGATCCCCTCACTTTTCTTTTCCTCGGCGCGCATGGCCTGGATGCGCACTTCTTGTCATTCAACATATCGGCGGCTGAATAATCAAAACATAATACAAAGGAGAAATTAAGATGAATGATACCATGGCCCGGTCACCAAAAGACCATCCACGTGCCCGCCTGAACAATGACGCGCAGGGCATAAGGCACGAAAAAAACCAACGGAAGCATTATTGCAATTTCAAAAGGCTATTGGCAGTACTTCTCGTGCTGGCCGTGACCTGCGGAATGCTGCCGACGACAGCGCGGGCTGAAGGAGAAATGCCTGATGCCAGGACAACATCAGGCACAGCGCTTTCAGCGCAGCTGCAGACGGATTATAACTTCTACTATATCGACATTCCATCCTCGGAAACTGCAATCAGGCTCAAATACAATGCCGATACCTTGTCAAATGAGGCGACGGGACTTTCATTTGAGCCGGATAGCGACTGTTATGCCGTCATTACCCGGACCAGCATTCTTTCTGATGAGATGCTTGCTGACTATGCGAACGATGGGCTGGACTTCAACGCCATTTTGAACAAAACAACAGGCACGTATCAATACTCGTTTATCAGATCATCCTCTGATGCTGTAATCATCCTCTGCTGGGCAAAGCCGGAAGAAAAGGCCGGATTGGCGGAAATCTCTGCGGCGGACGCGTCCTTGTACACGCCCCATCCGCTGAACGCCGAGAAATACTGGATGGTTTTGGATAAAGGCAAGACAAGCGGCAGCTTCTCCTTTAGGATCGATGAAAACACGGACTCCGTATATTATTCCGACAGCACATATACTGCAAAAGGGAACGTGCCGTCTCTGTCCGACGGAAGGTACACCGTTCCCTTTGAATCATCCGGATTTACAAACGCCGGCAACGGTGAAATATCGGAAACCCGGTATATTGCTCTTGCCACGGAAACCGGAAGCGTAACCGGTTTCTGCATTACCGCCTACCGGCGTACAGGGGCGGTGGACGAGCCGGACAGCGTTGTCGACTATCTGTGCATCGGCTCGCAGTATACGAATGGGGGAAATACAGTCACCGGAACCTATGGCTTGTACCCGGAGAACACGCTGAGAGGCCGTGGCTTTTGGTATTCTCCGACCAGCGCCGGAAATTTCGGCGGATATATTACATATTATTACGATCAAGCGATCACAAACGATGCAAAGAATCCGTATGGCATTGATTTTGTCGTTTACGGAAATTCAAACGGCTCAGAGCAGTTTTCCGAGCCGGGCAACGTGCTTGTCTCTGCGGACGGGAAAACCTGGTATACGCTGGCCGGTTCCGAGCATTATGAAGACACCACGATATGGGATTATTCCGTCACCTATAAGAAGGATGCCGATACCGGCTATACCAGGGTGGGGGACGAACTCTATGAGTATTATAAGTACCCCGCCGCTGAAAATTACCCTCTTTACAGTTGGCAGACTGGAAATGATGAGAGCACGGCAGTCTGCGGCGTGTACCTTCCGGGGAACGGCGGCAATGCCGCCTTTCCCGCCTGGGGATACGCCGATGTGAAGGTCAACTGCTTCGGCAACTGGGGCACGGGAAGCGCCGGCACAGTGACAGGTATCGCGCGGGACCCCTATTGGAAACAGCCGTCCTACCTTACAAACAGTACCGCGCGTCCCGCTGAGACGGACAAGGACCAGGTCAATGAATACGGCGGCGATGGTTTTGACCTGGCCTGGGCCGTAAGTGCGGATGGCATGCCCGTGACGCTTGACAGCATCCACTACATAAAGGTCCAGACGGCGTCAAACGTGATCGCGGGAGCTACGGGAGAAAAATCCACCGAGGTCAATGCTGTTGCTCGAGCTGAGGCGGGCGATAAGGACGTGGGCGTCACAACGGCGCCGACTGCCATTGCGGTTGATAACAACAAGCTTGATCTCTCGGATGGCCAATACGTCTATAACGCAACGGTCAGCGGCGTATTTGATGTTGTTGTCACCGCTGGGAGCGGTGACAATGTCTACATCAACAACAAAAGAGCTTCCGACGTCAGCTTTAGGGACATTCCAGATCACGGAATAATACGCGTCATCGTACAAAATGGCGAAAAAGAGCCGCTGATCTATTATCTGAAAGTGGTCGATGATGGACAAAGCACAGATAATCAGGTTACTGCGATCACTTTTGACGCGGACGGCGGTAAAATCGGTGATTATTCCAGCGTTACAAGGTATTATGATGTAAATTCATCCGCAGTGTTTCCCACACCGGTGCGTGAGGGCTATGCCTTCCTCGGATGGTATTATGGTCAAAAGCCTTACAGCACTATAAACACCGATATGCCCTCAGCATTGACTTTAACCGCGAAATGGAAGAACAACGATTCCGGCGGCAGTCCCACAAAAACCATTTCGGTCAAATTCCGCCTGATCGGCGCAACCCTTTCCGCCGATCACATCGATCTGAGCAATGGAGATTACAAAGGTTCAAAGTATGTGACATGGATCAAAACCACATCCTGTTCAATGAAAGAGACCGATACGGTATACGATCTGTTCACTAAGGCGTTAACTGATGCAGGGTTGCAAAGTGTCGGCGCAGACACAGACTATGTCAAAACCATATACGCTCCCTCCGCTTTGGGAGGTTATTCGCTCAGTGAGTTTACAAACGGAAGATATTCCGGATGGATGTACACCGTTAATGGCAGCCATCCCGCCTACGGCTTAAAGGACTGCACGCTCAAAGACGGCGATACGGTGGTTTGGCACTATGTCAACGATTACCGGTATGAAGTGGAGGACTGGAACAAAATCGGCGGAGGCGGATGGGCATCCAAGGCTACGGATGATACATATTACAACAAATGGATGGAAGCTGCGGATGAAAATCCGCCGTCTGCCGGAGGATCATCAAGCGGCGATGCGGCATCAGGTTCAAACGCGCTTACCCCCAAGGCTGCCGCTGTCAAGGGCATCGCAAAAATCAAGATATCAACCGGCCAGGCTGCGAAAGTGATTGCTTCTGCCAAGGAAAACAACAATGCCGCCATCTTCATCACGCCTGAAATCACCGGCGGCGCCAATGAGGTGACCATTGAACTGCCGACGACAATGCTTGCCTCCATGGCGGCCAATACCAACGCCGACCTTCAGGTGCAGGTGCCAATGGGGATGGTGACCATTCCGCACAACGCGCTCTCTGCGATCGCATCCGCCGCAACGGGCGACGACATCGTCATCACCGTGACGAGAAAATCCGCATCCGACGTGACAGACAAGAGCATTGACACGGCGGGCGCCGTGATCGTCGAGGTTACAGTTGCCTCCAACGGTAAGGCCATCACTGACTTCGGCGGTGCGCGGCTTGTCATCAGCATCCCGGTGGACGATACCTATACCGAGGGGCAGAGCTGCCGCGTGATCATCATCTCTGCCGACGGCGGCAAAAAAATAGTTTACGGCAAGTGCATAAAGGCAGACGGCAAGCTGATGGTACAGGTTACTGTGACCCATTTGAGCACCTTCATTGTCAGCGGCAAAACGCCGATGCCTTTTACCGACGTGAGCGGACACTGGGCATTGGAAGCAATAACCTGCGCGTGGGACAACGACCTGACGAACGGCGTCGGCGGCAGACTGTTTGACCCCGAAGGGACGCTCAACAGGGCCGCGTTCGTCACCATGCTCTACCGTCTGGAGGGATCCCCCGCCGTCGCCGGCGCCGGCAGCTTTTCAGACGTTTCCGCCGGGCAGTGGTATACAAACGCCGTTATCTGGGCGGCAGAGAACAAAATTGCAAATGGCATGGGCGGCGGCACGTTTGCGCCGTTCACAGAAATCACCCGCGAGCAAATGGCGGTAATGCTCATGCATTATGCGGACTACAAGAAATATGACGTAAGCAAAGCAAATGATCTCACCGGCTATGCCGACGCAGGCAGCATCAGCGCGTGGGCGCTTGGCGCTTTGAAGTGGGCGAACGCCGAGGGACTGATAAAGGGACGCTCTCTGACCGCCATCGCGCCGGACGGCGGCGCCACCCGCGCCGAGGCCGCGACGATCCTGATGCGGTTTGCCGAAAGCCACAAATAGGCAACACCGCTGCCGGCGGGATACGCAGAAGTTTATCGGCAGGCGCGGACGGCTCACGGCTGTCATTGGGAGAGAAGGCGGCATCCGGGGCGCCTTCGGCGATAACTTTTCGACGGCCCGCAGCACTGCGTTATGATAACGGCATCGCGGCACATTTCGGAATTGAAATCAGACCTTTTTGATGCAAAATGATAAAAAAGATCAAAAAAGGGGGGCCGCCATGCTTCGCATCGCCGTCTGTGACGATGAGCAGAGTTATCTGCACGATGTAAAGCGCCTGCTGGACGAATACGACGCGGCGCACGGCGTCGAACTGGCCGCGGCCGCGTTCTCGCTGCCCTTTGATTTGCTGGAGCGCGTCGAATCGGGCGCGGCGTATGACCTCTATCTGCTGGATGTATATATGCCCGGCATGACCGGCATTGAGCTTGCCGGGCAGCTCCGCCGCACCGGCATCGAAGCGCCTGTGGTGTTTCTCACCACCTCCAGGGAGCACGCGCTGGAGGCGTTCGGCGTGGGCGCGGCCGGGTATCTGGTCAAGCCCTTCGAGCGCGAGGCTTTTTTCAGGACGCTGGATGCGGTGACCTCGCGCGGCAAGAGCGAGCATCAGAGAAGCGTTCTGCTCAAGGCCGACGGCGAGGTTCGCAGCGTAGCCGTGCGGGACATCCTCTACTGCGAGGCGCACCGGAACGATCAGCGCATGTTCCTTGCGGACGGCAGCAAGGTCTGGCTGCACATGACGGCGGGTGAGCTTTTTGCCCTGCTCGCTCCTTCCGGAAACTATGCGCGCTGCGGTGCGGCGTACATCCTAAATCTGGCAAAGCTGCGCAGGCTCAGCTCCAGGTCCGCCCTGATGGCGGACGGCGCGGAGATCCCCGTGCCCCGGGGCGCGTACGCGGAGCTGAAAACGGCTTACTACGATTTTTACAGTGAAAGGTAGGCGCGGGATATGTGGATCGCTTTCATGGATACGGCGCTGACCTTCTTATCCCACGCTGTCGCGGCAACGCACCTTGCGCCGCTGAAATACGGAAAGAAAAAAACATACCTGATCTGGGACGCGTGGACGGCGCTGGCGCTGATTTCGTCCTGCTTTGTGAGCGCCCCTCAGAGCGGGAGCACGGCGTACAGCGCGGCGGCTTTTTGGCGGCCTGCCTGCTCCATGTTGGACTGTATTTTCTGACCACCAGGGACGGCATAGGGGAGCGGTTTTTCCTGATTTTAAGCTACGCCGCGTTCTTCACTGCCTGCTGTGCCGTCACGCAGTATGTCGAGACGTTTATGCTGCCGAAAATCGACTGGCTGTATCTGCTGGTCTACGGGGTATCGCTCTCCGCGATGCTGTGGATTTTTCTCGGAAAACTGCTGCCGGTGTTTCGCCAGTCGGCGGGGTACATCGGAAAGGCGTGGAGCGTCTTGTCGGTCCTGACGGCGCTGTTCATGCTGGAGCTGATGACATGGTTCGTCTTTCCCTCCCATATTACGGATTTCACGTCGGAGCAGGCTGTCGGACTGCCGGTGCTGATTATCGTCATGTTTGTGACCTATGGGATCATTTTCGTGTGCATACGCAACATCGCCGCCGCGGAGCGCGCCAAGCAGATGGAGCTGCGGCTGAAGCTGTTGACCACGCAGGTGGAGGCGCAGACACAGGCATCCGACGAGGCCCGCCGCGCCCGGCACGACTTGCGCCACCACAATCTCGCGCTGCTGGCCCTTGCCGAGCAGGGCAACACGGCGGAGCTTGTCCGCTATCTGCGGAGCGTGACCGAGGGGGAACACGCCGCGGAAACCGTCTGGTGCGAAAACGGTACCCTGAGCAGCATTCTCTCCGTCTATGCCGCAAAAGCCGCCGCTGCCGGCATCAGGACGGATGTTCTGGCGCAGGCGGAACGCAATCTTGCCATTCCGCCAGACGAGCTTGTGACCGTCGCCGCAAACCTCTTTGAAAACGCCATCCACGGCGCGGCGGCGTCCGGCGCGCCCGCGCCTTACGTCACGGTGCGCATCCATCACAAGTCCGACAAGCTGGTCATTCGGGTGGAAAACGCCTGCAGACCTCAGCTTGACTACCCGGACGGATTTCCAAGCGAGAAATACGGCGTGGGACTTTTGAGCGTACAGCAGACCGTGGAGGCCCGCGAAGGCGAGCTGTCGCTGACGGCGAAGGACGGTGTTTTCACCGCGCTCGCCCTGTTGAATCTGCCCCAATAGGTTCCCGATCTGCAATCCGTCCCCCAAAAACGACGATCTGTCCCAAAAGCCGCCCAAACGGGCGGCTTTTTTATATACTGAAAAGCAGAATTAAAGGAGGCGGGTCTATGGAATACGCAGCGTCAATAAAAGCGAAAGCCTGCGGCGGCGAGGTCTCTCCCCGCTGGTACTGCCGCTGCGCGGACTTCCACTTAGTCCGGCCTGTGGCGCTGGAGACCGGTATATGGCGATTCCCGGAGGCGCAGAGCAAATGAATGTGATGAAGCTTGCGGATATGAAAAGAAACGCGGGAGGGGCCAATATGAAAAAGAGATTATTCAGTATTCTGCTGTGCATTGCCATGGTGCTGAGCCTGCTGCCGACGATGGCGCTGGCGGCTGAAGAAGGGGGCGTTGTGCTCACTGCGTCCACCACCGCGCTGACCTCCGGCACCTACACCGTGTCCGCAGATCTGACGCTGACCAAGCCGCTGACCGTCGCGGCGGGGAGGACGTGACCCTGGATCTGAACGGACAGACGCTGACCATGGCGTTTACCGGCCAGACTGCAAACGTCGCCGCCATCGACAACAAGGGTACGCTGACCATAAAGGGCAGCAGCGCCAACGGCGGCAGAAAACTGGCCGTCAGCGCCGCATTTACGACCGCAGGCAAATACGCTTACGGGGTTTGCAACACCGGCTCGCTGACGATTTCCGGCGGCGACATCTCCGTCAGCGGCAGCTATACCGGCACTTTTTATTATGTGGTCGGCATATACTGCGACGGCGCGTCCGCCTCCTGCACCATGTCCGGCGGCTCCGTCGCACTGAAAGATTCCACAGGAACACACTATGGCGTGTGGCTGAAAAATGGCGCTTCCTTTAACCTCGAGGGCGGTACGGTTTCAGCAGTCGGTGTCTTTGGAGGCGCAAGTTACGGGATTAATCAAAATAAAGGAAACGTCAACTTTGATTTACAATCAGGCGAGCTTCGCCGACGCGGTGGGCAAGTGGTACGAAAGCATCGTCAGCGAGATGGCGAGCCGCGAGATCCTCTTCGGCCGCGGCAGCGGCGCCTTTGACGGCGACGCGGGCATCACGCGCGCGGAGTTCGCGGCGATGCTCGTCCGGGCGCTGGGCCTGCCGGCGAACGGCACAAGCAAGTTCTCCGACGTCGCCTCGACCGGCTGGTTCGGCGGTGCGGTCGGCACGGCGAGCGAATACGGCCTCGTCCTCGGCTAAAGCAGACATCCTTCTTTTCATTGTGTCATCCTCTTCTACAGCCGGTTCACGTTCTGCTCGCAGTGCCTGACCGCTTTACTTTTTCCGCTGTTTTTTGCCAGATACAGTGCCTTGTCCGCATTATGAATCAATTCTTCCGAATTGGCCGCATTTTCCGGATAATCAGCGCTGCCCAAGCTGACGTGGACTTGAATTCGTCTGTTATCCGTGACAATTTCCGGGAGGAATAGCTTTTGGATTGTTGGCCCGGCATTGCCAGAAACGGACGCATTTTCGGAGAATTCCATCACCGTAAATTCGTCTCCGCCATAGCGGTATGGCACAAAAGCTCTTGTTTTCGAGGCGTTCAGGCATCGTCCCGTTTCATGCAGGACAGCGTCTCCCGCCGGATGCCCGAAGGTGTCATTGATTTTCTTGAAATCATCAATGTCGAAAATATATAGCGTGAACGGCCGCTTTGCTTGGATCGTACGCTGCAGTTCCCGTTCAAACAATCTCCGGTTTCCGATCTGTGTAAGAGCATCTATCTCCGCTTCTGTTTTCAAAAGGTCGCTGGTTTGCTGGAGTTCATTTTCTCTTTTCAGAATGCGGCGGCGTTCCTTCCTGAAACGCACCAGCAGCAGGCAAAGAAGCAGAATGCCGCAGCATAGCACGGCAATAATTAGGATAATGGTGAATCAGTTGCAGAATACAATCCAGAGAATAAAGATGACCATCGTATATGCATTGGTGCCTATAAAGAAGTAGGAGAGTGAACAATTTTCGCACTTCACGAGTTGCAAAGCAATGACGTTTCAAAATGCCTTTTACCTGGAACGCATTGTAACTTCAAAAGTATCCTCAAAATGCAATTTGACCTCAAAAGTATCCTCAAAAATTGTGGCTTTTTAATTTCATACCACTGCATATTGCGGCGTTTCACCAACAGAATACTGAACTGCGGCGCGCGACGGGCGGCCTTGAGGCTGTACTTTTTGGTTGTGTAACCCGCAAACCGTTGAGGCTCAACGGTTTGCGAGTTAAATTTTAACCTCAAAAAGTATCATAAAATAGTATGTTTTTTCAATTTCAGGCTATTCCAAATTGCAAATCAGCTGCTTTTCAGATGGCATCCATGTAAACAGTCACGGCATGGCCGCTTGCCCCTTTCATCGGGACAAAAACCCCAACATGAAGGTGGACGAACGCTTTTATTGTTTCGGCTGTCAGATCACCGGCGACGTGATCGACTTCACGGCAAAAATGTTTGATCTCAAGCCGAAAGACATAGCGAAAAAGCTGGCAGCGGATTTTGGTATTTCAAAAATACAGTTGTCAGCACCAACGAAGGGCGCTCCAAAACGGATAGCCCTTGCGGAACAACTTACTCGGCAGAAGAAAATCAAGGTTGAAAACATGCTGGCCGATTATTATCGAACACTGCGACGATGCTTTTCCGACTATGCGCCAAGAGCGCCGAACGATGAAATTGACCAGAGGTTTGTCGAGGCACCATTATTGCGATACCTGACAGTGAGTATCCGTCAGGTTCCGTTTTCTTGAAACATGGCGGCAATAACAGTGAACTGATCTGCTTTGCAGAATACAACCCAGTTGGAGTGCAGTTTAGTGCTCAATGCCGCGCCTTTTTTTGTTGGAACACAAGTTTCTGTTATGTTCGCTCCCGATCGAACCGATCGAACCGAAACTGTTCCTGTGCGGCCGAGGGGAAAAACGCGGGCTGTTCAAAGCTCTGTTTGAACTGCTCAACGACAATCCAGGCGGCGTCGGGCAGCGGTCGCGTCTTGCTGTAAGCGACTGCATAGGGTCTGGCAGAGGAGGAAGGGGATACGATTCGATAATAATTGGGCGCGTGGGACGGCGAGAGCGTGTTCATCACGATACCGGGGACAAAGCCGACACCCAGTCCGCAGCCAATCAGTCGGTTGATGGCGTCCCAACTCATCAGCTCGCAGATGACGTTCGGCACGAAACCGGCGGCTTCGCATAGCGCATCGCCCATTTTTGCAAACTTTTGAATGGCTTTCATCATTACGAAGGGGTGACCTTTGAGAAGGCTCAGATCCATATACGGGATATCGGGGCCGGGCTGTGCGGCGGCGTTGATGGGATCGTCTTTGGGGATCGCAAGAAACACTTCCTCCATGCGGATGACCTTGTATTCTAGGTTCTCGTTAGCGGTGTTCATCGGTACGGCACAAAAATCCAGGATCCCGCTGATGACCAGATCCTCTAGAACGCTGGAGATCTCTTCCGTGATCTGGAGGTGGATCTCGGGATGCTTCTCGGACAGCGCCGGGATCAAGCGGGGAAGATAGTATTTGCTGTAAAACTGTGAGATCCCCATGCGGACAATCTTTTCCTCCGAGTTTGCCGCGTCCACAACATGGTGGCACATTTGGACGAACATTTGCTGGATGGCGTTGCCCTCATGTAGGAATATCTCGCCTGCGCGAGTCAGCGACAGACGGTTTCCGCTACGGATGAATAAAGCGACGCCCAGATCGGCTTCGACCTTCCGGATATACTGGCTCAGCGCGGACTGGCTGATATAGAGCTCTTCTGCGGCGCGCGAGACACTGCCGTATTGTACAATGGCGCTGACATATTTGATGGCACGCAGATCCATATTGGCCTCCGGGCTATCAGTTTTACTTATTATAACGATTATATATGCGGTGTTGACTTTTTGCAAGCAAAACATATAAAATGTAATACAAATAGATACACTAAAATATAAAATATGCACATTTATTGTGTGAGTTTCTTTAATATTTATTATAAACGATCTTTGAAAAGACGGCTACGGGATCGGCCATAGAAGATGACGGCTCCGAATCTGTACCCCTTCACACGCTTTTGCTAGCGGTTTTCCTACTGATTGTTCTGATCGAACCTGTTCGTTCCGGCTTGTCTCGCCGAACGGGCAGGTGGTGCACATCCGAATCGGGCTGATTCTAGCGAAGTATGTTGCGGCCATATTCTGAGCGGCAACGGCCGCTGGGCAAGATGGGGATCAAACGGTGCACGAACAGAAAAGCGGGCATATTGCTATGATTAGGCAATAATAATCCTTCATTATTGTCGGAACAGGGAGGGCTATATGGGTCGAGTCACAGAGGACGACAGCCTCAGATATTTCTATCATCGCTCGCTTTCATCAACGATTTTCCTGCTGATTTTGGGATTCGCCTTTTTCTCGGTCGGATATGGGAAAAACAAAAATGTGGTTTTTTTCCTGATTGGTGGTATTTTTCTTGTGCTGGCCATTTGGTGGGTGGTTCGAAACCGGCGCGCGGTGCCGGGTGAGCGCATCGATGCGCTCGCGCAGGACATGGCGCGCAGAGCCAACATCCGGAAAGAGGCGCTGGAGTACCTGCGACTGAGCACGGAGCAGTGCGACGAAACGGATACATGGACGCTGGACGGCTACTGCGCGGAACCGATTGACACCCAGCCTCTGCTGCGGCTGGATTATTCAGACGGACGGGCGCGTTCCTCCAATTATCAGATGTCGTTCATTCTGGTCGGCGTCAGTCGGCTTTGCACTTTTTCCATCGTCCGTTCATTGGTGGATGAGGAGGAGTTTAAGGGTGGAGAGGAAACTCCGTTTGACGAGATCGCCGATCTGCGGCTCCAGACTCTCCAGCGGTTGTGTGAGAGCACGGGAAAAGGCTCCGCAAAGCAGGTAGCGGACTTTCATTATCTTGAACTTGTTCGCAAGGATGGCAGCCGGTTCCTGTTTTCTGTGGGCAGAGATCAGATAGCGGCGTGCGGAGAACTGGTTGAAAAGGTCTTGACACAAATGAAGATAGAGCGGTCCGGGCATGAAGAAGAGCAGGCACCGATCGAAAAGCGAGAGGGGGAATATGTGAGATCGGGCGGTGGGACGTCGGATAAAGTCGGACTTATTGGTCAAGAGCTGCATGATTTGAAGCGTCGTTGAGTGGACGCCACAATGTTCGGAACCCCTTTCACGGCGATACAGAAAAAGGAGGAAGAGATATGGAAACATCCACCGGGCAAGTCAAGCGAAAGAAAAAGCTGGAATTTCCCAGACCGTTTGCAATCATGATGCTGATTGTTCTCATCTTTTCGATCCTGTCCTATGTCATCCCTTCTAGTACTTACCAGACAGTTTCCGTAACCTACACCCAGGCAGACGGCAGCGAAAAGACCCGTTCGGTCATTGACCCAGACAGCTGGGCGATTTCGGAGACCGACCAAAACATTACGCTGATGCAGTATATCACTTCCTTTATACGCGGTATGGAAGCAGTGCCTGACATCATCTTTTATCTGTTCATCGTGGTTGGCTGCTTTTACATCGTTTCCGAGACAGGCGCAATGACTGCCGGTATCGGACGTCTGATTGTCAAACTGGGCAAAAAGAAGATACTGATTGTGCCGATCTTGATTTGTGTCTTTGCGTTTCTCGGGTCAACAACCGGTGCTTATGAGGAAATGCTTTGCTTTATTCCGATTCTGGCTCCAATCATGATCGCGGCCGGTTTTGACTCGCTGCTGACGGTAGGCATCGTCATGGGCGGGGGAACCGCCGGATTTGCCGGTGCAACTACCAATGCTTTCACATTGGGCGTCGCACAAGGGATCTCGGGCCTGCCGATGTTCTCAGCGCTCGGCTATCATATCATCTGCCTGGTCTGCTTTACGGCGCTGCTGTGCGTCCTGCTGCTCTGGTATGCCAAGCGGCTGGAAAAGGATCAGAGCCGTTCGCTGATGTATGAGCAGGACAAAATCTACGCTGCCAACAATGAGGTAGACTTCAGCCAGCTGCCGGAGTTCACCACCCGCAGAAAGATCATCCTGGTGACCGTCCTGCTGACGCTGGCAGTCATGATCTTCGGCATTCTGAAATACGGCTGGTATTTCGAGGAGCTCTGTGGTCTGTTCATGGTCATGGGCCTCGTCGTGACATTTATCAACGGAAAGGGGATCAACTGGTTCTGTGATACGCTGGTTGCTGGCATGAAGACCATCGTCACCGGTGCGCTCATCGTTGGCTTTGCCCGCGCAATCCTGGTCGTGCTCAACGATGCGCAGATTCTTCATACGATCCTTCACGCCTGCGCCACGGCGGTCCAGGCGCTGCCGTCCTTCATGGCGGTCGTCGGGCAGTATGTCTTCCAGTGCTTGATGAACTACATCATTCCGTCCGGCTCCGGACAGGCGACGGCGACCATGCCCATCATGGCGCCGCTGGCCGATCTGACTGGTATCTCCCGCCAGACCGCGGTCCTTTGCGAGGTCATCGGCGACGCGCTCTCAAACCCGTTCACGCCGACTTCCGGCAACATCCACGCTGGTCTTGCGCTGGCCGGAATCCCGTGGGTAACCTGGGCGAAATACTGGTGGAAGTTCCTGTGCATTGAATACGGCCTCGGGCTCGTGCTGGTCATCATCGCAGACCTGATCAAGCTCGGACCCTTCTAATCATCGGAAATCGCTGCACAAAGGAATGCGGCGCAGGCGATTCCTGCGCCGCATTCCTTCCAAAAGGAGATACGGATGAAAAACAGCCGTGAAATCAAAAAGAAAGCATGTTCACGTCTGCGTGAACTGGGGTACCCGTGGCGCGCAACATTTGCCGCGCTGCTGCTTGGCGGGACTTCCTGCGTACTGTTTTTGTGGACGCAGGCACTGCTTTTTATGAGCTCGCATCTGGTTCGAAACAGCGCATATCCCGGGCTGGCTCCGTTCTTTCGCTGGGCTTATCTCGCGCTAGCGGTCTATCTGCTGGTGTCTGCGCTGATCGGCAGCTTTGTCGAGCTGGGATACGAACGAATATTCATCGGCCGTGCGCAAAACAGCTCCAAAACCAAGGAAGAGATTTTTTACTGCCGGCCGATATGGAAGAACGCGCTGCTGCTGCGGCTGCTGATGAGCGCGAAAACGACGCTGTGGACGATCCTGCTGATCGTCCCGGGCATCCGCTCGTTGCTGAACTATTCGCTCGCGCCGTATCTGATGGCTCAGAACCCGACGCTGGCGCCTCCGCGCGCGATCTTTATGAGCAAGTATCTGATGAAGGGCTACCGCAAAAAACTGCTTGCGCTCGTGGCGCGATTTATTCCTGAATTGATTTTATGCGGTGCGACACTGGGCGTTGGGCTTGTATTCGTACTGCCGCGCATCAAAAGCGCCGTGACGGAATTTTACAGAGAACGGGTTGCGCTCCATGACAACGAGATACGCCGACAGCACACGAATGCTGCGGAGGAGCACGCCAGTGCGGATGAAAAGGAGAGTCTGACATGAAAATAAGCGAACTGAGCCACGTGACACGGGATGAAATCGTCAAATGGACGATGGATCTGGTCGCAATCCCCTCTTATAAGACCGTTCCGGGGCGCGAGACCGCGTGCGCGGAATACATTCGCGATGTTTTCGCAAAAGAGGGGATCGACGCCGAGGTCAAGGAAGTCGTCGATGGGCGCTGCAATGTCTATGCCGTGCTCAAGGGCACCGGCGGCGGGAAAAACCTTCTGCTGAACGGGCATACGGACACCGTCAGTCCCTACGGGATGGAGCATGCGACCGAGCCGTGGATCGAGGATGACTGCATCTGGGGGCGCGGCACGGCCGATATGAAGGGCCCGCTGGTCAGTATGATGGCCGCAGTCATCGAGATCAAGCGTTCCGGAAAACCGCTGAAGGGCGACGTGATCTACACGGGCGTCATCGATGAGGAGGAGCGCGGCTATGGCATTGTGGATCTGGTCGAGCACGGATTCCATGCGGATGCCGCTATTGTCGGCGAGCCGTGCGCTTTCGAAGTATGCGTCGCCCAAAGGGGCGTGGAATGGTTCCGCTTCGATCTCAAGGGCAGGCAGGTACACGGCGGCGTACAGTGGCTGGGAGTCAACGCCATCTCCAAGGCAATCAAGCTGATTCACGCCATCGAGACCGAGCTTCAGCCGCAGGTCAATGCTCGCACGCATCCGATCAATCACAGCAGCACCGTCAACGTGGGCGTCATCCACGGCGGGACCGAACTGTCCACAGTCGCCGGCGATTGCACGGTGTGGGTGGATCGCCGCTGGCAGCCCTATGAGGAGTACGAGCAGGTCCTGAAGGAGTTTCAGGACATCATCGATCGTCTTTCGGCGGAGGACCCGGATTTCAAATGCACCATGGCGGTGACGGATGAAAGCACGATGCCGGAGGGCTATATCCACTGGCCGTTTGAGTTGGATGCCGATTCGCCCTTCGCTCAGCTCGTGCGGGAGAAGCTCGCGCTCTCAAGCGGCGAGGAAGTCAGATTTAACGGCAAGACCGGCTGGACAGATGCCGGCGTCATCTATCACTGCATGAAGATCCCGACGCTGGTCACGGGACCGGGCTTTGTGGTGGAAGCGCATACGACCCATGAGCACATCCCCATTGATCATCTGATGATCTGGGCGGATGCCTATACCAGAGTCGCACGCTCGTTCTGCGACTGAACCGGAGGACATTATGGAACAGATTCTTGAAAAAATCGATCAATATATTCTCGCGGACGATCTGGTCGAGCGAACCGGCGCGCTGGTTCGCTGCCCCTCCTATGACGGCGTGCCGAATCAGGAGACAGAGGCGGCCGAGTGCATCAAGCGGATGTTCGATGCGGAGGGGATCCCCTGCACGATCGAGCACGTTGTCGACGGGCGCTGTAATGTCTATGCCACGCTCAAGGGAAGCGGCGGCGGAAAGACGCTGCTTCTGACCGGACATACAGATACCGTGTCGCCCGATAACCACCCGCGCGGCCTCGACCCCTATCTGGAGGATGGAAACCTGGTCGGGCGCGGGACTTGCGACATGAAGGGCGCGCTTGCCGGCATGATCGCCGCCTTGATCGCGCTGAAGCGCGGCGGAGTCGCTCTGCGCGGTGATGTGATCTTTGCGGGCTGCATCGACGAGGAAATGCGCAGTTACGGCACCATCGCGGCCATTGAAAAAGGGATCCGCGCGGACGGTGCGGTGGTCGGCGAACCGACGGGGCTCCAGGTCCATATCGCACAGCGCGGGCTGGAATGGTATGAGTTCAACTTCCAGGGGAAGACCGTACACGGAGGACGTCAGCGCGAAGGAATCAACGCGATCCTGATGGCGAACCACTTCATCACAAAGGTGGAGCAGGAGCTTGCGCCGAAGGTCTTCGCGCGCAAGCATCTGCTGCTGACAGAGGCGACGCTCAACGTGGGCGTTATTCATGGCGGCACGGGCCTATCCACGGTGCCTGGCGCCTGCCGGCTCTTGATTGACCGCCGTTTTTTGCCGAACGAGGACTATGACGAGGTAGGGCAGGAGTTCCAGCAGCTTCTCGACGAGCTTGCGGCCGAGGACCCGAAGTTCAGGTGTGAGATGAAGGTCATGGATGTGAGCGTGATGAAGCCCGGGTATGTGCACCAGCCTTTTGAAACGCCGCTGGACGCACAGATTGTACAGTCAGCGCGCTGCGCGGCCAAGTTGGTGCGCGGCGTCGATGAGCAGCCGATCGCGCACGTTGCGTGGACTGACGCGGGAATGTTCAGCCATTATGCCCATATCCCGACCGTTATCATGGGCCCGGGCGCGGGCGTCGT
>JGI2065J20421_1001324_pt1 | contig 18103 bp, 19 predicted proteins | sample Biomet5_FD_20421 | JGI IMG/M metagenome (IMG submission 20421)
GTGGGAAATCAGTCCCTCCGACGAAGTGGCGCTCGACCGCTACGAAGGCTGGCCGTTTCTCTACCGCAAGGAAACGGTAAAAATCACGCTAAACGGAAAACCCGTAAGTGCGATGGTCTATATCATGAACGAAGGCCGACCGCTCGGTCAGCCGAGTTGCTATTACTACAGCATCATTCTTGACGGGTACAAGGCGGCGGGCTTTGATATAGAAGTTCTACGCACGGCGGTACACAATTCGAGCGTCACGGATAAATAGCAACCTCTCAAATATTCTTCTTTAGGAACTCCGGAAGGGGTTCCTTTTCTTATACCCGCAGGAAGGAGACGACAGCCGTGCGAAAGCTGAAAAAGTACACACCCACAAGGTTTATATCAAAGGATTCCGTTTATAACAAGGCCTCCGCCGACTATGCCGTCTCCTTTATACAGGCGCTCTCTCATACCAAAGGTACCTGGGCGGGCAAGCCTTTTGACCTCATTGACTGGCAGGAAAGCATCATACGGGATATTTTCGGAACACTGAAGCCCAATGGCTACCGTCAGTTCAATACTGCCTATGTGGAAATACCAAAGAAGATGGGCAAATCGGAGCTAGCGGCGGCGGTCGCTCTGCTACTCACCTGCGGCGATAACGAGGAACGCGCCGAAGTTTACGGCTGCGCCGCTGATCGCAACCAAGCATCCATCGTATTCAACGTGGCTGCTGACATGGTGCGAATGTGCCCGGCACTGTCGAAACGAGTGAAAATCCTCGACTCCCAAAAACGGCTCATATTTCAACCAACGGGCAGTATTTACCAAGTGCTATCTGCTGATGTCGGCAACAAGCACGGCTTCAATACTCACGGTGTGGTATTTGATGAATTGCATACCCAGCCGAATCGAAAGCTTTACGATGTCATGACCAAAGGCAGCGGCGACGCTCGAATGCAGCCGCTGTATTTTCTTATCACCACCGCCGGGGACAATCAGCACAGCATCTGCTGGGAGGTTCATCAAAAGGCGCTGGATATTATTGATGGCAGAAAGCACGACCCCACCTTCTATCCGGTGATTTACGGCGCGGTGCAGGAGGATGACTGGTCAGACCCAAAGGTATGGAAAAAAGCCAATCCGTCTCTCGGCATCACGGTCGGCATGGATAAGGTCAAGGCGGCTTTTGAATCGGCACGGCAGAATCCTGCCGAGGAGAACAGCTTCCGTCAGCTACGTCTGAATCAGTGGGTCAAACAAGCGGTGCGCTGGATGCCGATGGACAAGTGGGATGCCTGCGCTTTTGCGATCGACCCGGAAGCTCTTCGAGGGCGCATCTGCTACGGAGGACTTGACCTTTCCTCCTCCACCGATATTACGGCATTTGTGCTGGTATTTCCTCCGGAGGATGAAGCGGATAAATACATGGTTCTGCCGTTCTTCTGGATACCGGAGGACAACATCGATTTGCGTGTGCGAAGAGACCATGTGAATTATGATGTTTGGAAAAAGCAGGGATACCTTGAAACCACCGAGGGCAATGTGGTCCATTACGGTTTCATCGAGAGATTTATTGAAGATCTTGGCACAAAATACAACATCCGTGAAATTGCCTTTGACCGCTGGGGCGCTGTGCAGATGACGCAGAATCTCGAAAACCTCGGCTTTACGGTTGTTCCTTTCGGTCAAGGCTTTAAGGATATGTCCCCGCCAACCAAAGAGCTTATGAAGCTGACATTGGAGCAGAAAATTGCGCACGGTGGTCACCCGGTGCTCCGTTGGATGATGGATAACATCTACATCCGAACCGACCCTGCCGGAAATATAAAAGCTGACAAAGAAAAGTCCACTGAGAAAATAGACGGCGCAGTAGCCACCATTATGGCACTCGACAGGGCGATTCGGTGCGGTGGTGAAAGCGGTTCTTCGGTTTATGATGATCGTGGACTGCTTGTATTTTAGTGAAGGAGAGTGATGTCTATGGGAATATTTCAAGGGATATTCAAGGCGCGTGACAAGCCCAAGGATAATTTAGGCGGCAGCCGTTACAGCTTTCTGTTCGGCGGTACGACTGCCGGAAAGCCTGTCAACGAGCAGACCGCCATGCAGATGACTGCCGTGTATTCCTGCGTAAGGATACTGTCTGAAACGATAGCGGGACTTCCGCTTCATGTGTACCGTTACAACGACAGCGGCGGAAAAGAGAAAGATTTACAGCACCCGTTATATAAGCTGCTCCATGATGAGCCAAATCCAGAGATGACTTCATTCACGTTTCGAGAAACGCTGATGAGTCATCTTTTATTATGGGGCAACGCATACGCGCAGATTATTCGAAATGCCCGCGGCGAAGTCATAGCCTTGTATCCACTGATGCCAAACAAAATGACGGTTGACCGTGACAGCAAGGGTCAGCTCTATTACCTTTACTACCGATCAAGCGAGGACGCGCCTACACTCGGAAAAGACAGTCAAGTCTATCTCGACCCGTCTGATGTTCTGCACATCCCCGGCTTGGGCTTCGACGGTCTGGTGGGCTACTCACCGATTGCGATGGCAAAAAACGCCGTGGGGCTTGCGATTGCCACCGAGGAATATGGGGCGAAATTTTTCGCCAACGGCGCGGCTCCCGGAGGTGTGCTGGAACACCCTGGCACGATCAAAGACCCGCAGAAAGTCAAAGAAAGCTGGAACTCCGCCTATCAAGGCTCAACAAACGCCCACCGGGTGGCTGTGCTTGAGGAAGGCATGAAGTATCAGCCCATCGGCATCTCCCCCGAGCAGGCGCAGTTTCTGGAAACGCGGAAATTTCAAATAAATGAAATCGCCCGTATTTTTAGAATACCGCCACATATGCTCGCTGATTTGGAGAAATCGTCGTTCAGCAACATTGAGCAGCAGTCGCTGGAATTTGTAAAGTATACCCTCGATCCGTGGGTGGTCCGCTTAGAACAGGCAATGTGCCGCGCCCTGCTTATGGAAAGCGAAAAGCCAGCCGTGTTCATCAAATTTAATGTGGACGGTCTGCTTCGCGGGGATTACGCAAGCCGAATGAGTGGTTACGCCACTGCACGGCAGAACGGCTGGATGTCCGCGAACGATATCCGTGAGCTTGAAAACCTCGACCGTATTCCCGCCGATCTTGGAGGTGACTTGTATCTCATCAACGGCGCGATGACAAAATTACAGGACGCGGGCGCGTTCGCAAATACAACAGGATTGGAGGGAACAACCGAATGAAGAAATTTTGGAACTGGGCGCAGGACGAAGAACCCGGCGCCCGAACGCTCTACCTTGACGGTGTGATTGCCGAAGAATCATGGTTTGACGATGACATCACACCCGCCGCTTTTAAGGCAGAGCTTATGGCAGAAAACGGCGATGTCACTATTTGGCTCAACTCGCCAGGCGGCGATTGTGTGGCAGCTTCACAAATTTATGCCATGCTCATGGATTACCCTGGCAGCGTCACCGTCAAAATTGACGGCATTGCAGCATCGGCAGCAAGCGTGATCGCTATGGCAGGAACGAAGGTTCTTATGGCTCCCACTGCTTTGATGATGATTCATAATCCGCTGACCGTGGCAATCGGCGACAGCGAAGAAATGCAAAAAGCCATCTCCATGCTCTCGGAGGTGAAGGAAAGCATCATCAATGCCTACGAAATCAAGACAGGGCAATCCCGCGCAAAGATTTCTCACTTCATGGATGCGGAGACCTGGCTCAACGCCAACAAAGCGATCGAACTCGGCTTTGCCGATGGTATTCTAGAGGATGAAAAAAAGCGTGTACAGTCCGATGATATCACCTACGCTTTCAGTCGCCGCGCCGTCACAAATTCACTGCTTGACAAACTACCCAAACATGAACACAAACAATCTGCAGGGCCGCTTTACAAGCGGCTCAATTTATTAAAATTTTAGGAGGATAACATTATGAGTAAAATTCTTGAACTGCGTGAAAAACGCGCAAAAGCATGGGACGCCGCAAAGTCGTTTCTCGACAGCAAACGCGGTACGGACGGTCTCCTTTCCGCCGAAGATGCCACCGCCTACGACAAAATGGAGGCGGACATCATGAACCTCGGCAAGGAAATCTCCCGTTTGGAACGGCAGGAAGCAATTGATGCGGAATTGAATCATCCTACTTCAGCCCCGATTACCGCAAAACCCGCCAAATCGGATACCGACGACAAAACAGGACGCGCCAGCAACGCCTATCGTGTAGAGTTTTTCGGTGCTCTGCGCGGCAAGCCTGCGACCAATGTATTGTCTGAGGGCGTGGATGCAGACGGCGGTTATTTGGTCCCGGTCGAATTTGAGCGCACTCTTGTTAAGGGCTTGCAGGAAGCCAATGTCGTCCGCAGCATTGCAAAGACATTCTCTTCTTCCGCAGAACGAAAGATTGCTGTCGCCGCATCCACTTCTTCTGCGACATGGGTGCCTGAAAACGGCACAATTGCTGAAAGCTCTGTAACCTTCGGGCAGAAAACACTGGATGCATTCAAACTGACTGACCTCATCAAGGTAAGCACGGAACTGCTTTCTGATAGTATGTTTGATCTTGAATCTTATCTTGCAGAAGAATTTGCCCGTGCGTTGGGCGTTGCCGAAGAAGAAGCTTTTATCAATGGTAATGGCACAGGTCGACCGACCGGCATATTCGATGCAGCCAATGGCGGTGTGACCGGAACCACGTCCGCAGGTGCTGCGGCGATTGCATTTGATGACATCGTGAACCTTGTGTATGCGCTGAAATCTCCCTATCGCCGCAACGCCGCCTTTCTTACGCACGACACAACGGTTGCCGCCTTGCGGAAACTGAAAGACACAAACGGCCAGTATTTGTGGCAGCCGTCCCTTGTCGCGGGCCAGCCTGACCGTCTGTTTGGTTATCCGATTTATACCTCTCCCTACGCACCCACTATTGCGGCGAGCGCACGGTCCGTAGCTTTCGGAGATTTTGCAAATTACTGGATTGCCGACCGTCAAGGCAGAACAATTCAGAGATTGAATGAAATCTATGCCGGAAACGGTCAGGTCGGCTTCCTTGTTACCGAGCGAGTGGATGGCAAGGTGATTCTTCCGGAAGGAATCCAGCTTCTTCAGCAGAAAGCGTAAATAAAAGGACGGTGGTTGTATGGCGCTGATTGATGATTTACTGCCCAAGGTCAAGGCAAACCTCATATTGGAGCACAGCGCGGATGATGACCTTCTCAAGGTTTACATCCGCGCCGCTGTTTCCTACGCTGAAAGTTACCAGCATATCACTGTAGATAATTACGAAGAAAACGTCATGCCGCCCACCACCGAGCAAGCCGTTATTATGCTGGCGTCCCACTTTTATGAGAGTCGGGACGGCAGCACCGGTGGCTTTTTTGCGGATAATGTGCAGGCAGGGCAGCAGGTGTGGGAAACCGTCAATCTGCTTTTGCGGCTTGACCGCAGCTGGAAGGTGTGACATGAGCTTTGGAAAAATGAATGCCTTTATTAATATTACAAGTAAAGAAGAGACGAAAGACAGTGACGGATTTCCAACCATCGCTGATGTGATAGTGGCATCCGTGCGGGCGTACAGAGAGTACCGCAGTGGCACCAAACGATGGGCAAGCCGCGCCTTATTTTCAGAAGCCACCAATCTTTTTCGTTTTCGCTGTATTCCGGGGTTGACCGTCACAACTGCAATGACCATAGCCTGTGAAGGCTGTCAATTTGAAATAACATCGGTTGAAGATATTTGCGGACGCGGTATGTACATGGAAGTATTGGCAAAAGAAGTAAAACAAACAGGGTAACGACAGGTATAGCGTTGTTACGGTTGATTCTATCAAAGGAGGTCTATAATGAAAGAATTTTGGAATATGATCCAGATTGCCTTTGCGGCCATCGGTGGCTGGCTTGGATGGTTTCTGGGAGGATGTGACGGCTTGCTCTATGCGCTGATTGCTTTTGCGGTCGTGGACTACATCACGGGCGTGATGTGTGCAATTGCGGATAAAAAACTGTCCAGCGAGGTCGGCTTCAAGGGCATCTGCCGAAAGGTACTCATCTTTGCGTTGGTCGGCGTGGCAAACGTACTTGATGTGAATGTCATCGGCACGGGCAGTATTCTGCGCACCGCCATCATCTTTTTCTATATTTCCAACGAGGGTATTTCCCTTTTGGAGAACGCGGGGCATCTTGGACTGCCTATTCCCGATAAACTGAAGAGTATCCTTGAGCAACTGCACGACCGCGCAGAAAAGGAGGACAAATAAATGAATCTGCATAAACTCATTCTAACTAACAATGCCTGTTATAAAGTGGGCAGAACAATTACTCCCAAAGGTATAATGGTACACTCCACCGGGTCGAATAATCCAAGTCTCAAACGCTATGTGGGCCCGAACGATGGGTTGCTCGGAAAGAATCAGTACAATAATCACTGGAACCAAAATAAGCCGGACGGCCGGGAAGTCTGCGTTCACGCATTTATCGGCAAACTGGCGGACGGTTCCATCGCCACCTACCAGACACTGCCGTGGAATATGTGCGGCTGGCATTGCGGAAGCGGTGCAAAAGGCTCCGGTAACGACACGCATATTTCCTTTGAAATCTGTGAGGACGGTCTGACGGACGCGGCATACTTCAACGCCATATACAAGGAAGCCACCGAACTGTGCGCCTACCTCTGCAAACAGTATGGACTGACTGAAAAGGACATCATCTGCCACTCGGAGGGATACAAACTGGGGATTGCTTCGAACCACGGCGATGTGATGCACTGGTTTCCGAGGTTCGGAAAGAGCATGGACACCTTCCGCGCTGAGGTTGGAAAGCTGCTCGCGGCGTCTGCTCCCACACCAACACCTGCGCCAGCCACGCAAAAAACGCTCTACCGCATTCAAATCGGGGCGTACTCTGTCAAAGCGAACGCCGATGCTATGCTCGCCAAGGTCAAGGCGGCGGGCTTCACTGACGCTTTCGTCAAGTACAGCGAATAAAAGTACAACCATCAATGCCTACCAGGGATTTCTGGTAGGCATTATTTTTTGCTTATTTTTCGTCAAAACGCCCCTCTCATCTCCAGTGGAAAGTGAGGACAGAGGTTCTCGGACTGGAGGACAATCGATGACGAATGAACAAAAAGTTAAAATAGCTGAACTGCGCAGTAAAGGCTGCGGATATAAAGCAATTGCAGATTGGCTTGGCATTGGCAAAAACACGGTTAAAAGCCACTGCCAGAGAAATAAACTGAGCGGAGAACGAGCAGCTCACACTACCATAAAAACCTCGAGTAGCTTGTGTCCACAATGTGGCAAACTTGTGGTGCAGATTCCCGGCATGAAGTCACGTCGTTAGCGGGGTGTTCAGTGGCAACGGGGTTGCTGACGCAGTTTCTGAAAGGCACGATCAAAATTCCTACACAGTGGCTGTCCTATATTATTGCAGTGGTTTTGCTGTTCGCCGCAACTTTGTTTACTGGCGGGCTTACGCTTTCCACCGGCGGCGTTATACCGCTGAACGCGGTCATTGTTGCACTCAGCTCCAATGGGGCTTACAGTGCAATCGTGAGGGGAAAACAGGAATAGGGGAGGAAATAATATGCCAAGAATCAGAACTTTAGCTGAAACCTATCAATATATAAAAGAACAAGATAAAGAAACTGCCATTACACAAAATGCACTGCGCCGAATGGTGGTATCGGGTCAGATTCCCTGTGTCAAGGCGGGCAAAAAATACCTAATTGACCTTGATGTTTTATTTGAATATCTTAAGGGAACCAAGCCGGAAGACGTGCTGTCAGGCTACAAAAATCCTATCAAAGTGATACGATAAACAAACATCAAAATTGACTTGCTAATTGTAGGTGTCAGAGGTAACATGGTGTCCACAAAAGCAAAGATCAATAAAATAAAAAGGAGATATTCACATGGCATCAATTAGGGAGCGCAACGGCGCTTACTTTATTATGGTCAGCACCGGTTATGACACCACAGGTAAGCAACTCCGAAAAACAATGACGTGGAAGCCTGATGAGGGTATGACCGAAAAGCAAATTGAAAAGGCGCTGAACGAACAAGCGGTATTATTTGAAAAGAAGGTAATGTCGGGGCAGGTACTCGATGGGAGCGTTACCTTTGCGGAATTCACGGAGCGATGGTGCAGGGATTATGCCGAAGTCAATCTTGCCCCAAAAACTTATGCAAGGTATCAGTCCATGCTTAAGCGTATTATACCGGCGATTGGGCATATTCGGCTGGATAAATTGCAGCCCCATCACTTAATGGAACTTTACAAGGATATGGGCAATGATGTGAACCATCGCGGGTTATCATTTTTAGCAACAGATGATTTGATGGAAGTGTTTGAGGACAAAGGATATACCAGAGAAGCCATTTCAAAGTTGATCGATATTCACATTAATACTATTTATAATGTTTTCAAGAATAAGCCAGTAGCCGAGCAAACCGCGCGTAAAGTGTGCGAGGTGCTCGGCATTCTTTTTGAGGAGGGATTTGAGCCATCAAAACCGATCAAAGGATTATCGAATAAGACAATCAAACACCACCATAGGTTGATTTCTTCTATTTTGAACCAAGCAGTCTTTTGGCAGGTAATTCCCAGCAATCCAGCTTCCAGGGTGAAACCGCCTAAGGTGGCGAGAACAGAGGCAAAATATCTGGATGAAAAACAGACGGCAAAACTGCTTGAGCTTATGGAAAATGAATCAGTTCTTCATCAGACGATGATAAAGATGTTTCTGTACAGCGGCCTTCGCAGAGGGGAAATGTGCGGCCTTGAATGGAACGATATCAATTTTGAGAATAATCTTATTACGGTTTGCCGCTCCTCGCAATATGTTGCAGGCAAAGGCATTTTTACGAAGGAGACCAAGACGGAAACTTCCGACCGTACCATCAAACTTCCATCGCCAGCATTTAAAGTGTTGAAAGAACATAAAGTGTGGCAAGCACAAGAGAGACTAAAAATGGGAGATAAATGGGTAACCTCTGATAGGATTTTTACACAGTGTGATGGAAAGCCGATGAGCCCTGATACGATAACCGGTTGGTTTCACGATTTTATAGCAAAGACTGATTTACCACAAATAACCATTCATTCGCTGCGCCACACGAATGCCACCTTGCTGATTGCAGCTGGTGTTCCGTTGAGAACAGTATCTAACAGGTTAGGGCATGCGCAAACCAGTACTACTTCAAATATATATTCCCATGCAATTTGTACCCTTGACGAATTAGCAGCAGATGCGCTGGATGATATTTTGACTCCAAGGGGGATTACAAGAAGATTAGGATAAAAGTAAACAATAGTAAATTGCCGGTATGGGAGTTGATTTTTTCAATTTCTGTACCGGATTTTTTACTGCTTTACTGCCAATGAGCGGATTTGGCTATGATTTGCTACTATACTACATATATACAAAATGTTACCCAATTGTAACAAAAATAAACGTTTGGGTCTAAATATTCTTGGGGGTGAAGATATGCCAACTTCATATGCTGGAAATGTCCGCTGTTGCCCAAGTCTCTCGGCAACTGTTGTGATTGGGACGTCTTGGCAACTAAATCAAAATTTTCAGGAAATTATAGAACAAATCGGTAATAACATTCGGATGTCCGCTATCACCTGCGAGTAATTATTAGGCCGCCAATGGTTATAATTTTGTATTTAAACTGGAATCACGAACAATTAGTTGAGGCTCTAAGCGAACCGTTTTCGGGTATGTACGCTCCAGTTCAATACGTTCCAGTAGGAGTGAAGCAGCAGTTTCACCGATTGCTGTTTGCATCATGTCTACCGAGGTTATATGAGGATTGATTGCCGTTGAAAAATCCGTATTATCCAATGAGACGATAGCCAAATCAAGTGGAATGGAGATCCCCCGCTCGGTACAGGCGGTAACAACGCCAACCACCATAAGATCATTTGCAGTGATAATAGCAGTGAAGTGGCGATTATCGGAAAGTATTTTTTGTGCGGCTCTATAGCCAGATTCTCTGGTATAGTCTCCTAAAAACAGGTTTTCGGGCCCTGCTTGAATCCCGTACTTTTCCATGGCGCTAAAAAACCCTGCCGCACGTTCCTTACCGGTTTGCTCAGTTAATGTTCCGATAATGAGCGCAATATTGTGATGACCCTGTTGGATTAAATGCTCCGCGGCAATATACATTGCTTTTATATGATCGACATAGACACAATCAAAATCATTTTGTTCCTGATTTTGCGCTTCATAAAGATTGGTCAGTACAGTAGGCCGACCACTCTTTTGAATCGCATTGATATTCTTATCACAGAAATTAAATGATACAAAAATCATGCCATCCCCCTGATGCTCCATCAATAAATCGATAAATTTCAGTTCTTCGTCCAGGTTATGCTTGGTATAGCAGAGCATGGAGTAAACACCATGCTGGTCAAAAACATTATTAGCACCCTTTATCATGTCAAAATAGAATGGATTGCAGATATCTGGAATGCAGAACAAAATACGATTCGTACGGCTGCTTTTCAAGGTTCGGGCAGAAGAAGAGGGACGAAAACCGACTTCCTCTGCAGCAGAAATAATAATTTTTTTGGTTTTATCGCTGCAATAACCCGTATTACTTAAGGCCCTCGAAACCGTAGAAGGGGAAAATCCGGTGATTTTGGATATCTGATAGATATTACTGTTTCCCAAGAGGACATTCCTCTCTTTCTCTTTTCTTAATCTTAATTATAGCCTTTTGTTTTCCATAAGCAATACCTTTATAATAAAATTTATGGAATCGATACTACAATCTATTGATTATTTTAAATGATGGTGTTATAATGATGCCAAACAAAATTATACAGTAATTATAGAAAATTTTGACATACATATGAAAAAATGGTGAATATAATTGTATTTTAAACAAAAAATTATTTTTAATGATTTTTTACAACTATAATTTTGTGAGAATTATGTGGAATCGATGCCACAAAATGAAACCCGAATCCAATTCAAGATTATTTCGCAAAAATAAGTCTACCACACTTGTTAGCCGTCCAGGTTATTCTTGCGAAAAATCTTAGAAAAAAGCTTTAAAGAGTGATTCCCAATGGGTAAGCTTTTTAAATAAAATTTTTAGGAGGATGAGAAAACGTGAAAAAGACAAACAGAATCATCAGCTTCCTGCTCACTGGCGCACTTTTAATCAGTGCAGCCGGGTGTGCTTCTGGAGGAAGCTCAGCCAGCAACAGCGCTGCCGGACAAAGTAAACCGGCTGCGAATGCGGAAAAGACAAAAATTACTTTCTGGACCTTTCATACCAACGCAGAAAAAGACTTTATGGCCTCATTAGGAGAAAAGTATAAAAAGGTAAACCCAAATGTAGAAATCGTTTACCAAAACTTTCCTGAAGCAGATTATATGGGTTCCAAACTGACGACCGCGTTTGCGGCGGGCTCTGGACCGGATGTTTTCGTTATGAGCCCAGGCGATTTCTTAAAGTACGCAAACAGCGGTGTTGCAATGGATCTTACCTCATATTACACCGATGAAATGAAAAAAGATTTTTTGCCGAGTTCATTGCAGGCTGTAACAGTAGACAACAAGATAATGGGAATTCCGTTTGAAACCGAACTGCTTGGTCTGTACTATAACAAGGATATGTTTAAGGCAGCAAATCTGAATCCTCCAAAAACATGGAGTGAATTAGAAGCAGATACGAAAGCGCTGACAAAGAATAAGATTGCTGGCTTGCTTGTTGAGCCAAGCAAAGGATATTATCAAAATTTCACATGGTATCCCTTCCTTTGGCAGACAGGATCCAATGTAATAGACACTGAAAAGAAAACAGGTACATTTGAAGGAGCGGGAACAGAAAAAGCGCTGAAGCTTTGGGGTGACCTCATTAAAGCAGGCGCACCGCAAAAGCTTTCGATTCCGCTGACAAATGATATCGCACTTCTCGGTGAAGGGCAGGCGGCCATGCAGGTATGTGGAACATGGGCGGTTGCAAGTTTAGAACAGAAGTATCCTAAAACCAATATTGGTCTTGTCCCTCTGCCTGTTCCAGACGGAGGAAAAGCCGCGACTTGTGCCGGTGGATGGAAAATGCTGGTTAACGGAAAAAGCAAAAATGCAGATGCGGCTGCGAAATTCGCCATGTGGGCTTTCGCCGAAAATGTGGATATTCCTCTCGAATGGTGCACAAAAGTTAAATTTGCATATTCGCCAAGAACATCTGTCGTTCAGGCTGGCAAAGACATTTACAGCAAAGGTCTGAGAAATGTGTTTACCAACGAAATTTATAGTTCTGCGATTGGAGAGCCGCGTTATCCAGCTGAAGTTGTAAATGCAGTGGGCGATGCACTTCAAAGCGTTATGTTCAGCAATGGTGACCCTAAAGCAGAGGCTAAAACAGCTAACGATAAAATTAATGAGTTTTTAAAAACTTATAAGGGCTCGCTATAAACTGAGTCAGAAACAGTGTACCGCCCCATTTTTGTCGAAATCGGGGCGGTACGCCATTTTAGGAGGGTTACCATGAAGGCACAGTCCGTCATACCTGAACGAGAAGAACCTAAGAAGAAAAAGTTTAATTTTTACAGCAAAAATACAAGAGAAAATATCTTTGCCTATTGTATGCTGGCGCCTGATGTCATCGGGCTTGCCGTTTTCTTTTTCCTGCCTGTCATAATTGCACTGTATACGAGCTTTCATAGTTGGAATGTATTAGAACCTATGCAATTTATAGGGCTGGACAATTATAAAGCCATGCTGTCTGACACACAATGGTGGGGTTCCGTAAGAACTACACTGCTCTATTCAGTGATGTTTGTTCCCATGGTGTTTTGCTTTTCACTGTTGATGGCAATCTTTGTAAATTCAATTCCAGGGAAAGCACAGCAGCTGTTCCGTACTTTATTTTTTATTCCATACGCGATTTCTACCGTTGTTGCCTCGCTAATCTGGAGGTTTATACTCGATCCGCAGCGAGGATTTCTCAATGAGATATTCGGACTGTTCGGGATATCCCCTCAGGGGTTTTTAGGAAGTACCAAACAGGCGCTCTTTTGTATTGCCCTTGTCTCAGCTTGGATGCTGATTGGATACTATTGCATTATTTTTCTGTCGGCACTAAAAGACATCCCAATAAGTTATTACGAGGCTGCTAAATTAGATGGCGCAAATGCATTTCATATTTTTACAAACATAACTTTCCCCCTGCTGAAGGAGGTAAGCACATTTGTCCTGGTGGTCACCACAATTGCTTCCTTCCAAGTGTTCGATTTGATAAAAATCCTGACAAATGGCGGCCCATCCGAGGCAACCAATGTGTCGGTATATTACATATACCAGAATGCATTTGAGTTTATGAAAGTTGGTTATTCATCAGCTTTGGCATTCGTACTGTTCCTGATCATTTTTGTCATGAGTTTGTTCCAACTCAAACTAACGAAGGGAGAAACCAATGTCTGATCAATTGAATTATAAAGAAAAAAGAAAATTTAATTATTGGATAAAAATTGCTTTTGCAGCGTTTTTAACGATTCTTATGTTGTTTCCAATTTACATGATGTTCGTTTCATCTATAAAACCCAGTAATGAAGTTTTTGATTTAAAGTTAATTCCCGAAACAGTTACGCTGGAAGGATTCCAGCTTACTTTAGGTCAAAATTTTATGTCATACTTTTTAAATTCGTTATTTGTTTCTACAACGGTAACAGTGTTCGCACTGGCTTTTCACGCAATGGCCGGTTATGCGCTTGCAAGGCTGAATTTTCACGGTAAAAATGCAATATTCCTTTCCATTCTCAGCACTCTAATGATTCCGTTTTCCGTCATCATGATTCCACTTTTTATTTTAATGAAGCAGTTTGACTGGCTGAATTCTTTTAAGGGAGTTATTATTCCTGCAATTCCGCATGCATATGGAATCTTTTTGTTCAGACAGTTCTTTCTAACATTACCAAAGGATTTGGAGGAGGCTGCTACGATTGATGGCTGCTCTTTATTCGGAATTTTCGTCCGTATTATGCTTCCTCTGTCTAAACCAATCTGCGTTACCCTTGCGGTTGCCTTTTTTATTGCCAATTGGAATAATTATCTTTGGCCACTGATTGTTACCCAAAATCAGGATATGTGGGTTCTTCAAATTGCTCTTGCTAATTTTATTGGACGATCCGATACTCCATGGAACGCAATTATGGCTTCCGGCGTAATTACTGTCTTGCCAATTATTATCATCTTCTTTATCCTTCAAAAGCAATTGGTTGAGGGAATTAAGATGAGCGGGCTGAAGTGAGAGGTGATAATTAAGGAGAAATCGGAAATGCAAGAAGTCAAAGAGATTTCTTACAGCGTTGGTGTGTTATACGGTTCACTTGATGGGATTGAAATTATTAGCAAATAATAAGTAGGTTATTTTGAAGGGAAAAAATTATATGAGCTTTAATGGTCTAAACATGAATATAGGAAATTTATATCAACTATCGGATGCGAAAACACGCTCAATTTCTCCGGAGAATTATACAGGGGAAAAAGGGAAAGGTGGCATGTGCGAGCTTGAGGACGGATTTGCCCGTAAGGCAGCGCAAACCTTAGGAAAAGGCTGGAAAGTAAATCCCTATATTATTATTCCGGCTGGGGAAACATTCACAATCGCCGATATTGAAGGCCCCGGCTGTATTCAGCACATTTGGCTGACTCCCACAGGAAAATGGCGGAATACTATTTTGCGCATTTATTGGGATTCCCAAGACGTCCCATCAGTGGAGTGCCCAATCGGTGACTTCTTTGCAAGCGGGTGGAATGCATTTGCACAAATTTCCTCTTTAGCGGTTTGTGTAAACCCCGGCAGTGCTTTTAACTGCTATTGGCAAATGCCATTCAGAAAGCATTGTAAAATGGAGTTGGTAAACCGTGATGAAACTCCTGTGACAATGTATTACCAGATTGATTATACATTGACAACTGTACCGGAGGATGCTGCTTATTTTCATGCACAGTTCCGCAGGGTAAATCCTTTGCCTTATGAAGGTGTTTATACCATTATTGATGGTGTAAAAGGGAAGGGACAATATGTAGGTACTTATTTGGCCTGGCAGACTAACAATAGCGGATGGTGGGGAGAAGGAGAAATCAAGTTTTATATCGATGGTGATGGAGAATTTCCTACGATCTGCGGTACAGGGACAGAAGATTATTTTTGTGGTTCGTATAATTTTGAAAATCAGGAAACACACCAATATGAGCCTTTTACGACAGCATATGCGGGCTTACCGTACGTGTCAAAACAGGACGGTGTTTATAAAAGTCAGCAGCGCTTTACAATGTACAGGTGGCATATTGTGGATCCTATCCGTTTTGAATCCGATCTGCGGGTCACAATTCAAGCTTTAGGCTGGCGCAATGATGGCAGATATCTTCCTCTTCAGGACGATATTTCATCCGTATCCTATTGGTACCAAACGTTACCGGCAGAACCGTTCCCACCTTTGCCGGATAAAGATTATTTGGAAATCATTTAATATTATTCTGTTGTTTGTTTTCCCGCTGACGCATGCCCTTGATTAGCACTTGTGAGCCACGGTATAATAAAGAAGTGCAATAAATACTAATCTGATTGAGAGGAAGATCAGCAAGATGAATAAAAGGCCAAAAGTCCTTGTTGTCGGCAGTTTTGTAATGGACTTAATTGTAAGTACGGAAAAGTTCCCGAATTCCGGGGAAACAGTGTTGGGCAAAAGCTTCCGCACTGCTCCGGGCGGCAAAGGTGCGAATCAGGCGGTGCAGGCGGCACGGCTGGGCGCTGACGTTACCATGGTGGGTAAGGTCGGAAATGATGACTTCGGTAAGAGCCTCATCAATTCCTGCAAGGAATCCGGTATCCATACCGAATTTGTGGCAGTCGACCCCGATGTTTCCTCCGCGGTTGGAGATGTTATGCTTGAAGTTGCCGAAGGAAAATCGGCGAAAAACCGAATCATTGTGGTTTCGGGTGCCAATATGACGATTACACCGGAGGATGTCGCTTTTTTAAAGGATACCATCGGTCAGTACGACATGGTAATTCTGCAGCTGGAAATCCCAATGAGTATCAATGAAATTGTGGCGAAGTATGCCTTTGACAAGGGTGTTCCGGTCATGCTCAATTCCGCTCCCTCGGCACCCCTTTCTCAGAAACTGCTTTCCTGCCTGACGTATATCTCCCCGAATGAGCACGAAGCAGCCGACCTTACGGGAATTCAAATTCGCAAGGAAGGAAAAGCGGTCAATCAGGATGATGTGAAATTAGTCGTGAACTCTCTGCTTTCCAAAGGCGTTAAAAATGTTGTCATCACATTGGGCAATGCGGGTGCTGTGGTGGCAAATGAAACGGAATTTGTGTACCAGCCGTGTATTGATGTGGTTGAGGTGAAAGACCCGACTGCCGCGGGCGATTCCTTTGTAGGTGCGTTTACCAGTGCTGTTTGTTCCGGGCTGAATCACGACCAGGCTCTGAATTTTGCCAACTACACCGCAACACTGACTGTTTCCAGAATGGGCGCGCAGCCTTCCCTGCCAAAGCTTCAGGAAGTCGTTGAACTGATGAAGAGGGAAGATCATTCAGACTTTGAATTTTCCCTGTTAGACGGATTAAAATAATTCCAAAGGAGTGATAGTATGATAAAAAAAGAAAGCCAGGAGGCTTTACAGACTTTTGTTGACGTGGCGAAAGAAGAGTTTGACACGTTCACTAAAACCGTCACAAGCGACAGTTATGAAAAAGCGGTGGAGGTTATTCTGAACGCGCAGAAAAATGGCAACCGTGTGCACATTACCGGCATAGGCAAACCGTCCCATGTGGCGGCGTATATGGCTTCCCTTTTGTCTTCCACCGGAACGCCGACCTATTTTCTTCATGGAACGGAAGCTGTTCATGGCTCCTGCGGCCAGCTCGTTTCGGGTGACGTAGTCATCTGTATTTCCAACAGTGGGGAAACCGCAGAACTGAAATCCACTGTCACGGCGATTAAAAATAATGGCTGCAAGGTGATTTCCGTAACAGGGAACCCTGAATCATGGCTTGCGAAAGAAAGCGACGCATACCTGTTCGCCGGAATCAATCAGGAAGGCGGCCCGCTGAATCGTGCACCGCGCGCTTCCATTCTTGCGGAAGTTTTTGTCCTTCAGGGCTTGAGCGTCGTGCTACAAACCGATCGCGGCCTTACCCCGCAGGAATATGTCAAGTGGCATCCGGGCGGCACACTGGGCAGCCTGAGGGAAAACGAGAAATAAGTTAGGGGAGAATGACGATGTTAAAAACAGCCTGTATCCATCCGGAAATTATGCGGGTTCTTTCACTTTGCGGTCACGGTGACAAAGTTTTGATTTCGGACGGAAACTATCCACTTGATTCAAAAAGCGGGGACGCGCCTAAGGTTTTTCTTGGACTGACAAGCGGCACGCCGGAAGTGACCGAGGTGCTGAAAGTGCTCAGTCAGGTCATTGATATTGAAAAAGTGGAAGTCATGGTTCCCGATGGGGAGCAGCCGCCGATTTTCAGCGAATTCAAAGAGATTCTCGGCGGAATGGAATTGAGCGGTCTGGAACGGTTCGAGTTCTACGACGCCTGCTGCCAGCCGAATGTACGCCTTGCCATTTCCACAGGTGAGAAAAGAGTTTTCGCAAATATACTTCTTACAATCAATGTTGCTTAACAAGAGAACCTTAAAAGGAGATTTTTATTTCGGATAAAAATCTCCTTTAATTTGTAAAAATAATAAATATTTACCTTTATAGTTTGAAAATAGATTTATCCCTTCCATGTAATACCCCTTCATTCATGATATTTAATGTAAAGTTATACCGTATTGAACGTTTTTTGCTGATCACTTGAACCCAAAACCTTAAAATAAGCTTATGATTTTCATCATAAAAATAAGCCATTTGAACGGCTTAAAATAGCAGCAAAAACAGGCCAAAAACCTACAATTAGATGTTGATTTGCTGTTTATTTAGATAAGCAATGGTATTAAATTGCCCGAAATTACTGCAAGTGCGCGCCTAAAAGACCTTTGATTGCAAGAGATTGCCGGAGGTTACTATACAATATAATAAATAATCCTGTTCCCTCATAACCCGAAGGTCGTAGGTTCAAATCCTGCCTCCGCAACCA
>JGI2065J20421_1001338_pt1 | contig 17961 bp, 12 predicted proteins | sample Biomet5_FD_20421 | JGI IMG/M metagenome (IMG submission 20421)
AGGCAGAAGTTCACTGTGAACTTCGCTAATGCCGACGATGCGCGCGATTTTATCCGCGATGACTTTCCTGTCTCCTGTCAGCATAACGGTTCTCTTCACGCCTGCCGCCGCGAGCCGCGAAACAGCTGCGATGCTGCACGGTTTTATGGTGTCTTCAATAGAGATGCTGCCGTAATATCTGATGCCTCCCCGGTCTTCGACTGCGACATGCACGAGCGTAGCCGCATCGTCACTGTTGAGGCCGCTGATGTTCAGGTCATCCATGAGTCTGGCGTTTCCGGCATACACTTTGCGTCCGTCGACATTGGCGCTGAGTCCCTTGCCGGCAATTTCTTCAATATCGGAAACACGTGCAGGATCTGCATGGCCGCCTACTGCCGCGTATGCTTCGGTGATCGATTTCGAGATCGGGTGGTTCGAGTAATATTCGGCATGCGCAGCGGTCTCGAGGAGATCATCAGGACCGACTACATCTGTAACGGTGAACGAACCTGTAGTGATAGTTCCGGTCTTGTCGAATATTACTGTATCAACTTTTCCGAGAGCTTCAAGGTAGTTGGAACCCTTGACGAGGACTCCGGATTTAGAGGCTGCGCCGATCCCGCCGAAGAAACTGAGCGGAACACTGATAACCAGCGCGCAGGGACACGAAATGACAAGAAACAGCAGCGCCCGGTAGATCCATGTGTGCCACATCTGTCCAGGAACAAAGAGCGGAGGTATAACTGCGAGAAGAGCTGCCGCGCCGACGACCGCCGGGGTGTAGATGCGGGCGAATCTCGTGATGAATTTCTCAATGTGCGCCTTTTTGGAACCGGCATTTTCAACGAGATCGAGGATCTTCGAGACTGTTGATTCTCCGAATTCACTTTCAACTTTGATGCGTATCACGCCGTCAAGGTCTATGCATCCGCTGACGATATGTGATCCTTCTTCGATTTCAGCCGGCAGAGATTCGCCTGTGAGCGCCGAGGTATCGAGCGAGGCGCGGCCGCTTATGACAGTGCCGTCCAGCGGAACTTTTTCACCGGGTTTCACAATAATGACATCACCGATATGTACAGCGGAAGGGTCGACCTGCTGTTCGATGCCGCCGACGATGCCCTCGCCGCTGATGGTGCCTGTGAGAAGCGTGGCAAAATCAGGACGTATATCCATAAGCTCTGAAATCGAATCACGGGAACGTCCTTCGGCAAATTCTTCGAACAGCTCACCGACCAGGAAAAAGACCATTACGCCGGCCGCTTCATCGAATTGCTGCAGGCAGATCGCGCCGATCGTCGCTATGCTCATCAGAAAATCTTCATCGAAAACATTACCGTGCACAATGTGCTCGACAGCTTCGGCCAGTACGCCGGCGCCGGCAATGATATATGCCGCCAGGAAGCATGCTGTGGAAACAGTCAGCCATGGAAGCCCGCTGAAAAATGCGCTGTCAATGTTCCCGGCAAAATAATGAAGCAGCTCGCCCGCTGTGAATATTACTGCCGCGATGATCACACGCGCCAGAGTGCTTTTTTGTTCTTTATCCATAATGCCGCCTACTTTCTGCAGTTCATATCGAATGTCGCGTCGATGATCGTGTGGACCAGCTGAGCTTCCTCACTGTCAGCCAGCGTGTAATAAACTTCTTTGCCTTCTTTGCGTGATTTTATGAGTCCGGCCTGACGCAGCAGCCTGAGGTGGTGTGAGACCGCCGGTGAACTCATTTCCGTGGCTGCGGCAATGTTGATCACGCATTCTTCGGTATGGCAGAGCAGCCACAGTATCCTGAGTCTGGTCGCATCGCTGATGAGTGCAAATACGCCCGAGACATCGGTGAACGTTTCCGCGTCAGGACGTTCCTGCAGTAATTTTTCTGTTGCATCATGATGCTTGTGAGGCAGCTCGATGCCGTTGATTATCTTAGTCATATATCTGATCTCCTGTATGTTTAAAATCTCTGCGGGATCGAAGGCCCGTATTCTTCCGGACATAGATACCCGTTGATTAAACGATTAAACAATCGTTTAATCGTATTCCTGAAAAAATTATACTCCTTCTGTTATGTGAATGCAATATAGATAATGAAAAGGGGTGCCTTTTCCGCCGCTGTCGGGTATAATGGTACAGATGAAAGAAAGGATGTTCCGAGGATGAAAAAGAAAATTACTCTGGCGGTCATGCTGCTGTGCGTAACTGTGATGATGAGCGGCTGCTGGATGGCCGGGTATACGAATAAAGGCGCGGACAATGTCAGGAGCGCATCAAAGTTCATGGATACTTTTTCGGGAAAGACGATTTCCGGCAAGAAAGTGGACAGCAGTATTTTCAAGGGGCACAAGCTTACGATGCTGTATTTCTGGGGCACCTACGACAGCGCAGGCATCAGGCAGTTCGATACGATCGAAGACATCAGCAAAGAATATGAGGACGATATGCAGGTCATCGGTGTCATAGCGAATGTCCGCGAAAAAAACAAGGGCGTGGTCGAAAAAAAACTGGCCCGCGCGGAGAACAGTCTCGACGAGCATAATGTGACATATATGAATATTATCCCTTCGCAGAAAATGGTGAGTAAAATGCAGAAAGCACTCGAGGTCATACCGGTGACGATTTTTGTCGACTCGAACGGCAGGCAGGTCGGACGGGATCAGGCGGGTGTGAAAGAACGCAAAGTCTGGGATCAGACCATTACAGAGTATCTGAATAAATAACGGATGAGCAGAAAACGGCGTAAAGTTTCAAATCAATGAAATTTACGCCGCTTTTTTATTTTTCGGGAATCGATCCCTAGCCTATTATAGTCATTACATCTTCCAGCGGGAGTTTGTTCGGACTTTTCTGGCCGTCTTCCGGAATGCCCATAGGAACGTATGCGCAGATAGTATAGCCTTCCTTTTCGAAACCGGCTTCTTTCATGACGGCGGTGATTTCTTTCCAGCAGGCATTCGGGCCCGACTGCCAGCAGGCGCCGTATCCGAGTTCAACTGCTTTGAGCATCATATTCTCGACAGCAGCGCCGATCGACTGCATTGTCGGGTTGAACTTGTAGAGGACCTGGCCGATGAAATCCTCCGGGATCTTTTCTGTGCGCATGACTGCATCGGCAAAAAACACTTCAGCCGGTTCGGTCGAAAGAACGAGGATCAGAACAGGCGCGTTGCGGGAAAATGAAATGAAACGTTCAGTGAACTTCATGAATTTCTCGGGATCGGTTGCCGCCTTCGGCAGATCGCCGTGTGAGAAAGGAGTGCTCGTTTCCTCGCGTGTGCCGTCCACATAAATTTCCCTGATAATATCAGCCGCCTCGGCAGCTTTGGCTTCCATTGCATCTGCGATCTTATCTTTGAGAGCCTTATCTTTTATGGCGACAAAATACCACGGCTGAAGGTTGTGTCCCGACGGAGCCTTCCTCGCAGCATCGATTATTTCTCTGATATCTTCATCAGGAATAGTACCTTCTTTAAAACGTCTGATACTTTGTCTGTTGTCTATTGCTGTTTGTAATTCCATGCTTATTTCCTCCTGTTATGAACAATATGCAAACATTATATCATGATTTCCACAGCTGCACCATATCGCCTATAGCCTTTTCGATGCTGCCGAGCGGGATGAGACTGTAATAAAAAATAAGTGAGTTTTTGTGTGGCCCGGAAGTTACCGGCACCATCGGGTTTGCGACGACTCCGACGCTGCGCGCTTCGTCCGAAAGCACAGACATCGGTTTTTCAGTGCGCACGCGGACAATCAGATTCAGCCCTGATTCCGTGTTGATCGGCTCGGCTATACCGGAATATTTCCGGAAAGCATCAAGTGTCGCCCGGAGTTTCTTAGCATAAAGCTGGCGCAGTTTTCTGATCCCGGCGCGATAATACCCGGCTTCCATAAACAGTGCAAGCGTGAGCTGTTCCGCTTTTGAGCATGTCTGATCGTAGCCGCCGCTGATATCGTTGAATACTCCGGCCATATCTTCAGGCAGGACCATGTAGCTGAGCCTGATCGACTGCAGCAATGTCGAACTGAAAGACCCGAGATATATTACGCATCCGTGCCTGTCCAGCCCCTGAAGCGCGGGGACCGGCTTTCCGAAATAACGCAGTTCGCTGTCATAATCATCTTCAATAATAAATGAACTGTTTTTCGAAGCCCANTCGATGAGCTGATACCTGCGGCCCGCCGGCATGACGGCGCCTGTCGGGAACTGATTTGAAGGATTGACATAAGCGACCGAACGAATGTTGACAGGCAGCTTGCCGATGTCGATGCCGTCGCTCCTGACCTCAACAGGAGTCACGGTAAAACCTCTGTCACGGAATATGTTGATAACAGGGAGATAGCCGGGATCTTCCGAAGCCACATGGCTGATCCCCATCTGCTGTAATATTCGTGCGAGGTGCGAAGTGATCTGCTGTGTTCCTGCGGCGATGACGATCTGATCGGGATCGCATTTCACACCGCGGGAGCTGTAGACATATTTCGAAATTTCATAACGAAGTGATTCCTCGCCCTGAGTATCAGACTCAAACAGAAGAAGATCGCGGTGGTCGTTCAGGACATTCGACATGCATTTTTTCCATTTGTTGAAGTCGAATGACGACGGATCGCAGTAAAGAGCAGGCGGTTTCATCTCCGACATATATGCGTTATGTTTTATTTCCGAAGCGGCTCCGGAGATGCCGCCGTCGTCCGGCCAGTACATCTCGCCGACATAATATCCGCTGTGAGGACGGCTGTAAATATAGCCTTCGACGAGGAGCTGATTGTATGCCAGCTCGACAGTTGTCAGAGATATTCCAAGACTCTCTGACAGATTTCGCAAAGAAGGAAGCTTTTCAGAGGTAACAATTTCTTTTTCAATGATTCCGTCACGTATATATTCATAAAGCTGCTGATACAGAGGTTTATCGGATTCATGACTGAAATCAGGTATTATTGCTTTCATTTTTCACCTCAAACTGTATATATGAAAATAATTGAAAATGTATATTTAACTAGTAACACTATAGTGCTATTATAATACACAAGCAAGAACGCGGCAACAGAAATAAGGAGGCGCAGCAAAATGCAGAATTCATTGAAGGTAGAAAACAAAACAACATTGCTGGTTGTGACAGCGCTGATGATGGGAGTCATTATGGTGCTGACAATGCTCATCAGAATTCCGAGCCCTACTACCAAGGGATATATCAATCTCGGAGATGCGGCTATTTTCCTGTCGGTCATCATGCTGGGCTGGAAATACGGCGCAGTGGCGGCGGGAGTCGGTTCGGCCATGGCTGATGCGATCAGCGGGTATATGTACTTTGCTCCGTGGACGCTGGGCATCAAAGCGCTTATGGCGGTCGTTATGGGCTTGTTTCTGGCCAGGGCCATATCGCCGGAGCATGAAAGCAGAAACCGTGTTATGCAGATCGTCGGCATGGCGCTGGGCGGCATCACAATGGTCACAGGATATTACTTCGCTGAAGTCGTCATGTATGGAAACTGGGGAGTGCCTCTAATAGAGATACCTCTCAATACGACTCAGTTCGCAGTCGGCATGGTGCTGGCGATCGCGCTGGTGAATGCGCTGGCAAAGACTCCGGTAGGAGCGAAATTCGCCTATAAAGTAGTGCCTGTCGGCAAGGCGAAAAGAAGTGCGGCATAAAATGTCGATATAAGGTCGATATAAGATCATATAAATCAGAAAAACAAAGGGCGTCCGGAGCCGGGCGCCCTTTTATTCACGGCCGCTGCATGTTATTATTATAATATATGCAGAAAAAGCAGTAAGGGGGCGGGCCATGAAAAAAATGAAGACGGCGCTCGTGCTGAGCGGAGGCGGCAGCCGGGGCAGCTATGAAGTAGGAGTCTGGCAGGCACTCTGCGATGCGGGCATTGATATCGACATGGCATGCGGCACTTCGGTCGGTGCGATCAATGCGGCGATGGTGGTGCTGGGCGATGCAGCCCGTGCAGGGGAACTCTGGAAAACGCTGGAAACAGATATGATATTCGACAGGGACACCGATGCCAAGCCGTATTTTGACAGACTTGATTCGATAGTCAGGAGCATTGACGAGCTCAGTGATAAGTATACGAAAGTGGGAAGCGCATTTGAAACGCTCGGCGGTGTCATAGGTGAAAAGGGACGCGAACTTAATGATGCCTTTGCCAGAAAAGCGGGCATGACAGTCGATGATGCGATCATATATTCCAAAGAAATAATCAAAGAACACGGGGCGGGCAGCTCTGGCATGCTGAATGTCCTGAAAAAATACATTCCTGCAGGCAAGTTCTTTAAATCAAAAGTTGACTACGGAATGATCACCTGCGAGTATCCATCATTCCGCGAAGAATACTTTTACAAAGAAGACATCCCTCATGATATGCTGCATGAACATATCGCCGCCAGCGCATCCTGTTTCCCGGCGGCAAGGTATTCCATGATCGGGGACAAGAAATATGTGGACGGCGGCTATGGAGACAATCTCCCTGTGAAGATGGCGCTGTTCCGCGGAGTCGAAAGGATCGTGTCGGTCAATCTGAAAGCAGTGGGGACAGTTGATAAAAAACTGCTGGATGAAGTGGAAAAGAGGCATCCGAACTATATTACCGTTGAACCGAAATGGGATCTGGGGAACTTTCTGGTCTTTGAACCGGATGTCGCCGCGAGGAATCTGCGGCTTGGATATCTGGACGGCATGAAAGCGCTCGGGCTCCTGGACGGAGACCGCTTTGCCTTTAAAAAGGGCGCGTTCAAAGCCGATGAAATAATGAAAGCCGATGATGCGGCATATCTGTTCAGACTTGACCCGGAAAAGGTATATACGCGCACAACATTGAAAAACGAATTGAAAAAGAATGTTGCCGAAGCTCAGAAAATGCTGGCTGAAAGAGGCATAGAGCCGGCGGCGCCGTCGGATAAGATAAAGCCGTCGGAGGCGCTCAGAAAGCTGCAGCTTCTGAAAGCCGAATGCCCGTCGGAAGCACTTGCTGTATATATTGCAGGCAGTCTGAAAGCTTTCGGCGAAGACAGCATATATGCGGGGCGGAATACTGAAAAACTGATGAAGGATGAAGTCCGGACAGCGAAATATATAGTTGAAAAGGGACTGCTCGGAGAGTAAAATACAGAAAAACCAACGTTAGAAAGGGGAACGACATGAAATTTATCAGATATGAAGGAAAAAGAGGTACTGATCTCGGGGTGATGACGCGTGACGAAAGCGGAGTAGTGAGCCTGCGCGATGTTTTGCCGAACAAGGCATTCGCGGATATGACACGGATGATCGAAGAAATACGCGGCGACGAACTGACATTACTGCAGCTCGTGCCGGACGGCTATGACAAATATCCGGTGGAAAAGCTCGAAAATGTCCGGGTCCTGGCGCCGATCGAAAAACCTGTACATGACGTTATCTGCATCGGAGTGAATTACAGGGCCCACGGCGAGGAAACCGGTGTGATCCGCGAGGCAAAGTTCGACCAGCCTGACCCGATATTTTTCGGCAAGCGCGCTATCCGCATACTCGGCAGCGGGGATGAAGTGGATTTCCGCAGCGATATCGACCCGGAGCTCGATTATGAGGCGGAGCTGGCAGTAATAATCGGCAAACGCTGCAAGGATGTCGCGAAGGAGGATGCTGAGTCAGTGATCTTCGGCTATTCGGTATTCAACGACTATTCCTCCAGAAAGCTGCAGAGACAGCATGTCCAGTGGATGCGCGGAAAGAGCCTCGATACATATACTGCTATGGGACCGTGCATAGTATATAAGAGCGATGTTGCCTTCCCGCCGGCACTGCATATCTGCAGCAGGCTGAACGGAGAAGCCCGTCAGGATTCGAATACGGACCTTCTGATAAATGACATTCCAACGCTGATTTCAACGATATCAGCGGGACTCACGCTTGAGCCGGGCGACATCATTGCCACTGGCACACCGGCGGGAGTCGGCATGGGCATGGATCCGCCGACTTATATGGAGCACGGAGATACTATCGAGTGTGAAATCGAGGGGATCGGAACACTGACCAATCACATAAAATAATTATTTCCGATTCGTTATCTGAAACGGAGCGAAACATATGACGGTTTCAAATTTGATTATCGCGGATGTGGTGATCGCGGTCCTTGGATTGTGCGTGCTTTTGCCGCTTTATATTGCAACTTATGTAGGGACGGCCAGGGATTACTCGAGGACGATATATATCGCTATGCTGCACAGTTGTGCTCTTGTTCTTGTGACAGAAGCTGTACAGTTTATTCTGGAAGGCAATTCTTCCGGCAATGATATCATCGCTGTGAAAGCGGTGCTGTATATTTTCTATACGCTTCTTTCCGTACTGTGCTTCTGCTGGACCGTGTATTCATATTTCTGGTTCAGCGGACGCCGTCCGGCCGGCAGGGTTTTAGCCGGACTGGCCGCAGGTCCGGTACTGGAGCTTATCATGCTGATAATCAATATCTTCAGCGGGAAAATCTATTACGTGGATTCAGAAGGCGTTTATTTCCGGGGCGCCTTTTTCGGCTTTTTTGTGGCATTCTGTTATTTATATCTGATCATGGCAATAATAATAATGGCGGTAAGCTCAGCCGCGACGAATGACGGTGTGAGGAAGGAAAGCTTCAGGAAATTCCTGTTTTTCTTTCTGTTTCCGGTCGTGGGCCCGATAGCGCAGTATGTATTTCCGAATATTCCGCTGATGGGCATTACTGAGGCCGTCGCTCTTGTTGCGGTCTATGTTTCATTTCAGCAGCGCACGACAGCGCAGCATGCTGTGGAAATGGCACATCTTCAGGATGCAACGGATGAATATGAGAGATCTCTGGAAAATCTGCTTACCGCAAGTGCGGATGCTCTCTGCGTTTTCCGCCTTAATATCACGCAGGATACACACAGCGGGGAACGCGGCATCCCCGAGGGGATAATGGAACATTGCCGGGGCGATTCGATCGATGATCTTTTCGAGGCTTTTACGACTGTCATCAGAGATCCGGATGAAGCGGCGGAATTCAGGAAACTTTTCTGCCGGGAAACGATGATAAATGAGTATGAAAACAGCCGCATGCAGTTTTCGCTGAAGTATCACCGGAGGATCGACAGCGGCGAAACTCATCTCGTGAAATCATATGTCGGCATCCTGAAGAACCCGAGAAGCGGAGATATTGAAGCGATTGCCTATTCCGCGGACATCGACAGAGCAGACAAAGAAGAACGTGTAATATTTGCGTTAACAGACCGCGAGTATGATTATATTATGCTTATAGATGCTGAAACAAGGAAGATACATTACCGCTACTCGCCGTCAAAAGACGGTGTGTCCGCAGCTTTCAAAACGGGCGATTATGATGAAGTAGTGAAAAAGTCATTTGTTGACATGAATGTGCCGGATGAATATGACTCTGCAAAAATATCATTTGATGCTGTCAAAGACGCGCTTGACCAGATGGATGAATATAATTTTATTTTTTCATATACACTGCCGTCAGGAAAGATACTGTATAAACGTCTGACATATCTTTATCTTGATGAGAAACATGATGAGATCCTGTTCTTCAGAAGTGACATAACGGAGGAAATCAAACAGGAGAGAAAGCGTGCCGACGTTCTGAGGAAAGCGCTTGTGGAAGCAAGACATGCCGATGCCATGAAAACCGAATTTCTCTCAAATGTCAGTCATGACATACGTACACCGCTGAATTCTGTGCTGGGATATGTCGACCTGGCCATGAGGTCTGATGATCCGGAAGAAATCAGAAATTACATCGGCAAGATCGACCGTGCGGGGAAGATCCTGCTGTCGCTTATAAATGATACTCTTGATCTTTCGAAAATTGAGCAGGGCAGCATCAGACTAAAGCCGGAGCCTATGCATTACGGCGAAATAATTAAAAAAGTCTTTACCACTGTTGCGCCTGCCGCGGAAGCGAAGCATATTGAGCTGATTATCGATGACAGCCGGGCGGAAAAAGTTCCGATAATGATCGATAAACTGAGAATGCAGGAGATACTGATCAATCTTTTGTCTAATGCGATCAAATTCACGCCTGAGAACGGGCGTGTCACATTCAGGCTTGAATGCATTGAGACAGATGAAAAAACGGTCCGTGATAAAATCACAATAAGCGATACCGGCTGCGGCATGAAATCGGAGTTCGTTCCGAAGATGTTCGAACCTTTTGCACAGGAACGTCAGATAGAAGACACTGCGGGATCAGGACTCGGCCTGTCGATCGTCAAGAGACTGGTCGATCTCATGAACGGAAAAATAGAAGTAATGAGCGAGCCGGGCCGGGGGACGGAGTTCACCTTATGGTTCGATTTCGAACGGGCTGACGAACCTGATGATGCAGCGGAAGAAATTGGATACGGACGGGAAGATCTGTACGGCAGAAAAATTCTTCTTGCGGATGATAATGAGATGAACATCGAGCTGGCGAAGGTCGTGCTGGAAACACAGAAAATGACAGTCGTATGCGCTGAAAATGGCAGGGAAGCCTGCGAGATCTTCAGATGTTCGGAGACGAATGAGTTTGATGCGATCCTGATGGATGTAAGGATGCCGGTAATGGACGGGCGTACTGCAGCAATGACTATACGCCGAATGGACCGCGCGGATGCGGCCGGAATACCGATAATAGCTCTGTCTGCTGATGCATTCGACGATGATATCCAGGCCAGCCTCGATGCCGGCATGGATGCACATATATCGAAACCTCTGGTTGCAGAAAAGCTTTACGCGGTTATTTCCAATCTGACTGCCGGCTGAGGCAAAACAGGGGCATATTCAGACGCGCTCAGCAGCGCGTCTTTTTTATATGCGAAAATATGTTCGGAACACTTGTTCTGAAGGGCGGGAGCTGATATAATCATGGCAGACAGAATACAATACAGGAGGCAGATTCATGGATGTATATGAAAAACTTAAAGTGCTTGCCGACAGCGCGAAGTTCGATGTTTCATGTACTTCGAGCGGTGTGACAAGACGGAATAACGGGAGCGTCGGAAGCGCCGCATCTGCCGGCGTATGTCATACATGGACAGCCGACGGACGCTGTGTGTCGCTGCTTAAAGTCCTTTTCTCAAATGACTGCTGCTATGACTGTCAGTACTGTGTGAACCGCCGCACAGCCGACTGCGTGCGCGCGACTTTCGAACCGGAAGAGCTGGCAAAACTTACTATCGAATTTTACAGACGCAATTATATCGAGGGCCTTTTCCTCAGTTCTGCAGTGATCGGGAGTCCCGACAGCACGGCTGAGAAGATTCTCGAGTGTCTGAGAATGCTGAGAAAAAAATACGGATTTGCCGGATACATACATGCGAAGATATTGCCGCAGGTATCTCCGGAACTGGTTTATGCCATCGGACTGGAAGCGGACAGATTGAGTATAAATGCTGAATTCCCGACGATGAAGGGGTTCAGACTCCTGACGCCGCAGAAGGATCCGCGGAATGTTTTTGAACCTATGCGGCAGATCACGAATCAGCTTATAGAGCATAAAGCGCTTAAAGGTCCGGGCCTCATGTTCAAGGGACAGGATCTCAACAATGCGGATAATTATCTCAGCGCGTCATCGCCGCAGATCAGAAACATCCGCAGAAATATTGATGCGAAGATCGCCGTGAAGTCAGCAGCGGATGATATACTCAGCGGTGATGCTGCTAAAGTGAAGAAGCCCGAAACGAGCAGAGACCTGATCAGAACAGAAGAACCTGTGCAGACAGGGCACACGGCTGTGGGATCCAGACGGAACCGGAAAGAAATATTCGCGCCGGCGGGACAGTCGACGCAGATGATAATCGGCGCGGCCGGCGAGACCGACCGGCAGGTGCTGGCGGCCACGGAAAAGATATACAGAACATTCAAGATGAAGAGGGTGTATTTCAGCGCCTATGTCCCGGTGGTGTCTTCACCGCTGCTGCCGGATGTGTTTTCCGCGCCGCCGCTCGGAAGGGAACACCGGCTGTACCAGGCGGACTGGCTGCTCAGATTTTACGGTTTTGATGCCGATGAAATTGTGGGTGAAGATCATCCGTTTCTGGATATGGATCTCGACCCGAAGATTTCGTGGGCGCTTCGCAATATGCAGATATTCCCGATCGAAGTGAATACCGCCACGATGGACGAGCTGCTCCGCATTCCGGGAGTCGGCAATCTTTCCGCGCTCAGGATAGTACGGCAGCGAAAATACAAATCAGTTACATATGAGGATCTGAAGAAAATCGGCGTAGTTCTGAAGCGGGCGAAGCATTTCCTGACCTGCAGCGGGAAATTTTACGGCGACAGGAGGATGGACCCGGAGGCAATAAGGGGAGATGTGCTGCAGATGAAGGACGGTGAGCAGATGTCCATGTTCAGCAGCGGGAGGACCGGTGCGCCTGAACTTCAGGACGGCGCGGAAGCCGGACAGCGGATCTGGATCGCCAATCCGTCTTCCCGGATAAATATAAGAGATAAGGCGGCCGCGAAATGACAGACTATCTCTATGACGGCACTTTCGAGGGCCTGCTTACCTGCATCTATGAGCATTATTACAGCGGCAGAGCCGACGGGATATTCCGCAGTGACGAGTACCAGCGCAGCATGCTGTGCGACTGCTGCGCTGTCGAAACTGATCCCGTAAAAGCGCGCAAGGTATACGAAGCGATCGAATGCAAGATATCGCCTTTCGACCTAAGAAGAATATACAGAGCGTTCAGGTCCTGTGTGGATGGGCGCGAGATGATGATCCTGAAATACGCGGTGCTCGGATTCAGAGTGGGCAGCCGTATTTCCAGCCTGCACGGAGAACCGGCTGTCTATGATGTTCAGCAGGCCGAAAATAAGGTGGCGACGGAAATAGATAAATTCCGCGGCATCGTAAGGTTCTCAGTACTCGGCGACGGCGAAAAGAAAATATATTACGCACCTGTCGAGCCCGACAACGATATGATCGAGTTTATAGCGGAACATTTCAGCGACCGATTCCGTGATCAGGCTTTTGTCATTCACGACCTGAAACGCGCCAAGGCCGTTATTTCCGCGCGCGGCGAATGGTATATTTCAGACTTCGAAAAAGAAAAGCTTCCGCCGCTAGATCCGGATGAAGAAAGGTTCCGCGAACTCTGGAGGATGTATTTCGACACGATCGCGATCCGCGAGCGCACGAATCCGCAATGCCAGGCGCATTTCCTGCCGAAGAGATACAGGAACTATCTGACGGAAATGAATGATACGGGGAAGTAGTTGAGCCTTTACCGGGGTGCCGGAGAGAAATAGAGCATGAGTAAAAATAGTAACATAATTTAATTGCATAATATGATATTATACCAGTACTAATAGAATTGCTTTACAGGAATCATGCTGTTCGTTATAATGATATTGGTGATTAGTGAAAAGACTGTATCAAGGGACTGCGTTATATATTTGAATTGATTGTGGAGGATGATGTGAGTTTTTTCACCGATCTGTCATTGACATCAGGAATGCTATATGCTATCTTGAAATCACAACACAGATTTTATTATATGTCAGGCGCCTCATAAGCGCCGCTTCGCGGAATGACATCAGTCATGTCCGGATATTAGGCATGTGATAGTAACTGTGTTTTTTTATTGGCAACAGAAGGAGGAGAGATGTCGGTATCAAAATTCTTTGTCAGAGATCTGTTCGGTAAATATGATATCGAGCTGGATCTGGACAAAAAGTATCAGGTGGTGATCGGACCCAATGGGACCGGAAAATCCACAGCGCTGAAACTGCTGCATTTGTTCAGCAGCGGCAGCTACCCGGATATGATACAGTATCCGTTTGATTATATTGAGTTATATGACGGCGATGCGATCGCGCCGGCAAGCTATTACTACGATGATTTTTTCCCGGAGGAAAATGATCTGATAGAACTGTACGATGCGCTGGTGGAGCAAAAGCGTATAGAGAAATACGGCGAGGAATATACAGAAAGTGATAAATATGCTTCTCTCGGCAGGATAGAAGCGGCATCTGCGACCGGCAAGTACGGAAATGATATGATCATGGAATTGAAAGAAAAAGGTTTACTGTATGATTATCTGAGGAACTGTTATTGCCGCCATCCGCAGACTGACGCCATTAATCAGGTAGTATATAAATATCGTTTTGAGGCAACAGGAACCTTTGAATTGATCGTTGATCCTGATGAAATTATCAGGAGTATTATGTATGCCACGGACGACGGCGAGAGCGCGGGACCCGGCGCAAAACGTCCGCTTTGCCGGATAGAGAAGCTGGGCCTGATAGTACCGGAGTTTGATAATATTTTATATCTCAATCAGGTCACAGATTATACTATCCCGGACGCATTTAAAAAATGTATAACTGATTATAGTGATAGCGATTGGATACTGCGTGAAATCGGCAAAGATTTTATTACCAAGGATTTGTGTAGAGACGTGCTCAATATAAACGCTTTGATAGCAGTCGAATACTATAATCAGTCAGGGCTGTACCTGATATTGGATTACCTGGATCATGATGTGTATGCTGAAGCAATGGCGAAGGTGCCGGAGGAATATCGTAAACATTTAAGTGAACTGCGTATATATGAAACTCCGCTGGATAAGCTGCATGAAATAATCAATAGCACGATACGGAAGGATTATACTGAGAAAAAGATCATAGAACAGGACATGAAAGAATTTGAAAATTTCGAGTACCCGAATGATCCTGATGCATGTAATGAATATGAGTTATACGAGGATAGGCAGATCCCTGTTGATCCGGCGGATGGAGATTATTTTTCCAATGCTCCGAATGCAGTACATGACGAAGACGATGAATTCCTGATGCAGACTGCCATGAACAGATTCAAGCCGGACGATGATGACGATTCTTGGATGGAGGAATTCTCCCCTGATGAAGATAAGTGGGGGAGTGATCCTGTCCGGGAAGTCGAAATAAAAAGCGGAGGCAGTGACACATTATCTTTAGCCGATATCTACTTACCGACAGCGTTACCTGAAGAATTCAGAGAAGCACTTGATTTTCAGCCGATCATATCTGATGAGTATTGGTCGGAAAAAAATAAAGCCTATGCCTGGCTGTACAATAATATATGCAAAAACTTGCTTACTAATTTTGTGAAGGAATTGAAAAAGAAGACATATGTTAATCGGAAGATAAGAAAGCTGGAGAAACTGATCAACGAGTATTTGTATGACAAAGAAGTCGAAATACTGCCGATTGGAATTTTCGTTAAGAAGAAAGATCCGTCAGGAGCAAAAAGGCTGATCAATATAAATAATATGTCATCGGGTGAAAAGAAGCTTGTCTGTCTGCTGACTATCGCGGCCTTGTGTGAAGGCAGCACATTACTGCTGGATGAGCCCGAGGTGTCATTATCGCTTGTATGGCAGCAGAACATACTTCCGGATATGCTGAGTTTTGATTCTGTGAGAGCTGTAATAGCCGCCACTCAGTCGCCATACATCGTCGATAAGTTTGAAGATGCCGACGACAATATTGTGATGCTGCCGCAGAACAGGAAAAATGGTGAGACAGATGAGTAGATCAGAATTTGAATTCCGAGGTTACAGATCAGAGCATGAAATCCAGTTCAAGCTCAATGGCGCGAGAGCTGACAGATATTATATTATTGTAGAGGGGATCCTGGACAGGCAGTTTTATTCGAAGCATTTTCGCGAAGGTGTTCTGTCCGATCCCGACAACTACAGGTTTATGGATGGAAACACAGCATCCGGAGAAAAACCGGTATATGATGTCGGCAAAGCAGCGGTGCTCCGGGCATATAATCTGGTAAAGAAGAATAAAGTGGCTAATGTTACTCTGGATAACAGCGTATTTATAGTGGACAGGGATTACTATTGCGGCGAAGATGATCTGGACGGAAACCTGTTCAGCAAGATGGAGATCAGCCAGGAAATGATGCGTGGGATAAATATGACTCCGGTCCATTCCATTGAAAGCTTTTTCCTGATCAAAGAAAATCTGCAAATAGTATTCACTACACTGGAGCGTGAGGATTTTGAAAGGTTCTTTGAGCAGCTCCTGGTATTCGCAAAAATCACAGTCGATTATTTCTTTATGATTTCTCTCGCGTATGTGATCGGATCGCAAACCGGGGATATTTATCAGCGGAGTTACAACGAGATGGATGAGTTCGGCTTTTCGATGGCGGCTAACAGGACTATTAAATATAATGAGAAATTGATAGGCTATGAAAAGGATAATCTCCGGCACTATCTGCTTGAGCACGATATCAATAAAACAAAATTGAGCCGGATGAAAAATCACTTCAGCGATGCGCCGGAGAATGTACAAGGCCATATGGGAATGCACTTTCTGACCACATATCTGCGAAACACATACCCGGAAATCGGTCCGGATATTGCCAACTGCGAAAGCAGAGTGCGGGGACTGGCTAAGAAAATCAAGGTAAACATGACGATAGTAAATGGCGCAGGGACAATTGTTGGTACGGACTGAACAAATAAATGCTTTGTGGTATTATAAAAGTAAAATATGAAAAAATGCAAGCAACAGACTGCAGAAAAAAACAGTCGGAAAGATACAGCAGGCACATTGTATGTTAAAAGCAGGTTTATATGAACAAGTTATTAATGAACAATTGGAAACAGATCTTCAAAATGAACAGGATCGACTAACAAAGAAAACGGCATCTATTGACGATGCGGAATCGTCCAAAGTGCTTGCAGAGTATATTGCAGAGGTTGTTGAAAATGCAATGAATCATTTAAAAGGAAACAAGAATGATTTATCTGTAAAAATCTCGCTGGCCAACAAGATTATTGGCACCATTAAATCTGAGGTGAGTGAAGATGATTTCAGTGAAATGTCTGTTTCTGACCGCGCCGAACAATTATTAGCAGTGATAGAAAAAGAGAACAGCATTTCTGCGTTTAATGAGAAGTTCGACTTAGACCGTCCGGACAGTTCTATAGCAAGATCAACTCTTTTTACGGGTGCTATTCACGAACCACAGTTATTCACAGAAATGAAGAAAGAAATTGCTTCATGCAATAAAATAGATTTTTTGGTTTCGTTTGTTAAATGGAGCGGGTTGAGATTAATAATCGAAGAACTTCGTTCCTTTACAGAGCGCGGTGGAGAATTGCGCGTCATTACCACATCATATATGGGAGCCACGGATCTAAAGGCCATTGAACAGTTGAGAACGTTGCCTAACACGAGGATAAAAGTTAATTACGATACAAAAAGAACAAGACTGCACGCTAAAGCCTATGTTTTTTATAGAGATACAGGTTTCACTGTTGCATATGTAGGATCATCAAATTTGTCAAATGTAGCTGTTTCTAGCGGACTGGAATGGAATGTCAAGATAGCCAGAAAAGACATGCCAGAGACGATAGATAAAATAGAGGCCACATTTGACAGCTATTGGAACTCCAGCGAATTCGAGTATTATGATGAGGGTCAGCACGATAGATTAAAAAGAGCATTGCAATCTGAACAGCATCGTGACAGGGAAGCAAATAATATCTTCCCGTTTGATATAAGACCGTATTCATATCAGCAGGAAATATTAGACAGACTGCAGGCGGAACGAGTGGTGCATCACAAGTATCATAATCTTGTTGTAGCAGCGACGGGGACCGGGAAAACGGTCATTGCTGCATTTGATTATTTACAATATCGAAAGGACAATCCGCAGAGCGCGTGCAGGTTGCTGTTTATTGCGCATCGAGAGGAAATTTTGAAGCAGAGTCTCATGACATTTCGAGGAATTATTAAAGATAATAATTTCGGAGGCATGATGGCTGGAGGCATTGCTGCTGATAATTTAGATCATCTGTTTATTTCGATACAATCATTTAACGCAAAAGATTTTACGGAAAAAACAAGCAGTGATTTTTATGATTATATTATTGTCGATGAGTTTCATCATGCTGCTGCTCCCAGTTACCAGACATTGCTGGAATACTATAAACCAAAAGTACTTCTGGGATTAACAGCAACTCCGGAAAGAATGGAT
>JGI2065J20421_1001348_pt1 | contig 17878 bp, 11 predicted proteins | sample Biomet5_FD_20421 | JGI IMG/M metagenome (IMG submission 20421)
AGGTTCTGAGAATATCCTGATAGCTGCGTCTCACTTTCCCGCAGCAGCTTGCCCCATGCGCTGTTCACTCCCTCCCAGCGCACCTGTCCTTCGACATCCGTCATCCGTTCCGGTGTGCCGTTGGGCTGGCAGTGGAACCAGAAGATCTCCGGCGCATCAACGCCATCAATACGCGCCAGAGGATCATAGCTGTCCTGATCGCTGTAGACGTAGGTCAGCGGCACATCATCGTGAACTTCCTGCAGCAGTCGGAACCCTTCCCAGACGAATTGGGTTGTAACCGGCTTACCTGTAGGTTGTCCGCCGAGGATCTGGCGTCGCGTTTTGCTAATACGTCGGCCAAGCGGATCGTAACGGAAGCTGACCACGGTCTGCGGTTTGTTGCGGTCCCGCGGCTGGCTGATGACCTCCGTCAGGCGATGTTCACCGTCATAGCGATACTGCCAGCGCGTCTGGCCGTTATCCTTCTCCACGGTGCGGCCGTGGATGTCGTAGCGCCAGCGAATGCCGTTCAGCTGCGTTACGCGGTTATGGGTGATCTTCTCCCCAATGCCTTCTAACGGGTTACCCGCGGCATCCCAGCGCCACTGTTCCTGCCCGGGAAGCGTGCCATCCTGAACGAGCAACCGCCCGGCGCTGTCGTATTGCCAGCGATACCAGCTGAAGGGGTTATCGTCACGCTCTTCACGCACCAGGTTATTGCGGTAGTCGTAGTCCCAGCGCCGCGACCAGCGTCTTGGCGACGGGCGCTGGGCATTGCCGGTAAAGACATCCCGACGATGCAGGCGGCCAAGTCGGTCATATTCGCTGCGGGTGGTCAGCAGCCCCTGAGTTCGGCTGGTTTCCCGGTGCAGTTCATCGCGGGTAAAGTCGGATACCGACAGTTTATCGAGGGCAATGCCGAGCAGATGCCCGCTGCCGTAGTAAAACTGTTTCAGCTCACGGCCGTCGGGTAGCGTTGCCGAGGTGCGGTTGCCGAGGGCATCATACTGCCATGCGAGCTCACCATACTCACCCTGTTCGCGCGTAACACGGCCCAGCGCGTCATACTCGAACGCCAGCTCCTGCTCTGCTTCATTGCTCCATACGCTGGCTGAAAGCGCAGGATGCAGCCCGATCCGGCTCAGTAGCCCTGACGATGTGTAATGATAGCGGGTCAGTCCTTCCGGCGTGGTACGGGCAACAAGCTGGCCGCTTGCGCTCCAGGCGAAGGCGTGGGTGATGGCCTGCGGATGACCGGCAGCGAAGGTACGCGCTACCGTGCGTCCGCAGGCATCATAGCGATACTGCGAAGCCACGCCATCCAGCCCCACCTCTTCCAGCAGCAGCGAGTCTGCCCCCCAACGGAACTGATACGCTTCACCGTTTTCATTTTCCAGCGCCACCAGCCGCCCGCGGTTGTCCCAGCGGCGGCGAACTTCTTCACCCTGCGTATTGCGTGTGGCGGTTAACCGACCGGCAGCATCATATCTGAATGCACTCTCTTTACCGTCGGCCCCCTGGTGCTGAACCGGGAGGCCGCGTTCGTTCCACGTCAGTGATTCTGACCAGCCCTCCGGGCGCTCAAGCTGTACCGGACGCCCGGCAGCGTCGTAGCGATAACGCGTCTCTTCGCCATCAGCGCCAGTTTCAGCCGTCAGCCAGCCCAGCGGATGATAGCGGTAGCGGGTGATGCGTCCTGAACAGTCTGTCGCGCGTACAACCTGTCCTGCCTCATTGTATTCCTGATAACGACTGTTTCCGGCAGCATCAACCTCCTCAACGACCTGACCAAACTCATCCCGGCGCAACTGCGTGGTCTGCCCCAGCGGGTCGACCACGCGCTTTAAGCCGTGATGTTCGTCATACCAGAAACGGGTGGCGCTGCCATCCGCTTCAATGATGGCCGCAGGCAACGCGCGATGCTCCAGCCAGGTTGTCGTACGGGCATTGCCTTCGGCGTCGATCTCCTGTACCCGATTACCCATCTCGTCATAGACGAACGTGACGGCATTCCCGAGCGGATCGATGCGGCGCGTAAGGAGCTCATTTTCGTCCCACTCGTAGCGCCAGTTTTCACCGCGTTCATCAACGTAGCAGACGATCAGACTCTGCGCATTCCAGTAGTGCAGTCGCGTCTGACCATCGTAGTGTTCGACTGTCGTCAGCCCGGCGTCTAAATCGTAAGTAAAGCGGCAACCATCGCCCGTGCTGGTACGATTTTCCACCACCCGCCAGTGATCAAATTTTTGCCAGCGATATTCGCTTTCCAGCCCACCCGGTAAACGATGCCAGACCATCAACCCCTTGTCGTTATAGCGATACTCGCGGGTTATCACGCCAGAGGCATCTGTCGCGCTCGCCAGTTGACCGCGCGCATCATAGCGCCACTGCATTAATGGCCAACTGCGGCTGCCGTCAAATTGGCTGGCTGACGTCACACGCTGCGGGAAGCGTTCATTTTCATAGCGCAGCGTCAGGTCTATCGTCCTCGGTTCGTCGTGAAGATTGACCAGCCTGCCGTATTCGTCCCACTCCGTCAGCAGTGCGTTGCCATACTCATCGCTGAGGGAAGCCAGACGCAGCACGGAAGGGTTAGCACGAGTAGGTTTGTACAGACGCCACACCGCACCGTCGTCATCGGCAATCGCTACATCGCCGCTGTCGTTACGGCGGATAATGATACCTTCGCTGATACTGTAAAACGCGCGATCGACTGGCGGCAGCTCAAAGCTCAGTTCGCGTCCGGTTTCATCGAACCAGGTCGCGTTGTTCTCTTCCAGGGCGAGATAACTATCAAAGGTGGTCGCCCAGCCTAAACCAAACAGCCCTTCACGCGTGGTCAGGCTGTTATAGCTGCGCTGCCAGCGAAGTGGGAAGCGCCCCGGCAGTGAGAAATCGAGTTCATCGTCATCATTCAGCACCTTCACGCCGGTCGCGGCATGCACCGGGTGCGAGGAACCAAATACAGCATTGACGGCCATATCGGCCAACATGCCGCCCCCCGCGGCAGCCAGCGCACAGGGCATATTCTTTAATATTTTGCCTGGTCGCCCACGCAGCAAAGAGAGTGCAATCATCCCCAGCGCAAGACCAGGCGTCTTACCGCTTTTGATATCGCGAACCGTCAGCGTCTCACCACCGATGATCACATTCGGGGAAACATCGTCAGAAACGGTTGCTTCACAGGTGGTACGGTCTTTCGCACGCACTGCAGGCTGGCCGTTAATAAAGACGCTCTTAGAACCTTCCGCCAGATATTGCGGTCCGGAGTGCTTTTCGCACGCCACCTTATCCTGCTCCAGCGGTGAAGTACCCGATGCCGCAGAGGCTACGCTCGGCTGCCACATTTCGCTACCAAACTGCCCGGCGGCGGAGAGCAACATGCCCGCGTAATCGGCAAAACTGCCTGGAGACTGCGGCTCAGGTGACGGGGTATCGGCAGGCGTCAGCGTCCCGGCCGCACGCGCGGCAGGAAGCGTGTTGGTCAGCACGTTGTCGGAACCCGAGGTAATTTTACCCGCGGGTGATGGAGGGAAAAGCGCATTGCCTAAACCTTCAGCCGCGTTGCTGATGTCATCCGTTATTCCCGCCACATTTGCCAGCACGCCACCGATAATCCCACTCAACAGACAGCTGGATCCAATCGCCGCAACGCCTGCAGCAGCGGCTCCTGCCCCCAGCAACGGCGCGGCCACGGTGGCCGCTGCACCAACGGCCGCACCGATCACCGCATAGGCGGCACCTTCTGCCACAATGCTGGTGATATCCGCAAAAATGCTGGAGTGAATAATCTCGTCGCCCTGACGGGCCGCGTTGTTATCGCTCATGCCTTACACATTCCGGTTGTCGTTTAGCGTCAAACTTTGCTTAAGCGCGCTCCAGCGCACCCCGTCTTCTTCGGTAAATGCCCGTAGCGCAGAGAGGGTAAATATCATTAATACCGGTTTGCCTGGCGTTTGTACGGCAAGTTGTTTTTGCCACAGGCGCTGGCCGTTACGGTCGAAGGCGGTCTCCACTTCTATGCCGTCAATGTTGCTTTTCGGCCCTGCATTTACGCGGTGGAATTCGCTTTGGGTAATTTCGCCCATCTGAGGTCGCAATAAATCCCACTGGCGGTGAAACTCTTTCTCATAGTCGCTGCCATCCGGGATAGCACCGCGACTGACGACGACGGATAAGCCGCTTTCGTCATCACGAATAATGTTCATGCTGTTATCCTGCCAGGCAGCAGGGAACAGGGAAAAGGAACCTTCCTGGAGGGTGTATTTCATAAGTGAACTCGGGATGATTAATATTGTGAGAAACAAAAGAGGCCAATCCATGCTGGCCTTTTAGCTGGCGAAATGTTTATTTAGACCACTGACCGGACTGTTCTATACGCTGAGCCAATTATTTTACCTGTGGGGCCGTGCAACGTTTNCCCTTTAAGGGGATCGTACTGCTATCACTTTTGCGTACGCAGGATAAATTCATCGGGCTATTCACCCTCTCCCGATGAGAATTTCGCCTGCACCGCCGCATCAATATCTCCTTTATGCCCCGCTCCCGGTGCCGTCGTGCCGGGCTGGGTGCCAGAGGTATTCAGGTGTAGCTTGCCGCCCGTGGTGATATGACCATCACCCTCAACAAAGAAGTTAAACTCTTTTCCAATCAGGTTAATTTTGCCGTTAGCATTAAGTTCAATCGCGCTTTCCCCCGAGACCAGCCGCAGTTTCGTGCCAGAGGCAAGCACATATTGTTCGACCGCCGCATCCAGCTTGCCTTTGCCGGTGAGGATCTCAGTACCGCCTTTCACGGCCTGGATCTGATTTGCTTCCACGCGGTGCAGCTCATTTTTCTTCACATAATGACTGCGCTCGCCGCCGACGCTGTGCGTTTCATCATTTTTAACGCTGGTATCCATATTGCGTTCAGCCTGGATCCACACTTGCTCCGCGCCCGCCTTGTCCTCAAAGCGCAGGGCGTTGGCGTTGTCGACAGAACCATCTTTCGTGCGGCTCATAAAGCCCATCTGTGTGGCCGCTGCAGGCAGCGCCCACGGCGGCATGCTTGCTTCGTTGTACACTCGGCCTGTGATGATTGGTCTATCCGGGTCGCCGTTGATAAAGTCCACGACCACTTCATCGCCGACACGCGGGATCTGCACACCACCATAACCCTGGCCCGCCCAGGCGCTGGAAACACGTACCCAACAGGAACTGGTATCATCGCCCTTCGCCAGACGGTCCCAGTGAAATTTCACCTTCACGCGGCCATATTTGTCCGTCCAGATGCTTTCCCCCTGCGGCCCGACGACTTTCGCGGTCTGTGGGCCGTAAGTCCGTGGCCATGCCGTGGACTGTGCCGGACGGAACGATACAGACGACGGGATAACGCTGAAGTCGGTACGGTGAATAGTTTCACCCTCGCCGCTCGCATAGCGGTTCTCTTCGAAGTGATACCCGGCCGCCGTGATCAGGTAATCGCCGTTGTCGCTGAAGAACGGCGCGTTGGTTAATGTGAATGTATGCCCTGGTGCAATCCCCGCCGCCGTCGCCGTGGCCTGAATTTGCTGATGCTCAACCTGCCAGCGCTCCTGGCGGATACGGGCGTAGAACTCCGCATGTCCCTGCTCAACAAAGCGCCCCGGCCAGTCGTACACATCAATACTGCCCGGTTTCGGCGACGCCGGGTTCTGCTGCGCCTGGAACAGCCACGCGTTTGGCTTGCGGAAGTCATAGTCATCAAGGCTGTAAATCCCCGGCGTGACGCTGTCCTCCAGCGCCCACTGGCCGATACCTTCTTCGTCGGTACTGCCGCCTGACGGCGTCTGGTGATAAGGGATCACTTCGTAGCCGCTGAACGGCTGATGCTGCGTGGCGGCATCGGTCAGGACCAGGGTGTGTTTGTCGGCTTCATGGCTGAAGTGCCAGGCAATCCCTTCCAGCTCCATCAGACGGCTGATAAAGTCCAGGCTCGACTCCTGATACTGCACGCAGTAGTCCCACACCCGGTAGCTGCCGGTGAGCTTGTCTTCCATGTTGACCTGATGCTCACCCAGCAGGGTTTTCACAATCTGCGGCACCGTCTGCCCCTGGAAGATACGCAGGTTACGGTCGCGCTTCATCGGCCACAGATCCGGCTCCACCGTCAGCTGATAAACCGCGTAACGGGTTCCGGTCAGCTCAATAGCGCTGACGGCCACGCGCGTGATCTTCCCGTTGATATAGCGGGAGGTGAGCAGGTTTTGTGTCGGGATGGTTACCGTGACCGGCTGACCCAGCAGTTTGCTGCGGTCAATGCGCGCATCCGTGCCAAGCAGCGTCAGCGTCAGGGCGAACGACTCGGACATCGCCTCGCGGCCGGAGAGTTTCCAGAAAAGCAGCCCCTCGGCCAGGAGCTGGACGGTAATTCGGTTGAGCATAATCGTTATTCCATATGGCTTATGCGATGTAGATAATTACGGCAATAAACGTACGATGATAATAACTATTCTGAGTCAGACTTGATATTCGCGGCAGAATATTTTTTCATTACAAATATGAGCGAACCAATTTTTACTATTTCAGAAAAAACGAACAGCGTGATATTGAGAGGGATAACACTAATTCCCAGACCGACTATAATCATCGGGAACAAGGTCACCGAACAACTCATGGTGAGCAGGCGCAGTACTTCCTGCGCCAGAGCAAACCGGACGGCATATCGGTGCGTTGTGAAAAAAAACCAGGCAGAAAAGCATAATGAAACCGGCCACAGAAGGTAAACGAGGTAAAAAAGCCCCGTCAATAAACCGTTTACCCCTCCTGCTATCAGCATAAAGATGATGACACCAAAATTCCCGCCGGTAGAATCCCACCATGACTGAAGCAAGTGGTATGGGCCAATTAAATAAAATACAATACCAATGACATCCATGACGCCCCAGAAATAGAATATTTTATTTTTCGCGGTTATATTCATTCAATCCCTCTTTTGACCGCCTCTGGTGGCCACTTCCCGCCATGTTTAATTACTGCATTTTTTATTTTTGTTAACAACTCATACTCATCGCTACTTTTCCCAGGTGAATTTAACATCCTTTGTAATTGATTCACCATCGTCCAGCCATTATCGGCCCTAATCTCCGGGTTGGCCCCGCGTTCTAACAGAAGAAAGACATGATCATATGAATGATAGTCAAACGCTTCGAATAATAATGTGCTACCCAGCGAGTTAACTGTATTTACGTTTGCGCCATAATCGAGCATCACTTTTAATGTTTCAGTGTTTTTGGCTTTTATCGACTGAAAAATAATTGGCTTATCAAATGTTTTATCTTTTGCATCTGGAGATAGCCCTCCATCAAGAAGGGCTTTAATCCATACGCCACTATCGGCGTTCAGCACAAATTCAGCAGGACTATATTTACCGTTAGAACGAGGTTGAAGTGGATCGGCTCCTGCCTTAACCAGGGTGGTTACAATATTTAGCTGTTCCGCAGTTTTCTTTTCATTCATGGCATTGCCTAACGCCCAAAAGAGTAGCGTCATTTCATGTTTACCGGGTTTATTAAGATCCGTATGTGTTACAAGTTTTTGGACTGACTGTTCATCGCCTTTTGCAATTACCTCCGCCAGCACAAGTTGCTGCCCGGAAAAATAATCTTTCGGATTTAATTCCATATTTTGCTTACATCCCAGAATCAAGAATGGTACACATAGCGCTACTGCTAATAGCATTTTCACAAGCGGCCCTCGATGATTGAAATATCCTCATTCTTTTGCTTCTCAATACAATCAATTGCCTGGTTGATACCATGGCGATCAAGTTCGTTTCCAGTACCGCCAGGAAGATCATGCGCTATCCCCGCGGCATTAGGGCTTAAAGCCGATATTTCTTCTTTAAGAAGTAACGCCGGGGTGTATCCTTTCACAGTTTTATAATCTTCCCAAAGATTTACTTCCTGAACTTTGGTGAGCAGTTCACCCTCAACCCGATAAGCCTGAATGTTATCCGCGCTTCCAAGTATGGTCCCACCATATTTTGCTACGGTACTGCTGTTTAACCCAGCGGCATTAAAAGTCCATCCTGCTTTACCGCTGGCCATAGATGTTGCAGATGCGAGCCCCCCTCCCAGTGAGTGCCCAGCCACATCGATATTTTGCGTTGTCATGGACAATTTTTTCCCCAAACCTACGGCGTTTCGATAATAGGGGGAATCACCACCTACAGCCTGCATAAAGTTATTCGCCCAGTCAGCTCCATTTTTAACAGAAGGTAAATCAGTTTTATTCCAAATCGCGGAAGCATATTCACTTAAAGAAGGAATTCCCGGTTCTCTTGAACCTCTAAACACTAACGTTGGATTAATATCACTTCCAAACACATTTGGGTCAGGCTGATAAACGCGAGCCAGGAAATCAGGCGCATCGGCGCGATCAAAAAGCATCTCTTTTTCCAGGCCAAACTTCTTCAGCGCCCCCGCATCATTACTAATATCCTTCCACCCCTCCGGCACGCCCGGCGTCGTTTCCAGCGGGTTTACGGTCTTATAAACATTTTCAGCAAGCTTTGCCTTCTCCACCGCAATATTATTCGCCGCTAATCGTTTAGCCGCGATCTGCGCATCCGGGTAGAGGCTATTACTGCCCTTCGCAATCAAATCTTTACGTGCCTGCCAGCGTTCGGCTTTGGTCATATTCTGAAGCTGAGAGGCATAGGTTTTGCCCTCTTTTCCCGGCGTCGGCTGGTCGGGTACCTGCGCCGCTTTGGATTTCACCACCTGTGCTGGCAACTCCGTTGGTGCAGGACGGGAACCATAGGTTCGCACCATCGTTTCGTAACGATCGACAATAGTGCTTACCGGGTACCAGCCCAGTCCGGTGAGCGAGGCGGCCTGCAACCGCCCTTTTGTATTGATATAAAAGATTTCCGTTACCGATGACCAGTTGCGAAAACTCTCGTCAATCGCAACGATCCTGCCCATATCGAGATCCTGCACAATCAACTTGCGCGTATCGCGCCCTGACTGATAAGGATTCGCGCCGGTAATGGAATGAAGTAAATCGTAGCGCGTGAACAGCGAGCGTAGTGAATTGTCCGGTACCGACATAACCCACTGCCCGGCAACGGACGGGCGCATGATCTTCGCAAATAACGCTGGCGAGACATTCTCGCTAAACAGATAGACAAATTTGATGTTGTACATTCGCTCCGTCCTTGTTACCAGTCCCTGTTCGCCTTATTTACGGGTTCACCAGCCAGGTTCCCGGCTTCGCAATATCCAGAGTCTGGGTACGCGCCTTGCCGCTTCCCTCCAGCTCAATTTTAAACTCGCCCGCTGGCAGCTTAAGCGACGCGTAGCCATTGGTTGCCGGACGCAGCGCTTTTGGCTCATCGTTCACCTTCAGCGTCTCGCCGTCGAGCATACGGATATAAACCAGCGCTATCGGGCTTGCTTCAACCGGCGGAGGGCTTTGTTCCACCGTGGCAGACGGTGTAGCCTGCTCGCTCGCCTGAGCGACTTGCGGTTTCGTTTCCGGCGTTTGCACGGCAGCTTCAGCCGGGCGAGTCTCTGCAGGTGTCTGCGCCGTCTGGTCTGGCACATCGTGCCCGCCACCGCCAAACAATACTGCCCCCGTCACAACCCCAACCAGCACGCCTGCGGCAATCATCGCCGGGATTTTGTAGCGTCGCCAGTCCAGCGCTGAAGCAGGTACCTCGTCTTCCACCGGCACCAGCATCGTGCCCGGCTTTTTGGCCGTCAACACATCGTCAATGCCTGCAACAGGCATCTCAATCAGGGCAGCGAACTCATCAATAGACTGTGGTCGGTCTTCCATATGCAGCGCCAGCGCACGGTCGATGGCCTGCAACAACGGGATGGAATACCCCTGCGGCATCAGTTCCACCAGCGGTTTACAGGTGTCCTGAATCGAGCGTACCACGCTGACCGGTGGCGGAGAGCCCACAATCAGAGTACGCAACACGGCACCGAGGGCGTAAATGTCCGTCCACGGTCCCTGCTCGCTTTCGTTGTCGTCGGTGTATTGCTCGATGGGGGCAAAGCCCGGGCGCAGCATGGTCTCTGTCTCGTCTGAGAGATTACCGATGGTGCGACGCGCCGAGCCAAAATCAAGTAGCACCGGCAGGCCATTGTCCTGGATTTGAATGTTATCCAGAGAGATATCGCGGTGCAGATAGCCTTCGTCGTGGATCGTCTTAATCGCGCCAAACAGCATTGGCAGCATGCGACGGATCCACGTCTCGTTAATCAATTCCGGCTTCTCTTCGCGCAGACGTGAAAGCGTGGTGCCGCTGTAGAACAGCGTGCCCATGTAAGCCGTATCGTTTTGCACCCAGAAACGCAGCACGTGCAACAGGTTCGGATGGTTGAAACGCGCCAGCAGACGCGCCTCCTGAATGAAGCTGTTCAGGCCAGCGGAAAATGCTTTGCCGAAGCGCTCGCTGCGCAACACCAGCGTCATATCATCGCCACGCACGGCAAGCGAAGAAGGCATAAACTCTTTGATAGCGATCGTGCGTTCGAGCTGGTGATCCCAGGCGCGGTAGACGATGCCAAATCCACCGCCGCCAATCACCTCTTTGATTTCAAACTCATTGAAGCGATACCCGACCGGGAGCGCGTTTGGGACAGTCCGATTGTTATCATTATCCGTCATCTTTTACAGTTCTCTTGATGATTATTACGCGGCAAACTGACAGTGAAACTCGCCCTGCTCGCAGGTGATATGCAGACGTCGGTACTGCTCGTCACTGCGGCTGGCGGTAAGTAAAATCTGGCTCATCTGAGGCAGCAGGGTGTTCGTCAGGATCGCATCCACCATACGACCACCTGATTCCACCTCGGTGCAGCGCTGAACAATCTGTTCCACCACGCTGTCGTCAAACTCCGAAATAATGTTGTGATTCTCTTCCAGGCGACGCTGAATGCGTTTGAGCTGCAGGCGAACAATCTGCCCCAGCATCTCGTCACTCAGCGGATAATACGGCACCACCAGCAAACGCCCCAGCAGCGCAGGCGGGAACACCTGAAGCAGCGGCTGACGCAGTGCACCGCTCAGCGCGTCCGGCTCGGGGACCAGCNCCGGATCGGCNCACATGGCGCTGATAAGCTCGGTGCCGACGTTGGAGGTCAGAATAATAATGGTGTTGCGGAAATCAATGTGACGTCCTTCGCCATCCTCCATCCAGCCCTTGTCGAAAACCTGGAAGAAAATTTCATGTACATCAGGGTGCGCTTTTTCAATTTCGTCCAGCAGCACCACGCTGTAAGGACGGCGGCGCACGGCCTCGGTTAACACGCCACCTTCGCCATAACCTACGTATCCCGGAGGCGCACCTTTTAAGGTGGAGACGGTATGCGCTTCCTGGAATTCACTCATATTGATGGTGATGACGTTCTGCTCGCCGCCGTAAAGTGACTCAGCCAGCGCCAGCGCGGTTTCTGTTTTCCCGACGCCAGACGGTCCGCACAGCATAAACACACCAACCGGCTTGTTGGGATCGTCAAGCTTCGCCCGCGAGGTTTTCACCCGACGGGCAATCAGATCCAGGCCATGGCGCTGCCCGATAACCCGCTGATTCAGCGTATCGGCCAGGTTCAGCACCGCGTCGATCTCGTTTTTCACCATCCGCCCCAGCGGAATACCCGTCCAGTCAGAAACAACGGCGGCCACCACATTTTCATCTACCGCCGCGAACAGCAGCGGTTCGTCGCCCTGAACGGTATTCAGCGCTTGCTGCAGCCCGGCAAGCTGGCTGCGCAGTTCGGTTGTGTCATCGTCACCCGCGTCAAACAGCGCGGCGCGCAGACGGATGATTTCGCCGACCAGGCTACGTTCCTCTTCCCAGCGTCGGGCCAGGGCATCGCGCGTCGCTTCATACGCGCTGCGCTCAGCGGTTAACGCGGCCACGCGCTGTGGCTCACCTGCCCCCACGCGCGCTTCGCGTCCGGCAATCTCGATTTCAACATCAAGGGCGGCAAGGTGACGCAGGCAATCTTCCAGCTGTGCGGGTGGCGCGCTCTGGCTGACTGCCACACGGGCGCAGGCGGTATCCAGCAGGGCAACGGCTTTATCCGGCAACTGACGCGCCGGAATGTAGCGATGCGAAAGCTTCACCGCAGCGCTAACCGCTTCATCGAGCAGTAATACCTGATGGTGTGTCTCCAGCGGCGACACGGTACTGCGCAGCATCAGAACGGCTTTGACCTCGTCCGGCTCGTGCACCTGCACCGTCTGGAAGCGGCGGGTCAGCGCCGGATCTTTTTCAATGTACTTTTTGTATTCGGCCCAGGTCGTGGCACCAATGGTGCGCAGCTGTCCGCGCGCCAGGGCAGGCTTCAGCAGGTTAGCGGCGTCGCCGGTTCCCTGCTGGCCACCCGCACCGATCAGGGTGTGGATTTCATCAATAAACAGAATGATCGGCGTGGCGCTGGATTGCACTTCATTGATTAAGGCCTGGAGACGGGCTTCAAACTCGCCTTTCATCCCCGCACCAGCCTGCAACATGCCAATATCCAGTGACCACAGCTGAATATTCTGGAGCGACTCAGGCACATCACCTTCGGCGATACGCAGCGCCAGCCCTTCCACCACCGCCGTTTTCCCTACCCCGGCTTCCCCGGTCAGCAATGGGTTGTTCTGGCGGCGGCGCATCAGAATATCGACCATCTGGCGGATCTCTTCATCACGTCCGACAACCGGGTCGATCTTACCTTCACGGGCGCGAGCCGTCAGATCCTGACCATACTGGGCCAGCGTCCCCTGCGCGGCCGGTACCGTTCCTGCAGGTGCATCGACGGCAGCGGCAGCCTGCTGCGTCTCTTTGCTGTTGGCACAAATCGTCTCAAACTGCTCAATCAGCACCTCAACGTTCAGACGGGTGAACTGCGCGGAGATGCTTTTCAGTACGTTGGCCAGATTCCAGGTTTTGAGAATACCGATCAGCAAATGCCCACCGCGAATGCGGCTGACGCCAAACTTCAGGGAACCATAGACCCAGGCGCGCTCCACGGCGCTGTCGATATGTTCGGAAAGATCAGAGACTGAACTGGCTCCCCGCGGCAGCGCATCCAGCGCCGCAATGATATCCCGCGTCAGTTGCTGTTCATCGAGAGCAAAGTGGCGTATCACCTGCTGCAGATCGCCATCCTGCTGCTGCATCAGCTGGTGCAGCCAGTGCACCAGCTCAACATACGGGTTGCCCCGCAGCTTACAGAATGCAGTGGCGCTTTCCAGAGAGGTAAATAACAGCGTATCCAGTTTGCCGAAAAGCACGGCACGGCTTATTTCTGACATGTTCGGTTCCGTTGATAACAATGCGTTAGAAAAATTATCGCTCTGCGCGATAAACCAGATCGCCACGTGGCACTGGTTGAGGCTGGATCCCCAGCCAGGTGTTGTACCCCAGTCGGCCACCGTTGCCGAGCGCGGCCCCCTGCACCGCGTCAGCGCGCAATATCACGCGCGTTTCCCATTCAAATTCCAGACCGGCGTACTGGCGTACCCAGTCGCGTAGCTCGGTGACCCAGGCTTCTCCCGGCAGAAAACGGTTGTACTCTTCTGCGCTCAGCGGGCCAATCTCGATCCGAAATTTATGCTGCACGTCGCGTACCGCAACGCCGAGAAAGGCGGACTCCCCCATACGCGGCAGGCGGCGGCCTTCACCCAGCTGTGCCTGCTCACGCCGCGTCAACGGCATCCACTGCGGTACATTCGCGACCAGCGTCACGGGGGCTTTAAAGTAATCACGCAGGATCTTCTCCAGCCCTTCAGGATCGCGTCCGTGGCGGGTCAGGTGCCCGGCATGAGTAAAGCGTGCGTGTGCGCTCAGGCTGCCTTTATCCATCTGGCCCGGTTGCCCCATGCCGATCAGCGATGCCAGATAGCCTTCGAAGCGTTTGTTATCAGCACGGTCAAGCGAGACAGCGGGCTGCGCATCCGCCCAGGCGCGGTAAAACAGCAAGGTCAGGCGGTGATGGAACAGGTCAGCAAACGCGCTCAGGCTGTTGTCCTGATGATGATGAATACGCTCGCGGGCGTACTCAGTCATGTGTACCGGCAGCGGGCCGTTAGGGCCAAACAGGCCGAAGCTCAGAATCGACACCTCGTGCAGCCCGTTCTCTTCACGCTGACGGACCTGCGTAACCGTCGAGGGAGCAAAACTCATCGACGGCTGCTGGCCGATACGCAACGGTTCAAATCTGGGCAACGGCGCACGCCCCAGCGGGTAGCGCTCTCCGCCCAGAGCATCGATACGTCTTAACAGCTGAAACAGATCGTAGCGCCACGGCGTCTCGCGAACGCCACGCCAGAACATATCCGGCAGTGGCGTCAGACGATGCACGCGCAGTGGCGCGGTGGCAACATCGCTCATATCAGTGCCCTTTTACCCATTCTCGGTGCCCAGTAGCCAATCTCGCCGCGCTGCTGGCTGTTCAGGGTAAACTCCGTAAAGCTGTTGATCGACACCAGGCGAGCAAACAGACGTTCCAGCACGCTACCGAAAAGCCAGGGGCTGGCACCGGAAAATGCACGCTCATCCACCGTCAGGGTAATGCCAATTCCACGGGCAAATACGACCGGGCCAGGCTCAGGGACGCGTCGGTGAACCGGCTCCAGCACGCAGTGGCGAACGCCATCGACCTGACGTGCAACGGGCGTTTCTGCCAGGCTGGCATACAGTCCTAACAGCTGACGCAGCGCCGCAGCCCCCTCTTCATTTTCGCTGTCCATCAGGCTGAGATAGTTCATCTGCAGCTGGCTAATGAGCCGCCAGGTGCTGAATCCTTCGGCCAGTGCCGGACGCGGTGGCGTCGGACCTTTACGCAGAGTCAGGGATTTCACTGGCATCGAGTCGGCCATGATGAATTGCCCAAGCTCCTGCTGCAGCATCAGGGGCAAGTCGCGGCTGGTACACAGCACGTCAGCGGAAATGTAGCGCAGGTTGTCCTGCCACGGCGCGTGTTGCTCATCCACCAGCGAGACAAAAACTTCCGAACCGATATAGCCAGTGCGCGTGCCATATCTCAGCGCATGCTCCGAAAGTACGCGCTGTTCGCGGCGCAGTGAAAAATAGGCACCGTAGTTGCCCGCATCCCCGCTCCAGGAGCTCCAGAACGGACGAAACGTCTGGTCGTCGCGCTGGCCATCGGCACTGGCATAGATGTTGTTGACCGCGTAAATTTCATAATCCAGGGGGCGAATATTATCCACCACCAGGTGGTATTCATGCTGGCCTTCATTCAGCTTCTGGCGCGCCGCAACCTTCGGAAACAGGTTGATAACCGGAGTACAGTGCAGCGCCAGATGGCTGGCATCCACAACACGCTCCAGCTGTTCATCGGTCTTATCCAGAAGAATGAACATATCGAATGCTTTTTCGCTTTCACAGCGCTGGATAAGCTTGCCCAGACCGCTCAGGCTGATGAAACGAAAACGTGCCGGAAAGGCAAAATACTCCTGGAGCAGACGGTAGCCGTCAAAGTTGCGCAGGTCGTCCGGAAGCAGCGCCTGGTTCGGCGCAAAGCCCTCCTGACGCAGCGAATCAGACGCCAGCATCTGACGTTGTGGTTGTCCGCTCACGGTCTGGCAGACAATGCCCACGTGGTGCTCCATCACCAGTTCCAGCAGTTTCAGTGCCTCAATGTCCGGGCCGCTGAGGAAAAACTCCAGACGGTCAAAATCAAGGTGCCCGAGGTTTTGCGGGCCATCGCAGGCGATACGGATCCGCAAAGCGCTGTTGATACCCCGCTGGCTCAGACCGAGCTGCGCCAGCGGCAGATCGGCAGGTACACCGCCCAGTTCGACCTTTTCAATTTTCAGCGGGAGCAGGTTAACTTCGTGCGCCGTGGTATAGCTGCAGGTCACGCCGGTTTTTTTCAGCGCCAGGCTGTCCATCATGGTACCGCGCGGCACAATGAAGCCATTGCTCAGATCGCCCCGGCTACTGTCGGGCTGGATTTCAGCAATCGCCATTGAGGGTGTCGGTGCAAGGTAGTTAGGCGCGATCATCTCCAGCATCCGCTGGGAGAAGCGCGGAAACTCCGCGTCCATTTTCATCTGCACGCGGGAGGTGAGGAAGGCAAACCCCTCCATCAGTCGCTCGATGTACGGATCCGCCACGTCGATGCCGCGCATCCCCAACCGCCCGGCAACTTTGGGGTAACGTTCGGCAAACTCGGCCCCCATCTCGCGCAGATAGGCCAGCTCACGGTTGTAATATTCGAGCAGTTTACTTTCCATGATTACCCCGCATCTTTGAGTTCAAAATGACCGTTTTCCAGATCAACATCCGTGCGAAACAGAAACTCCAGCGGGTACGGTACACACCACAAACGCCCTTTTATCTCGATGGACAGAACGTTATGCAGATCCAGCGAGGAGGTATCAGACACGCAGCGAACCTGCAGCCCCTGGGGCAAAATACGGGGTTCGAAATTAATGATGGCCTCGGTGAGTTTGCGCTGAAGGTCGTGCCATTCGATATCTGACATTCTCTTCCCCGCCAGCGGGGCAACGCCAAAATTAACCACAGAGCGTTTCACCTGCGGCAACGCACCCAGGTCACAGGACGCGTCATGGTTAATGGTGTTAAACAGCCACTGTAAATCCCGCAGCACGCTGCGGCGCAGCGCCGCGTGGGTAATCAGATTGCTGTTGGCCGCCTCACGTTTTTTTTCCGGGTCGTTATCGGTGAGGCGATCCAGCAGTGAAGGCTGCATTTTGTCGCGCGCCCCCACTTTTTCCTGTCTGTTGCGGGCTTGCCAGCCACTGCGTAGCAGGTCGCCTTCGCCAGCGGGATTACTCATGTGCTCCATCCGTTGCAAACGTCACGAGACTCAGCGACAGCAGCGGGCTTTCGCTTTGCTCGCTGAGCCAGGCCTTCTGCCCCATGCCTTCGTAAAGCGTGCCTTCGCTGTCGAGCGGTAACCCGGGCACGCTGCAGCTCGCCCTCAATGGACTGTTCCAGCAGCGTCACGGTCGGTTTTGCCTGGGGTTTAAGTGCCAGCCAGCTTTTCAGCTGGGTCAGAGCCCGCGTCCAGTTACCGCTGAGTGTTAAAAACTGCACAAACGCGGCGCGGAGATCGGCGTCCGCCGGTCGGGCTTTGATCCCGGCTTCAATGCGCTGCAGTGCGTCACTGAGCGACTCACCGGCCAGGTGTTGATAGAGCGTGTTCATAGCCATTCCTTAATTTGCCGCGCGCCAGGTGCCCACTGCCGGCTCGCGCAGTTGAGGGCGAAGCGTGTCAATCAGGACAATATTAAGAGGGGTACCGGGAGCAACCCAGGCACTCCAGACCTGTTTCACCGCGGCAATGCGCGCCTGCAGTTTTGCGTCGTCGCTGGCCGTCTCACGAGAGATTTCTACCGCCACCGTACCGTTACTTTTCCAGCCATTCAGGGTGCTGTCGTAAGGCAGGATCATCCAGCTCTGATCGCTATTCCTGGTGCTGAACACCATGCGTTCTTTATTGACAGTGGTGATCAGCGCATTTTCCGGATCGGCACTTTTATTTAATCCCATCACCGGGAAACCGTGAATGTACGTCACCGCCATCTCTTTCTGCGCCCCACTGCGGGATTGCGAGATAACCGTGTGACCGCTCAGCCAGCTGCCATTTCCACAGCGGGTGGTGTCAGAGTCCGGAATAAATATCGCAGGTTCAGAAGAACCGCCCTCCCAGAAGGTGCGCAGATGGCAACCATCCAGAAGGGTAAACTCCTGCCACGGTGTACGGTCTGCTGCCACCGTGTGTGATTCAGGGTTTTGCTCAGGCGGTAATAGTGCAGTGCTGGTGGCGGTGTTGGCTGCCGTAGCCTGCTGCTGTTTCACCACCAGCGCCCAGTCCTGCGCTTTACCGGCGGTACCCTGTGCAAGCGTCACGCCAGTGGGATCGTTGAGCGTCCAG
>JGI2065J20421_1001433_pt1 | contig 16872 bp, 16 predicted proteins | sample Biomet5_FD_20421 | JGI IMG/M metagenome (IMG submission 20421)
CTAGGAGCGTGTTCACACTAACGAGTAATTTTCTGATATTGTGAGTAGGTGGAGATCAGCGAAGCGCAGTACCGTCACATTGAGGCCTGTTTGCCGCGCCAACGCGGCAATGTGAGCATGACGAACCTTGCGGTATTGAACGCGATTTTGTATGTGGCTGAACACGGGTGCAAGTGGCGCGGACTTCCCAAGCGTTTCGGCAACTGGCACACCATTTACACCCGCATGAACCGCTGGTCCAAGAGCGGAGTGCTGGATACAGTCTTCGAGACATTGCAACGTGAGCAGATCGTGCGCATCCGCATCGAGTCCGTATCCTTGGACTCGACCATCGTCAAAGTTCATCCCGACGGCACCGGCGCGTTAAAAAAAACGGCCCCCAAGCCATCGGTAAATCCCGCGGCGGATGGACCACCAAGATTCATATGGTTGCCGCGAATGCTCGAACGGCCATAACTTTCGCGCTCTCGCCCGGACAGGCCTCCGACGCCAAGAAGGGACGCGAGCTTCTGGGCGGCATCGGACCGCTGCCCGCGCCCGTGTACCTGCTCATGGATCGCGCCTACGAAGACAATGAAACCCGTCAACTGGCGCTGGATTTCGGCTTTATTCCGGTAGTTCCGCCGAAAAGCAACCGCTTGGAGCCGTGGCAGTATGACAAAGCTATGTACCGCAGGCGCAACGAGGGTGAACGGCTCTTCAGGCGGCTCAAGGGATTCCGCCGTATCTTCTCCCGCTTCGACAAACTCGACGTTGTCTTCCTTGCGTTCCTCAACTTCGCCCTAATCGTCGAAGTCCTTCGATAGTGTTAACACGCCCTAGTGATTTTTCTGGCAGGCATCATGATCTCCTGTGGTGGCGGTTCCTCAACACCGAAGGCACCCCGTATCTACACCGTGACAGTGACACCTACGGGAACAGGTACAGTGACAAATCCAGCAGCAGTGAACATTATGCTATCGGTTCAGTAGTGCGAACTGGATGTAAAAGCCACGTCTTCGGGCGTGGCTTTCCTTAGATTTTTCTCGGAAACGTTTACAAAAGAGGTGGACGCTCTCACTGATGGCAGCTACCAACTAAAACACGTTAGGTCCCGCTATATGTGGGGCTTTCGTTTTTCCATCACGAAACCTACTCATCCCCCTTTAACGCGTCCAAACGCGAAATCTGTGGCACAGTTCAAGAGCGGTGCTGAGCCTGCGCTGGACGACGCTCGTATACGGCGAGAAAGCACGATGCGGCACGGGGCATTGCTTACTTCCCGCCGCTATAGACTCGTTCGCGTTGGGACTTCCTAGCCTGCGGGTAAGCTCGTTCGGCTTACCAGGAAGCCTCGTTCCACTGCCCCAGCAGAAAGCGCCCGTCACCATTCGCTTCGCGCTCGTAGCCGATGATTGTTAAGCCTTCGGCAAGGAATTTTTGCAACAGGTTGCGAGTTCTCGTCTGCACTTCGGCGGCGCGGGCACGCATGCTTTCCTGTCCCTTCCACTCGTATACTTCCCCGGGGATCTCAACCTTCTCGATGACCGCTGTTTCCGGGCGTTTCCCGTGCTTGAGGGTCTCTTCCACACGCGGGGAACGCAGCCACCACTCGGCCACCAGGCGGTCGCTTGGAAGTCCGCCCTGCAATGTAGACGAGAGGATCCCATAGTGATTTACAAGATAGCGGCGCGCCACGGCGCCGAGCCTTTCCATGTTGAAGAACGCGTTCTTGATCTCCAAAGGATCGAAGGTCCACTCGATCAGATCGAAGCCCTGGCCGATGCAAAGTTCGCGCTGAAACAGCTTCAACTCGCGGCCTATTCCCTTGTCGCGATAAGCTTCCTTTACGCCAAGCATGTGCGAATGAATGTAGGCATGCCCGTCACGGATTCCCGGCAGGCCGAAGAGAAAGCCGACGAGCGTCGAACCGTCGTATGCGCAAAGCACGTGACCGCCAATCTTTTCTCCTACGATGAAGAGCCGCACCGGAAGCAGCTCGATATCTTCGAATCCCCACACTTCCTTCTGTAGCGCAACCACCTGCCGAAACTCGCCCGGCGTGTGGCAGGTGCGCATTATGTATTCACCTAAAGACTTCTCTGCATGTAATGCCAAGCTCTCGCCTCCGCACAAACTTCAGAATTGAATTTTACAATGCAGAGCAACGATCCGGCAGCTTCCGCGAGTTTGTTCAGCGATCATATAGCCTTGTCAGGGTTCGCAACCGCCGAACCATCTTCGGACGCAACTGCTGGCGCTCGTAGCGCCATTTCCAGTTTCCGCCCATACGTCCAGGAAGATTCATGCGAGCTTCGCTGCCAAGTCCCAGCACATCCTGCATGGGAATCAGTACTGTATCGGCGACAGAAGCCATGAGCGCGCGAATCATCGACCACTGTATTTCCTTGCCGCTGCGCAGATTCAGGTACGCGCGGGCAAACTCATGCTCGGAGCGAAGCTCCTCCTCTGTGCGTGTCGAATCGGCAATTCCGCTAGTCCACCAGCCAAGGGTTGTGTCGTTGTCATGTCCGCCGGTGTAGGCCACCAGGTTGCGCGAGTAGTTATGGGGACGAAAGCTCGGTCCCTGTGGATCGGTGCCGAAGGCAAATTGCAGAATAGCCATGCCCGGAAAACCGAAGCGTGCTCGGATAGCCTCAACCTCAGGCGTGATTCTGCCAAGATTTTCAGCAACAATCGGCAGTTCGCCGAACTCTTGCTCCAGTACTTCAAACAGTTCCGTTCCCGGCCCCTTGATCCAGTTGCCGTTGATCGCCGTGGTCTCGCCAGCCGGAATCTCGAAGTACGCTTCAAAGCCTCGGAAGTGGTCGATTCGTATCAGATCGAAGAGAGCCATCACGCCACGGAGTCGCGCAATCCACCAGCGGTAGCCGTCGGCCTTTATCCGCTCCCAGCGATAGGTCGGATTGCCCCACAGTTGGCCAGTCGCGCTGAAATAATCGGGAGGAACTCCTGAGACCTTCAGAGGATTTCCCTGCTCGCCCAGCCAGAACAGCTGCGGAGCAGCCCACACATCGGTGCTATCATGCGCAACATAGATCGGCACGTCTCCCATGATCCGTATGCCACGCCGGTTACATGCCTGGCGCAGCGCGCCCCATTGTCGGAAGAACTCAAATTGCCAAAACTTGTAGGCCGCAATGTCATCAGCCAACCGCTCGCTCCACCTCGCCAGCGCTTCAGGTTCGCGAGCCGCCAGTTCGTGGTCCCATTCCGTCCAGATGATGCCACCGTGCGCATCCTTTGCCGCCATGAAGAGCGCATAATCTTCGAGCCACTCCCGGTGCTCTGCACAAAACGCTTCATACTCTGTTTTTTGGCTGGCACCCGCAGAATCAAAGAAGCGTACCGCCGCCCGGCGCAGCATTTTGAAGCGGAAGGCGATGACCGCTCCATAATCGACGGACGTAGTTGGCAGGGCGGGTACTTCGGCAAGTTCCTCGCGGCTGAGCAAGCCTTGCTCAGCCAGAAGGTCGAGGCTGATCAATAGCGGATTGCCGGCGAACGCGGAAAAACACTGGTAGGGCGAGTCGCCATACCCGGTGGGATTCAGAGGGAGCACTTGCCAGATCTTTTGTCCAGCCGCGGTAAGAAAGTCGATGAAGTGAAAGGCTTCCGGCCCCAAGTCGCCTGAGCCGTATGGCCCCGGAAGCGAGGTCGGATGGAGGAGAACGCCGGAGCTGCGCTGGAATTTCATCGGCCCGCAACACTATCCTGAATGGGGATGAGCATGCAAGGGCTAAGCTCGACAACACACAAACTGCGTCCCCTCCCACATAAGATAGTGAGTCGCACTACTAGCGAAGATTGTCGACGAGGATGTAAACGCTCATCAGGAATATCCATACAGGAAACACCATGGGGACCCATCCAATTATGCCAACGCCCAGTAAAAGGGCCAGCGCCAGCGCGTAGCCGAGGAATGCAAGCCAGCGTGGCGCAATCCCAATTTTCAGCGAGATTGTGCCGGTCGAAATCATGAACACCGCAGCCATTCTTGGTCCGAAAACGTTCGCGACTTCATAAATCTCGGCGCGGGTAAGGGCGTACGTTCCAGACCGGACCAGGTTTTCCATTTCAGAACCTAAGGCTTTGACCAGGCCGCCCGCAAGTGCAGTGAAGACGAACATCATCGCAACGTACAGTAATCCGCTGCCCAGAAAAACGGTGGCGAAGAAGCGATCTTCTTGCTCTCCGAAGCGGTCACGCATCACGCCGATGAACCACAGAAAGGCAATGCCAGCGAAGGGCACGAGGTTCAAAGCAATCGAGATTGTCTTCGATTGATTGAGCACATCCGTCGCCGGCCCCAAGGTATTGTCGGGGAGGGAAATCCTGATAAGCAGCTGGGAAGTAATCAGTAGTACAGCAAAAATGATTCCCGCGATCGCGGCGGCGCGCGGTGCCTTCAGGCTCTTACGAACCGGAGTGGATTCCTGATTCATGCGTTCCTCCCCGAGAACAGACAACTGACCCCAGTTTCCGATTTTGTGGTGCCTATGACGCGATAACCGCACGCCCTGCTATCGCGCCAGATTTGTGACTCAAGATCGCTTTCCTTCTGTCACTACGCCGCGGTGTCAACTTCGATCTTCCCCGCACGTACAGCCTTCATGAGGCTGTCGTGGTCGCGCTCGCCTTGATCGGCGTAGGCGAACGAGAAATCGGCGACAGCCTGGTCAAACGTATCCGACTTGCCCAAATAGCCGACGATCTGGACCGGTTCACCGGAGCGGGCGTGAGCCCGGGCCAAAGTGCGGCCACAGTATTCCGCGTATTGTTCCATAACAGACGGCGTAAAGATTTCGACCATTGGATTAGCCTTCATGTCCTTAAGTTGGCGGACGTAAAGATGACGACCCGAGGGGCCTATGGTCCAACCAAGGAAAAGGTCGCTGGCGGACTGCATAAGCTGGCATCCCGTGACGACACGCTGACCGTGGTTCGGGTACTTGCTCTTGCCGGCATACGGCTCCAGAACCGAGGCTCTTGCTTCCTTGACCTGTAGGAAGAGGGGATCTTTTTCGTTTGCCATCAGGAGCATGACGGAGCAGGCGGTTCCAACGCTGCCGATGCCGACGACTTTAATTGCAACATCCAAAAGCTCGAAACGGTCCAGAAGAATCCGGCGATATTCCGGTAAGCTTTCGCGGTACGAGGCAAAGGCCTTCGGCAATCCCTCGATAAAGCTTTTCTTCTTGTGTATGGCTGCGTGAAAAATCAGCGGAGGACTGTCTTTAATTCTGGGGGTTGCTCCCTCGGCGCTTACGAGTTCAGGGTAGATGTTTTCCAGAACAGTCGTCGCGCGTGTCTTTTCGAGCCGCTTCTGCGCCCGCTGTTTGGCTTCTTTGTCCCTGGTGGCGGCTATCAGTTCTTCAACTTCGGTGCTGGCATACCAGACATCCAGAGCCCTCATCTGACTGAATTCGGACATTCCTTCGCGATAGGAGCGAAGGCAGGCAAGCACGATATCGCGGGTAACGTCGGCGCGGAAGCCGTTGTTGCGAGAGGCCAGGACAAAGCTGGCGGTCAGGCGTTTCACATCCCATTCCCATGGAGCGGGGAGCGTTTCGTCCAAATCGTTGATGTCGAAAATCACACGCCGTTCGGGGGTTGCGTAGACGCCGAAGTTGCAGAGATGGGCGTCGCCGCAAGCCTGAACGCGCAGTCCGCTGACGGGAGTGACGGAGAGATCCGCAGCCATGTTGAGAGCAGCGCCCCGATAGAAGGTGAATGGCGATCGCAACATGCGACCGTAACGAATCGGAATCAGTTCCGGCATGCGTCCCTTGCTTGACTCCTCGAGGAGGAATAGCGGATCGGGCCGGTTCTTGGGGAGCTTCCACTCAGCGTGCGAGGTCCTGGGACATTTGTCGCGTAGGCGCTTTCCTTCGGCATAGAGTTCCGAATATGGGCGAAAAATGGCTGGTTTCGCGGACTCATTATTCTGTTTAGCTTCTTTGCGCATTTCCACTACTGCACTCATTTCATCCTCCTAGGAAAGCGACGTCAGTCTTGTATTAAGGAGTTACTCGGCAGCAACTTAACGGCCCTAGTTACAGCCGCGAAGAGCAAATTGGGCGCACCCCTGTGGTTTGATGTAAGACTCTCACCTAAGGTGGTTTGCAGAGCTTAGGATTAAATGTCGAATTTTGAGCGACCGGCATCAGCAGATGCCCGCATATTTCCGTTATTGAGAACGGAAATGTGTAAGATAAGGCTGGCCATTCGATGCCCGCGGGACAGTCTGCTGGGAAGCTATTCAAGAATTAAAAACGATTGCAAACGGATTGCAAAAGCCAGTTTAGCCAAGCGCGAACTTGAGCAGCCAAATCGCCCTACTCGCTTCTCTTAGCGTTTTGCCAGTGCTTCTCCATCTCCTCGAGAGAGGCGTCTGCTAGTTCCTTCCCTTCCTCCCGCAGGCGCAATTCTACGTGGCCGAAGCGCCGCCGGAACTTGCGGTTCGTCTGCCGCAGTGCCGACTCAGGATCAACCTCCAGATAGCGCGCAAGATTTACGACAGTAAAAAGCAGGTCACCAACTTCATCCTGCAAGCGGCTATGCAGCTCTGGAGAGATTGAGCCACCTCGTGCCCCGGCCAGACCACGTCCTGCCGCCTGCGGCCCTGGTTCGGGAATCCGATCGACCTCTTGACGCAACTCGGCCGCCTCCTCATGAAGCTTGTCGAAGAGACCTTCAATTGAAGGCCAATCGAAACCTACTTGCGCAGCCTTTTTCGAGAGCTTCAATCCCTCCAAAAGCGCGGGCATGGCGCTCGAAACTGACTCCAGCAACGGCTTTGGTCTAACCGAAACGGGCTCGCCTGACGCCGCGGCCTTCTGGGCCTTCTCCTGAGTTTTGATTGCCTCCCAGTTCTTCAACACTTCTCTTGAGGTCTCGGCCTCAACATCGCCAAAAACATGCGGATGCCGCCGGACGAGCTTATTGCTCAATGTCTCCAGTACGTTGTCGATAGAGAAATGTCCTTGTTCTTCCGCCATTTCCGCGTAGAAGAGTACTTGCAGCAGCAGGTCTCCGAGTTCGCCGGGTAATTCGTCCCAGTCGCGATTCTCAATTGCCTCTAAAACTTCGTAAGTCTCTTCGACTGTGTGTTTTTTGATACTGTCGAAGGTCTGTTCGCGATCCCACGGGCACCCCCCCGGGGCACGCAGGCGATGCATTATTTCCACCGCACGTTCAAAGCGCTGGCCAGTTGTCATGAATACCAGTTTCCACGCCACAGCGGTTAACTGGCAAGTCGCGCCCTTGCGTCACCATCATTCAGAGTTTCTCCTGACTAGGTCGACTTCCCTATTCCCGTTTGCATCTAATCTGGACTGATGCGAGCGTTTTTCGTCCGAGGATCATTACCGGAGCGCGTTGAGATCACCATAATTGGTGGCGGAGTCAACGGTGTGGCGCTGGCGCGCGAATGTGCGCAATCCCATAAGTCCGTGCTCCTGCTGGAAAAAGACGACTTTGGTTCCGGCACTACCAGCCGTTGCTCCCGCATTGTGCAGGGCGGCCTTCGTTGTCTCGAGTCTGGTGAGATCGGTATGCTCCGCGAATCGCTTCGCGGGCGTGAGGCGCTGCTTCGCGAGCAGTCCCATCTGGTGCACCCCCTCGATTTCATCATCGCCACCGATGCAAGATCTCGCTATTCCACGCTGGAGACCCGGACGGCCCTTTGGCTCTATCGCAGGCTCGGCAGAGTTCCTCGTACCAGCGCCGAGGGTGAGATTGAATCTCTCCGCCGCTCGCTCGACGTGAGCCAGCGCTGGGCGCTCTATCCCTTTCAGGAGGCGCAGTGCGAATTTCCAGAACGTCTGGTTGCCGACTGGCTGCTGGACGCGTGCGCCACCGGAGTAATAGCCCGTAATCATGCGGAAGTTCGCGCCATCCAAACCTCGGAGGGCCGCGTGCAGGGCGTGCTGGTACGCGACGGCATCACAGGAGAAGACAGCTACGTTGCTACCGAATGGGTCATTAACGCCGCGGGCCCCTGGACGGACGTAGTTCGAGAAATGGCCGACCTCGCCACGTCTTCGCGACTTGTGAGTGGGGTTCGCAGTTCGCATCTCATGCTCCGGCGTTTTTCCGGCGCCCCCACTGGCGGCCTCCTGGTACACTCCCCGGATGGCCGCCCGCTCACTCTCTTTCCCTGGAACGGCATGTTGCAGGTTGGCTCCACGGGAGTGCTTCACCGTGGGGATCTTTCCCTGGCCGAGCCGACAGTGGAGGAAATTGCATACCTGCTGGGTTCGGCGGCCTCACTGTTTCCGAAAGCTCGAATCACTGCGGACGATATGGTGTTCAGCTACGCGGGAGTGCGTCCGCTGGCCTATCGCAAGCGAAAGAGTGAATTAGAACCTGACCTTGATGTCGCAGCATCTCGCTATGTGGTGCACAATCACGCTGATGAAGGCGCGCTTGGCATGTTATCGATGTTTGGGGGAACCCTGACTACAGCCGCATCGCTCGCCCGGAAAACCGCGCTCATTATGGGCTTGCAATCTCGCCGCCAAGCCGGTGCGCCAGTCGATACCGAAGATAAGAGCAAGATGGAAAGTACCTTGCAACAGTGGGCCAGTACCGTTCATTTGGCTACTGGAATCCCTCAGGCGAGTGCGGAAGCCGTAGCTCGATGGCACGGTCGTTACGCCATGAGCGTGATACAGGCCGCCAGGCATGATCCTGTGCTGCGCACGGTCATTGTCGACGGGCAGCCACAGATTGTGGCGCAAGCGGTGGAAGCCGTGGTCTACGAACACGCCGTTACCCTTGGCGACATACTGCTGCGACGCGTGCCGATAGCGCTTAGCCAGGAATGGAATGAGTACCGAACGGCACAGGCGGCAGCTCGCATCGCCCCTGCACTGGGCTGGAATGAACACCGCACCGGTAAGGAAATTGAAGCCTTTGAAAAAGAGCGCAGCCAATTCCTTTTTAAGCCGAAAGATCTGAGAAGAGCCGGGGTTGCCGCCTGAAACTCTGCACTACCTCGCGCCCAACGTCCTGGCCAACATGGCGGGATCGTCTCCAATCATCCCATCCACGCCAGCGTCATGTAGTCTGCGCGCCGCCGAAGCATGATTTATTGTCCAAGTCAGCACTTTTTTCCCATCCGCGTGGAACTGCCGCACCCGCGACGCAGTAATCAGTCTCGCACTGGGTTTGACGAATTGAATCGGCAGGTCGCGCCAAAGGTTTGTCCGAGGCATCCGGTCGAAAATCAGCGCCAACGGCAGTGAAGGATCAATCCGATGAAGTTCCAGAAGGACGGATCGGCGAAACGACGATACTACAAAACCGCGCACAGGCCGGTGACGACGCAGCAACCCTGATACCTGCGCCTCCAGGCCACGCACCTTCAGTTCGATATCCATCCAGCCAACGTGCGCATAGCGTGCGAGCACATCTTCGAGGCAGCAAAAGTCAATCACCGGACGGCGCTGCGCAAGGCCGCCCTTCAAACACCTTTCGCGAATGGTCCTAAAGGGCTGCCGCGAGATGAAGTGTCCTCGCAGCCGGGCATCGTGCCAGATTACCGGAATCGCATCGGACGTCTGGCGCACATCCAGTTCAAAGCCATCGCAGCCGCTTTCAATCGCATGATCGAAAGCGGCAAATGTGTTCTCGGTAAAAGCGCCGCGACAACCCCTGTGTCCTAGCAGCAGCATTCAACCCATTCCGCGATCTGGCTAATCCAGATCAAAGTCGCGAACGAATGGTTTTGAGAGGTCGGGCGCTTCCTTGGCCTTCTTCACGGCCTCCGCAAACTTCTTTTCCAGCAGATCCGCTTTATTCTTTTCGGCCTCCACCGACTGACGGAAAAGCGACTCTTTGCGCACATCCCCTTCGCGCATTGCGCGCGCAGCGGCTTCCATATCCGCAAACGTCCTGGCGACGGGCTTAGGCGTGTGCGAGATAACGGCACGGGTCACTGGGTCCACTCGCAGCGTTGCTTCGCAGCAGGGACACATCACTTCAAAACCAACTTCGGGTGCAGAACTCTTCGGCTTCTTCGACATAGCGCCTTCATGGTAGCACTAGCCGCCCCTTGCCACGAGAGCCGACCGGGCTCAGCCGGAAAAATTCCGTCGGGAACAGCTAGAGCCAGATAATCTGGTGTCCCGGACACTGCGGGGCTGCCGCCTTCTTCAACTGCGTAATCAGTTCCGGCCCGTATCGCGCCAGAAAATATATCCCCGGCAGCACGCGTTCCTGAAGTCCCTTGTGCGGAAACAATTCGGTCAGCACATGATGGGCATCTGTGGTGAGCGACTCGTTCTTCCGCAACTCAGCGTGCGCCGCCCTGCTCCCAATCTTTGAGAGCTGATATAGCATCTTGCGCTCGCTCCTCGCGGCGGCATCCACCAGCGTCGGGTCCAGCCCCTGCAACTCTGCACGCAGTTTCTCCAAATGGATTCGAAGTGATTCCTTCGTTTGGTGCAGCGCATCTTGCAGCGCTGGGGCCAGTACCCTTGAAGCCAGTAGCTCGCAAACGCGATCAGTTCCGTGAAACAGATCGGTGAAGCTCAATTGGTAACGCGCCAGCAGGTCACTCATTGCCGGGCTGATGATGGTTGCCGAAAGCCGCGTCAAGACCGGAGTCGTCCGTCCCAGCAGCTTTTCGTAGACCACCCCCGCCTGCGCGAAATACGCAATTTCGGCCGGCCCGCCAAAGTAAACAGCCGTCGGAAACAGGTAATCCTGAACCACCGGACGCAACAGCACGTTCGGGCTGAACTGCTCCGGGTGCTCGGCAATGCGCTCTAACACCTCACGCCGGGAAACCCGCTGCGCAGATAGCATGAATCCGCCATCGGCCAAATGCAGCACAGTGCGCCGGTTGCCTTCCATCGAGAATAGAAGCGTGGATTCAGGCGTAACCCGCACCTGCTCGTGATATCCCGCTTTATGCAGCGCCTTTCCTCGCTCCAGCAAGCCCAGATCGAGTTCTTCGGCGCGCTCTGCAGCTGCCGTGTACAGAGGTTGTGCTACCGCGTGAAGCTCGTGGTCGAGCGGATCGACCAGCACCATCCCGGTGCCCGCAAAAATTCGGGTAAAAAGCCGTGCAAAGGCCGAGCCGTACGTCTCTCCTGCGCGATAGCTCTCGCGCAGTGCATCGCTCACCCAACCCGGCCCAAGGATGGCTGCCGTTTGCTCCACCATCGCTTCGACCCGCGCTTCCAGCGCAACCCCGCCAACCGGAGCGACCGATCCGGTGCGCTCCGTCGACTTCAGCTTCTCTAGCTCGCACCCGTTCGGGATCGTCACACTGGCAATCTCTTCCAGGTCATGGTCCTCTGTGGCCAGCCAAAACACTGGAACGGCTGGAACGCCCTCAGCCGAGAGTTCCTCAGCCATCTGCAAAGCCGAAGCCGCCTTCAGCACCGAGTAGAACGGCCCGCCAAAGACTCCTACCTGCTGTCCGCTGATGCACGCCACTGCCCCCCGGCGAAACTTCTCAATCGAAGCCATCGTCGCCTCGGAAGCACCCCATCGCTGGTTCTGCTTCTCCAAAACCACGGCCACTCGCGCTCGCCGCTCAGCCGGAAACTCCAGCGTACGCGCATACTCCAGCACGGAAAGCGGATTTGGCGGGTGCGCGTAAAAGCGCTGGACGTTCTCATATTGGAAGAGAAAATCCAGAAACAGCCGCGAACTGTGCGGAATCGATCTGAACGGCAAACACTCGATCTTCAACGGACCACCTCTGTACACAAATCAACCATAAGGCCACTCTCTAGGTTGCAATAATGTCCGTAAACCTAAGAATTGGAGTAGGAACTATCGCAGCCGCAGCAGCTTCAATCTGCATTGGACAGTTACTGATTGTATCGAAACTTGATGTCGCGAGACATAATGCCGCAGGAATAGAAAGCACCAATTGTCATTCGTTCTTAATGAAACTTTTTGCTTCTAAGCTGTGCATGGCCCTATTTTTTTCTGCAACCTTCAGGCAGTTACTGTGGATTCTGTTGCGCAGGTTTGGTGCGTTTGCTTTCTTTCCGCTTGGATTACTCGATATGTCAGTGGTTCCCGCGCCAGGAAGTTTTGATGCTCTGCTCATCCTGCTCACGGCAACGCAACGAGAACTTTGGTGGTATTACGCGCTCATGGCCACGGCTGGCTCTGCTGTGGGTGCATGGCCGACATTCCGATTAGGCCGCAAAGGCGGAGAGAAGGCCCTCGAAAAGAAACTTAGCAGACATCGAGTCCAAAAGATTTTTTCTTCGTTCCAGCGTTGGGGCTTCTGGTCCATTTTTTTAGGCGCCATTGCACCGCCTCCTATGCCGGCTTCCGCTATCATTCTGGCGGCCGGCGCGCTTGAGTATCCGTGGCTAAAGTTCAACCTTGCCTGGATTGCAGGCCGCCTGCTTCGGTTCGGCTTAGCTGCCTGGATCACAGCTCGTTATGGACGCCACATATTCCGATGGCTTCACGGCTTCTACCAGCCTGCGCTGTGGCTTTTTATCGTAATCGGCGTAGCAGCAGGAGCAGTTGCACTCTGGTTTTATGTTCGTCAACGCCGGCGCGCTTCTGCCGATAGACCGCAGCAGCGGGCAGCATAATCTTGCTTATTTACATCAAACAAAAAGACCAAAAGCCGTACAGTCTTGTAAGGAGAATCTTTTATGAAGACGCGGAACCTTGTGCTTAGCACTCTGCTTACTCTCGCACTGGCTGTGCTTCCGGCAGCTGCGCAAGAAAGCACAATGCAATCTCTAGGCGGCCAGGCCAAGAGCGCAGCAAAGGGCGCAGGCAGTTCTACTGCGAACGCGGCCAAAGATGTTGGCTCTGCTGCCAAGACCGGCACCGAGGCTGCTACCGACAAGGTCGCCGGAAAGATCGACATCAACAGCGCAAGCAAGGCGGATCTGATGAAGCTCGAAGGCGTCGGAGACGCCACTTCCGACAAAATCATTGCGGGACGCCCGTATCACAGCAAGCGTGACCTGCTCACCCGCAAGATTGTGAACCAAGCCACCTACAACAAGATCAGCGACAAGATTGTCGCCCACGCACCAGCCAGACCAGGCACCACGCCAGCAAAATAGCGCCTTTTCTTAATTTGGCCGCATGACTTCCCCATCGTGCGGCCTCTTCTAGCCGAAACCTTCAGCATGTCGTTTTTCCTAATGTGGAATTCGTCACTCACTGGCTTTTTGCTTCAAGTATCATGAAGAATGTATGAGCCTCACCCGCGAACAAGCTCTCGAAATGTTCCGCTCCGATGATCTGATCGGTATCGGCATGGAAGCCGATGCAGTCCGCCGCAAACTCCATCCCGACGGCATCGTTACCTACATCATCGACCGCAATATCAACTACACAAACATCTGCACGGAGTGCTGCTCCTTTTGCGCTTTCTACGCATCCGTCAAAGGTCCAGGCCGCGAAAAGGGATACGTTCTCGATTATGAAAAAATTTACGAGAAGATCGCCGAAACGGTCGAGATGGGCGGTACCGGCGTGCTCATGCAGGGCGGCATAAATCCTGATCTAAGAATCGATTGGTTCGAGTCGCTTTTTCGGGGAATCAAGCAGCGCTTTCCTGAAGTTCATCTGCACTGCCTCTCTGCCAGTGAAATTATCGGCATCGCCGAGTACAGCGCGCTATCTATTGAAGAGACGATCCGCCGCCTTATGGACGCAGGACTGCAATCAATACCAGGAGGCGGAGCCGAGATCCTCGACGACGAAGTTCGCTCCAAGGTTGCGCGGCTCAAGTGCACTACCCAGGACTGGCTCGACGTGCACCGCATCGCGCACAAACTCGGCATGAAAACCACGGCCACCATGATGTTCGGAGTTGGCGAGACGGAAGAACACCGCATCAATCATTTCCAGCGCATTTACGACTTGCAGGAAGAGACGGGCGGGTTCACGGCCTTTATTCCCTGGACCTTCCAGCCCAGGAACACTGCCCTCGGGGGCCGTGGCTGGCCGGAAACAACCGCCGTCGAATATCTCAAGACGCTTGCGATCTCGCGCATTTTCCTCACCAATTTTCCTAACGTGCAGGCAAGCTGGGTTACTCAGGGATTGAAGGTCTGCCAAATGGGACTGCACTTTGGCGGTAACGATGTGGGTTCTGTAATGCTGGAAGAAAACGTGGTGAAGGCGGCCGGTACCAGCAACTCAACTACAGAGGAAGAGTTGCGCCGAATAATTCGCAACGCCGGGTTCCGCCCTGTCCGGCGCGACACCCTCTATCGCACGTTCTTCCTAAATTAGAGCTCTCGTTTGCGCGCCGGCTTCGAGATAAGCTGGCGCGTCATTTTATTGACGGCCTATCTACCGGATCTTGAACCGCTGCTAACCTGTAGTTGAAACGGAATTGAATGATCCCATCCGCAGTCTGCATCAGGCACTCGACTATCGATCCGTTGACCAGCGGACGCACTCTGTAGTTTCGCCCGTGAATTAAAGTTGGGACCGATAGAACGGAGGATTGTCCAACTTTGCCCATCTTGTTTTTGAAATTACCGACGACCAGATTGCAGATTTCGCCGAGAGCGTCACAAACATCGGACTGAACCTCATGCGTATCCACGCCAAGCATTCCGGAAGCGATTCCGCATGCTGTATTTTGGTCACAGCGAACTTCGAACACTCCGTTGATCGGACCAGCCACCCCAACGACGGCTGTAAACTCCCCAGCCTGATAACATGTGCCCTCGGCGCATCGGATTAGCGGAATTCCAACCATCATCTGAAAAACTTCCTCCGCGCCCTCGCACAGCAACCTTTCCCATTCGCGAATATGGACAGAGTCCTTTTCCATTAACACGGCATTGTTTTGCATCAGCAGATCACCACCAAAGCTCTCCCTTACACCTTCTAACGGCAGGAGAACCCCAGGGCTTTAATTCCGCTTGGACGGTAAGTCGGTTCCATATTCAACTTTTGGATCAGGAAAACTATTTCAGCTTTTCCGCCTTTTGCAGAGCCGCATCGGCTTCAGCGCTCATGCCCTTGGCACTATAGGCTTCGGCGAGCGAGCGCTCGTTTGCTGGATTATCACCGCTAAGTTCGATCTCTTTGTGGAAGGCGCTGATTGCCTCATCGTACTGTTTCTGCCGCAGGAAGCAGGCTCCCTGTTTGGCGTGAACACCCGGGAGTCGCGGATTCAGCTGCCTGGCTTGTTCATACTCCGTGTTCGCCAAAGTACAATCGCCCTGCTCAAAGGCAACAGCGCCGAGTCCAAGGTGTGCCTCGGCACTCTGCGGATCCAGCGCAAGCAATTGCGCAAAGGTTTGCCGTGCGTCTCCAGTGCGATGCTGATCGAGGCGGATGCTTCCGAGAGTGTAAATTACCTCTGCGTCTCGTGGGTGCACCGCCTGCACTTTCTGCAGTTCCCTTTCCGCCGAAGCAAAGTCCTTCTTCGTCCAGTAAGCGTGTGCCAAGTGATAATGCACCAGGTCGGAACCCGGACGAATCTTCAGCGCTCCTTCGAAAAACGGAATCGCCGCTTCGGTCTTTCCTTCCTCAATTTGCTGGCTAGCGCGAATCAGATAATAGCCATAGGCGCGATTGCGCTGCAGTGCGTACGCCCCCCCGGCGAGCAAGGCCGCCACCAGTGCAAGTACGCCCAAACGGGGCATCAAACGGGGCTCCGGCGAAAGCTTTGCAATCAGCGCCCCAAGGGCTGCGCCCGCCAGCAGGCCTCCGATGTGGCATGCATTGTCGCTGGCTCCAGTAATCACACCGAATATGACGTTGTATCCAACGAAGGCAATCAGGCTCTTCATAACGCCATCAGCCATAGTGCCGGAGGCAAACTCACCCAGTTTTATGGAAGCAATCACCGCCCCAGCAATACCGAAGATCGCCCCGGAAGCACCAACGCTGACCGTGGGGGTACGATGCCAGAGCACGCTGGCCAGGCTTCCCGAGACACCGCAAAGAAGGTATATGCAAGCGTATGTAGCACGCCCGTACAGCCGCTCGGCCAGACCGCCCAGCGACCATAAGCACCACATGTTGAACGCAAGGTGAATGATGCCGCCATGCACGAAGCAGGAGGTAAGCAGTCTCCACCAGTCGCCGGTCAGCGTGTAAAGCCCGCAATTTGCGCCCCACGTCAACAGTGTAGAACTGGATGGCCCCATCACCGAAACGCCAGAGAGCAGCATCCCGATGAACACCGCAACGTTAATACCGAAGATCGCCTGAGTAATCAGCATCGGCATTGCATCGCGACGCTGCCACGGTGTTGCCATAACCGGCTGATACCCGGAATCTTCACCGCGTTTCGCAGCTTCATGCTGCTTGCACCAGACGCAGATTTTCCTGCCCAGAGTGAACCCAGAAAGCGTACGACCACAAAGAATACATTTAGCCATGATTGTTATTAGGAAAGAATCCCATCAATAGTGTGACACGAACAGCCCCATCCGTTTTCGAAGAAGCCGGGAAAAGCGCACAAAGCGGACCGAGTAGAAGCTAAAACGTCTTCTGGGCCGCAATCTCCGCGGCCCAGAAGAAATCACGAAATTTCAATCTCCGGCTACTCCCATTCCGTTGTGCCCAACATGCAGTCTCTTTGTTTTCAGTTACTTACTACAGACCGAATAGCTTTGTGTAACATTTGTGTAGGATTGGGTTTCCCTTGCCAAAAATTACCAGCCAGTGTTTTCACTAACTTAGCAGCTGCGTACTTACACGATGTGTAAGTACGCAGCGCGGGGCCGCTAAGGGCTATCCCAAAATACGCTTGCAGCACTGTGTCCAGACATAGGAACGGCCCTTACAAGAGCATTGTGTCAAGGGCGGAGTAAAAGTAGGCCAGTAGGGCGGAGTAAAAGTGAGCCAGTAGGGTCAGCGATGGAACGGGGATTTGCGGGGGAGCAGGACTCTGGA
>JGI2065J20421_1001454_pt1 | contig 16597 bp, 17 predicted proteins | sample Biomet5_FD_20421 | JGI IMG/M metagenome (IMG submission 20421)
CATGATGCAGAAATGGCAGGCGGTGTACGCCGACCAGCTTGGGCTGGTGGACAGCGGGCTGACCACGTCGATGTGGCAGGCACCGGGGCTGGTGCGCGATATTCTCCCCTCACCCCTGCCCTCTCCCCATAAGGGAGAGGGGGAAAACCCCGTCCGGCGCTGATATTACCAGCCGCACCTGACAGTTCCCTCTCCCGTATGGGGAGAGGGTTAGGATGAGGGGCAATATTTGAATCCCATCACAATCACCGCATTCCCCTTTTCCCTTTTACTCCATGCTGGCTAAATTAGTAACTCATCCGACCACATAACAATAATTTTACACTGGAAGAGACTATGAGCTGCTACCCGTCGTTATTCGCCCCTCTCGATCTGGGGTTTACCACGCTCAAAAACCGCGTGTTGATGGGCTCGATGCATACCGGGCTGGAAGAGCACCCGGATGGAGCCGAACGTCTGGCCGCCTTCTACGCCGAGCGTGCGCGACACGGGGTGGCGCTGATCGTCACCGGCGGCGTGGCCCCAGCCCCTTCAGGGGTGGGGATGGAAGGTGGCGCAGTGCTGAACGATGCCAGCCAGCTGCCGCATCACCGCATTGTGACCGATGCGGTTCACAAAGAAGGTGGCAAAATTGCCCTGCAAATCCTGCATACCGGGCGCTATAGCTATCAACCGAATCTGGTTGCGCCATCGGCCATTCAGGCTCCCATTAACCGTTTCACGCCGCACGCACTCAGCCATGACGAGATCCTGGCGTTGATTGACGATTTCGCCCGCTGTGCGGCGCTGGCGCGTGAAGCGGGCTACGATGGCGTCGAAGTAATGGGCTCCGAAGGGTATCTGATAAACGAATTCCTCGCCGCCCGTACCAACCAGCGCGACGACGCGTGGGGGGGCACTATGCCCATCGCATGCGCTTTGCCGTGGAAGTGGTGCGCGCCGTGCGCGAACGCACCGGTGCCGATTTTATTATCGTCTTCCGTCTGTCGATGCTCGACCTGGTAGAAGGCGGTGGCACGTTCGACGAAACCGTGCAGCTGGCAAAAGCGATTGAATCCGCAGGCGCAACCATTATTAACACCGGGATCGGCTGGCACGAAGCGCGTATTCCGACTATTGCCACGCCAGTACCGCGTGCGGCGTTTAGCTGGGTGACGCGCAAGCTGAAGGGCAGCGTGTCGATCCCGCTGGTGACCACCAACCGCATTAACGATCCTCAGGTGGCAGACGATGTCATTTCCAGAGGCGACGCCGATATGGTGTCGATGGCACGCCCGTTCCTTGCGGATGCCGAACTGCTGTCTAAAGCGCAAAGTGGCCGTGCGGATGAGATCAACACCTGCATCAGCTGTAACCAGGCCTGTCTGGATCAGATCTTCGTCGGTAAAGTCACCTCCTGCCTGGTGAACCCGCGTGCCTGCCACGAAACCAAAATGCCGGTCGTTCCGGCGGTCAATAAAAAACGTCTGGCGGTGGTCGGTGCAGGCCCGGCAGGTCTGGCGTTTGCGGTGAATGCAGCCTCACGCGGGCACAGCGTGACGCTGTTTGACGCCGCAGGCGAGATTGGCGGGCAGTTTAATATTGCCAAACAGATCCCCGGCAAGGAGGAGTTCCATGAAACCCTGCGCTATTACCGTCGGATGATCGACCTGACGGGCGTCGTGCTGCGGTTAAACCAGTTTGCCACCCCAACCGATCTGATCGATTTCGATGAGGTGATCTTAGCCAGCGGGATCGCCCCGCGAACGCCGGCGATCGAGGGTATCGATCATCCGAAGGTGCTGAGCTATCTGGACGTCTTGCGCGACAAAATGCCGGTCGGCAAGAAAGTGGCAATCATCGGCTGCGGTGGGATCGGTTTTGATACTGCCATGTACTTAAGCCAGCCCGGTGAAGCCACCAGCCAGAACATTGCCGGGTTTTGCGTGGAATGGGGGATCGATACCAGCCTGACCTCGTCCGGCGGCCTGCGTCCGGAAGGACCACAGCTGCCAAAAAGCCCGCGTCAGATTGTGATGCTACAGCGTAAAAGCAGTAAACCGGGTGAAGGGCTGGGTAAAACCACCGGCTGGATCCACCGTGCAACCCTACTCGCGCGCGGCGTGAAGATGATCCCGGCGGTGAGTTATCAGAAGATCGATGACGACGGACTACATGTTTTGATCGGCGGAGAGTCTCAGCTGTTGCGCGTGGATCATGTGATTTTATGTGCCGGACAGGAGCCGAAGCGAGATCTGGCCGATCCGCTGCGTGAAGCGGGCAAACCGGTACATTTGATTGGTGGGTGCGATGTGGCAATGGAGCTGGATGCACGCCGTGCGATTGCGCAGGGCACCCAGCTCGCGCTGACCATTTAGCGACGACGACCCAGCTTCACGGACTTCAGCACCACGAACTTGTTATTGGTGGCAATCGTGGTGCAGTTTCCGAAAATCTTCTTCAGCTTGTGGAAATAGTCCAGGTGGCGGTTTGCCACGATGTACAGCTCGCCGTTAATTTTCAGGCAGCGACGTGCATGGTGGAACATTTCCCAGGCGACGTTATCCGTCAGCGCGTGCTTCTGGTGGAACGGAGGGTTACACAGTACGGCATTGAAGCGGAAAGGCTCCACGCCAGAAAGTGCGTTGTTAATCATAAACTCGCAGCGATCCAGCGCCTCTGGCATGTTGGTTTCCACGTTCAGACGGCTGGAGGCAACCGCCATCGGTGACTCATCGCTAAAGACAACGCTGGCTTCAGGGTTCTTCGCCAGCAGCGTCAGGCCAATCACACCATTACCGCAGCCCAGGTCGACAATCTCACCTTCCAGATTTTCCGGCAGATGTTCAATAAAGAAACGCGCCCCGATATCCAGACCGGTGCGGGAGAAAACGTTCGCGTGGTTGTGGATGGTCCAGTCTGTACCTTCCAGCTTCCAGCTCAGGGTCTCTGGCGCGTCAGCCAGTTCCGGTGAACTGAAAGTACAGTTGATCAGGCGCGCTTTTTTCCACGCCAGCGTCGTGGTGGTTGGGCCAAGCACCTTCTCGAACAATTCCAGCGTTGAGGTGTGGATATCGCGCGCCTTCGCGCCCGCAATAATACGCGTTTGCGGGGTGACGACTTTGCGCAACGCACGCAGCTGTTGCTCCAGCAATGCCATCGTTTTAGGGACTTTAATCAGTACCACGCCCGGTGCCTGCGGGTATTCCGCGGTGCTGTCGAGAAACTTAACGCTGGATTCTTCGATGTCGTTGTGGCGCAGATTTTCACGCGTCGCCAGCTCGCTTAAGTAAGAGTCGCCGATACTGTAGGGTGTATGTTCGGCCAGAGCACAGCCCAGCGCGCCGAACGCGTCATTCAGGATCAAAACCGGGCCGCTGATCTCAGTGTCATCCAACTGCTGCAGCAGATATTCATCCGCCGCTTCCCACGCCATAAGCGGGTTGACGTCGTCCGTTTCCGGGAAACGTTTAAGGTTGAGTGAACGGAAACCGTTGTCTAAGTGGCTCATCGGCCCTCCTGAATGGTAAAATTTCGGCGTTATCCCTGAAAAGGGTGCGTGAGTATACCCGTTTTCAAATTATTTTGGGGTTTTGATGAACCAGATGACTTATCTCCAGGGCTACCCGGAGAACTTACTTTCCCAGGTTCGCAGCTTAATTGCCGAGCAAAAGCTGGGCGCTGTGCTGGAAAAACGCTATCCGGGCACGCACGATTTCGCGACCGATAAGGCGCTCTGGCAGTATACGCAGGATTTGAAAAACCAGTACCTGAAGAGTGCACCGCCTATCAACAAGGTCATGTACGACAACAAGATCCACGTACTGAAAAATGCCCTCGGCCTGCACACGGCGATTTCCCGCGTACAGGGCGGCAAGCTAAAAGCGAAAGCGGAGATCCGCGTCGCAACCGTGTTTCGCAATGCACCGGAAGCCTTCCTGCGGATGATAGTGGTTCACGAGCTGGCGCATCTGAAAGAGAAAGAGCACGACAAAGCGTTCTACTCCCTGTGCTGCCACATGGAGCCGCAATACCACCAGCTGGAGTTTGATACCCGTCTGTGGCTTACGCATTTATCGTTAAAGAGTAATGCGCAGTAACGCACGCGAATTGTCATGATGGCGTGCTACAGTGGCTGAAGGTTCCCAGCTACGGAGTACGTAAACGTTTATGATACGTTTCGCAGTCATCGGTACGAACTGGATCACTCGCCAGTTCGTCGACGCCGCCCACGAAACCGGCAAATATAAACTCACCGCAGTCTATTCCCGCAGCCTTGAGCAGGCGCAGAGTTTTGCAAACGACTATCTGGTCGAACATCTGTTTACCTCGCTCGATGCGATGGCGCAAAGTGATGCCATTGACGCGGTCTATATTGCCAGCCCAAACTCCCTGCACTTCCCACAAACGAAGCTGTTCCTGAGCCATAAAAAACATGTGATTTGCGAGAAGCCGTTGGCCTCAAATATTCAGGAAGTAGAAGCCGCCATTCAGCTTGCCCGCGAAAACCAGGTGGTGCTGTTCGAAGCATTCAAAACCGCCAGCCTGCCGAACTTCCTGCTGTTGCAGCAATCCTTACCGAAGGTTGGCAAAGTGCGCAAAGCCTTTATCAACTACTGTCAGTACTCTTCGCGTTACCAGCGTTATCTGAACGGTGAGAACCCGAACACCTTTAACCCGGCCTTCTCCAACGGCTCAATTATGGATATTGGTTTCTACTGCCTGGCCTCCGCCGTAGCGCTGTGGGGCGAACCTCATGGCGTAACGGCAACGGCCAGTCTGCTGGAGAGCGGCGTGGATGCACACGGGGTAGTGGTACTGGATTACGGTGATTTCAGCGTGACGCTGCAGCACTCCAAAGTGAGTGATTCCGTCCTGCCAAGCGAAATTCAGGGTGAAGCGGGATCGCTGGTGATTGAGAAGATTTCCGAGTGCCAGAAGCTGAGCTTCGTGCCACGTGGCGGTAAAGCGCAGGAGCTGACGCAACCTCAGCATATTAACACTATGCTCTATGAGGCAAAGGCCTTTGCCCGTCTGGTAGAAAGCAACGAAGTCAATCACCCTGGCCTGGCGGTAAGCCGCACCACGGCGAAGCTGCAAACGGAGATCCGCCGTCAGACGGGGGTGGTCTTCCCTGCAGACAGCGTCGACGCTATCGCGTAAAGCTGTGTAATGAAATGCGCAGACCATTGACGAAACCGATGCTCTGACATATTTTGTTACCCGCAAAGGGGAGTAACTTCCTTGCCGGTGGATCGTCATTACGATGCGTGCAAAACCGCATCCGGTCGCCGGGCAGTTGAAAACCTGTTTTTTCAGCTGTAAGTGAGACCTTGCCGGAAGGCGAGGTCTATGCATAAAAAGCTAACGGCTATCGTCTTCTGACCATAGCCGTTTTTGTTTTTTTATGTGTAAGGAAAAAAGTATGCATTCTGTCGGCACTCCAATGTTATGGGGCGGATTCGCGGTCGTCGTGCTTGTCATGCTGGCGATCGACCTCTTTTTGCAGGGACGTCGCGGCGCACAGGGCATGACCATGAAACAGGCTGCCGCCTGGTCGCTGGTGTGGGTCACCCTCTCCCTGCTCTTCTGCGCTGCCTTCTGGTGGTATCTGGCCTCAACCGAGGGGCGTGCCGTTGCCGATCCTCAGGCGCTTGCCTTCCTCACCGGCTATCTGATTGAAAAAGCCCTGGCGGTGGATAACGTCTTCGTCTGGCTGATGCTGTTCAGCTACTTCGCCGTACCGGCATCACTGCAGCGTCGCGTGCTGGTCTACGGCGTGCTGGGCGCGATTGTCCTGCGTACCATTATGATCTTCGCCGGAAGCTGGCTGATTACCCAGTTCGAATGGTTGTTATACGTCTTCGGTGCGTTCCTGCTGTTCACCGGTATCAAGATGGCGCTGGCAAAAGAAGACGGCTCCGCCATTGGCGATCGCCCGCTGGTGAAGTGGATCCGTGGCCATCTGCGCATGACGGACAAGATCGAGAGCGAACATTTCTTCGTGCGTAAAAACGGCCTGCTGTTTGCCACTCCGCTGCTGCTGGTGCTGATTCTGGTTGAGCTGAGCGATGTGATTTTCGCGGTAGACAGTATCCCGGCCATTTTCGCGGTGACCACTGACCCGTTCATCGTGCTGACCTCTAACCTGTTCGCGATCCTCGGTCTGCGTGCGATGTACTTCCTGCTGGCGGGCGCGGCGGAACGCTTCTCCATGCTGAAATATGGCCTGTCGGTGATTCTGGTATTTATCGGTATCAAAATGCTGATTGTCGATTTCTACCATATTCCGATCGCCATTTCGCTCGGTATTGTGTTTGGTATTCTGATCGTCACGCTGATTATCAATACCTGGGTTAACCGCCAGCACGATAAGAAACAGCAGGTAGAGTAGTCTCTCCCACCCTCTCCCGCCTGGAGAGGGTGAACACATTTTTGTAACCTAATAGTTAAAAAATATGACGCAACACGTAAAATCCAGCATTTTACGCTTCCCTCCACATGCACTTTCCTTATACTCGACCAGGCAAACATTTATTTACATCTGGACATAAATGTGACTAAGAGCACATCCGGGATGGAACACAATTTCACTTAGGAATTTTGTATGAGTACACAATCAAACGGCCTGTTTGCGCGCCTGGCGCAGGGTAGCCTCGTTAAACAAATTCTGGTCGGGCTGGTTCTGGGGATCCTGCTGGCAATGGTGTCAAAACCTGCCGCTGAAGCCACCGGACTGCTCGGTACCCTGTTCGTTGGCGCGCTGAAAGCCGTCGCACCGGTGCTGGTTCTGATGCTGGTGATGGCATCGATTGCCAACCATCAACACGGACAAAAAACCAATATTCGCCCAATTCTCTTTTTATACCTGCTGGGCACTTTCTCTGCCGCGCTGACGGCTGTTCTGTTCAGCTTCCTGTTCCCTTCCACCCTGCATCTGACCACCGCTGCGGGCGAAATCACGCCCCCTTCCGGCATCATTGAAGTGATGCGCGGTTTGCTGATGAGCATGGTTTCGAACCCCATTACCGCGCTGATGAACGCCAACTATATTGGCATTCTGGTCTGGGCAGTGGGTCTGGGCTTCGCGTTACGTCACGGCAATGAAACGACGAAAAACCTGGTCAACGATGTCTCAAACGCCGTGACCTTTATTGTCAAAATCGTCATTCGTTTTGCACCCATCGGTATTTTCGGCCTGGTCTCCTCTACGCTGGCAACCACTGGCTTCGAAACCCTGTGGGGTTACGCGCAACTGCTGATCGTCCTGATTGGCTGTATGCTGCTGGTGGCACTGGTGATTAACCCACTGTTGGTGTTCTGGCAGATCCGTCGCAACCCGTACCCACTTGTCCTGATGTGCCTGCGTGAAAGCGGTGTGTATGCCTTCTTCACCCGCAGCTCTGCAGCAAACATTCCGGTAAACATGGCGCTGGCTGAGAAGCTGAACCTGGATCGCGATACTTATTCTGTTTCTATCCCGCTGGGTGCGACCGTGAATATGGCGGGTGCGGCAATCACCATTACCGTGCTGACACTGGCGGCGGTGCATACGCTGGGTATCCCGGTAGACTTGCCGACAGCGCTGTTGCTGAGCGTGGTGGCATCGCTTTGTGCATGCGGTGCATCGGGCGTGGCGGGCGGTTCACTGCTGCTGATCCCACTGGCCTGTAATATGTTCGGTATCCCGAATGAAATCGCCATGCAGGTTGTGGCGGTGGGCTTCATTATCGGCGTGCTGCAGGACTCCTGCGAGACGGCGCTGAACTCGTCAACCGACGTGCTGTTCACCGCAGCGGCTTGCCAGGCGGAAGATGTGCGTTTAGCGAAGAATGCCCTGCGCGGATAAAAGCAAAACGGCAACGCAAGTTGCCGTTTTTAGTGTTTGCTCCCTCTNCCTGTGGGNGTANGGCCAGGGTGAGGGCATCAGCCCACACAGGCTACAGCGTCACACCACTCTTAAAGATCGCCAGCTCGCGGAAGTCGTTCTTCTCGTTACAGGTCTGCTTGCCGTTAGCAAATTCCACAATGATATCCACGAATTCGGTCAGCAACTGCGGCATCGCTTTGCCATGGATCAACTGACCGGCATCGAAATCAATCCAGTGTTTTTTCTTCGCCGCCAGCTCGCTGTTGGTGGCAATTTTCACCGTCGGCACGAAACCGCCGTACGGTGTACCGCGACCGGTACTGAACAGCACCATGTGGCATCCGGCTCCGGCCAGCGCACTGGTGGCTACCGCATCGTTACCCGGTGCGCTCAGCAGGTTCAGGCCGTGGGTTTTCAGACGTTCACCGTAGCGCAGGACGTCCACCACCGGGCTGGCTCCCGCTTTCTGGGTGCAGCCGAGGGATTTCTCTTCCAGCGTGGTGATCCCACCCGCTTTGTTCCCCGGAGACGGGTTTTCGTAAATCGGCTGATTGTGGGCGATGAAGTACTGTTTGAAGTCGTTCACCATCATGACCGTCTTCTCAAACGTCTCTTCATTACGGCAGTGGCTCATCAGAATACGCTCTGCACCAAACATCTCCGGGACTTCAGTCAGTACGGAGGTTCCCCCGTTGGCGATCGTGTAGTCTGAGAAACGCCCCAGCATTGGGTTAGCCGTGATACCTGAAAGACCATCCGATCCGCCGCACTCCAGACCAAACTTCAGCTCGCTCAGCTTACCCGGCTCGCGCTGGTCATGACGCATCACCTCATACAACTGGTGAAGCTGCTCAATGCCCGCTTCCACTTCATCATCCTGATGCTGGCACACCATAAAATGCACGCGCTCGGGGTCGAACTCGCCCAGCGTGTCGCGGAAGGCATCCACCTGGTTGTTTTCACAGCCCAGACCAATCACCAGCACCGCCCCCGCATTCGGGTGACGCACCATGTTTTGCAGCATAGTACGGGTATTGATGTGGTCGTCACCGAGCTGGGAACAGCCGTAGGTGTGGCTGAACAGATGCACGCCGTCGGTGCCTTCAGCATCGTTGGTTTCTTTCAGGAAGCGCGTCTGGATCTGACGCGCGATCCCATTGACGCAGCCCACCGTCGGGAGGATCCACAGTTCGTTGCGGATCCCCACGTCGCCATTGTCACGGCGGTAGATCTGCACCTCCCGATCCGCCGCCTGTCCGGCTTCCACCTGGAAGTCAGGTTGATAGCTATACTCGTCCAGATCGCTCAGATTGGTGCGGGTATTGTGGGAATGAATATGTTCACCCGGCGCAATCTCCGCCAGCGCATGACCAATGGGCAAACCGTACTTCACCACGTTTTCCCCTTTGGCAATGGGGAGCACGGCAAACTTATGCCCGCGTGCAATTGCCTGACGCAGCGTGACCGTCTGGTTCTCCACGGTCACGACTTCGCCTTCCGTCAGATCGGCCAGCGCGACGGCAACGTTATCCAGCGAATGGATTTTGATGTATTGCATATCAACCTCAGACAACCTTAGTTCAGTTCAATGGCGAAGTAGTCACGCGCATTGTTAAAGCAGATGTTTCTCACCATTTCGCCCAGCAGCTGGATATCCGCCGGGGCTTCGCCCGCAGCCACCCAGCGGCCTATCATCTGGCACAGAATGCGGCGGAAATATTCATGGCGCGTATAAGAGAGGAAGCTGCGGCTGTCGGTCAGCATACCGACAAAACGGCTGAGCAGGCCAAGCTGCGCCAGCTGCGTCATCTGACGTTCCATGCCGTCTTTCTGATCGTTGAACCACCAGCCAGAGCCGAACTGCATCTTGCCCGGCATCCCTTCCCCCTGGAAGTTACCAATCATCGTGCCCAGCACTTCGTTATCGCGCGGGTTCAGGCAGTAGAGGATGGTTTTCGGCAGCAGGTTTTGCTCGTTCTGTTTGCTCAGCAGCCTGGAGAGTGCTTCCGCCATTGGACGGTCGTTGATGGAGTCGAAGCCCACGTCCGCGCCCAACAGTTTGAACTGACGCTGGTTGTTATTACGCAGCGCACCAATGTGATACTGCTGCACCCAGCCGCGACGCGCGTATTCCCCGCCGAGGAACACCAGCACCGCCGTTTTGAACTGCGCTACTTCATGCTCGCTCAGGGACTCACCGGATAAACGGCGCGCCAGGATAGTGTCCAGCTCGGCTTCGTTTGACTCCGCAAAAAGCACCACGTCCAGCGCGTGGTCGGACACCTTACAGCCGTGCGCCGCAAAGTGATCCAGACGTTTGATCAGCGCGCTCTGCAAGTCTGCGAAACGACGAATATCGGTATCAGAAACGTCCGCCAGCTTCGCCATGTAGTCGCTAAAGGTGGCCTGCTCAATATTGAAGGCTTTATCCGGACGCCAGCTCGGCAGCACTTTGATATCAAAAGAGGTGTCTTTGGCGACCACCGCGTGGTGCTCCAGTGAGTCGATTGGATCGTCAGTCGTGCCCACCATTTTCACGTTCATCTGCTTCATGATGCCGCGCGCAGAGAAGGCGTCTTGCGCCAACAATTCGTTGCATTGCGCCCAGATGTCGTCGGCTGTCGCGGGCGAAAGCAGCTTGCCTGTAATACCGAACGGACGACGCAGTTCGAGGTGCGTCCAGTGGTATAGCGGGTTGCCGATGGTGTGTGGAACGGTTGCGGCCCAGGCATCAAACTTCTCGCGGTCGGTGGCATCACCAGTACACAGCCGCTCAGCCACACCGTTGGTACGCATTGCGCGCCATTTGTAGTGGTCACCCTTCAGCCAGATGTCATACAGATTTTTAAAACGATAATTTTCGGCAACCTGCTGCGGCGGTAAATGGCAGTGGTAGTCGAAAATCGGCTGGTCTTTTGCGTAGTCGTGGTACAGGCGGCGAGCAAATTCGGTATCTAACAGGAAATCATCGGTCATAAACGGGGTCATTATCGTCTTCCTCTTAACGAGAGCGTCAGAAAGCTTAATGTTCAGATGCTGCAAAGTTATCACACCAATTTCCAGAGACCGTAGTTTTTTTCGTGAGTCAGATCAATAAACGTCGACAAATAATTTACCCCTAAAGAGGCAAACCAGTCTGAAGGCCGCGCCATTGCTGGCTTCCCTTGCACGTCAGAATGTCCCTACAAATATTCCAGCAATTGTGATGTCACTCACCTTTTAAAGTTGTATGACAAGTTATCTTTTTGCCGTCGCAAGATATAAGCCGACGAAATGCATTCCCGGTGTCAGATACACCGGACTTAACGGTACGGATACCAATTTATGCACGATGACTTATGCCAAGGTTCGGGCTATGCCGGTATTTTTCCGGTTACGCCCCTCCCGTTAACAGTCGCCCCTGGAAATGGTTGAGCGATTGCCGTGCTCCGGTGCGGAAATAACATAACGATGAGGTTTTACATGCGTAAAATTAAAGGGTTACGTTGGTACATGATCGCACTGGTGACCTTAGGTACCGTGCTGGGCTACCTGACACGTAACACCGTAGCAGCAGCAGCGCCAACGTTGATGGAAGAATTACATATCTCCACGCAACAATACTCCTACATTATTGCTGCTTACTCCGCGGCTTACACAGTTATGCAGCCTGTTGCGGGCTATGTCCTTGATATCCTGGGCACCAAAATCGGCTATGCCTTCTTCGCCGTAGCATGGGCGATTTTCTGCGGTGCAACCGCAATGGCAGGAAGCTGGGGTGGCCTGGCGCTGGCACGTGGTGCGGTCGGTGCAGCAGAAGCCGCAATGATCCCGGCTGGCCTGAAAGCCAGTTCCGAGTGGTTCCCGGCAAAAGAACGTTCTATCGCCGTCGGTTATTTCAATGTGGGTTCTTCCATCGGTGCGATGATTGCGCCGCCGCTGGTGGTATGGGCTATCGTGATGCACAGCTGGCAGATGGCATTCATCATCTCTGGCGTCCTGAGCTTTGCATGGGCAATGGCGTGGCTGGTTTTCTACAAGCACCCACGCGATCAGAAAAAACTGTCTCCTGAAGAACGTGACTACATCATTGGTGGCCAGGAATCTCAGCATCAGACCAACAACGGCAAAAAAATGTCTGTCCGGCAGATCCTGGGGACCCGTCAGTTCTGGGGGATCGCGCTGCCACGTTTCCTGGCAGAACCGGCCTGGGGTACGTTTAACGCCTGGATCCCACTGTTCATGTTTAAAGTTTACGGCTTTAACCTGAAAGAAATTGCCATGTTCGCCTGGATGCCAATGCTGTTCGCCGACCTCGGTTGTATCGTTGGGGGTTACCTGCCACCGCTGTTCCAGCGCTGGTTTGGCGTGAACCTGATCGTTTCCCGTAAAATGGTGGTCACGATGGGGGCGTTGCTGATGATTGGCCCAGGCATGATCGGCCTGTTCACCAGCCCTTATATCGCTATCGCTCTGCTGTGTATCGGTGGCTTCGCTCACCAGTCACTGTCCGGCGCGCTGATTACACTCTCTTCTGACGTCTTTGGCCGCAATGAAGTGGCAACGGCAAACGGCCTGACCGGTATGGCCGCGTGGACAGCAAGTACCCTGTTTGCTCTGGTGGTGGGTGCGCTGGCAGATACCATCGGCTTCAGCCCACTGTTCGCTGTGCTGGCTGTCTTCGACCTGTTAGGTGCGGTGGTTATCTGGACGGTGCTGAAAAGCAAATCAGCTGAAGAGTTGCAGGAAGAGTCCGTCGGAAAGCCGCTCACGCAGAGTTAGCGTTTCCCCCGGTAACGACAACACGAAAGCCGCCACCAGGCGGCTTTTTTCATGGCAAAATATGGAGACTGGTACGCAAAAGTGGTATAACAAATCATCCGTCGTACCCTGCCTGGAGCGCATATGGAAATCACCGAATCACGTCGTTTATATCAGCAACTTGCTGCCGAGCTGAAAGATCGCATCGAGCAAGGTGTCTATCTTGTCGGTGATAAACTCCCCGCTGAGCGCTTTATTGCCGATGAAAAGAGCGTGAGCCGTACCGTGGTGCGTGAAGCCATCATCATGCTGGAAGTGGAAGGCTACGTTGAAGTGCGTAAAGGTTCCGGCATTCATGTGATTTCCAGTCAGCCAAAATATTCCCTCGCACCGGATGAAAGTCTGGAATTCGCCAGCTATGGTCCGTTTGAGTTGCTCCAGGCTCGCCAGTTGATCGAAAGCAATATTGCGGAATTTGCGGCAACCCAGGTGACCAAACAGGACATCATGAAGCTGATGGAGATCCAGGAGAACGCACGCAAGGAAAAATGTTTCCGCGATTCAGAGTGGGATCTCCAGTTCCACGTACAGGTGGCTCTGGCTACACAAAACACGGCGCTGGCAGCAATTGTCGAAAAAATGTGGACTCAGCGCGTTCACAACCCGTACTGGAAGAAATTGCACGATCACATTGATTCACGCACTGTCGACAACTGGTGTGACGACCACGATCAGATCCTTAAAGCGCTGATTCGCAAAGATCCGCATGCCGCCAAACTGGCCATGTGGCAGCACCTGGAAAACACCAAACAGATGCTGTTCAACGAAACCAGTGACGACTTCGAATTCAACGCTGACCGTTACCTTTTTGCTGATAATCCTGTCGTTCACCTCGATACGGCATCCAGTCTGGCAAAATAGTTTCCTTCTTCGCTGGCAGGCGCATTGTTGCGCCTTCCGGTGCAGGTGGGTAAGCAAACATATATAGTGTCAGCCTTTGTAAATCCCCTCGCTCCCCTTCATGGCTTAAGCCAAAATCATTGCGCCCCATGCAAAATCTGTGACGCAGAACGTTGGGCTTTGTTACAATTAGATTCAATTTGTTTTTTTATAAGTTAGTGCTTGCTTACCCGCCATTTTTACAGGGAACAGTTCTGGCCACACACGATTGTGTCCGCGAGCGACCATAATGAAATCACAACAATGTCGCCGTGTTGTTTTCCCGAAGAACGGGCGTGACGTTAAACGATTTCCAGGAACACTGAATGGAACTTTTGACCCAACTACTGCATGCCCTCTGGGCTCAGGATTTCGAAACGCTGGCCAACCCTTCCATGATTGGCATGCTCTATTTCGTCTTGTTTATGATCCTGTTCCTTGAGAACGGCTTGCTTCCTGCTGCCTTTTTACCCGGCGACAGCTTGCTGGTATTGGTGGGCGTGCTGTGTGCCAAAGGGGCGATGGCGTTTCCGCAGACCATTTTCTTACTGACCGTCGCCGCAAGTCTCGGGTGCTGGGTGAGCTATATTCAGGGGCGATGGCTTGGCAACACGCGGATTGTGCAAAACTGGCTCTCCCATCTTCCTGCACACTATCACCAGCGGGCGCACCATCTTTTCCATAAGCACGGGCTTTCTGCACTGTTGATTGGCCGCTTTATTGCTTTCGTGCGAACCTTCTGCCAACCATCGCGGGGCTTTCCGGGCTGAGCAGCACCCGTTTCCAGTTCTTTAACTGGATGAGCGGCCTACTGTGGGTTGTGATCCTGACAACGCTGGGTTACGCACTCGGCAAAACCCCGGTATTCATGAAATATGAAGACCANCTGATGTCCTGCCTGATGCTGCTGCCGGTTGTCCTGCTGGTCTTTGGTCTGATCGGTTCGCTGGTGGTGCTGTGGAAAAAGAAATACGGAGCCAGGGGTTAACAATGGTTATCTCCCGTCTCTCCCTGCGTCGTTTTTCCTTTGCCATGATTGTGCTGGTGATGATCAGCGCCATGCTCCTGATCTGGGCTGCGTTTTCACATCAGGAGTCTACGCTGGCCATTCGCTCTGTGAATCAGGGAACCAGCGCACCTGACGGGTTTTCTGTCTGGCATCATCTGGATGCCAATGGGATCAGCTTTAAGAGCATCACCCCAAAGGACGACGTATTGCTGATCAAGTTTGACTCCAGTGCGCAGAGTGCCGCGGCGAAAATCGTCCTCGACCGTACGCTGCCGCACGGGTATATCATTGCCCAACAGGATGATGACAGCCAGTCAACGACCTGGCTGTCACTGTTGCGCGACACGTCACATCGGTTTGGATAATTACCAGGATCCCGAATCTTTTCACTCACTTTGGTGATTACCCCGTTTACTTACTATGCTTAAGTACGCGGAGCACCCCTCAAATGTTCTCCGCATCATTCTGGATAACGGCTCTCGCCGTAACACAATGGAAGGTTTCGATAATGAAATTCCGCATGACTCTGGCTCTGGCCCTTTTTTCTTTAAGCACGGCATCCTTCGCAAATTCTCTCTGTCAGGAGAAAGAACAGGATATACAGCGTGAAATCAGTTATGCCGAAAAGCATAATAATCAGCACCGTGTTGAAGGTCTGAAAAAAGCGTTGAGCGAAGTGAAGACCAACTGCTCAGACAACCAATTGCGTGCCGACCACCGGAAAAAAATCGCTGAACAAAAGGACGAGGTAGCGGAGCGCCGCCACGACCTGCAGGAAGCGAAAGAGAAAGGGGATGCGGAAAAAATTGCTAAGCGCGAGAAGAAGTTGAAAGAAGCGCAGGACGAACTGAAAGCGCTGGAAGCTCGCGATTATTGAGTTAACGGAAATCTCAACAGGAGAGAATCATGTCAAAAGATACGACCTCAGAAAATCTGCGCGCTGAACTAAAATCCCTGGCGGACACTCTGGAAGAGGTGCTGAACTCCTCTACCGATAAATCGAAAGAAGAGGTCAGTAAACTGCGCAGCAAAGCAGAGCAGGCGCTGAAAGAAAGCCGCCACCGTCTGGGTGAAACAGGTGATGCGCTGGCGAAACAGACCCGTGAAGCCGCTGCACGCGCAGACGAATATGTTCGCGATAACCCGTGGACGGGTGTAGGTATTGGTGCCGCAATTGGTGTGGTGCTGGGTGTCCTGCTCACGCGTCGCTGATATGGAAGATCCTCGTCACACACAAGGGCCTGCTAAAAATATCCTCGGCATCGGCCAGCGGATATTAACAACACTGGTCGGCATTGCTGAAACGCGCATTCGGCTGGCAGTGGTTGAACTGGAGGAGGAGAAAGCCAATCTCGTCCAGATCCTGCTGATGCTCGGACTGACCCTGCTTTTTGCTGCGTTTGGTCTGATGAGCCTGATGGTGTTACTCATCTGGGCCATCGACCCTCAGTATCGGTTGAATGCGATGATTGCCACGACCGTGGTTTTGCTGACAGCGGCACTGATCGGTGGTATCTGGACGCTACGCAAGGCGCGTAAATCGACCCTCTTGCGTCACACGCGTCAGGAGCTGGCCAACGATCGCACCCTGCTGGAGGATGACAAGCCGTGAGCGACAACGTCGAACGCCAGAAACGCAAAGCACTGCTGTTAAGACAGATCCAACAGCAGCGACTGGATCTGTCAGCCAGTCGCCGTGACTGGATAGACGCCACGCGACCGCTCGATCGTGGCTGGAATACCTTCCTGAACCTGCGCACCTGGACGCTGGCCGGTACCAGTATCATGGCTATCTGGGGCGTTCGTCACCCGCGCAAGCTCATCCGCTGGACTCGCCGCGGCTTTGGCATCTGGAGTACCTGGCGTCTGGTGAAAGCCGCTATTCGTCAGCAACAACTGCGGTGATAAAAACAAAAAACGGTAACCCAGGTTACCGTTTTTTGTTTTTGCGCCCCCTTCCTGTGGGCTGAGGGTTCCCCAGTAATTTTGTTCTTCTTAAGCAATTAAACTATTTCATTGAAATATAAGACTTATAGCGACTCCATGGTCCGGCTGAAAAT
>JGI2065J20421_1001477_pt1 | contig 16397 bp, 18 predicted proteins | sample Biomet5_FD_20421 | JGI IMG/M metagenome (IMG submission 20421)
ATACCATATTCCTCTAGAAGCTGCGAAATGATCTGTTTCTTGCCTTCAGTCAGTTCTCCGACTTTGTGAATTTTGTTCTTGGCCATAGTAATAGCCCTCCTCTGGTAATTTTACCATAGAAGGGCTTATCACATTACCTATTTACAGACTTTCTTTCACACTCTCATCCAAATCTCGAATCATGAGTGTGGGCACTTTGCATGTTACGGTCTTTTGAAATTTTTATATTCTTCGTCAGTATTTATATAGGATTTGATATACTCTATAAATTTTTGTGAAGTCGCTGAAAGCGATCTGTTTCTGTTATAAAGCAAGTTGTACGGATAATCTACATTAAGTGCGGAACAGTTCAGCACTTTTAGCTGATTGAATTCTAATTCCGATTGGATCGTTATATACGGAACCAAAGCAATGCCAAAATTGAAAACGACCGCTCGTTTTATAGCCGCGATATCACCGAGATACATATCTATTTTTTCAGGAATCTGGATATCTTCAATAAATTTTTTATAATATGTATACAACTGAGAATCTGTTTTGTGGATGATAAAATTCATTTTTCTCAGATCATTTACAGTCACATCGCTTTTATTGCAGTAAGCATTGGAAGAGGAAGCCACAAGAACAAGTTTATCGTAAAAAAGTACTTCAAGATTTATATCACTTGCATATGAAAGGATTCCGCCGCTGATAGCGATATCCACTTCTTTTTTATTTACCATGTCGCAGATTTCCATAGTATTCCCGATACTAAGATTAAATCTGGTATCAGGATACATCTTCTCAAATCCACCCATTATCTCCGGAAAAATATAAATGCCAGGTGTATTGCTGCCGCCAAGGTTCAGCGTGCCGCCAATATGTTTGCCGGCACCGATGATAGCCATATCAAGTTCGTCTTCCAGCTCAAAGATGCGTCGGCTGTATTCTCTCAGCATCATACCGTTTTCACTCAGGCATATCTTATTTCCGACTTTATTGAACAGTTTCATACCAATCTGATCTTCCAGTTTTTTTATCTGTATCGATAAAGCAGGCTGACTTATATATAGAACAGCTGCTGCCTTTTTATAGCTTTCATATTTGGCTATTGTATTAAAAATTCGTAAATAGTGCATATCCATTTCGTTGCTCCATATCAGAAAAAATCAGTTCATTTCAATGATTTTCAGATCTTCATAGCTATCGTTTATCCAGCATATAAATAATATAAGCCTTTCCAATAACTTTTATATATATTTTTAATTTATTCCAGTTATCATATTACAAAATTTCATTTGTGTGTTTCAACTACTGTTTCCATCATTCTTTTTCAATCTGTCCTTATTTCTTCTTTTTCCTGGATTTTTTCCTTTTATTAGGTCTGTTGGTCTTTTTATTTCCCAACTTTTTTCCTGCAGTATTTGCAGAAGCTTTTACAGGTTCTTCATCCACTTTTACATCTTCGTATATTACTATTTCTGGAATATTTCTCCTGTTCTCCTCTTCAGTAGTTATTGTTTTATTTTCTCTGCTTTCAGAAGGTTTCTCTATCTGCTTTCTCTCCGGCCTTTTCCTGCTTTCTGTCAATTCATACTTATCCTTACCTGTTTTCCTGTCGGATATCGATGCTCTTTTTCGCTTTCCCTTCATCTTAACAAACTCATAATACAAAGGACTACAAATGAATATAGAAGAAGCAGCACCTACCGCTATGCCTACCATAAGGGGCAAAACAAAATCTCTTATAGTAGAGTTTGTCATTATATATAATGGAACCATAACTATAAAAGTCGCCGCAGATGTCATTAATGACCTAGTGAGAGTCTGATTAATGCTCTTATCAATCAGTTCTTCCTCCGAAATATTATGACACAGATGGTGGTTTTCTCTTATTCTGTCAAATACTACTATAGTATCATTTATAGAATATCCTACAACTGTAAGTATACCTGCGATAAATGGGCTGTTAACTGTTACCTGGCATACCGCATAAAATGTAAGCACAATAGAAACATCATGAACAATTCCTGATATTGCAGCAATGCCATATTTCCATTTTTTAAAACGCAATTTGATATATATGAGCATACCAAGCGCAGAGAGCAATATAGCCTTGATGGCATTAGTCCTAAGTTCTTTGCCAATAGATGGCCCAAACAATTCAGTAGCTAGAACATCTTTTTGCGTTATCCTAAAAGTTTTTTCAAAATCTTTTATTATTACAGATCTTCTCTCAGTATTCAACGCTTCTCTTGTCCTAATAAGCACATTATTGTCACCTTTTCCGGAAAATACAACCTGCATTTGACCAATATTGATGTTATGACGTGTCATAACTTCATCAATCTGCTCAGTAGAAACTTTTTTACCCATATCAAATTGCATCATGGTACCACCAGTAAAATCAATACCATAATTCATTCCTTTGATAAGCCCAAAACAAAGACCTGTCAATATTATGACAATACTTATTATATAGTACACTTTGCGATGTTTGATTATGTGGAACTGTTTCCGTATTTCAAATGCAGGCGTTCCATCATCTCTAATACCAAAGAATTTATTTTTTCCGAAAGTTTTGCTACTAGATAACAAGCTAAGATAAAGTTGGGTAATAAACACTGCTGTAAATATACTTGCAATGAGGCCTATCATGAGAGTCCATGCGAATCCCCTAACAGAACTGCTCCCTATCTGATAGAGAATAATTGCCGCTATAAGTGTAGTCACCTGAGAGTCTATTACAGGATTCAATGCGCGTTTAAATCCTGACTGCGTAGCCGCACGTATAGTCTTACCTGCGACTATTTCCTCCTTTATTCTAGAAAAGATTATTATGTTTCCATCTACCGCCATACCTATAGATAATATAATGCCTGCGATTCCAGGTAATGTAAGGACACTTCCCATAACTGCCATCGTTACCAAAATCAGAAGTGTATATAGCATCAACGCAATGTCTGCTGCCAAACCCATTATCCGATATCCATAAAGCATTATCAATAGTATTATCAGAAGTCCTATAAAGCCAGCATATATACTCATTGTAAGTGCATTAAGACCTATCTGTGCAGTCTGCACAGAAGAAGATACTTCGTGAAGTGCTACAGGCAAAGAACCCCCTCTTATGAGGGCAGCCAAGTTCGTTGCTTCATTCTGTGTAAAGTTACCAGTTATCTGGCACTCGCCTCCACTTATGACCTCATCAACCTGAGGATGGGATATTATATCATTGTCCAACCATATTAATATCTGATTCGACTCTACAGCATTTCCATCTTCCGTTTTACTGGAATCTACAGTAGCATTTACTGTTCCTGCCAGAGCTTTTTCAGTAGCCTTTTCGAATTTGTTTGCACCAGCGCTATTAAATTTTAATGAGACTGCATATCCGCCATTTTTAGTGTCGTTTTCTATCCCCGCATCCTTGACGCTACTTCCATCAAGCACAAAAGAGCCATCTGCCATTGTGAACTTAAGTTGAGCAGTTTTACCTATCTCTTCTATTGCCTGATCTGCATCCTTGACTCCAGGAAGTTCTACTCTGATTCTATTTTTACCTTCAATTGTTACTCTCGGTTCCGAAAGACCCATCTGATTGACTCTTTGTTCGATAACCGCCTGAGTCTGTTCCATCAACTCCTGAAGGTCATCGCCTGTTTTATCAGTTTGTGCTTCCAGTACTACATTGACACCGCCCTTTATATCCAATCCAAGATTAATTTTATTCTTTATTGGACTCAATGACCCTATACCTTCTATCATGGCATACCAGCCTACTGCTATTATTATTACTACTGCTACAGCCAGTATCTTTTTTATAGTATTATTCATTCCTCAACACACCTTCTCTTTTCCTATATTATTTTGTACTTTTATTCCATAGTAGCATGGAAAAATTTGTTTTTTCCCGTAGCTCGCCATGTTTTTTTCAATTATTTTGTTTAGTTGAATGGCTTTTGAGAAAACCTATAATTATTCAGCTTTATATATGTTTTCCCTGTTCAACAAAATTACAATTTCCTGTATGTCCCAAGCATGCCTGCTCCTACCAAAACTGCAGCACTGCCCATTTCAGATAGTTTCAACATGGGCATAGCAATCTCATTACTGAAAATCATTTCGCTCATCTGCTTTCTTACAGGCTCCAAAAGATTTTCTCCTAGTGCTGTTATGCCTCCACAAAGGATTATTACCTCCGGCATCAATATATTTGCGAAGTTGGCCAATGCTATAGAAAGATTCTCTACATATGTATCAAAAACATCTTTCGCATCAATGTCGCCTCGGTTCATCGCTTCATATACGGTGGTTTCGGTTATAAATGACAAATCATTATTACATATTTCCATAATGACCGAATCAGGATTTTTTTCTGCAATTTTTCTGGTCTCTTCAATAAGAGTTTTAGCTGAGCAGAGAGCTTCAAAGCATCCTGCACGTCCGCAAGAGCACCTTCTGCCATGTTTATCTATTACCATATGCCCTAGTACCGCACCAGCACCATTATATCCTGTATATATCTTATTATCTATTATTATGCCTCCGCTCACGCCTGTACCAATATTTATAGTAAGGGAGTAATCTAAGTCCTCAGCAGCACCTACTGCGCTTTCAGCTAAAGCAGCACAGTGAGCATCATTCTCCACATATATAGGTACTTCAAAATAAGCTTTAAATTCATCACGTATTGGAACATTATGGAAACCTAACACATATGTTTTGACTATCTTACCCTCTTCTGTGTCTATAACTCCCGGACATGCAACACCCACACTTTTTATGCTTTTGTCATCAATGTCTTCCTGTTCTAAAAGACTGTTTATAAGATTTACAGCATCTTTTATAATTTCACATAAAGGTCTGCGAAAAAATGATGGCATTTTCGATCGTGCCAAAAGCCTACCATATTTATCAATCAGACCTACCTGAATAAATTTTGCACCTATTTCTACACCAATATTAATCTTCATGATCCTACCTCTTTGAATTTTTATTTGGATTTTCTGAGATATTTTTTATCATCTTTTAATTTAAAAGGCATGACAGATACAACAATGTGTTCTTGCCGTAACAACTTTTTCATGACTACTGTCCTTGTTTTGCTATGGAGTATCGCATGCCAGCGCTTCCTTAATTCTATATCAGGGAAAAGCACTGTAATCATATCATTTTTCTGATAATCATATTCTGCAGATTCAATAAACCGAAGCAGCGGTTCAACGATTTTCCTAAAAGGTGAAAGTTTTATTACCAATGGTATATCAGTTGTAAGTTTATCATAATCTTTCCTTATTATCTTTGCTGCATCCTCATCAACTGCTACGGTAAATGCCGTGACATTGTCGGCAATGGTAACAGCATAACGCAAAGCCCTTATACTTGCTTTATTAACATTTTCAATAGGTACTATAATTCTGTTATGATAATTGGTATCTGAAAAATCTATTTTTGAATATTCATCTGGTGCTATTTTTAATTGTTTTGCAACTGCTATATAATGATTGTGTATTCTGTTTATTACCAAAACCATCAATGGTATCAGAACTATTACAATCCATGATCCTTCGTTGAATTTTCCAAAAGCGATTATAACCACGACAATAGCAGTAAGAAGTGCACCGAATCCGTTTATTGCTGCCTTTAAATGCCAGTGTCTTCCCCTTATTCTCTTCCATCGCATCAGCATTCCAGACTGAGAAAGTGTAAACGAAATAAATACTCCCACAGCATATAAACCAATCAAGGCTGTAACATCTGCCTTAAATCCGATTATAAGTATCATCGAAACTACAGATAATAATATTATGCCATTATCAAAACTGAGCTTGTCACCTCTCATACTTAAATGCTTAGGTGCATACTTTTCTTTGGCCATAACTGCAATAAGCATGGGGAACCCGGAATAAGCAGTGTTTGCGGCAAGTATAAGTATTATGAACGTCGTTCCCGTTATATAGTAATACATGAATGACTTTCCGAAAATTTCCTCCGCTATTAATATCAACATCGCCTGATTATCACTCGGATCGACATGATAATATATAGCAATGACAGACGTCCCTCCGAAAAGTATCAGTATTATGATTGAAAGTAGCAACAATACCATTTTTGCATATTTAACTGATGGTTTTCTGAAATTCGGAACAGCATTACTAACTGCTTCCACTCCTGTGAGGGCTGTGCAGCCACTGGCAAATGCTTTCAGCATTAACAGCAAAGTTATTGTGCCGACAGGTCCTTCGACAGATTGCGGTTCTGGTGGGTTATAACCTGACATCAATTTGAATGCACCCATAACAATTAGAGCAACGATCCCCAGAATAAAGGCATAAGCAGGTATGCCAAACATCTTTGAAGATTCTCTCAGGCCCCTAAGATTCCCCAGCATAAGAAGGAAAATCAATGCTACTCCCAATACCACTTTATATGGCCTCAAAAATTCAAAAGCCGAAGTAATCTGCTCTATGCCTGATGATACACTGACAGCAACTGTCAATATATAATCCACAGAGAGTGCTGCTCCAGCAACCATGCCAGGAATAGACCCCAAATTTTCCTTAGCAACAATAAATGCGCCGCCACCGTTTGGATATCCTTCTATAGTCTGCCTATATGAAAGCATAAGAACCATAAGTAATCCTATGATGCACCACGACAAAATCGACATCTGTGCATAAGCAGCAATGCCTACAGCCGGGATCAGGACGATCAGCATTTCCTGCCCTGCATACGCTACAGACGAAATCGCATCTGAAGATAATATTGGAAGTCCCCATATAATGCCAAGTTTTTGATGTTTTAATGCATCATTTTTTAATGGCTTTCCCAGCAAGAATCTCTTTATTTTTTTTTGCATAAATAAACCCTTTATAAATCACCGTTGCCCAACAACAGTTTTGTTATTATGCTGTTATTCTGATTAATTCAGAACACAATCTAATCTATTACTTTTGACATGAAAACACAAGCAAATTATATATAAAAAGTCACCGCTATATAAATTGTCTTCATTCTATGTGCAAAATTTTAAGTTAGGACATAAGCAATTTGCAGTATACTCTGCAGTGCTGAAGGTCAATCTACCAAGACATTATATAGCCTGTTCTGATTATACTCCCGCATCCAAATATTGGTCAATATATCTGCTGCTTTCATAGTATCAAATATTTCAGCATTCAGGAATTCATATCTCATTTTGCTGTTGAAACTCTCGCAATACCTATTTCACCGCAGCTTCCCGGTTCTATATATGTCGGTCTAACTTCAAACTTTAAAAGCATATCTTTTAGTAACTTGGCTATAAATTCACTTCCGTTGTCACTCTTCAGGTATTCCGGTGTCCTTTTCATTACGAAAAGACTGTTCAGTACTTCCATGATCTCTTTACGCTTCCAGTTTTTCTTCATAATGCAGGCAAGGCATATTGGGCTTTGTCTATAATATTAAAAATCCGTAAATAGCGCAAATTGTAATGGTATAGTAAATTTGTAACACCCTTGCCTAATAGGATATAATCTATCAGGAAAGGAAAAAGTTATGAACCGAATCACTGATGAAACTCGTAAACGAGTTGTATGCGAACACATCCGGGATGGAAGGACCCTCAAGAGTCTCGCAGCTGAATATGGTGTATCCCCTGCCACTGTTTCAAACTGGGTACGCGCATATCGTGAAGAATGCCTTACAAATGATGAACAGAAATCTCAATTGGAACTTATGGAGGAAAACCGCAAATTAAGACAGGAGAAATCCGAACTTGAAAAGGAAGTCCTGTTCTTAAAAAAAGCAACGGCATTCTTTGCAAAGGAAATCGATTAGTGGCATACCGATTCATCGATAATAATCAGGAAACATTTGGTCTCCGATGGCTGTTCCGCCGTATGGGCATATATTCTAACGCATATTACAATTATCTGAAGCAGTCCAAATCAGTTTATCATAGACAGAAGCATGACATTTATTGTGCTATCAGGGATATTTATCATGAACTGAACGGCATCATAGGGCACCGCAGTATGCGGGTATTTCTTGCAAGAGAAGGTATTTATCTGAGCAAGACTACTGTTCATAAATATATGAACAGGGAACTCCATCTGCATTGTATTTGCCGGAGAAGGAAACCCGGATACAGGAAGGGGCATGCTCATAAACTCTTCCCGAATCTGCTGGGTCAGAATTTCACGGCCGACAGGCCCAATCAGATATGGTGTACAGACTTCACTTATCTGTTCCTGTCAAACGGCACTCCGCGTTACAATTGTACGATCATAGATCTATACGATAGAAGCGTCGTTGCCAGTGAAAATGATTCCTGGATCACCAGTGATCTTGCAGTCAGGACTCTGGATAAGGCCATAAAAAGCGCAAAATGTGACACCGGCAAATTGATCATTCACTCCGATCAGGGCAGTCAGTTTGCTTCATTGGAATTTACCCTGTTCTGTGAAAGCAACAGGATCACACAGAGCATGAGCCGTACAGGATGCCCATATGACAATGCTCCGATGGAACGTTATTACAACACGCTTAAAACAGAACTGATCTATCAGTATCGCTTTGATACAGCAGCAGAATTAGATCATGCCGTATCGGAATTCTCATATTATTGGTACAATCAGATCCGTCCGCATTCCTATTCCGGATATCTGACACCGTTTGAGAAACGATATGAAGCAATATAAACAGGCAGTGGTGTTACAAAAAAGGTTGACCATTACAAACATAACAAACCCTCCAATAAAATACCATTTAATAATACCACAATTATTATTATTTTATTGAAAAGTTTTATTTCAATCTATACTTTAACCGTTTCTAATATTTTCATGACCTCATCTTTATCAATTTTATTATCGCTTGAAAATGCGAATATTATTGCTTCTTTTTTACTAATAATCAAATAAACCTTTATATTATATTCACCATCTTCGTTATTCTCGATGTCCTTAAAGCTAATCATTTTCCCATATATATCGTCAATTTGAACCTCTGAAACTTTTGCATTAATAATATAAGGATCATATGGATCATTATAAAGTCCAATAAAAGAATTCATTGCTTTCTTCGCATTTGTATTAACTTTCGAATTCCAAACTTCTAGTCTCCCTACCTTTTCAACTTTATCAAACTTATTATATGCCAATACATCATCATCTTTTGTGATTTTTTCCTTGCTTCCATCGCTCAAAACTATAAAATTACTTTCTTTATAAGTATCAGGCAAAGAGAAGCTAATACTTCCGATTTTCTCAGAATTGCATCCAGTAGCAGTGAAAATAATTAGGGCAACAAACACAAATATTAAAATTCTTTTCATAATTATCCCCTCATAAATATTAACAACATACGGTTAATATGATTCTATACCATCTACGGTTAACATTCAAGTAAGAATGAAACCGAGGTGAAGGATATGATAACATTCGATAAATTATGGATAACAATGAAAAACAAAAATATTTCTCAATATAAACTCATAAAAGAATATAAGTTTAGTCCGGCGCAAATCACCAGATTAAAACATAATAATAATGTGAACACATATACCATAAACAGATTGTGTAAAATACTAGAATGTAAAATTGAAGACATTATGGAATACACGGATCAATAAATATGATATAATTTGATTGTTGTCACAATTACATAAATTATTTCTTCTCTTTTTATTACGAAAGGAGGGATATATCCTTCTTGGATATATTTACTAGTTATATTTATCCTGTCATGATCAATGCGCTCTTTTTCTGCATTGGTAAATGGCTCGACAGGAAGTGATAACACGAACCTAAAATACCGCCACGTGGCGGTATTTTCTAAGCAATAACAATCAAATTATTTAGAGGATAGTAATATATATGTATTGCACGCCTTTTCTAAAAGTTTAAAATCAAAGCATCTTTGCGATATTTTGCTATCGGGATATTCATATTTCAAGTTATAAATTTTAATTGCATTTTTGCAAACTGGCAAATTATTTATTTGACTAATTTCACTTTTCAGCAAATCAATATATTTAGATTTTTCGTTATCATTTTCAAATTGTCTATATTTATCAACTTCTTTGTATTTTAAAGCGTTTATAAGTGATTTATGTATCGGAAACATATAGTTTAAATTTACAACAGATATAAGGTCATGATGCTTAGGATGATAAACTTTCAAAAAATCAATATTTTGTGACATTCTATAGTGTCTATCTTGGGGATGAGAAACTTGCGTTACATATATAATTTCATCCATTTCAAAGAGAGAGCCGAAGAAAGGCTTGTAACCATTCCGTCCATAATCAATGCGCGGAATACGTGATTCGTAATTTTCTCGTAAATAATTTAAATATTTCTCGTCCACCACTTGCCAAGTTACCGACATTTGAATTTCCTCTTTCAAAATAAATGGACTAGTTTAAACTAGTCCATTTATTAATACGATTTTGATAGGTTTCGTAACCTCTATTACCATAGTTTTGGTAGGGTCTATAACCTCTATTAATACGATTTTGATAGGTTCCGTAACCTCTGTTTATAGTATATACAAATAATGACAAATTGCAATACTTTTTTGTAAGTTTATCCTTCACCTATGCCACGCAAGGTATTACTTTTCTATCAGATAACTGATCCGATTTAACCGTCATATATGATTTTACCGCTGAATTCAACAGTGCATCGCCTTTATTCCCAAGACTGCCCTTCATTACATTGACCCAGCAATTCCATGTAAGATAATTATTCAAATATTTTGTGGAAACTCCATTAAACCCTCTGATAAACTTCTTCAATCGGCTATGATATGAATTTATGTGCTGAATGTGGTATATCCCATTTTTAACTCTTCCGCCCTTAAGCTGTACCAGTTTCAAATCCGACATCTGGGCAAATGCAATATATGCATTTAAAGAATCTGTGCAAAGTACCGACTTCTTTTTCAAGCGTCCTTTATATACTATTTCAAGTGTTTCTTCATTCAATCGGCCTAATGCCGCAATCTTAGAAAACGATTTCCCATTTCTATCTATAGCACAAGACACACAAACCTTTTCTCTCGACAAGCCCCGTTTTGTTGCGGGAGTCCCTCTATGTTTGGGCGCACGGGGCAACTCAAAATTTGACTTGCTATGATTCCCCTTATAGGAAACATTAAAGAAAGTCTCATCGGCTTCAATTATGCCTTTGAGTTTAGTATCTTTTTCAATCAGTTCTGTTAATGCATCAAGAATTTTATGTCGCCAGATAAAGGCTGTATTTCTATGTATACCGCAAATCTCCGCAGATTTTCTTACCGATAAGCCCTGAAGCATACACTCAATATATTTTTCCCATACATCTAAACCGTAATGAGTTTTGCTTATTACAGAATTAGTTGAAGCCACAAATGTCTGTCCGCAGTTATTACACTTATATCGCTGTACTCCGCCTTTTGTTTTGCCAAAGCGCACGATCTTTTCCACTGAACTACAATTAGGACATACTCGGCCATTCTTAAATCTTTCATTTGTAATAACATCTTCTAGCGAATGGTCGTTAATGATATTCTGCTGCAAAAGATTCTTAATCAAGTTTTGTTCTTTATCCGAAAGCTGATTTATTTCCTTCAATATATCGTTGATCTTCATGTATAATCACCTCTTTTTCATTAAGGCTATTATACCACATTTTGAATCAAAAATCAACACTTAATTGTGACAAGTTTATACTTTCACCTGTGGCGCATCAATATGTATTATTTTATGTTATAATACAAGAATCATTTTAAAAGGAGTTGATGGCTTATGGCAAATTTTTGTCTATGCCTGTGCCTGAAGCAATGTAGATGCTAAGCTCATTAGACGTAAGCAGAACCTCACTGCTTAAGTGATACGCCATAGGTAAGAAGTTGGATTAACGAACCAATATTTGCAAATGGATCTTTTATTTTTGCATCAACATGGAATGAAAGGAGGCCGCAAAGATGCTACGTGGCAGTTCATTTGCTCTTTGCACTATGGTTCAGGTAAACAAATCAGGATGAAAATATCGGTGTCGTTAGCCGATATTTTTATGTTATTATAATAATAACCCTGCCCCGCCATATGGTAACATATGGACTCAATTGTCAGCGCAAGACCTAATTATACGCTTTGGGGGATGTCAATAATAGCTATATTATTGATGATAATTGAGGTACGAAAGGTGGTGGTGCCCATGAAAAAGCGTTTCGGTATTAATATATTTGTAATTCTTCTCGAATTCACAAGTTATTTCTATCAGCTTTGGATTGACACTTCCGCCCTCGGAACGAGGGTTATTAAAAACTATATGTAATAAGGGGGCTAATTATTATGTATCTGGAATATATTATCGCTAAAAATATAGCTGCCGTAGGTTATAATAAAAGTACACATATTCTTTGTATTCGCCTAAAACGTGCATCTGCAACATACAACTACTATAATGTGCCTTCGGAGATATATGCTCAATTAATGGACAGTCCCGATAAAAACGAATACTTTAAGCAAAATATACGGAATTGCTATAAGTATGAAAAAATAAATTAGTCGTCCACAATATAAACAAATGACGGCCCCTTTACAGTTGTCGAAACCTCACCATATAGACCGATTGAAATTGTGGTTACAGAATTTCGTTTTTCTAATTCCTCGCATAACTCGGCTGTACTATAACCAGACAATACCCGTCTGTGTTCTAACTCTTCCTCGGTTATTTCAAAACCGTTTTTATTTTCTCCCATATATTTCTCTCCTCCGGGCATTTAACCCATCATTTACTTTTCATTTTATATGTTATACAATTTTATCAGGGCCATATAGTCAAACTACTTATCTTTAGGGGCGAAAGCCTTAAAATCATATTTTGATAAATGTTACATAAAAAAATAAAATTCAAAATATGAAAGGGAGGTGAGTACATGTCTCTTACGAGAACCATTGAAACCCCTGTGTTTGTTCGTAGACATCTTAGGCGGTATCCTACTGGAACCGTCGTCTGGGTTCAATCCCACTGGCGTAAATATCCCGCTTAAGGATATGAGGGGCTATATGGCCTTTCTATTGGTTTCTTTTATGTAATGCCCTGTTTTTAATATAAATCAAATTTCCCAAAACCTTATATTTGAATTTTGCACGATTCCAAGCCTTTCGGAAGTCTGGATCGTTTTTCAATTTCAAATCTATCATTTCTTGGACATTAATGGTCTTGAAGGGCATTTTGTTCACCTTGCTTTATAACGTTTCTGTTGGTCTTCAACGCTTAATTGTAACAAATTTATTTTTGCACATTGACATTGCAACTCATAAGTCTTATATTTTATGTGAAAATACTGAATAATCAATAAATGGAGGTGCATTTTAATGTCAAAGCGTATAACTGTCACTGAAGAAAGTGATACTGGCAGAAACGAAAAGTTTCATGACAATCATACTGGAGAAGATATGACAAGAGAACAATTTGTAGACAAAATCGAGCAAGGCGACTATCCCAATTATCATGTGCGTATAATCAATGATATAAAAACACCAGTTTCCGATCCCGATGATTCCACAAACAATAATCTTGACTAATCTTCTGCTATAGTTCTAACTTTATAATTTTTATACGTAATTACATTATTATCAGTAATGCTGGCAATTAAACCGTTGTCACTGTCAGTAATAAGTATTTCTTTGACCTTTTTATCTTTAATTTTCATCGTTTTTCCTTTCCTTTAATATCTTCCATTAGTTTTCAACACTTGGTTGTGACAGAGCTTAATATTATTATATTGACACATGACAACTACTATGATAATATAATAGATAGTTACCAATTTGTAAATCAACATCAGCTTGTTTGTAAATTGTTTCTCGACGGTTTATGGACTGTGCTGGTTTTTTTATATTTTGATAAAAATAAAAATTGGAGGTACCACAAATGAATAATGGTACAGTAAAATGGTTTAATACACAAAAGGGATTCGGTTTTATCACTGATGACAGCAATGGCAAAGATGTCTTCGTACATACTTCATCAATAATTTCAAATGGCATTACAAGTCTTGAAGAAAATCAGAAAGTAACATTTGAAACTGAACCTGACCCAAAAAACAGTGCAAAATTCAGAGCAATCAACGTTTCTGTAGTTTAAGCATTTATTAAAACACAGATTATCTGTTGCATGTAACCAATAATCTATTGTTTCAGGTAACCCCTTTGGGGTTGCCTTTTTTATTTTATCGAGGTGCTCCCATTGAATTATTTTCTATGCGAACATTATCCTCGAGGCTCCGGGTCTTGAATAATCCAACTGGACATTATTGAAATAAGCAGATGCATCAAGTGCCTTGGATATAAACTCAGATCCGCTATCGACTTTGCCACGCTGGTGGAAAGATAGTAGAAATCAAGGGAATAGAAAAATATAAATAGATAAAACAAAAACCCTGATATCACTGAAAATCTAATGATCTCAAGGGTTTTTATCTGGTCGGGACGACAGGATTTGAACCTGCGGCCTATTACTCCCGAAGCAAGATTCATTTGTGTATTTTTCAAGGGTTTGCAGGTTGTGTTTCCACCTTGTTTCCACTTTGGCCTCATCCTATTCGATAAAATAGAAATTATTTGAGACAATTCATAATAAGACTAATCATCATCTCTTTTTCCGCAGGTTTTGATTCTGCAATCATTATTGTAAGCGCTACAAGTGCATAATCATTGATTCTTTTCTTTCCTTTTTCATACAAACCGTTATTCTTTTCAAGAAAATATAAAAAGACGGCGGCGGCGATCCTTTTATTGCCATCGGAAAAGCTATGATTCTTTGTGACAAAATACAACAAATTCGCAGCCTTTTCTTCCATGCTATTGTATATATCTTCTCCGTTAAAGCTTTGGTAGATCGCGCCGATACTGCTCTTGAATGAATCATCTTTTTCATTCCCAAATAAAGAACTCTCAGCTGAAAATTTCATTTCATTGATGAATTTTCTGCATTCTTCATATGTAAGAACATATGTCGATGCATTCCCCTTCGGACGACTCACAGTCTGATGATCATAATCGTCAAGAAGATCCAGCGCCATTCTGAAACTTTCTATCACAGAAAGCACTTGCCTTGTGTCCAACTGATTCTCTGCGCGCTTCATGATCTGTACAGCCTGCTGTAACTGCTCCATACGATTATTATTTATAGCATAACCCTGTATAATGTAATCTTTAAGAACAGAATTCGCCCAACGCCTGAATTCAATACCGCGCTTTGATTTGACGCGATAGCCAACTGAAATTATCATGTCCAAATTATAATATTCAATCTCTCGTTCAATATCTCTCGTTCCTTCTTTTTGAACTGTCGCAAATTTTGCGACAGTTGAATAATCCAATTCTTCCTTGAACGCATTATTAATATGTTTACCGATTGTTTTTACATCTCTTCCAAATAGATCAGCTAACTGTTTCCTGGAAAGCCATACTGTATCATTGCTCAAATTTACATCCAATGATACCTTCCCATCCTGTGATTCAAATATAACCAGTTCGTTTTCCATACGGCATTCCTTCACTTTAAAAATCATTTTTTTATAACCTTTTCACGGATTAATTTCAATAACGCTATCATTGCAATGAAGCATTATACTTCTTATGACATACCACAACCAACCTGCCCTCATTATACTCCGCTGCAAGTTCTCAGGCAAATAAAAACAAAACTTAAAAAGTCCTGCAATTACTATATTGCAAGGCTTTTAATAATGCGTTATAAAAAATTAGACCTCCCGGCCTTCGTATTCGTAGTACAAGCTAAAAACCAGTAGTTTCAACAGTTTTCACAACCGGGACAACATATGGTACAACATAAACATCAATTGTAGCATATGGGCTATTACTCTCGAAGCAAAATTTATTTATGTATTTTTCAATGGTTTCAAGGTTACATCTCCACCTTGTTGCCACTTTAATTCATAATCATTCACGAATATAGAAATGAAAATTATTTTAATTTTGACAAAATATGCTATAATTACACTTGGTTATATAAAAATGAAAACGAGGGGGATTTTTATATGAATATGAACTCTTTTGTCGTAAGTATTGGTGAATTTTTTCTTATTAATCGGGAAAGGGAACCAAATTTTGATTTAACTCGGAAAAAATATATAATTCCTAAATACCAAAGAGAGTATAAGTGGACAACAGCAAAAGTTCAAACACTGATTTCAGATATTGATAATAGAGATAAATTTTTAGGGAATATAATTCTTAATAAGGTATCAGATTATTACGAAATAGTTGATGGGCAGCAACGCATCACCACCATTATGCTTATTCTCTTGGCCTTGTAATGGTCAACCTTTTTTGTAACACCACTGCCTGTTTATATTGCTTCATATCGTTTCTCAAACGGTGTCAGATATCCGGAATAGGAATGCGGACGGAT
>JGI2065J20421_1001495_pt1 | contig 16222 bp, 16 predicted proteins | sample Biomet5_FD_20421 | JGI IMG/M metagenome (IMG submission 20421)
AAGGTGGCCACAGACGCCCACGGCATAAGCCCCATCAACCGCATGATACTTAGAGCCGGGGCCAGGGCCTCCATCGCCTCCGGTCTTCCGATATACACCCACGCTTCCCACTATAACGGTATGGGCAAGGCCCAGCAGGACGTCTTCGAGGAGATGGGCGTCGACCTGAGCCACGTCTGCATCGGCCACTGCGGCGACACCAGCGATGTGGATTACATCGAGGATATCCTGAAACGCGGCAGCTATGTGGGGCTTGACCGCTTCAGTTTTGACAACATAAACCCCCTTGAAAACCGCGTGCGCACCGCCTGCGAGCTGGTAAAGCGCGGCTATACCGACAGGCTCTTCCTCTCACACGACCGGGTGGTGTGGCCGGTGAGCGATTTCTATGAGAACCTGCCCGATTACGATCCCGACACCGAGACCCTGGATATGCGCTATCTGAACCGGGTGGCCATTCCGGAGCTGATGAAAAACGGTATCACCGGGGAGCAGATACACACGATGCTTTACAAAAACGTACCCGCTTTCTTTGAAAACAGCATGGGCTGACGCCTGGCGTCGGAAAGGAGAAAATAGCATGGAAAACAAAAATGTGGACAGATGGCTGTCCGAATGGAAGCCCTCGTGCTCGGAGAGGGTGCTGAAGGCGCGCAACCGCACCATCAAATCCCCGGAAATATGCCTCGAGTACGCTCGCTGCGAGATGGCTGTGCTCGAAGAGAATAAAGGCAAAAACGTCCCCCGCATCAAGGAGCGGGCCCAGATACTGGATCGCTACCTGCGCACCCGCACCCTGTACATAATGGAGGATGAGCTCATCGTCGGCAATGTGAACAGCAAGCTGCGCGGCTCCATAATCTCAGGCGAGCTCTACAACGTGCTGCTGGAGCAGGAGCTGAACGACCCGAAGATAGGCTTCGATATACGCGACGTGGACCGCCACGACATCACGCCGGAGGAGAAAAAAGAGCTTAACGAGGTCATCATCCCCTATTTTCACGGTAAGACCATGGAGGAAAAACTTTTCAGCCGCCCCGAGGTGACGGAGGAGATCCGCCAGAACAGCTTCGGATGCACCTCCAAATGCCCCCATATCCCCAACGCCGCAGAGATGATGGTGCGTCAGGATGCCGGCCATATGTTGGCCAACTACGAGAAAGTGCTGAAAATAGGTCTGCTGGGTATCCGTGAAGAGGTGGTCTACCAGAAAGAGAAGAACCTGTCCTCATATATCCATTACGAAAAAGAAAAGCGGGACCTGTTCTATGAATCCGCGCTGATATGCATCGATGCAGCCCTGGCCATGTGTGAGCGTTACGCAGACCTGGCCGCCGGCATGGCGGAAAAGGAGAGCGACCCGAAGCGCAAGAAGGAGCTGGAGCGCATCAGCGCCAATTGCCGCCAGGTGCCGGCCCATCCCGCCCGCGACTGGTGGGAGGCCCTGCAATCCATCTGGATGGTACACGTGCTCATCCTCTGCGAACAGCGCAACTACGGCGACTCCATGGGACGCCTGGACCAGTACCTGTACCCCTACTACAAAAAGAGCGTGCTGGAAGAAAAGACCATGACCCGGGATGAGGCCATAGAGTTAATGGAGCTTCTGCTCGTTAAGATGGCCGAACAGACCGAGCTTTACGACTACGGCAACGCCAAGCTCCAGCCCAGCATGAACCCCACGCTGAACGTTTTGGTGGGCGGCCAGACCCGCGACGGCAAGGATGCCTGCAACGAGGTCACTGAGCTTATACTGGAGGCCGATATGGAAGTGGGCCTGATATCTCCGGAGCTGGCTTTCCGCGTATGGGAAGGAACGCCAGAGAAATACCTGATGTGTGCCGCAAGGAGCCTGCGTCTGGGCCGAGGCAAGCCGAAATTTTACGGAGATAAATGCGCCATCCAGATGGAGAAGAACGCCTATCCAGGCTTAACCACAGAGGATGCCCGGGATTACGCCGTTATCGGCTGCGTGGAAATAGGCATACCCCACATAACCCAGCAGCACAGCTTCACTGGCCTTACGAACCTGGCAAAGATAATGGATGTCACCATCCACAACGGCAAATGCTCCATCTGCGGCCAGCAGATAGGCCCGCAGACCGGCGATGTTCACGATTTCAAGACCTTCGAGGAGTTCAAGGAGGCCTTCCGCAAGCAGGTGTTCTACTGGACGGAATACCTGGTTCGCGGCGTAAAGGTGGAGATGGACAACCAGGCGGAATTCGTGCAGTCCCCCCTGTGCTCCTGCCTGCTTGAAGGGCCGATACAAAAGGGCAAAGACCTCATTGAGGGCGGAGCTTGGTACACGGGCTACGGCCTGTTGGTGGGAGGCACAGCGGATACCGGCGACGCCTTCACGGCCATTGAGAAGCTAATATACGAAGAAAAGCGCGTATCATGGGATGAAATGCTGAAGGCCCTGGACGACAACTGGCAGGGCCACGACCGTCTGCTTGAGATGTGCAGGCACGGCGTTCCCAAGTACGGCAACGATATCGACGAGGCCGACGCCAACACCGCCTACGGCCTTAACTGCTGGCTCGACTCCATCGAGTATGTCAACACCAGACGCGACCTCATCCCGAAGGCCGGCGGCAGCTACCGTGCGGCCATCCTCATCGGCAATGGCGCCGTGGCCATGGGCAACTCCGTGGGCGCCCTGCCCAACGGGCGGCCCCACCCCGCGCCGCTGGCCGACACCACCTCTCCCGTGCAGGGCATGGACGTCAACGGCACGACGGCGGCCATCAAATCGGCCTCCAAGCTGCCTCAGAGCCGGTTCACCATGGGTACGGCCCTCAACCAGAGGTTCTCCCCCCAGCTTATGGCCACAGAGGACGACCTGAAACGTTTCTGCGCCTACTTAAAGACGCTGGAGGAGCTGGGCGTATTCCATTGCCAGTTCAATGTCATAAGCAGTGCCCTGCTCCATAAAGCCATGAAGGAGCCCGACAAATACAGGGATCTGCTGGTGCGCGTTTCGAGCTTCGTGGCCTACTTTGTGGAGCTGGACGCGATAGCGCAAATGGATATTGTCAACCGTACCGAGCACGAGACCTGGTAGGACCGGGCCCGGGCAGATACGCATGGAAGTATAAAGCAAAGCCGGAGGCATCACGGTATGCCCCCGGCTTTTCCTTTATAAAATGGCTCCTTTTCTTTTCCGGGCCATTCCTGACGGCGGCGCTCCAATCTGTCCGACTGTGGAGGAGACCTGCCGGCTTAGGAAGTCATCGCGAAAGTCGCCGAGCAGCTGGCAAAAGTCATTTGACTTTTTTATTTTTTGCCCCGAAAGACAACACGAAATATCACACAAAAAATAAAGGGCCGCATAACGATGCGGCCTTTTATGGTGCAGCGGAGCAATCCAAATCCGAACCCATATTCTCTTTTTTTAGGGCAGTTTTTACATCACCAAAGGTGATAGTTTCCGTCTCATCCTTGTAGTTGAAGGTGATCACCACCTTGTCATCAAAAAGATAAATAGAGTTGACAAAAGTATCAATGAGCATCTTGCGATAGGATACTTGGTGTACATCTGGCTTGCGGAAGCGGTGCAGCCAGAAGGTCGCAAACTCGGCGCTCACCTTTGGTTTGATTAGCTTTTCGTTGGCAATCTTTATCTCAAGGTCATCCCTGACTGCTTCCAGCTCTTCCAGCCTGCTTTTTGTGGACTTGGTGAGGATGCCCTGCTGTATGGCGTTGAGCAAGTTTTGTATGCCAGTTTCGGTCTCCCGCAACTGCTGTTCGTAAAGCGGCAGGTTGGTATTCTCTTTGTCCTGTAAATCCATAATCATGGAAACAATAGCTTCAATAGCATTGTCATCCATGACCAGTTTTATGATGGCATCAACAACTAAATCTTCAATCCATTCCTTTTTGACTGACTTTTTGTGGCAATCAGCCCGACGCTTCTTCACAGACACACATTTGTAGTAGCGGTGGACTTGATTGGTATGACTCACGCCACTTTCCCCGCAAAGGTATGCCCCGCAATAGCCGCAAAACAGCTTTGTTGTCAACAGATAATCTTCCTCTGCCTTATGACGGGCAGGAGCTACCCTGTTTTTCGCTAATTTCTCTTGTACCCTGTCAAACATATCTTGCGGTACAATAGCAGGAATACCATCCGGCACAACTGTATCTCGAAAGCGAAACTCTCCTATATAACGACGATTTTTTAACATGTGCTCGACGCTATTGTAAGTCATAGGCTGATTGCGCGTATTCTTTATACCATGCTCATTGAGCCAGTCTCGAATCTGCGTCATGGTTGCGCCCTCATCATATTGCTTAAAGATTTCCAGTACAAAAGGCGCTGTTAACGGGTTAATCTGAAAATGCTGCTCGTTATCCACAATATAACCAGATGGTAATGTGCCGCCATTGTATTTGCATTTGAGAGCATTATCGGTCATGCCACGAATGACCTTCTCGGAGAGGTCGGCAGAGTAGTATTCCGCATAGCCTTCGAGGACAGATTCGAGAATAATGCCCTCCGCACTATCGGAGATGGCCTCCGTTGCAGACACTACTTTGACACCGTTGCGTTTCAGGAGAGACTTATACCGAGCACTATCGTAGCGATTTCGAGAGAATCTGTCCAGTTTCCAGACGATAATCATATCGAACAACTTTTTACTACTATCTCTAATCATATTCTGGAACTCTGGGCGATTGTCCGTCTTGGCAGAAAAGGCACGGTCAATGTAGGGACGTAGTATTGTAATATCATTTTTTTCTGCAAATGCCGTACATTCACGGAGTTGCCCTTCAATAGATTCTTCGCGTTGATTATCGGAGGAATAACGAGCGTAGATTACAGCAGTCATTTATCCCCCTCCATCATTGAAAACAAAGTTTCCTTCAGCTTCTCATTCATGGGGGATTTAGGATCAAAACACATTTCAATAAACTGTCGCATTTCCTCTTTATCTGGCGTTATCTTCGGATTAAACTCATATGTTGTCCCCTGTGGTTTGTCCGTCCGGGCAAAAAGATAATCCAAAGACACATCAAAAAAATCCGCATAGCGCCGGAACAATTCTACGGAGGGGGTAGATTGTCCGTTTTCATGCCTGTTCACGCTGGACTGCGTAGAACCAATGGCTTCAGCTAACTTTACCTGTGAGATACCAACACTCTCGCGTAAGGCTTTTAACCGTTTACCCACTTCTTTCATCTTTAAAACCTCCAATATGAGTTGTCCTTATTATAACTCAATTGGCATAGAAATGCAACCCAAAGGCCAATATTGTTTTTGGATTATTCGGTTACGATAAAACCGCCTAAATGGAATAACCGCGAAATCACATAGTAAAAACGTAAAAAATAGGGGGAAGACAAATGTCTTCCCCCTATTTGAATCACTTAGCTTCGTCGGCATTGTCTATTTCAACTTCGCTGATTTCAGCAGGAACAGTATCTTTAAGCTCTTTCACAGTAGCTTCTATTTTGGTGTTTATCCAAGTATCAAGGTCACTATATACCTGAGAAAGTACCTCTTTCTGAGAGTCACTCAGGATTTTCATAACGTTATCCTTAGTCTGGGCAAACGCCTTTTCCCACTCTTCTTTGGTAAATACACCCTCTTTTTTGAGCGTGTCTACCAAAGTCTGATTGGTGGCCGTGACAGCATCGGCAATTATCTGTTCAGCTATGGCAATATATTCATTGGCAACATCATTATTGGTGTTTGCCTGAATCTCCTGACTTTTCTTCTTGAGAAGAATTACCACGTAAGCTGCAACAGCACCAAGCAGAGGGATTATCACTATCTGAAGAATCTGATAAATTATATCAAGCATTTCCTGTTTCACTTTGTTACCTCCGTATTACCATGTATTTTTGTTTTACCCGTTCTGCTCTTGCTCCTGTCGATAACAGGAACAAGCGGTTTCTTTAGCCGTATTAGCATCTTCAAAATCTTTAGTATTAACTTCGGGTTCTACGGGAGTGTCATTGATAGCATTTATATAATCCAAGAACTGTTGCATTAAGAATCCCGAATTTGCCAGTTCTGCGGTAAACGCCGAAAACCCTGAATCATCTTCGAGAGTTTTATAATCCATCTCAGTGGCATCTTTTATTCCTTTGAGCTTCTCAATAACATTAGCATAAGTCTCATCATTCGCAAATTCTGCAAGACTTGTCTTTGGATTACGTTCTTCGGTATAACGACCAATAATATCGTCAATCTGAGCAACAATATCTTCAGCACCTTCGGCCCCAGAACCATTTACTTGGTCGCGAATAACCGAAAGAGCCTGAATCATCTCCGCAAGCTGAGCTTCATACTTATCTATCCAAGACTGAACATAATTCTTTTGGTTTTCTTTAAACTTATATTCCCAAGAATCGTCCTTGCCTTCGTCGGCAAGTGCTTTCATTTCTTTTTCCAAGTCTTGGATATATTTTTTTCTTTTGTCGATGGTATCCATCAACCCAACAGCGGAAGTGGCATAAGTAGTATCACTTTGCTTAGCATCAGCATAGACATTCCAACCATAGCCATCAGATTCGTTGAAACTCTTTATGGCGGCTTCTCCGGCAGTTTTACGCTGCTGTACCTGTAATGTCTCATAAAGCTTAATCTTAGCCGCAAGAAGCTCGTTGCTCTTTTGGAGTTGCGCTAATTCGTCAATCTCATCCGACGTTGCAGTTCCATTTTTTTTAAGTTCTTGAAGTTCCGCAATACGAGATATTGCAGTTTCGTATTCAGAGTTCATGCTTTCGAGCGATGACGTTGTTTCATCATACGCTTGTTTAGTAGCATCAACATTGTCTTGTATGCTTTGCTGATACTGGTTTGAAAGACTTACAACAGCTGCAATACCTCCTGCTGCAAGTAAAAGCCAACCGACAGGATTAGTCGCCAACCAAATAGCCGTTGCCTTAATTGATGCCCATAAAGATGCAACGTAAGCATCCAACGCAGCTACCTGTACGTCAGTGGCAGTAGCATTCGCGTATCTGGCTGCAATTTCTGCGGCTTCCGCCTCAGTATAGCCATGCTTCATCAAAATTTCCTTATACTGAGCCTCGGACAGCTTATCGGTTGCAAGTCGAGACATATTCGTGCTTATTTGCTTCTCAACATCTTGACTAATTGAAGTTTTTTGTTTATCATTTAGCTTAGTGAGCACCAAAAATTCTTTATTCTGAGCTTCAGTAATTTTATAGGTGGCATCAGTCATTTTAATGGTCGAATCAAGACTTTCTATATCAAATCCGTTGTTAACCAAAGTCTTTTTGGCCAGTGTTTTTTGAGAATCCGTTAAAGTAGATAAATTTCTGGCAATATTAGCCGGTGCTGTTTTCTGCGTAATGCCGCTTAATGCAGCATCAATAGTGCCTTTTAATACCAAATCATTTTTAAAAGGGGAGTAATAATAAATGCCACTTAATTATTGTTTCTGTCCCAAGTGCGGATTTATCTCAAGAACTGATGAAAAAATATGTTGTATATGTAAAGTTCCTTTAATTGATACGGGAATAGAAGATGATCTCTCCATTCTTCCCGACTCAAAAGAAGAAGTCGAATTAAGACAAAAAATATGGAACGAACAAATTGTGCCTATGGGACAGCTTGAAAAATTTAAATGGCGTGCAGTATATTTTGACATGGTTCCCGCAAATCCTCTTACATCAGAAGAAATAATGCAGCAGCTTGAAGAAGAAAGAAAACGCGAAGAAGAAAATGTTCCCAAATGCCCCACTTGTGGTTCAACAAATATTCACAAACTCAGTAATCTTGAAAGAGGGGCATCAATAGGATTCTTCGGCATTTTTAGCAAAGAAATAAATAAAACATTTAAATGCAATAACTGCGGATATACTTGGTAAAAGCTTATTCTATTCTTTTTCCCCAGTGGCAATAGAAACCACTTACAATTTTTCCCGCATAGCGGTTGATTTGGACTATCCCATAACGATCATAAGGCTCGTATCGTGAGCATGACCGTTCCGATATTATAGTCTCTGAGCAGTCTAAGCCGGAATTATTTGTATCGACTTAGCTTTGTTGCGGATTAGCTTGCGCTTTCCCGGACGAGAATCGTATAAACTCGCCGTCTATAACAGACCAGTTTCATCGGTTTTTCTAAAGCTTCTCTTGCTTACAGTACGATTACGCTGCAAGTTCGTTCCGTGTCACCACCAGAAGCTTCGCGGGCATATTAAAACCCTTCATTTTGGGTTTACTCGCGCTCTTATTATTTGCTATTAACGCCCATCCTGCGGCGATAGCTGGAATCAACACTTTGATTTTTGCCATGCTGTCGGCAACTTTGAGAATGCCATTGAGAACATCAAGAACAAATTTCACAAGGTTACTGTCAAGCACATTTTCGGAAAGCGACTGAAATGTCGCTGAAAGCTGGTTGAGTTTACCCTGTATACTATCCAAATACCGCTGATTCTCTTTTTCAGCAGATCCAGAACTATTCAGCGCAGTATTGTATGAATTCTCCACTACGCTGAAATCTGACAAAATCGCCGCACCAATGTTTGCCTGCCTCTTACCAAAAAGCAGTTCAAGAACGTTCGCCTGAGAAACGTCAGTAAGATCTTTCCAGACTTTTGATAAATCCCTAAGCATATCGTAGCTGGATTTAAAAGTCTGGTCATCTATCATTATATCAACGCCAGATAGCGATTTAATTTCATTCCTAAGCTTTGATACACTATCTGCCATACCATCCGTATCTTCTCCTGCCGACTCCATAGCTGTTTTGCTCGACCTTAACCTCATTGACATTGTTTTTAAGGCAGTACCAACAGTATCGGCATCTTGAACAACCGTATTCGCCCCTGTAAAAAGTGCAACAGCTTGCTCAAAACTATTGCCTGCTTCTGCCATTGCGGCAGAAGACCTTTGCATACCCTCACCGATATCGCCAGCAGAAACAGCATAATTGTTGGAAACCTCATTAAATACATCCACTACGCGCTGCATCTGGTCTGTGCCCAACCCGAAACCTTGCATAGTAGAAATCAACGATTTTGTAGCATCGTCAATGCTCGCTACATCGTCGCCAACATTCTTATACATGATTGCGGCGTTGGAAAGCTGAGTTGCTTCGGATAAAGAATAGCCAAGACGGGCATAATCTGCCGTAGCATTTACAACATCAGTTATAGTAGCTCCAAGAGCTTGAGCTCTATCCGCAGCACCACTCAAAAAAGATCTATATGTACTGTCTGTTTCATCCGTAACTTTTTTGAGTTCTGTCATGGCTGTATCTATTGCAACAACGTTTTCATAAACTTGCCTAAGCCCATCTCGCAATAAATTTACACCAAACATTGATGCTATATATATAAACTTTTCCTTAAAAGCTCTTGTTAACTTTTGCCCCAAGCTTTCTGTTTCAAGCCCTGCGTCTCGAATCCTTTGCTGGAGCTTTAAGAAGGCTTCTTGTCCCTCTTGCACGGATTCAAAATCTTGCCCTCGAATTTTTTGAATTATTTCCTGTAATTGGGCTGCAAGCAAAGGATTCCGTGCTACTATTTGTTGTACCTGCAAATAATAAGCCTGAGCACGAGCAGCAAGCTTATCCCATGAAACAGAAGCGTTCGTAACTTTGTTTAGATTGGTGCTCGCGCTTCTGGCTTTTGACAAGAGCGAAGGAAGTCTGCTAACCTCATTGTTAAACTCATTAAGTTTTTCTACAGGAGCATTGTCTCCCAATTGCTGCAACTCTACCATAAGTTTCTCAGCTTCAGCTCTGGCCGCGCTATATTCCTGAAGCTGTGTACTATTAGTCAATCCCGCTGAAGAACCAGTGTTAAAAGTCCCGCCCTCAGCAAAAAGCTTTGAGTTTGATTGAAAAGTCCTTTGAGCTTTTTCCCCTTCTTGTTCTAACTGGGAATAGTATTCACGCATTTGGAGTAGCTCAGGGCTAACTTGAGTTAAATTTTGAGTTAAACGCTCAAAATATGATGTCCATGATTCCCCCATGAATGTAGTTTGTTTGGCACTTTCCTTAATAACTGCATTATCTTGTTGCCGAGCCACGGTAACAGCCTTTATGCTCTTTGCTTGATCTAAAGAATTGGTTTTAGCACTCACAGTAAGCGCATTTTGTAAACTTTTAGCAACAGCCGAAGTATCGGCGGTAAACTTAATAGTTCCATATTGTTTTTGAAACGTAGAAACTATATTTTTTAAGTCTTGATACAAAAGACTTGTATCAACTCCACCACTCTCTAATGCCGTAAAAGTTAGTTTTATGGGTTTTCCCATTTAATTATTCCCCCTCCTTTCCTATAACGTTTATAAATGCCATTCTTTAGGATATTCTACATGTACGAGAGGATATTTTTTTTCAAATTCCGCAATCGAGCGATTGATAAAACCATTCGCTTCACGCTTTGCCTTACTGCGAATCCAATAACTTTTTTCCGTTCCATTGTCGCTCTTATCGGGGGTAGAATAACTCCACCAACTGGGCTTTCCCTTACCGCCATTGGTTGACCACCAAAACCCATATACGGGCTTAGTGCTATATCCTTGAGTAAAAAGAGCAAAAATATCTTTAACGCCTACACCCGTAAAATATACTCGACCTCCATAAACCCGATCTAAAGATGGGCGATACAAAGAAGCATCCGAAAACAGGACGCGAATGACCCATTGGCCATCCTTGTTTTGCGTAGGAGTACCTATGTTAATGCCGCTCATATCAAAATGTGCATCAGGTTCTCTTACTACACTCAAAAAAGCATTGACAAGAGTATCTCTTAACTCTACCGCAATCTGATAAATATCTTCTTTTGTATATGTGGTAAAAGAATACCCCGCATCTTCAACGTCTTTCCCCCCATCTTCCGTTTTAAGATACTGCGCAACTAATTCCTTTAATTCATTTTCGGTTATCATTCCTGCTCACGTTCTTGCTTGCTTTGCTCATAATCAAGAACGCTATATGCAAGTTTTTTCTCATCGAATTTGGCCAAAGTATTAAAATACTCGGTTATCTTCTCCGCAGTAAAAACATTACCATTTTCATCTTGCTGTTTACTTATTCCATCCAATACCGTTCCAAGAGCGCCAAGAAGATTAGCTATAGCCTTTTCCTTTATTACAAGACTTTCTATCAACTCATTATTTTTATCATGTAGAATAGTTTGTTTTTTCCATTCGATAGCCTCTTCGATTTCTTTATCAAGAATAAACATTCCATCAATTCTGCCCGATATATCGTCCATGATAGACGTGTTCTTGATAAGGGCATACAGCTTATACAACTCGACATCTGTTTTAACATTGGTATAAGCTCTTAAAATACAAATAGCTTTGGCGAATTCTTTAGCATAAGCGTGATATTCACCTTTATCGTCAAAACACATATTTGCAGCATCTTCTACCAATATTGCCCTTTCATCATACGGAATAAAGCTCTTTACTTCTATTTCAAGTACCTCATCTTCCAGAGCGTACTTTAAAGTCACAGGATTTTTTTGAGTAAGTTTGGTCAACTCAACTATCTTATTTGCAGATATTTTCTTAGCCATCTACCGGATTCTCCTTTATGTCAAGTATTTGTTCTTCTTTTTGTTTGTGCTTTATAACCAGAGGAGCATCTAAATCCGGCAATATGCCTTGTTCTTTTAGATCGGCAAGCGTTAGACATATGCTCTCGGCACAATCGTCTCCCACTCTAAGCCCATAACACTTCTCAACAAAAGCAATTGCCTGCTGTTTCAGTTCTTCTCTCTTAATTCCTTTCCCCTGTCGAAACCCCACTATTTTACGCCAACCTGTAGGCATATGTAGTTCATAGGGAATTTCATGCTCAATGCAATATCCAATAATAGCTCCCTGTATTCGTGACAACATTATCAAAGTTCTTGGAGAGTCCTGCAAAGCCACATCTTCAAACACCACTCTGTCAGGCTTTATCTTGCCGATTACTTTAATAATTTCCGCAATCATTATGGGAACACGTTTATTTCCATCCTTCTCTTTATGCTTGTCCAAAATCCCCCATCTCACAAGATCGGGGCCATTGAAAAGAGCATATCCAGTTTTTTGTGTGGATTGGTCAAATCCTAACGTTCTCAAATTTATTCTCCTTTAAAAAAAGAGGGACGGTTATCCGTCCCTCTTTTTATCATTCATCAAGTCGCATTGTTAGCAAGCTCAATCATGTCGATGAAGTTACCATCATCGTCAGTCATGAGGTCGCAAGTGAAAGTAAGCGTACCGGGGTCGCCATTATTACTATTGGTGATGGTAAATCCCGGCTGAGGCTGGCATTTGTAAACCTTATAAAGCATCTTAGTGGTAGCACCAGTAGAATCTTTATAAAGAGTTTCAGCTTCGATAGTAAGAATACCCGGATAAGTCTGAGCATCCACATGAAGCACACGAGCACCAGTCGCATAAGCATGTTCGTAATACACTACATATTTAGTTCCAACTACAAACGTGCCGCTCACGGTGGTTCCCGCTGCCGTAATGCCGGTCATCGGAGTGCCACAATCATCGGCAAGTGTAAACACATTAATAGTGCCAGCCACGGCAGTCTTGCTAATTGTAAGAGAGTCCGCTTCGGTGGCCGTAATTACCTCTCGCACAACAAAATCTCCAGTATCAGAAATATCCGCACCGCTCATAATGGAGAACAGCTCAAACGGCTGAATCTGACACTCGAACGCGATGGTTCCGCCCTTCTCACCAGTAAAAGAAACCTTCCTGCCATGCTGATAGCCGCCATAAGCATATACGACTTCCCCAGTAACTTCAGTAGTAGTCACATTGGCATAGTCAATGTAATGAATAGGAGTCTGAGTAGCGTAATCTTTGACAACGCCATTGCAAACCTCGCGGTTCGCTTTTATCTTAGCCATATAATCAATCCTTTCTGTTATTGTTTATGGACATCCGTATACCACGGGTCGCAATCGTATGCGTCTTCGCCCCAAATTGCCCACCTCGTAGACGCTATGTCGAGTGAAAAATTAGAATTTATACGAGAAAACTGGTCATAGAATTGATACAACGTCAAATCCCAAATATTGAAAAGATTATATCCATAAGCTTTTGCAGCTACCGCAGGTATCAAATTTTCAAGCCTAAGATCTTCGTTGGTTGTAATCGCGGCCTTTGAACGCCTAAGCTTATCTCTGCCAATTTTCATTTTAATTTTCAGGGCCCTTACCTCTGGCGTATCCTTTTCATCAAAATCATCCGTAGCCTTGTCCGATGAGTTTATGAGAGCTGTGGCAAACGGAGATATGTGGGATTTAAAATTCCCCGATTATACTTGTTGCAAGGACATCTATGATAAATTGTGGACTGGAAATATTACCGATTGGGAGAGCAGAGGTCTTCCCGTCCTGATATACAACAGCATTCCCGCAAAAGAGCTATATGACAAAATTATGGAACATGCATGGAAAACGGGAGAACCGGGAGTTTCATTTATAGATGCTATGGATAGAGGAAATCCGAATCCCCTATTTGGCCATGTAAAAAGTACAAACCCCTGTGCGGAGTTTTGTTCTGTTCCCTATAATTCTTGCAATCTTGGGAGCATCAATCTTTCTAAGTTTGTTCATGATGGGATTTTCGATGAGGAAGCGTTGAGGCATACCGTAGCCATAGGAGTCAGATTTCTCGATGATATGATAACAGTCAACAATTTGCCTTTGGGTAAGATAGACCAGACAACCAAGGAGCTTCGCAGCGTGGGGCTTGGAACAATGGGATTGGCCGACATGTTGTATGAAATGAAAATCCCTTATGATTCGGTTAGAGCCAAAAAGTTTGTCGATCAACTTTATAGCACAATATACATGGCAGCTTTGGACGAGAGCAAATTGCTTGCAAGACAAAAGGGCGTTTATCCGGCATACAAAACAAGCGAGTGGGATAATAAGCACATCAGAGTAAGAAACAGCAACTTCCTTTCCATTGCCCCCAACGGCAGTATAGGGTTTATCAGCGACACAAGTTGTGGAATAGAGCCGAACTTTGCTCTTGTTTATCACAGGAGAACAGCCACAGGAGAAGATTATAAGGTAGTTAATAGGGTGTTTCTCGAAGCACTTAACGCTGCTGGACTTGATGCGGACAAAATAATTCCGCTGGTGGAACGTAATAACGGAAGCGTCCGTGGTCTTGATGCCGTCCCCGACGAAATACAGAAAGTTTTCGTGACGGCAGGTGATATATCCCCCAAGTCTCATCTGGAAATAATGGCTATAATACAGCGACACGTAGATCTTTCTGTGAGTAAGACAATAAATATGCCTAATGATACTACGGTTGAGGATGTCAAAGATATCTACAAGCTGGCTTGGGAAAGCAAATGCAAAGGCATAACAATTTATAGAGATGGTTCCAGAGAGAACCAGACGCTTAGTGTGAAATCGTCGGATAATTCCTCAAGCAACGAAAAGCCTGTAGCAGAAGATAAACCTACAGTTCATAAGGGGCTGGGACGCGGAGATATTGTAAAAGTTGATGATGATCTTTTGAGCATGAAGCGTACAATTCGCAACGGCTGCGGCAAGTTCTATCTTCACCTTGATTTTGACGAGGTGACGGGAGAGCCTATGGAATCATACATCAACCTTACGGGAAATGGGTGTCGCAGCAATCTTGGCCTCATATCTCGTCTTATTTCTCTTTCTTTGAGAGCTGGCGTACCCATAGAAGCCATTATTGACCAGTGCCTTAGCGTTGATGTTTGCCCTGCTTATATGCGAAGGACAACTCAATATCACGATACTTCAAAAGGAACATCCTGTGGCTCTGCAATTGGTTGGGCGCTTCAGGAGCTTAACTCAAAAATACAGGATATGTGTTTCGATGAATTTGACGAAGAAGATGCCGGTAATCCCGATACCGAAAGCGTGGAGAAACGTTGCACCTCCAGTTCATGCTCCTGTGAAGATTATAAGGAAAGCCCCATACCTACTCCTCAGCCAATTAAACCAGAGAATCTTTGTCCCGAATGTGGAGAACCCTTAACGCACGAGGGCGGATGTATTACGTGTCCGAATTGTGGTTGGAGCAAATGCAGTTAAAATGTAAAAATAAGGGAGAGCAAAAATGCTCTCCCTTTGGGGCTGGAACGGATACACGATTTATTTTATGACGGGTATGGTGATTAAAAATGAAGATTAAAAAAATCATGGCACTACTTGTTACAATAACAATGCTCATAGTTCTGACGGCCTGTGGCAGCGAGGCAGAGAAAGTCAATTACAATATATCACAGCAAGCTGATTATTTCGAGTGTGAACGCAGAATCACAGTGTATAATGCTCGTACAGACCTTATAATCCTGACAGCGGAAGGGTACATGAGCATCAGCAACAATTCTGAGAATGAGCTGGTCGTAACATGTAAAGTGGGGCCTGACCAATATAAGAAAAACTACATTTATTTGAACGATTATACGATGTATGTCGTTGAGGATATCAGCGGAACTCATACTGACCCATATCATTATAAACTTTATTTCCATACTGAGGTTCTGCCTGACGTTGAAGTTAAGCCGTAATTGGAGGAAATACTAATGGATATAAAAATTAAAAAAATAAGAGATACTGCTATAATACCGACACGAGGTTCAAAGTTCTCGGCGGGATACGACCTCTATGCGAACATAGAACAGTCTGTTGTAATTAAAGCGGGAGAGACAGTTAAGATACCCACTGGAATAGCTACCGAAATCCCCATTGGACACGTGGCACTGATATTTGCGAGAAGTGGTCTTGCTACGAACAAAGGGCTTGCTCCTGCCAATGCCGTAGGCGTGGTAGATGGAGACTACAGGGGCGAATGGATAGTCGCACTTCATAACCATAACAGCGAAGCTCATATGATCCACCCCGAAGACAGAATAGCTCAGGTGGTATTTATGCCATTCGACGAGGTTGATTTTGCAGAGGTCACAGAGCTTCCTGAAAGCGAACGGGGAAGCGGTGGATTCGGGAGCACAGGGGCATAAGACAGCGCGGAACATGGGGGGCAGCTATTTGGACAGACGAGAAAACCATATTAACAGCGCAAATATTAAATCGTACAAGATAGAAGCTATTGCCCGCTGTATTATGCCGTATATTCTATCTTTTTGCAAAAGTGATGAGGGACAGCGGGAATTTGCTGAATGGAAAGCACAGCGAGACGCCGAACAAGCGCAAAAAGGCAAAGAGGACAAGATAAACTGACGCACTAAAGGCGGGGGTATCGTACAACACG
>JGI2065J20421_1001507_pt1 | contig 16084 bp, 4 predicted proteins | sample Biomet5_FD_20421 | JGI IMG/M metagenome (IMG submission 20421)
TTGGCGGTTGGCGTATAAGTCAAGCTGGGAGCCGTTCCAGATAGCGATCCTTTTGTGGGGCTAGTGACAATCGTATAGGTCAAAGCTGATCCTTCAACATCTGATCCGGTGAGGGTGATGGTCTTGGCGGTGTCTTCATCGGTGGTTACAGATTGCGCGTTGGCTACCGGAGCATCATTGACAGCATTAATGGTGATGGACACGGTTGCTATTGTGCTGTCAACGGTTCCATCGTTCACTTTGAAGGTAAAGCTGTCTGAACCGTTCTCGTTGGCAGTTGGTGTATAGGTCAGGCTGGGAGCCGTTCCGGATAGCGCTCCTTTGGTGGGACTGGTGACAACCGTATAGGTCAGACTATTTCCATCCACATCGGAACCGGTCAAGGTAATTGCTTTGGCGGTGTCTTCATCTGTGGAGACTGATTGCGCGTTGGCAACCGGGGCATCATTGATCGGGTTGATGGTGATCGAAACGGTAGCAGTTGAACTATCCTTTCCGCCGTCATTCACCTTGAAGGTGAAGCTGTCGGAACCATTTTGGTTGGCAGTCGGTGTGTAGGTCAAGTTGGGAGCTATGCCGGATAGTGTTCCCTTGGTCGGATTGGCGATGACCGTGTAAGTCAACGCGGATCCTTCTACATCGGAGCCGGTGAGGGTGATGTCTTTTGCGGTGTCTTCATCGGTGGTAACTGATTGGGCGTTGGCCACAGGGGCATCATTAACGGCATTGATGGTGATAGACACTGTTGCTATGGCGCTGTCAACGGTTCCATCATTGACTTTGAAGGTGAAGCTGTCCGAGCCATTCAGATTAGCGGTTGGAGTATAGGTCAGGTTAGGAGCCGTTCCGGATAGCGATCCTTTGGTGGGGTTGGTCACCACGGTGTATGTGAGGGAATCCCCATCCACATCGGAGCCGGTGAGGGTGATCGCTTTAGCAGTATCTTCATCGGTCGTGACGGATTGGGCATTGGCTACTGGAACGTCATTGATCGGGTTGATGGTGATCGAGACTGTTGCAGTTGCACTGTCCACTTTTCCATCATTGACTTTGAAGGTGAAGCTGTCCGGGCCATTCAGATTGGAGGTTGGAGTGTAGGTCAGGTTAGGTGCGGTACCGGAGAGTGAGCCTTTAGTGGGGTTGGTCACCACGGTGTAAGTGAGGGAATCCCCATCCACGTCAGATCCTGAAAGAGTGATGGATTTAGTAGTGTCTTCATCTGTGGTTACAGACTGGGCTGTTGCGACCGGAGCGTGATTGGTTGTACTTGATCCAGTAGTGAAATTCCAGGTCGAACTTGTGCCGGTTGCGCCGCTTGGATCAGAGGCTACTGCGTACCACTCATATTTGGTCGAATCAGACAATCCGGTCCAGGAAATACTGGCGGTTGAACCGGAAGTAATTCCAGAGACTGTACCGATCAGTGCGTAATCCGAATCTGAAGACGAGCCAGTCGCAGAACTCATATCGTAAGCCAGATCCATCTGGTCTGGAGATGTGGATAATGAGCCAGATGTATAAGGCGAGTAAGTGGTCATATAGATCTTGCTATTAGCCGGAGAGAAGCGAAGCAATCGCAGATAGCCATTCCCACTCGACATATCCTGGTAATCAGCTTGTATGACATGGATTGTCTTGCCATCTACCGAGTTTGTGCCTGCGACATAAGCTGCGCCATCCGAACTACTATGCATATGCCCGCAGACCATCATGAACAAGTTACTGTGATCTCGCAATGCATTATAAGAAGCCGGGTTGTTCCAGTTGTTGTTGATTTCTAATATATCGTGTTCTTCAACGATTGCCCGGCGAGAGCTGTAGGTCGTGAGCAAAGCATCTGCCCAATCTAATACTGCGGTGGATGGGCTGTATTGCAGATTAATGAGGATGAAGTCCATTCCATCTGCGCTGAAGAGCGAATAAGTGTTGTAGTCATCATAAGATCCTCCGAACCAATACCCGGAAGAGTATAGATGACTTGCATAGCGTGACGCTCCGAAGTAATTTGAGTAATAGGAAGTTCCCATGGCAGTATCATGATTGCCGGGAGCAACAGTGTACCAAACGCCTGCCGAATCCAGGATGTCAAAGGCGGTATCAGCTGTTTCATATTGAGCTGTGCTCGATGAGGTATTCACCGTATCGCCCAATGTGGTGGCAAAGACGATATTATTTGTTGTCTTATTCGATACAACCCAGTTTACCTGCGAGGTCAACATGGCCGAGTTATATTGTGTCTCATTCTGGATATCCGGGAAAAGAACAATCATGAAATCTTTTGCAGTGCTGGTGCTGGCTGGATGTCCGTAGAACGAAACACTCATGGTGTCTGAATTTGGATCTGTGGCAGTGACGGATAATGTCGGCGGCGTGGAAACACCCGTGGCGCCGTTCGTCGGCGTAACCAACGTTGGAGCATTGGGAGCGGTGTTGGAGGGAGTGGATACGGTTCCACTTACCGCGACATTCACTGTGGTAGCCCCTGCACTGGAGTGGGTGATATTGCCCGAATAGCTGCCAATCGTTGTGTTGTACAGTTCAACGTAAATTGTTGTTGTTGATACAACATTACTGGTCGGTGATAAGGTCAGGCTGGATAGATAGGAACCATCATTAGTTGAAATCAAGTATCCGCTGGGCGCACTCAGGGTGATGTTACCAGTTAGATTAACCCCAGAGACAGTGTATGTTTGGTATGCTGAAGCGACTCCAGTAGTAGTGCTAAAACTGCTTAATGTCCCAGAGGTGGTGATAGTAGGAATGGAATTTCCGTTGACTGCAACGGTTTTGGAGGAAGCTCCCGAACTGGAGGCAGAAATATCTCCGCTGCTGGTCCCGGCAGATGTGGGATTATACCTGACATAAACCGTGGTACTGGCAACTGTCCCGCTGGTAGGAGCCGTGGTGGTTACCGATGAACCAAAGCTGCTTCCGCTGCTGAGCGAAACCTCGAAATTGGTGGGAGCAGTTACAGTGATGGCATCGGTCAAATCGATGCCAGAAACCGCAAAGGATTGTGCTGCGGAAGGAGTACCGGGAATTGTATTGAAGGTTGATAATGTTCCACTGGTGACGATCGTTGGAGAAGATGCTGCACAATAGGTGACGTTCAATTTTGGCTGGTTGGCTGCTGTTGTGCCTTCTCTTGATGTAAAGTACACGGCATTATTTGTCGTTCCTGAATAATTTTGGATGATCAATCCATAGTTGTTGAGAGATCCGGAGACCCAACCTTGAATGACAGCCAGACCGTCAGAATCGAGCGTTACTGTCTTGCTGCCGGTAGAAGCAAAGGTTGAGGTATCGGCAGCCCAGAGGTTGGTATCAAACCGGTCGTCTGTAGTGCTGGCTGCACCCACAGTGCCCCAACTATTCGAGCCGTCATAGGTGTTCCAGTTGGCACTTGTCGAGGAAGATGCTCTGCTGCTGGTTCCTTCTACCCAAGAACGCCGCATGTTGTAGAGGTTAAAAACTAGGCTGCTGGTATCTTCTACATACAACTGGAGACTGGCGGCACTGATGGTGGAAGTGCTTGGAATACTGCTGAGATCCCATTTTAGCAAGGAGGTGCGCCGATTGGTATCGGTATCTCCATCCACATGGAGTTGTGTATTGCCTCCGTTGTTGTAATCAGTGTTTGCAGCGCTGAGATAAGTGTCTGCCACGGCAGTAAGGGAAACGGATGAACAATTTGAAACCGTGCCTGAAATTGCGAGGTCCTTTTCTGTGGCATCCGTACTGGTGTGAACGATATTGCCACTATATGTTCCGATTGTTGTGGCTTTTAACCTCACATAAATGGTTGTTGAAGAAACTGTTCCACTGGATTGGGAAAGAGTAAGAGAGTCATAATATGTGGAACCATTGGTTGAAAGCTCAAAACCATCTGGCGCTGTGATGGAAATATCACTAGTGAGTTTTGTGCCTGAAACGGTATATGTTTGAGCAGTGGAGGGTGTTCCAGGGGTAGCGATAAAGTCATTTAATGTTCCGCTGGTGTTGATGGTGGGATTTGAGGAGACGCAATACGCAATGTTTAATTTTGGCTGATTGGCAGTTGTGGTATTTTCGCTGGAGGAAAAATTTACGGCATTACTGGTGGATCCTGAGTAATTCTGCATGGTCAGACCATAATTGTCTAAAGATCCATCCACCCAACCCTGGATAACGGCTATACCGCTCGCATTTAATGCCACATTTGTGCTTCCGGTGGATGTAAAAGTAGATGTACCTGCCCCCCAAAGGTTAGTGTCATAACGGTCTGATGAAGTATTGGCAGCTCCAACGGTTCCCCAACTACTGGAGCCATTATAAGTATTCCAGTTCGCACTGGAAGAAGAAGCTGCTTGCGTGCTGGTCCCTTCCACCCAGGATCGTCTCATGTTAAAGAGGTTAAAGACCAATGAACTGGCATCCGTTATATTGAGTTGCAGGCTAGCAGCGCTTACTATAGCTGAACTTGGAATACTGCTAAGGTCCCATTTGAGCAAAGCTCCACGCCGACTGGTACCGGTCGTGTTATCTACATGAATTTCGGTGTTCCCGCCGTTATTGTAGGTGACATCATTGGCGCTTAAATAGGTGTCTTCACTGGCCGAAAGTGATACTGTAGAACAATTTGAAACCGTACCTGAAACTGCCAGATCGATTTCTGTAGCGCTCGCGCTGGTATGTGCGATATTTCCGGAATAAGTTCCCTCTGTGGTGGCTTTCAACCTGACATAGATCGTGGTCGAAGAGACCGTACCGCTGGTTGGGGTCAGGCTTAATGACCCACTGTACATCGTGCCATCAGACGAGAGTTCAAACCCGGTTGGAGCAACAATTGAAATATCACCGGTTAGGCTTTCACCGGAAACCGCATAGGTTTGGGCGGTTGAAGCAGTCCCTGGAGCGGTCGTAAAGGCTGACAATGTGCCAGTAGTATAGATCGTCGGTGTCGTTGGAGTGACACAGTAGGTGACGTTCATGATCGGCCGATTGGCAGCGGTAGTCGCTTCACTGGAGGAGAAGTACATCGCGTTGCTGGTTGCACTGACATAGTTCTGCATGGTTAAACCATAGTTTGTAGTGGACCCGTTGACCCAACCCTGCACAACTGCGATGCCGTCCGAATTTAAGGCAACGGTTTTGCTGCCTGTTCCATTGAAAGAGGATGTTCCTGCCCCCCAGAGGTTGGTGTCATAACGATCAGCGCTGGTACTGGCTGCGCCAACGGCGCCCCAGCTAGTTGATCCATTGTATGTGTTCCAGTTGGAACTGGTTGATGAGGCAGCCCGATCGCTGGTGCCTTCCACCCATGATCTTCTCATGTTGTAGAGATTGAAGACGAGGCCGCTTGCATCAGTCACGTTAAGTTGAATATTTGCGGAACTGATTGTGGCATTCGAAGGAATGCTGCTTACATCCCATTTGATCAAAACGCCGCGTCTGGCGGTGCCCGTGGTGTTATCAACATGCAGTTCTGTTGATGCTCCCATGTTGTAGGTTGCATTATTTGCGCTGAGATAAGTGTCTTCAGTGGCGGTCAAGGCAACAGAAGAACATGCAGCAGCATCCGTGTCGCCGCTTTCTGCCACGTCTAGTTCTTCAAGATCGGAGGCATTTTCAATGAAGTTCGCCTGGATGGATTTATTGTCATTCATTGTGATCGTATAGCTTCCATCCGTATCAATAATTTCACTGGCATTTTCCCCGCTCCATCCGTTGAACACATAGCCTGAATTCGCAGTCGGGGAAAGGGTAACAATTGTTCCTGATGCGTATGACCCCTGATCTGGATCCAAACCGACTGTCCCGTTTCCATCTGTCCCGGCGGCCAGAGTGTATTTATAGGCTACAGAACCGGTGACTGCCAGGTTTTGGGTGACCGCGCCTTCACTTGTATGGCTGATTTCCCCGCCAAAAGTGCCTTCTGTTTCACTATTCAGACGCACATAAAGCGTCGTTTCGGTCAGTACACCATCCAGAGGCGATAACGAGAGTGTGGATGAAAAGGTCAAACCATCTGCAGATAGTTCAAAACCATCTGGAGCAGTGATCGCCACCTCCCCGGTAAGGTCGCTTCCTGCCACAGAATATTCCTGCAGGTCAGAGGAGGTCCCGGGCAGGGTGGAAAAGTCTGCGAGCGTTCCAGTCACACTGATTGTTGGCGCCGATTGTGCTGCAACTTTGATCAATGGTTGAGCCCCCAGCAGCGAAAAGGTAAAGACAAAAATAAATAATAGCCTAGCAATTCTTTCCAGTGTCTGTGGAGCTTTCTTTGCAAACCTTGAAGATGAAGCTTTTTGATCAAACATATTTTCCCTCACTTTGTTTATGATTTTTGCTTCAAGCCTGATCCAGCTTAAATTAAATATAGCAATACCAACCTTGTGGCCGGTATTGCCATTAGCTCCCCAGAGATTATTCCTTTAGTTCACATTGAAAGAATAACGAAAAGAATCAGCAACCTTCTTGACCCCTGGATCATTGCTCCACAGATAAACCAATTTGATGTCGTCCAAAGAAAAACCATTTGGAGAATTTGGATATAAAAATTGTATATGAATCATTAGACAATTACAAGTAAAACCTATGTAAAATATTGGAATTTTAATATTGCCAAAAATAATTAGTTAATGTAATAGAAATATAAATAATAAATAAATTATTTAAAGATTGTTTACCTGTAATAAACATTAAAATTGTATTCAAAGTGTATATAATTTTATGGAGATTTTACACATGCTATTGAAAATTCGATATATTTTGTTATTATGATTTTGTCTATTCCAGATAATTGGTCCAAGATTTTTCGAGGGGAGTAAAAATGATTTCAAAAAATCGGATGATCGGGCAATTTGCGTTAGCCTTAATCGTATGTCTTACGGCATTAACTGCATGTACAGGCAAAGAAACGGCTACAGTACCAATTGCGAACACGGGCGACCAGAGTAATCCCGCCGTGGTATATGTTACTCAAGAAGCAGAACTGCATAACATCTTATTTACAATGATGGATGGCACAAAACTAGAAATGGCACCTTTGACCCAATTGCAGGTACTTGCAGCCCCGCTTTCTGCAACCGAGCTGAGTGAAACGATATTCAGCCTGTCTGAAGGCCAAATCATTGTTCAGCCTCCTGATGGAGATAAGAACGTGTTTACTATTCAGACGGCTAACGGATTAACTGCCAGCCTGCAGGGATGTGCCATGGCTGTTTCTTATTCCAGCCAGGACAATTCTTTCGAAGTGTATTGCATCGGCGGAACATGTACATTTGGTTCCGGAACCAAAACCACGGTAGATGCTGGCAAGTATTTTGTTTATAAAGACAGCGTTACCTCTGTACTCGGAGATATCGATGCTGCTGCTTTCAAAGAAAAATTCAATATTAACCTGCCAGTTTGTGCTCCTGTTCCGGTGACTGGTGGAGAAGTGAATGAAACCCCAACTCCGGTTGACTCGGCTGCGGCTACAGCAACAGCTGCATGTATCTCATTCAACCAGAAATTCCCTTCCACTCCCTGCCCTTAAGAGAGTCAAAAATTGGTTCATTTTGAGAATAAAGAAGATCTGCGAGTTCGGGGCAGATCTTCTTTATATTAATTGATGATAGAATTAATTTGGTATCAAATAACAAACAGGGTGGAAAAACTGATCGGTAATTATTTGTGATGATATTCAGGAGGGGTGGATCAGCTGGAATTATCCAATCAGGTATGAAAGAGCGATCAATATTCGGACATGTGCGCGTTTTTTTTGGACTGTTTCTGGTGATATTTTTATTACTCGGCAGCAGCCAGATAACCCCTGCCAGTGCTGACCAGCCACCCTCACGCATTATCGATCAGATGATCGATCGATATGATTATCGATGGAAGATCTCTTTTGTCTCGGACGGCTCACCAGCCTGCCTGTTCACGATCAATCATGATGGGGTGCCGGAGGGCGAAGAAGTGGCTTCAGCCTGCGGGCAGGCTCTTCTTGAAGAATTGCAAAAGACGCAAGCCTGCCAGGCTTCGGTATCGAATACAAGCGATTCTTGCGGGGGCGTTTCCCTGGAAATGGTTAGTTCCAACCATATTCACCAGATACAAAAAGTGAACGTTCCGCTCCCGAGTGTTACCCTGAGTTTGCCAGGATGTTCAAACACTGAAACTGGAGCGCTTTGCACAGGAACCCCGGAATTGGATTTGACCGCCATAGAGCCTATGACAGGTCAGACCATTACCTTTATTCATGGTTCCCTTGATGATGCGTCCTTTAAATGCCCGGGCGAGACTTGCAAGATCCAACTGAGGAATACCGGGAAAGATGGTGTCTCCCTATCTTTTTGGGCGGATTCTTCATTTGGCGATTCATCCGAACGCTACACTGCCAGGGTCCGGGTGACGGCGGCGGCAGAACAAGAAAATGCCTACCAGGTGGAACTGATCAGTGAGCAATGGAAAGGGAGTCAGTTCCCTGCCTGCTCAACGATATGGGGAGTGCTACCGGAAACTGTTGATCTTCCAGCCTGGTTGGAAACCCCCGGCGATGTGACCCAGATGCAAAGCTCAGGCGCTTTATATTACCTGGCCTCTGCGCTGATCAGGAATGGAATAGTTAATGCCAGCGCCTGCGAGAATGGCGGGCTGACGGATAATAATGCAGCCAATGAATGCGGTGTGACCGCTGCGGCTCCTGTCATCTCGACCTGGCAAAATCAATTCAACCAGGCGATATTAACAACTGCCAAGAGCGATAATATTCCGGCAAATTTATTGAAAAATGTTTTCCAGAAAGAAAGTCAATTTTGGCCGGGAGTTTATGAGGATGAAAAAGAAGTGGGCTTTGGACAGATCACAGATAATGGTGCTGATACTGTGCTTTTATGGGATAAAAAGTTCTATAACAGTTTTTGTCCGCTTGTTTTAGGGGATTACTCGTGCAGCAAAGGGTATGCAGCATTAAATCCATACGAGAGATCATTATTGCGTGGGGCATTGGTCCAAAAATCGAATGCCACCTGTGTTAATTGCCAAGATGGCATCGATCTGTCAAAAGCGGTTTATAGCGTACATATTTTCTCTGAACTGCTTACAGCGAATTGCAGTCAGGTTTACCAGGTGATCTACAACAATACGAATATGACCCCCGCAGAAGTGAGTAATTATCAGGATCTGTGGCGCATGACTTTGATCAATTACAATGCGGGCCCCGGCTGCCTGGGACGGGCGATCTCTCGTGCCTGGGGCGCGAATAAAAAAGTGGATTGGGATCATATCGCGGCCAACCTCGATCCTGAATGCAGAATGTCGGTAGATTATGTTTCTGATATTTCGCAGAATGCTACTCTGGCAACCGTGGTATTCTCGACGGCTTTACCAAGCGCGACACCTACGCCTGTACGTTCCGCCACTCCTACCCGGACAGTTACACTGACGCGGACAGTGACCCCAACCCGCACTGTTCAACCGACTGTCACACCAACGATCACGATCACACCAACCATTACGCCAACAGAAACACCTTTACCAAATTCTCCTACACCTTCCGAAACAGGAACCCCCCTTGCTTCAGAAACGCTGCTCCCTTAACGGGGAAAAAATGTATATAGGTAATAAAATAGTAATAATACTTCAATAAAAATTTACAATAATTAAATATTTCAGCAATCATTTGAATCGGGCAAGTTTTACATAAATTTTACTTGCAATATATAAATTATTCATATAGAATTTATTTGTCCGCGTAGAAAAAATAATTTTGATGGGTATGGTGAATTAAATAGGGTGGATTGTGGAGCAATGATCCAGGGGTAATTTAAGGCTGCTTATTCTTTCATAATTGTGAGCATAGATAAAAAAGGATAAACTCTGGGGAGCTATTGGCAATACCGGCCACATGGTTGGTATTGCTTTTTTAATTTAAACACACTGCGATGATGGACATTCATCTGTTAAGAGAGGGCCACATGACTGATCAGAGAAAAAGTGTTTCCAAGTTTATCCGCAATAGCGACCAATTCGTGGAACGGGCGGTAAGGGTATTATTTATTCTCATTTTTGCTTTTTCAGGAATAGGTTCAGTTCCATTATTGAATGCCCATGCACAGGTATTGCCTTTGATCACTGTGAATGGAGAGATAGCTGCGTTCAACAGCGCGGCGGGAATGACCTCCGCGGAACAAACCTATACTGTCTCTGCGGCTGACCTGACTGCCGATCTGGTGATCACCGCTCCGCAGGGATTTGAGATCTCGGAGTCCAGCGGCGGGGAGTACACCTCCACGCTCACTCTGACGCCTGATGAAACGGGCTTCGTGGCGGCAACGACGATCTTTGTCCATTTTGCTCCATCCTCGGCAGCTGACTTTTCTGATGTGATCACGCACGCCAGCGATGGTGCAGAAGAAGTGGACCAACTGGTCAGCGGATCTTCCGTACCGAAGATCTCGGTCACCGGCACATTGAGTGCATTCTCCGCTGAAGCGGGCAGTAACTCAGAAGCGCAGTCTTACCAGGTTTCCGGGGTGAATTTGACCGGGGACCTGCTGATCTCCGCCCCCGAGCATTTCGCGTTGGCGCTTGATCCCAATGGTTCTTTTTCGGACTCATTAGACCTTAGGTCAGAGAAGGGTATGGTAATTGACACCCCGATTTATGTGATCTTTGAGAGTGACAACGCAGGGACCTTTAGTGGCTCTGTCGGTCATAGCAGTGATGGAGCTGAAGATGTTGCGCTGGAGTTGAGTGGTACTGCTGCGAAAGAAATGACAGCATATACCAAAGTAACTACATTAGGGGATATTACTGCAACTGTTATTTCTTATAACTGGATCGCATACAATGATTGCGCGGGGACTAATTCTATAACGAATACGACAACATTAACAATTGGGTCAGGAACCACAGGCACAGCTGGTACATTGAAAAATTCCTCTACAGGAACTTCTACAGGCATTACGGCCCAATTTACTTCATCTCAAGCATTATCAACTCAAGCAACTTCTGGAACTGCATCTTCCTCAGGAACTGATGCGTATACAACTTTTAATGGTCATGCCAACATGGTTGGACTTGTTCAATACAACACAAGTAGTTCCAATGATTGGTATGAAGATTTGACATTATCTGGACTTGACCCAACAAAAACATACACTTTTGCCGCTACGGCAAATAGAGCAGGAGGTTCAACATATTCTTCTAGAATTACGCGTTTTACACTTTCAGGAGATACTTCTGCGACGAATGCAAGTACAAGTGGAGTAACAGTTACAGATACTCATACCATTTATTTTTCAACAGGTGAAAATACAACTAATGGTTATGTCGTTAGGTGGACAGGGATTAACCCTGGTTCTGATGGAATTATTGTTATACGATCACAACCTCAAACATCATCTGCCTATCAAGTATATGGGCCATCCGTTTTTCTTTTAGCAGAAGAGGCTTCCACCTCTCCAACCATTTCAACAAGTGAAAGCTCCCTAACTGGTTTTAACAGTGCAGTCGGATATATTTCAACTGAACAAACTTACACTGTCTCCGGGGCGAATCTGACGAACGATATTACGATCACTCCACCGACTGACACCGATATCGAACTCTCATTGTCTAGTGGAAGCGGTTATGTGGCATATCCAAGCACATTAACGATCTCAAAGGGATCAGGAACAGTTTCTGCTGTTCCAGTTTATGTTCATTTCAAACCCACTTCTGAAAAAACAATTTCCAGTCTGCCTATCACCAATGCAAGCAGTGGTGCAACCACTCAAAATGTGACAGTTTCTGGCTCGTCAGTACCTTCAATCACAACCACCAGCACAATGAGCGCGTTCAGCGCGGCAACGGGGGCATATTCCTCCGAACAGAGCTACACGGTTTCTGCGCTGAATTTGACCTCGGACCTGACGATAACGCCGTCGGCCAGTTTTGAGATCTCCAAGACCAGCGGCGCCGGCTTTGTGGACAGCACCGGTTCGCTGATCTACACCCCTGTCAGCGGCGTAGTTTCTACGCAGACGATCTATGTCCGCTTCAAGAATGCCAGCGCGGGCACTTATACCGGCAGTATTACACAATCCAGCGGCACGGCGTCTTCTTCTGTGTCGGTCAGCGGCACAGCTATCCAGTATTACACCCTGACTGTAGGGACTCTATCCGGCGGAACAATTGCCTTGAGCCCGACAGGGGGAAGCTATACTTCTGGTACAACAGTGACTGTTACGGCTACGGCGAATTCGGGATATATGTTCACCGGGTGGACTGGCGCCTTAAGCGGTTCGACCAACCCGACAACGATCACAATGGATGCGGACAAGTCTATTTCTGCGAATTTTGTTGCGGCAACATGTTCAACATATTCACAGGAAGCAGTAGATGATACATACATGAGTGGTGCAAATACTACCAATAACTATGGTACTTCAACAACTTTGCGTGTGAGTACAAATAGTACAAAAAGAGGAGATTTGTTTAAATGGGATGTCAGTTCCATTAGCGCCGATGCTACCATCTCTAGTGCATCTATCAGCCTTTATGTAACAACCACCGGATCACAAATATATAACTTATACAATATGCGTAGGTCTTGGGTGGAGGGTTCTGGGGCGGGATCAGCCTCTGGTGATGGAGCAACCTGGTCGACCTATGATGGTACGAATTCATGGGGAAACTCTGGGGCGGCGAACACCACTTCTGATCGTGAGGATGTAACGCTCTGGGATGCAACAACTTCTTCGTTTTCATCAGCGGGAAACAAAACGGTATCTCTTAATAGCAGCGGATTAAATATTATTAAGGGGTGGATTGATAATTCTGTTAGTAATTATGGTTTAACCTTACAGAATTATTCCAGTACTACAACAAGTGATATGCAATTCGCATCAGCAGAAAACACCAGCAACAGCGGTCCCACTTTGAACATTACTTATTGTGTCATCTCATCTCCGACGATCACCCTGAATGCTTCTTCATTGACGGGGTTCGCAAGTACTCCTGGAACCTCGTCAGCGGCACAGACAGTCACGGTCACCGGGGCGAATCTGACCTCAACGATCAGTGTCTCGGCACCGACCGGGTTCATCGTTTCCAACGACGGCTCAAGCTACGATTCAACGACTACACTGCCGACCATTGGAGGAACCCTGTATGTGAAGATGCTCAGTTCGAGCGAAGGGATACCGACTGGAACGATCACATTGAGCAGTGCTGGCGCGGTTGACAAGACCATCGCTGTCAGCGGCACGGTTCTCTATCAGTACATCCTGAATGTAGAGACTGACAACAATGGCACGGTCGCGCTCAGCCCCTCTGGCGGAACCTATAATCACGGACAAATTATCACCCTGACCCCGACCGGCAATAGCGGATACAAATTCAGCGACTGGACAGGGGAAAATGCGTCGAATGTTATCAACACAAGCGGCGTCTATACGATTGTCATGGACGGGAATAAATCGCTCTCAGCGAATTTCGCCGCTAAACCGATCTACACGATCTCGACAGATGTGTCTCCTAATGCTGGGGGCACAGTCACTGTCAGTCCATCCTCCGGCCCATATTACGAAGGAGATACGGTCACTTTCAACGCAACAGCCAACAGCGGTTATGAGTTCAGCACCTGGACGGGCAGTTCAACCGCGACCACCAATCCATTATCGATCACATTATCCAGTAATGTTTACCTTACTGCGGTATTTACAGAAAAAGTCGAAACTTGCTCCGATTTATCGATCACAACCACGAAAGATACCTGGATACATGGCAGCAATCCTACCTATAATTACGGCGCCAGCACTACACTATATGCCCATGGTTATAGTACAGGAAGAGGGGCTCTGATCCAATGGGACTTAAATGCCATCCCTACTAACGCAACAATCAAATCTGCGAGTTTTACGATCCAGGTAACAGATGCTTCTGCGTCTTCACCTGGATATATTTACAATCTTTATCAGATGAGGAGAAGTTGGGTTGAAGGGAATGGGAATGGAAGCGCCACAGGGGATGGTGCAACTTTCAATTCATATGATGGAAATACCTCAGACACATGGGAAACGGGAGGAGCTGCTGGTACAACCTTAGATCGATACAGTACGAATCTTTGGGACCAGGGATTGATCTCAGCAACTGGGAAGCAGACCTTTGTTTTGAATTCTGCTGGAGTTACAGCAGTTCAGTCATGGGTAACTACGCCTGCGACTAATTTTGGATTGACAATGCAGAATTATGTAGCTGGCACTTCGACAGACACATTTGGTTTCTATTCATCAGATTCAACAACTGGAACAGTACCCACCTTAAATATCAATTATTGCATTAGCTCTGCTTCCACATACTCACTATCTGCAGGTAATGATGGAAATGGCTCGGTCACGCTTTCGCCAAGCGGTGGAACTTATACCTCTGGTACAGTAGTAACGTTAACTCCTGTTCCAAACACTGGATATGAATTTTCTACTTGGTCGGGAACAAACGCGGATGATGTGACCAGTAATGGCGATGGAACTTACTCAATCACCATGAATGAAAGCAAATATATTTCGGCCAACTTCAGTCTCATCCCTGTCAATGTGGCCCCAGACGCTCCAGTGTTAACTTCACCATCGGATGGCGCAACTGGAACTTCATTGTCTCCGACACTTTCTGCAGCTGTAAGCGATGGCAACAGCGATGATCTGACCGTAAAATTTTACGGCAGAAAAGTCGGCACAACAACAGGATCAGATTTCACCTTTGTTCTGGTTCCAGATCCGCAGAACCTGGTGACCGCAAAATCGGCTGCATTAACATCACAGTTCAACTGGATCGTAAATAATGCGACTGCCAATAACATTGTCTTTGTCAGTACCACCGGCGACCTGGTGAATACCTCCACCAGTACAACAGAATATTCGACCATTGATACCATGTTCGATCTCATCGATACATCTGGTATCCCTTACAGTGTCGGACCGGGCAACCATGATTATCCGCTCTCGAATTACAACACCTACTTTGGTACCTCTCGTTTCAGCGGCAAGAGCTGGTACGGTGGCTACTACGATTCCAGTAACGAGAACAACTATTCTTTCTTCAGCGCCTCCGGGAATGATTTTATAGTGATCAACCTGGGTTATAACCCCTCTACAACGATCCTCAGTTGGGCAGACAGCCTGTTGACCACCTATTCAACCAAACGCGCGATCGTCATTAGCCATTCAATGCTGGCCACTAACAATGACTGGTCTTACCAGACAATTTATACGGCATTAAAAAGTCATTCAAATCTATTCCTGATGTTGTGCGGCCACAATCATTCCAGCACAGATGGGTCTGCATTTCGGGCTGAAACTGGTACTGATGGTCATTCTATTTATGTCATGATGGCTGATTACCAGGATTATTCTCAAGGGTACCTGCGCATCCTACGCTTCTCTCCTGAGGATGATATGATCTATGGGACCACTTACTCTCCATACACCAACGGATATCTGACCTCGACCTCCAATTATGAGTCGACTTCCCTGGCTTACGATCTGGCCAGCGGGTCCGCTGACGCGTATACACTGATCGGGACAACGACAGCAGCAAGCGGCACAACTGCTTCAGTCTCGTGGAGCGGGTTAACCGGCAATACAGAATACGAATGGTATGCGACAGCTACCGATCCTGACGGCGAGACTGTCTCCAGTGCATCTTCTAATTCATTCACTACAGGTACCGGCACAAATACAGCACCAGTTGCCACGGCTCAATCTGTTTCCACGAATGAAGATACCGCCAAATCAATTGCACTTTCCGGCACCGATGCAGATGGGGATTCCCTCACATACACCGTGGTGACCAACCCCACTAAAGGCTTGCTCTCCGGCAGCGCGCCCAACCTGACCTACACTCCAACTGCCAATCTGAATGGCCCGGACAGCTTCACCTTCAAAGTCAATGATGGAAAAGTGGATAGTGCCGCGGCAACAGTCTCGATCACCATCAACCCGATCAATGACGTTCCAGTAGCCAATGCCCAATCCGTTACGACCGATGAAGATACTGCTAAAGCGATCACCCTCACCGGCTCCGATGTGGATGGGGATTCCCTCACATACACCGTGGTGACCAACCCCACCAAAGGATC
>JGI2065J20421_1001514_pt1 | contig 16003 bp, 13 predicted proteins | sample Biomet5_FD_20421 | JGI IMG/M metagenome (IMG submission 20421)
TGCCAACCACGGTTTTGAAGTTTTCGCAGGCATAGGCGTTTTTTCCATCATCGGATACATGGCAACTCAGCAGGGCGTACCTGTTGCTTCAGTTGCGGGTCAGGGCGTAGGTCTCGCCTTTATGACCTTCCCTGTTGCCATCAGCACACTTCCGGCTTTGAATACGCTGTTCGGGATATGCTTCTTCGGAGCTCTTTTCCTGGCCGGACTCACCTCGCTGGTATCGATAATACAGGCGGTAGTAACCGGTTTCCGCGATAAGTTCAGCCTTTCGCAGAAAAAGGCCGTTACTATCATCCTGGTGCCGGCATTCATACTCAGTTTCCTGTTCATCACAGGAGCGGGCCTGTACATCCTCGATATAATCGATAAATATATCAACAGCATCGGCGTAGTAAGCTGCGGACTCCTTGAAGTACTGCTGATCGGATGGTTCTTTAAACCGGAGAAACTCCGCAAAGAAGCAAACGAGTTCTCCAACTTCAGCGTCGGTAAATGGTGGACGGTCTGCATCAAGTTCGTTACCATCGTGGTTCTGGGCATAATGATAGTCCTCAACACAAAGGAACTGATACAGAAGGGCTATGATGCCTACTCTTCGACCGACCTCATGCTGTTCGGATGGGGCTCGATAATAATCGTTATCGTATGCACGGTAATCTTCACTGCTATGAAGGGCAAAGAAGGCTACAATGATCTTTCCAAGGTCGCTGCAAAGGAGGCTGAACAATGAGTGCTGGAGCAATAATAATGATGTGTATAGGCTGCGGCGCACTCTGGGGAGGGTTCGCCATCTCATCGACGATCGGCATAAGACATCTTATCAAAGAAAGAAAAGCACATCTGGGAGAGCCTGTCGATAAGAAATAGCATACATTTTATGAAAACAGAGACCCGCAGCAGGATAACCGGCTGCGGGTCTTTTTTATGAAGACAATGTTTCGTATCAGCAGCCGGTATCCGCGCTGCCTCATTCAACTTCAATGCTTTCTATGTAAAATTCCTTGCCTATCTCTGTAGGCTCTCCGTCGGTGCCGCATTCCGGACAGGCGAACGACATCGGTCTTCTTGCGAACATCGTTCCGCAGGCCGGACATCTGAGCTTAGGCTTCACACGTCTTATCTCTATCTCTGCGCCGTCGCACAGCGTCCCCTCGGCAATGATATCAAAATACATATGTATGGATTCAGGCACGAACCCGGAATAATCCCCGCAGACGAGATCTATCCTGCGCACCGCATGAGCATGCTCCTCGCGGCAGCGCTTTTCAGCCATTTTTATTATATGTTCAGTTATCGGGTATTCATGCATGATCTTTCCTCGTCTTTGCTGCAGGATGTTTATTAATCATTATAGTATTTTTGCTTGTGCAGCACAAATTATATTTTAATGACGGCTTACATCGCACTGCTCTCCGCGGGACGCCAAAAGGCCGCCGCGGCATGACCGCAGCGGCCCTCTGGCATATGAAATGTGAATAAGAAAGAAAGCTATATCAGTGAGCCTATTTGGCTGCCATTTCCTTGTATCCTGCGTATCTCTCCATAGCATCCTTTTCCGTCTTCTCAAAGAGTGCCTCAGCATGATCCGGGAATTCCTTGGCCAGGGAAGCATATCTTACCTGAGCCATGATGAAGTCTCTGAATCCGCCTGCCGGCTCTTTGCTGTCAAGGCTGAACGGGTTCTTGCCCTGCTCCTTGAGTTCGGGATTGAATCTGTACAGCTGCCAGTATCCGCATGCTACCGCGTCCTTCGTGTTTTCCTGAGTCTTGCCCATGCCTTTTTTCATTCCGTGGTTGATGCACGGTGCATAGCATATGATCAGGGAAGGTCCGTTATAAGCTTCGGCTTCGGTTATCGCCTTCATGAACTGATTCTTGTCGGCACCCATTCCGACCTGAGCTACATAAACATATCCGTAACTCATGGCCATCATGCCGAGATCCTTCTTCTTTGTCTTCTTTCCGGAAGCTGCAAATTTGGCGATAGCTGCTGCCGGCGTTGCCTTTGAGGACTGACCGCCTGTATTTGAATATACTTCTGTATCGAATACGAGTATGTTGACGTCTTCGCCGCTGGCCAGTACATGATCCACGCCGCCGTAACCTATATCATATGACCATCCGTCTCCGCCGAGAGCCCATACCGACCTCTTGGCCAGATAGTCTTCCTTCTGCATGATCTCATCAGCATACCCTGCTGCTGCGCCGCTAAGCTTGGAATTTTTGAGTGCTGCCGTCACTGCATCGCTGAGAACTCTGGTCCTGGCTCCGTCTTCTCTGCCGTCGATCCAGTTCTGACATGCTTCTTTTACAGCTGCATCTCCGCATTCGCCGATCAGCGCTTCCATTGCTGACTGTATCTTGTCTCTGATCTGACGCACGCCTGTGGCCATTCCCAGACCGAACTCGGCGTTGTCTTCAAACAGAGAGTTCGCCCATGAAGGTCCTCTGCCGTTGCTGTCCTTACAGTAAGGCATCGATGGTGCTGCTGCGCCCCATATCGATGAGCATCCTGTAGCATTTCCTATCATCATCCTGTCTCCGAAGAGCTGAGTGATGACTTTGATATACGGTGTTTCACCGCAGCCTGCGCAGGCGCCGGAGAATTCCAGATACGGCATCGCGAACTGGCTGCCCTTGACGCTTTCCCTGCTCATACGGTCATCCTTTACAGGAACTGTCATCGCATAATCCCAGTTGGCCGCTTCGTCAGTCTGTGTGCCGAGCGGTTCCATAGTAAGAGCCTTTTCCTTTGACGGACAGATGTCGGCACAGTTGCCGCATCCCAGACAATCCATGGGATCCACCTGCATTCTGTACTGCAGGCCTTCCAGTCCCTTTCCTGCAGCCTTCTTGGTCTCAAAAGCAGCAGGTGCGTTCTTCTTCTCGTCTTCTGTGAGCAGCACCGGTCTGATAGCCGAATGAGGACAAACGAACGAGCACTGGTTGCACTGTATGCAGTTGTCTATGTGCCACTGCGGAACATGCACTGCCACGCCGCGTTTTTCATAAGCTGCTGTGCCTGACGGGAACGTACCGTCTGCTATGTCTGCGAATACGCTGACCGGCAGACCGTCGCCTTCCTGTCTGTTCATCGGTATCATGATCTTCTCTACGAACTCCGGCAGGTCTGCAGTCTTTCCGTTTTCATCCTTTGCATCCGCCCAGTCTGCAGGCACGGACACTTCGTGTGCGCTGCCGATGCCTTCATCTACTGCAGCATAGTTCATGTTGACTACTTTTTCACCCTTCTTGCCGTAGGATTTCACTATTGAGCTCTTGAGGTATTTCACTGCATCTTCAACAGGTATTACCTTCGTCAGTGCGAAGAAGGCGGACTGCATTATCATGTTTATCCTGCTGCCCAGGCCTATCTTTTCGCCTATTGAAGTAGCGTCTATCGTGTAGAACTTAATGTCGTTCCTGGCTATGTACTGTTTCATGGAAGCAGGCAGCTGTTCGTTCAGTTCTTCATCTGACCATCCGCAGTTGAGCAGGAACGTGCCGCCCTTCTTCAGACCCTTGAGCAGGTCATACTGATTCACATAAGCGTGATTGTGGCAGGCCACGAAATCTGCTGTGGTGATCAGATATGTCGAATGGATCGGCTTGTGACCGAATCTCAGATGAGATATGGTTATGCCGCCTGATTTCTTTGAATCGTATGAGAAATATCCCTGCGCATACATATCTGTATTGTCGCCGATTATCTTTATCGCCTGCTTGTTGGCACCTACTGTACCGTCGGAACCGAGGCCCCAGAATTTACATCTTACTGTTCCTTCCGGCTCAGTTGAAACATCGACATGCTTCAGCGAGCTGCCGCTGAGGTCATCTTCGATGCCTATCGTAAAGTGGTTTTTGGGAGCCGCTTCCTTCAGATTGTTATATACCGCAACGATATCTCCAGGTGTCGTGTCTTTTGAGCCCAGGCCGTATCTGCCGGCATATATCTCAGGAGATTCATCTTCGTCATAATACATTGTCTTGACATCCATATACAGGGGGTCGCCTAAAGCGCCCGGCTCCATGGTCCTGTCTAAAACTGCGATCTTTTTCACGGTCTTCGGGATCACTCTCTTGATGTGCTCAGGAGACCACGGTCTGTAAAGTCTTACTTTTACCAGTCCCACTTTTTCTCCGTCTGCAACCATGTGCTCCAGTGTTTCTTCGATCGTTTCGCATACGGATCCCATCGCTATGATAATCTTATCCGCATCCGGAGCGCCGACATAATCGAACGGCTTGTATTCTCTGCCTGTCGCTTCGGATATGTCTTTCATATATTTTTCCACTGTCTGCGGCACATTTTTATATTTCGGCTCGCAGGCTTCTCTTGCCTGGAAGAATACGTCAGGATTCTGGTTCGTTCCTCTTATTACCGGATGCTCCGGGTTCAGCGCATTGTCTCTGAATGCCTGTACTGCATCTTTATCCACCAGTTTGTCGAATACATCATAATCTATAGTTTCGATCTTCTGTACTTCGTGAGACGTCCTGAATCCGTCGAAGAAGTGCAGGAACGGTATCCTGCTCTCTATCGTTGACAGATGCGCAACGCCTGCCAGATCCATTACTTCCTGAACGGAACTGGAGCACAGCATCGCAAATCCAGTCTGACGGCATGCCATTACATCGGAATGATCACCAAAGATACAGAGTGCATGAGTAGCCAGAGTCCTTGCAGTAACGTGGAAAACGCACGGCAGGAATTCTCCCGCGATTTTATACATATTCGGTATCATCAGCAGCAGTCCCTGTGAGGCTGTATATGTTGTAGTGAGAGCTCCTGATGCGAGAGAGCCGTGCACAGCACCTGCTGCACCTGCTTCGGACTGCATCTCAACTACCTTTACTTCCTGTCCGAAAATGTTCTTTGCGCCATGGGCTGCCATATCGTCAACTACCTCTGCCATAGGGGAGCTGGGCGTTATGGGATAGATTGCTGCAACATCGGTGAATGCATATGAAACATATGCTGCCGCAGTGTTTCCATCCATGGTCTTCATGTTTTTCTTTGTCATTATATCCTCCATATTTTTGCAAAAAAATAAAAAGTGCTCGTACGGTGTCGTATGTTCTGCAGCCGTTTCCGCCTGTATGCAAAAGCGCTGTCGTCATACAATGACTACTTTAATATATGCATAGTTTTTTGTCAATACATGTACGTGAAAATAAACAGTATACATTATGCAAAATCCAAGCGCATATTTTTCAAGACTTGCGACTATACATATTCTCAATAAATGATTTGTAAAAATTAGCTGATTTGTATAAATATCCAGCTGCGGCCCTTCATATAAAAAAGGACCACGGCCGCTGCGGCCGCAGTCCTTCATGTTTGTTTTCCTGATCACTCGATCTTAAGACATTTTTTCGGGCATTTTTCAACACATACTCCGCACGTCACGCAGGCATCTCTGTCCACTTCCCAGACCTTCTCTTTACGATCGACCTTAAGAGCATCGCTGGGGCAGTTCTTTGCGCAAAGCCCGCAGTAAATGCATTCTTCGATGTTGTTTTTCAGCTCTCCGCCCTGGGCAGTGCCGCTGCCGCCGGCTGCTTCCTTCTTGGGTATCTCAAAGGTATCGACTGTTTTTTCAACATCCGGTGTCGTATAGTCCGGAGCCATGGTCAGGCATTTCTTGGGGCATGACTCTACGCAGCTCCCGCACTGTACGCACTGCATCCTTTCGATCGTCCATGTCGATGATGTCCTGTCGACTGTTATTGCATTAGTCGGACATTTTTTACTGCACATCCCGCACAGGATACAATCCGGTTCGCTGATGTCGATATGTCCTCTCGTCCTGTCCTTCCACTCTCTCGGCACTACAGGGTACATGAGAGTCGCGGGTTTTTTGAACAGGCTGTTCATTACTACTTTTCCAATTTTAAAAGTTCCCATTCTCTCACCTACCTTTCTGTACAGCTGATACACGGATCTATAGTCAGGACCAGCATAGGAACATCTGCCAGATCACATCCCTGCAGCGTTTTTACCATTGCAGGTATATTCATGTTGGTCGGAGTCCTTACTCTCATCCTTTCGAGATGCCTGCTGGCCTTGTCGCCATCAAAACCCTTGGCGTAGTAAACTGCTTCACCTCTGGGCTGTTCCATCCTGGTGATGAATTCACCTGTTATATTTCCTTTGACCGGCACTGATATCTCTCCTTCCGGGATCATCTCTGCCGCCCTCTCTATCAGATCGATAGACTGGAATACTTCGCGTATCCTCACTTTGCATCTTGAATATGAATCGCCGCCTGTTTCAATGATCGGCTCGAATCCGATATCATCATATTTGCCTTCTCCGGCCAGCCTGATATCCTGAACGACTCCGGAACCCCTTGCTACCGGACCGACTGCGCATAACTCCTCGGCATCCGCCTTGGACAGCACACCTACTCCGCAGAGTCTGTTCTTTACCGATGTGTCATTGAGGAAGACATCTGTAAGCTCCTTGATATCCTTTTTCAGGTCCTTGAGAGTTTTCACCATTCTGCTCAGCGTATCGGCATCTATATCTTTCCTTATCCCGCCCGGTTTGCATACCGAGAAGATGACTCTTCCGCCTGTCGTCTCTTCAAACAGATCAAGTATCGTCTCTCTTACTCTCCAGCAGTGCATGAACAGACTTTCAAATCCGAATCCGTCAGCCAGAAGGCCCAGCCACAGCAGATGCGAATGTATCCTGCCCAGCTCATGCCATATCGTCCTCAGATATTCGGCCCTGTCAGGCACCTCTATATTCATGGCGCCTTCAACTGCCGCACAGTATCCCCATCCGTGACCGAAACTGCAGATACCGCATATCCTTTCTATAACATATACCATTTCGGTATATTCCTTTTTCTCGACCAGCTTTTCCAGGCCTCTGTGGATGAATCCGATAGAGGGTATGGCTTCGAGCACCGTTTCGTCTTCGATCACCAGATCCAGATGGACCGGTTCAGGAAGCACCGGGTGCTGCGGTCCGAAAGGAATAATAGTTCTTTTACCCATGATTCTACCTTCCTTTCTACTTCCATGGATATGGTTCAGCTGTCTTGAAGAAATTGCCGCCGTAATCCAGCGCATTATGCTTGAATGTTATGTCGAACAGATCATGGACCTCATTCTCATATATGAATGCAGGCCAGTATTCCTTCGTTATGCTTTCCACTTCATCTTCATCTGAAATAATTAATCTTAAATTCAGCAGTACATGTTCCTTGTCGAATGAGTAAAGGATCTCATATCCTTCTTCTTTTTTCGTACCGCACAGCTGAACGAATCTGTATCCGTCGTCTTTTATATCTCTTACCTGTGACAGAAGATCTACAGGAGCGATATTCCGGATGTCCTGTATCTTATACTTTTTTTCACTCATTTACATCCGCCTCCTTTGCTTCTTCCGTGCCCTCGGGCGCCCCGACAGATATTTCCGGCTCCGGTTTTCCTGCAATGTCCTCAGCTGTCGCTGCAGCATCCATGCGTGCCCTCTTTTCGGCAAGCACGCCGAGTCCCTTTACAACGCCGTCTATGATTGCCTCAGGTCTCGCTGCGCATCCGGGAACATAACAGTCCACCGGTATCACAGTATCTACTCCGCCCATGATATTGTAGCATTCTTTGAAAATGCCGCCGTTGCAGGCACATATGCCCACAGCCACTACCACTTTCGGCTCTGGCATCTGCTCATATATCTGTTTTACTACATCTTTGTTCTGCTCATTTACCGAACCTGTTATCAGAAACACATCTGCATGTTTCGGGTTTCCGCAGTTGATGATCCCGAATCTTTCTACATCGTACATAGGGGTGAGGCATGCCAGTACTTCTATGTCGCATCCGTTGCAGCTGGATCCGTCATAATGGATGATCCATGGTGATTTTGTTACATATGACATCTCTACACCTCCTTTATGCAAACAGCAGGACGAACATATTCACACCGCCGAGAACCAGCGCGACTATCCACGCCGAGTTGATGGCAACCTGCCATTTCATCCTTGCAAAACTGTTGTCTATGAATACTTCCAGGAAGTATGTCAGCAGACAAACGACAATACCTAATACAGCTCCCCAAGCCGTTCCGTTTGCGAAAAACAGGAACACGATGCCGAGAAGGAAAATGTTTTCATACCAGTGTGCTATCTCGATCATTGCCATAGTCTTGCCTGAAAATTCTGTGGTAAGACCTTTGACCAGTTCCTGATGCGCATGATGCGACATGGACAGATCGAACGGTGATTTTCTGAACTTGATAGTCAGTATGAATATGAATCCGATGAATATCCCTGCCAGATACGGAAGCGGGAATTTAGTTCCCATCATTATCTGGCTCACCTGGAAGCTGCCTGTGCACATATAGAATCCGATCGCCGCGATAAGAACCATCGGTTCATATGCCATCATCTGCAGCAGTTCTCTTTCTGCGCCTATCTGGGCGTACGGAGAATTGGATGAAAATGCGGCCACGATCAGGAACACGCTTGCAAGTGTCAGTGTGAATATCACCAGCAGCAGGCTTTCTCCCGCAAAGAAGAAGCAGCCTGTGACAATAACGAATATCAGGAAGCACATTACATAAAAGTCCTGCACTTTATTGACAGTTATGTCTTCTTTTTCTGTCAGCTTGAAAAAATCATAAAACGGCTGCAGTACCGGAGGGCCTACCCTTCCCTGCATATGCGCCGTTATTTTTCTGTCGATACCGGCCAGAAGTCCGCCGAGAAGCGGTCCTATGATAAGGTATGCGATTACACTGATTATTATTATCAACATCTTACATACCTCCCATCATCATACTGCCTACGACCATCCCGATTGTTATCACTATGACCGCCGAGGTGCTCACGACCCCGATCACGTTCATTTTGAATTCGCCGAAATAACCGTTCATATACCAGTTGCGCAGGCTCACTTCTTCTCTCTGTTCCATAGAGCCGACAAATGACAGATCGTCGCCTTCATTGACGCCGCCCATATATATAGGCACGATCCTCTTGTTCGTCCTGCCGAAGAAGAAGGCGAACAGCAGCACTATCACAGCTACCATTATGCACATTATTATCATGTTATTGACCGACAGTGCCAGTTTGTCCACGCTTCCGAATATCCCTTCCAGGAACGGTACGACGATACCCTTGGAAACGAACGGGAAACCCAGACATGTCAGTATGGTCAGGACCACGAGTGTAGTCTGTGAGAACCATTCCGATCCATGCACTGTTTTCTCTACGTTTTCTCTCTTGGCCATTACTGCCGCAAGCTTGCCCATCCACTTTGTCCAGTAGAAGGCCGTTGCCGCTGAGCCGAAGCATATTATCAGGATGAGGATTATGTTTCTCGAATCGACGAACGATACCATCGTTGCCCATTTCGATATCAGCATGCCGAAAGGTGCCAGGAACATGCCTGCTATGCCTATCAGCATGAAAGCTGCCAGTCTGGGCATCTTTTCAAACAGTCCGTCCATATCTTCTATGTCACGGCTGCCGATGTGATGTTCAGCAGTTCCCACACAGAGGAAGAGGAGGGATTTGGTAACAGCATGGAATATTATCAGCATTATTCCCGCCCAAACTGCTTCTGCAGTTCCGACGCCGCCGCAGGCTGTTATCAGGCCCAGGTTGGCGATCGTCGAATAAGCCAGAACTCTCTTGGCATTTGTCTGAGATATGGCTGCGAATGAAGCCATCACGAAAGTGATGCCTCCGACCATCATCACCATTATTCCCGAAATATTCATTCCGAGCAGCGGTGACAGTTTTATTATCAGGAACACGCCCGCCTTGACCATTGTCGATGAATGGAGCAGAGCGGATGTCGGCGTCGGGGCTACCATGGCTCCCAGCAGCCAGCTGTTGAACGGCATCTGCGCCGCTTTGACTATTCCTGCAAAGGCGAGGAAGATCGTCGGTGCCAGCACGCTGTATCCCATAGTGCCTATCGTCAGCATTGTGGACAGTTCCAGAGTACCGTATACGCTTCCCAGAATAATTATCGCGATCACGAATCCCAGTCCGCCCAGGAGGTTCATGATCAGCTGTCTGAAAGCATTCCTCGTTGCGATCTTGTCTTCGTTTTCTTTTTTATGGAACAATCCGTTGTATCCTATGAGGAAGAACGAGCAGAGTGTCGTTATCTCCCAGAAGAAGAACATCCAGACCAGATTATTCGACAGTACGATGCCGAACATGGCAGAAAGGAATATGAACATCATGAAAAAGAAATACGGTCTTCTGTCGGGCACGCCCTTTTTCTGATGCGCCTGAAAATCCTTCATGTATCCGATCGCGTATACACATATCAGACTGCCTATGATACCGATTATCAGTACCATTATCAGCGACAGCCTGTCAACATACATGGCATGCTGGACTGTAATGGCATGACCTTTTGATAGCTCGAACCACACAAAGAGCGGGGTCTGGATAGCTGCAAGAATAACGGCAAGCGGCTTTTTGTAAATAAAGCCGAGCACGATCGTCAGGACAGCAAGCGCGATCTCGATTATCATCATCAATGTTCCTATGGCTTCGCCCTGAACATCGATATACTGACCTCCGCTGCTGTACTCCTGTACTACCAGACATACAGATGCCGCAGCTGTCAGAGCTGCAGCAACCTTGACGATTATGTCACGCGCCGTGTCTGTCTTGAGTATCAAAAGAGCTATCGCTGCAATAAACGGAAACCCGATTAAGAATGCGATAGTAAAATTAGTGCTCATTTAATCCTCCTGTACTGTAATATACATTAATTATAATAAATACATTGGTTACATATATTAAAATATTATATATGTATACAAGAATTAAAACAAGCACTTGCGTTTATTTATTAATGGTTTTTATTCAGTACATCCTGCCTGACTTCTTCATTGGTCAGCTCCGGATCCTGCTCTCCGCATGATCCCGTCCTGTCAGATACAGATGATATCCCAGTGCCGCCAGACCGGTCAGCACTATAAGCAGATAATAATTGATTCCTCTGGTCAGAAGCATCCCCGGCATGAGAGCACTTTGAGAATATATCGTCCCGAACACTACCATAAAGCTCATCTCCGCCGCTCCTATGCCGCCCGGAATAGGCAGACTGTACATTGCCAGAGTTACGAGCACCTGCAGCGTCATCACCGACCAGAACGATGCCGAATCATAGCCGAATGCTCTGTAGACATAATAACCGATGCTGAAAAAGGCCAGCCTCTCGAGAAGATTCGTTCCGAACAGTTCCATCGACATCAGCGGCTTTGTCCTTACCATCCTCATGCAGTCTTTATAGCGTTCTATGCCTTCCACCGCCTGCTTCTTTTTGCCTTCTTTGTCCTTGATTATCTTCCATTTGTCGCAGCATCTTATCATGAAACCTTCGAACCAGTTTATGGCCTTTTGCGAAAACATGCATATTAGACAGCCTACTACCATAGCTATCTGCCAGAAATTCCCGACAATAAAGAGTATTTTGAACAGCACCGGCGTCTCTGCCAGATATGCAAAATTGGTTATGACTGCCGGTACCTCCATGACAAGAAGAACCAGCGCATACATGAATAGATTCAATATGAACATGAGCGTGCCGTCAGTCACACGTATACCGTCTCTGTTCATATAATAAACGGCTACCGGCTGACCTCCGGCTGCAGAAGGCGTTATGCCCGAAAAATACATTTCGATCGCCGCATATATGGTCGCCTGTCCGAGCGACATCCTGGCATTGAAATAATGGCTGAGCACCTTAAGGCACAGCCCTTCGCAAATGACGTACAGCACAAGGAAAAGCACAGCCATAGAAAGATAGTCCATATCTATGCCTTCGATTTTTTCCGCAAGATCAGAAATGTCCGTCGCTTTGAATTTTTTTGCCAGTATCCAGACAGTCAGCATAATGAGCAGAACGATGATCAGCAGATTGAGTATCTGCCGCTTTGCGGTCACCGGCTGCTTCATTTTTTTATCCTGTGTCTGACGCTCATCCTCATTCATTTTTCTCTCACACCATTTTTCCAGTAAGGCTGAATGTATTGCCTCCCGTTATCTCCACATCACACAGCTGCCCTATGCAGCTGCTGTCACCGATAAAATTCACCAGCTTGAACCCTTCGGTCCTCCCTGTCAGCATATTGCTCCGCGTTTTACTGAAGCCGTCTGCCAGAACACGTTCGATCTTCCCCGTATGCGCCCTGTTTTTTTCTCCCGCGATACTGTTCACCGTTTCCACTAGTCTGTTGAATCTTTCATGCTTGACATTCTCGGGGATCTGATCGGGATACTTTTCTGCAGGCGTTCCTCTTCTCACAGAATATATAAAAGTGAAGGCAGAATCAAATTCCACTTGTTTTACCAGCCTCAGCGTTTCTGCAAAATCTTCTTCTGTCTCCCCGGGAAAACCGACTATTATATCCGTCGTTATCGCTATATCGGGTCTGACGCTGCGCAGTTTTTCTGTCATGCGGATATAATCAGCCGCAGAATATTTTCTGTTCATCCTGCTCAGCACTCTGTCGCTTCCCGACTGAACAGGCAGATGTATATGGCCGCACAGTTCAGCGCACTTCCCGAATGCCTCTATCAGTTCTTCCGAGAGATCCTTGGGATGCGAGGTCATGAATCTTATCCTTTCAAGTCCCTCTGTCTCCGCCAGCATATACACCAGCTCCGCAAAGCCTGCGGTACTGCCGTCTGCGGAAACGCCCCTGTAGGAATTCACATTCTGGCCGAGCAGCGTGACCTCGCGCACCCCGTCTGCCGCCATTGCTCTTACCTCTCTGAGTACATCTTCCGGACTCCGGCTGCGCTCCCGCCCTCTTGTATATGGGACTATGCAGTAAGTGCAGAAATTGTTGCAGCCGTACATGATGTTCACAAAGCTCCTGTGCCTGTACAGACGCTTCGCGGGCAGGCCTTCGACTATGCTGCCGCCTTCTTCCCAGACATCGATGATCTTCTTTCCCTCATCAGCGGCTTCCTTTATCAGCCGCGGAAACTCATGTATATTATGGGTCCCGAAAATAATATCGACCCAGGGGTATTTCTGTTTTATCGTATCTGTTATATGCTTCTGCTGCATCATACAGCCGCACAGGCATATAAGATGGTCAGGCCGCTGCTGCTTTATCTTTTTCAGCTGGCCGAGCGTACCGAAAAATCTCTTGTCCGCATTCTCGCGCACGCTGCATGTATTGATCACAGCTACATCGGCCTTCTGTATGTCTTCCGTTTCTTCATATCCCATCTCGATGAGCATGCCCGCGATAGTCTCGGAATCGCGTTCGTTCATCTGACAGCCGAAAGTCTGTATGTGAAAAGTCTTAATCTCGCTCATGCCTGAGATCACGGTCCATAAGGATATCGACAACTTCTTTTGCGTTCATTTCGCCGTTGATGAGCTTATATATATGCTCTGTTATGGGCATCTCCACGCCGTATTTCTGCGCCAGAGCATAAGCCGCCTCTGTCGTGTACATCCCTTCCACGACCATGCCGACTTTTTCAGTGGCGGCTTTCGGATCCAGACCTTCACCGATCATAATACCGCAGCGGCGGTTGCGGGAATGCATGCTCGTGCAGGTCACGATGAGATCGCCGACTCCGGTCAGGCCCGCAAATGTCAGAGGATCTGCCCCCAGTTTCTGTCCCAGCCGCTGGATCTCAGCAAGACCCCGTGTCATCAGAGCCGCTTTGGCATTGTCGCCGAAACCCATGCCGTCTGATATGCCCGCTCCGAGAGCTATGATATTCTTGAGCGATCCGCCCAACTCTGCTCCGACCACATCATCTATCGTATATATCCTGAACCTGTCGGTACTGAATTCTTCCTGAATATATTCTGCCAGCTTTCTGTCAGAAGACCCCACGGTAACAGTTGTCGGCATTTCCCGGCCAACCTCTTCAGCATGAGAAGGCCCCGACAGCGTCACATATTTCAGATCCGGAACGATCTCATAGGCGACTTCCGACATCCTTTTAAGCGTTTTCTGTTCTATTCCCTTGGCCACATTCACCGCTACCATTTCCGGCTTCAGATACTGCTTCGCGCCTTCAAGAGCACTGCGGAAATGCTGTGCCGGCGCACTGAAGAGCACGATATCGACACCGTCCAGAGCTTCCCTGACCGAGGATACCGGCTGCAGATTGCTGCCGAACTTTATACCCGGCAGATATCTCTTGTTCTCCCTGTTTTCAGCAAGTTCCTCAAGGTGCTTCTCATCAAGGTCCCAGATCTTCACCTGATGTCCCTTGTTGCTGATTGTGATCGCAAGCGCTGTCCCCCAGCTGCCTGCACCGATTACTCCTACTTTTTTCATTTGCTGCTCCTTAATTTTTCAATACTTATCCTGGGCTCTTCGCCATGTACCATCCTGACGATGTTGCCCCAGTGTTTAATGAATACTATAACCGCAATAACTGTTCCAATCAACAGGAAATCCGGTTTGAACACCCATGCTACCAGAGGGAATGTCACTGAACCTGCCAGAGATCCTCCCGACATCATGCGCGATACCAGGACCCCGATCACTACTATGGCGAGCGCCGTGAATCCCATGGGCGGACTCAGAGCAACAAATGCTCCGAATGCTGTAGCTACCCCTTTGCCGCCTTTGAATCCGAACAGCACCGGCCATACATGCCCGAGGAAAACCGCCAGCGCGCATATCATGGCAAGCCCTTCTCCTCCAAGAACTCTGCCGATCAGCACTGCCGCGATCCCTTTGCAGATATCCGCCGTCAGAGTGAGTGCACCGGCCTTCTTGCCGAGTACCCTGGTTGCATTGGTCGTTCCTGCATTGCCGCTGCCGGCTTTCTTTATGTCTATGCCCTTTGCCCGCGCAAGAATGGTCGCCGTGCTGACATTGCCGAGCATATATGCAGCTGCTGTGATCAGTATTATTATCAGGACCTTCATCGGTCCCTCGATGCCTCCAATTATATCAAAAACCATTTTCGTGTTCGCCTTTCTCCCTGAATACGAATTTGATGCTGGTCCCGGCAAAGCCGAAAGCCTCTCTGATCTTGTTTTCCAGATATCTAGAATAAGAAAAATGCATCAGTCTTCTTTCATTTATCTGGAACGAAAACAGCGGAGGGCATACCCCGACCTGTGTTCCGTAATATATCTTCAGACGTTTGCCCTTGTCCGCCGGAGGCTGCTTCATCATCACCGCATCCGATATCAGACTGTTGAGTCTTCCGGTAGGCACCCTCATGGCCCGGCTTGCCGCCACGGCATGAGCCGCCTCTGTCACTTCGTCGATGCGCTGGCCCGTCTTGACCGATATGAATATGCACGGCGCATAGGAAATGAAAGTGAGCTCTCTGCTGATCTCATCGAGAAAATTTTTCATTGTCCTGTTGTCTTTCTCGATAAGGTCCCATTTATTCACTGCTATCACTATGCCTTTTCCCGCTTCGTGAGCCAGACCTGCGATTTTTTTATCCTGCTCCGTAACTCCGTCGCAGGCATCTATCATCAGCAGACATACATCAGATCTTTCAATAGCCGCTACGGCCCTGATGACGCTGATCCTTTCGATCTCCTCGCTTACTCTGCTCTTCCTTCTGATTCCGGCAGTATCTATGAGAAGATATTTCTCGCCGTTTTTTTCAAAAGGCGTGTCTATGGCATCTCTTGTTGTCCCTGCTATCGGAGACACGATAACTCTTTCTTCGCCGAGCAGTCTGTTTATCAGAGAAGACTTGCCTGAATTGGGCTTGCCGGTCACAGCGATCTTTATTCTGTCTTCGTCATCATCACTGTCGCTTTCCGGCAGTACGGCGACGACCGCATCCAGAAGGTCGCCGATATTCAGCATATTGGAAGCGCTGACCGGTATCGGTTCTCCCAGACCCAGTTCGTAAAAATCATAAAAATCATCAGGAAGCTTTGCAGTGTCGACTTTATTGACAGTGAGCACGACCTTGCCGGCCTTGCGGCGCAGCATCTCTGCAACTTCTCTGTCGGCGGCAGTCAGACCGTCGCGGCCGTCCACCATGAACAGTACTGCATC
>JGI2065J20421_1001544_pt1 | contig 15724 bp, 10 predicted proteins | sample Biomet5_FD_20421 | JGI IMG/M metagenome (IMG submission 20421)
CCCGGAGCCCGCGCCCGCCGCGAGCATCCCGCCCGGCGGCAGGAACCCCGTGGTGGCCGCGGCGCGCTCGCTCACGGGCGTGCGCTACAAGTGGGGCGGCGACTCCCCACGCGACGGCTTCGATTGCTCCGGGCTCACCTGGTGGGCCTATCACCAGGTGGGCGTGGACCTGCCGCGCGTGTCCAGCGACCAGTTCGAGTCCGGGACGCCGGTGGGCCGGCGCGACATCCGCCCCGGCGACCTGGTGTTCTTCCGCCTGGGCCGCAGCCCCAAGAACCTCCACGTGGGCATCGCCACCGAGCGGGGCACCTTCATCCACAGCCCCAGCGCCGGCGGCCGCGTGCGCGAGGACTCCCTAGACGCCCCCTACTGGCGCGAACGCTACATCGGCGCCCGGCGCATCGTCCGCAGCGACGGCTAGCCCCGGCCGGCCGGCCGCCTTGATTCCTCCCCGCCTTTCCCCTATCTTTCGGCCAGCCTGAACCAAGGAGCCGAACCATGCCCGAGATCACCCTGGCCGGACGCAAAATCGGACCGGACCACGCCCCGCTCGTCATCGCCGAAATCGGCATCAATCACGAGGGCGACTACGCCAAGGCCGAGCGCATGGTGCGCGACGCGCACCGCGTGGGCTGCGAATGCGTCAAGTTCCAGTGCCACGTGGTCGAGGACGAGATGAGCCAGCAGGCCAGGAAGGTCGTCCCCGGCAACGCCAGGGAGTCCATCTACGAAATCATGGAGCGCTGCCAGCTCTCCGAGGACGAGGAGCGCCGGCTCATGGCCCTGGTGGAGTCGCTGGGCATGATCTACCTCTCCACGCCCTTCTCCCGCGCCGCGGCCGACCGGCTGGAGCGCATGGGCGTGCACGGCTACAAGATCGGCAGCGGCGAGTGCAACAACTTCCCGCTGGTGGACCACATCGCCGCCTTCGGCAAACCGGTGATCCTGTCCACGGGCATGAACAACATGGACAGCATCCGCAAGAGCGTGGCGATCCTCCGCGCCCGCAAGGTCCCCTTCGGGCTCATGCACACCACGAGCATGTATCCCACCCCGCCGGAAAAGGTCCGCCTGGGGGCCATGACCGAGCTCATGGAAGCCTTCCCGGACGCCGTGGTGGGCCTGTCCGACCACACCCTGACCATCTATCCCTGCCTGGGCGCGGCGGCCTTGGGCGCGAGCGTCCTGGAGCGCCACTTCACCTCGGACAAGGCCTGGCCCGGACCGGACGTGTTCCTGTCCATGGACCCGGAGGAGATGCGCCGGCTCATCGAGGGCTCGGCCATCATCCAGAAGGCCCGCGGCGGCGCGAAGGGCGTGCTCCCGGAGGAGCAGGTGACCATCGACTTCGCCTACGCCTCCTGCGTGACCATCGCGCCCGTGAAAAAGGGCGAGGCCTTCACCAAGGCCAACCTCTGGGTCAAGCGGCCGGGCACGGGCGAGATCCTGGCCGAGCACTTCGAGGGGCTCCTCGGCCGGCGCGCCGCGGCGGACATGGACACGGACACCCAGCTCACCTGGAACATGGTGGAAGGCGGGAGGAAATAAATGGACCTCAAGGGCAAGCGCATCCTCGTCACCGGCGCGGGCGGCTTCATCGGCTCGCACCTCGTGGAGCGGCTCGTGCGGGAGGGCCGCGACGTGCGCGCCTTCGTCCACTACAACGCCTTCTCCTCCTGGGGCTGGCTGGACACCTTCGAGCCGGAGCTGAAAAAGAGCCTCGACGTGTTCCAGGGCGACATCCGCGACGGCAACGGCGTGCGCACGGCCATGCGCGGCTGCGACGTGGTGCTGCACCTGGCCGCGCTCATCGCCATCCCCTATTCCTACCACTCGCCGGACACCTACGTGCAGACCAACGTCGCCGGCACCCTGAACATCGTCCAGGCCGCGCGCGACCTGGAGGTGGCCAAGGTGGTGCACACCTCCACCAGCGAGGTCTACGGCACCGCGCGCTTCGTGCCGATCACCGAGGAGCACCCGCTGCACGGCCAGTCGCCCTATTCGGCCACCAAGATCGGCGCGGACCAGATCGCCCTGTCGTTCTTCGCCGCCTTCGGCACGCCCGTGGCGGTGATCCGGCCCTTCAACACCTACGGCCCGCGGCAGAGCGCCCGCGCGGTCATCCCCACGGTCATCACCCAGATCGCGGCGGGGGCGCGGACGATCAAGCTCGGCGCGCTGACGCCCACGCGCGACTTCAACTTCGTGTCCGACACCGTGGACGGCTTCATCAAGGTGGCCGAGGCCGAGGCCAGCGTGGGCGAGGTGATCAACGTCGGCTCCGGCTTCGAGGTCAGCATCGGCGAAACGGCCAGGCTGATCGCCCGGGTCATGGACGCGGACATCGCCATCGAGTGCGACGCGGCGCGCCTGCGGCCAGTGAAGAGCGAGGTCGAGCGGCTCTTCGCCGGCAATGAGAAGGCCGCGCGGCTGTGCGGCTGGCGGCCGCGCTTCGGCGGGCTGGAGGGCTTCGCCCGGGGCCTGGCCGAAACCGCCCGCTGGTTCGCCGACCCGGAAAACCGCCGCGCCTACAAGGCCGACCGCTACAACATCTAGAGGCTGCGCATGGGCTGCTGCGGCACTCCCCAACGGGGCCCGGCGCTGGCGCGGGCGGCGGTCTTCGGCGCACAGGGCTTCCTGGGCGGCGCGCTGACGCGGCGGCTGCTGGCCGCGGGGACGCTGGTCTTCGGCATCGACACCCGGCCCTGGCCCGGCGCGCCGCGCCAGGGCTACCGCCACAGCGCCGGGGCCGAGGCCGCCCTGCCCGAGGCCGCGGCCTTCCTGGGCGAGGACGCCGGCAAGGGGCCGCGGGCCTTCTTCCACATGGCCGGCCTGGCCGATGCGCGCGCCTGCCAGCTGGACCCGGAGCGCGCCCGGCGGCTCAACGTGGACCTCGTGGCCCGGGCGCTGGCGGCCCTGGACGGCGTGCGCGCGGCCTTCGTGTTCCCGTCCACGGGCATCGTCTACGGCGACCGGCTGGACCGCCCCGCGCGCGAGGACGACCCGCTCCTGCCCGCCGCGGAATACGCCCGCGGCAAGATCACGGCCGAGGGGCTGGTGCGCGCGGCCTGCGCCAAGGGCCCCCTGTGCGCGGCCATCGCCCGGCTGTCGAACATCTACGGCCCGGCCGGCGGGGAGAACACGGTGCTCGGCCGGCTCCTGGCCCAGGCCCGGCGCGGCGAGCCCCTGCACGTGTTCGACGAGACCCCGGTGCGCGACTTCCTGCACCTGGACGACGCCGCGGAGGGGCTGATCCGCCTGGGGCTGGCCGCCTGCGCCCTGCGCGGGCCCGAGCGGACCATCACCGCCAACCTCTCCACGGGCGAGGGCGTCAGCGTGGGCCAGCTGGTTGACCTTTGCGCCGAACTTTTCCATAGTTCCCGTCTTGCGCCGGAGCACACCCCCCCGGCGGACGCGCGCGCGTCGAGCCTGGTGCTGGACAACGCGCGCCTCGCGGCCCTGACGGGCTGGCGGCCGGGCGTCACGCTCCGGCGGGGGCTGCAGGACAGCATCGCAACCACCTAGGACTCCCATGACCCGCAAACGCAAAGTCGCCATCTTCACGGGCAACCGGGCCGAATACGGCCTGCAGTTCCCGATCATCAAGGCCATCAAGGCGCATCCGGCCCTGGAGGGCTATCTCTTCGTGGGCGGCGCGCACCTCGACGAGGACTTCGGCGCCACCAAGAGCGAAATCGAGCGCGACGGCTTCGCCATCCACGCCGAGGTCAAGATGACCATGGGCCAGGACACGCTCACGGCCACGGCCGTGGCCATCGGCACCGGCATCGTCAGCCTGGCGGAAAGCCTGGACAAACTCCGGCCGGACTTCCTGGTGGTCTACGCCGACCGCTTCGAGGGCCTGGCCGCCGTGGTGGCCGGCACGCAGATGGGCATCCCCACCGCGCACATCGAGGGCGGCGACATCACCGAGGGCGGCGCCCTGGACGACTCCGTGCGCCACGCCATGACCAAGCTCGCGCACCTGCACTTCACCACCAACGAGGAGGCCGCCGAGCGCGTGCGCCGCCTGGGCGAGGAGCCCTGGCGCGTCCACAACGTCGGCTTTCCCGCGCTGGACCTCATCGCCGCCGGCAACTTCGCCGCGCCGGAGGAGCTGGCCGAACGCTACCGTCTGGACCCGGCCAAGCCGGTGGTCATCTTCACCCAGCACAGCGTGACCACGGAGTTCGAGCAGGCGGCCGAGCAGGTGCGGCCCGCCCTGGCGGCCATGAAGCGCCTGGCGGCCGAGGGCGTGCAGGTCATCCTGACCTATCCCAACAACGACGCCGGCGGAAAGCGCATCATCACGGAGATCGCCGCCGTCGCGGCGGAGGGGCTGGCCAACGTCCAGGTGCATAAGAGCCTGGGCCGGCGCAACTACCACGGGGTCCTGAACCTCTGCGGCAAGGCCGGCCGCGGCGTCTACGCAGGCAACTCGTCCTCCGGCATCAAGGAGACGGCCATCTTCGGCTGCCCGGTGGTGAACATCGGCACCCGCCAGCAGGGCCGCCTCCGCGCGGACAACGTCATCGACACCGGCTACGACGCCGAGGCCATCTACGCCGCCTGCCGCAAGGGCCTCTTCGACGAGGACTGGCGCGCGCACTGCGCCCGGGTGCGCAACCCCTACGGCTCGGGCAACGCCGGGCCGCGCATCGCCGAGGTGCTGGCCACCACGCCCTTGACGCCGGCCCTCGTGCAGAAGAAAATGACGTATTAGGCCCAAGGCAGGAGGCGGAGATGTCGCCCGAGAAGTGGAAGAGCGTGCTCGTGGGGCCGCAGACCCCGGCCATCGACGTGGTCCGGCTCATCGACAGCTCGCGCCTGCAGATCGCGCTCGTCGTGGACGACGGGGGCCGGCTCCTGGGCACCCTCACCGACGGCGACGTGCGCCGCGCGCTCATCGCCGGCACGTCCCTCGAAGCCCCGGTGAGCGAGCTGATGTTCCGCACGCCCACCACGGCCCCGCCCGAGGCCGACCGCGAGGCCCTGCTCACGCTCATGCAGGCCAAGGTGCTGCGCCAGATCCCCATCGTCGACGCCGACGGCCGCGTGGTCGGGCTGGAGAGCATGATGGACCTGCTGGCCCGGCGCGAGCTGCCCAACGCCGTGGTGCTCATGGCCGGCGGCCGCGGCCAGCGCCTCAAGCCCCTGACCGACGTCTGCCCCAAGCCGCTGCTGCGCATCGGCGACAAGCCCATCCTGGAGATCATCCTGGAGAATTTCATTTCCCAGGGCTTCCGCCGCTTCTTCATCTCCGTGAACTACATGGCCGAAAAGGTCGAGGCGCACTTCGGCGACGGCTCGCGCTTCGGCGCCGCCATCGACTACCTGCGCGAGGACGAGCCCCTGGGCACGGCCGGCGCGCTGACCTTCCTGCCGGACATGGGCGAGCTGCCCTTCGTGGTCATGAACGGCGACCTGCTCACCAAGGTCAACTTCGCGCACCTGCTGGACTTCCACACCGGCCACGCGGGCGCGGCCACCATGTGCGTGCGGCCCTACACCGCGCAGATCCCCTACGGCGTGGTGCACATGGACGAATACCGGCTCACGCGCATCGAGGAGAAGCCCACCCAGACGGTCTTCGTCAACGCCGGCATCTACGTGCTCTCGCCCGGCGCGCTGACGCGCATCCCGCGCGGCGAGCCCTACGACATGCCCGCCCTGTTCGACTCCCTCATGGCCGCGGGCGAGACCACCCTGGCCTTCCCGGTGCGCGAGTACTGGATCGACATCGGCCGCGTGGGCGACTACGAGCAGGCCCAGTCCGACTATCTGCGCCACTTCGGCTAGGTCCGGAGCCAGCCCGGCAGGGCTTGCTTTCCCGGCCGAAAGCCTTCAATAAGGCGGAATGGAACACAGACAGCTCCTGCGGCCGCTGCTTCTCTGCCTGCTGCTCCTCCTCCCCGCTTCGGCGGCGGCGGAGACCCTTGCGCTCGCCACCGACGCCGAGGCCCCCCGCTCGCGGCCGGACGGCTCCGGCTACGCGGACCGCATCGTGGCCGAGGCCTGCCGGCGCGCCGGACTGGGGATGCGCATCGAGGTCATGCCCGCCGAGCGCTGCCTCGCGGCGGCCGACCAGGGGCTGGTGGACGGCCTGTACACCCGCGTGGCCGGCCTCGCCGCGCAGTATCCCGGCCTGATCATGGTGTCCGAGCCGGCGGACCGCTTCGAATTCACGGCCTACACCCTGCGTGCGGACCTGCGCATCGCCGGCTGGGACGATCTGCGGCCCCTGTCCGTGGGCGTCGTCACCGGCTGGAAGCTCGCGGAGGAAAACACCCGCGGCGTGCGCGAGCTGACCCGCGCCCACGATGCCGACGCCCTGTTCCGGCTCCTGGCCCAGGGCCGCGTGGACGTGGCGGTGGCCGGCGGGCACGACGTCCGGACGCTCTCCCGGCGCAAGGGTCTTGCGGAGCTGCGCGCCTTTTCCCCGCCGCTGGCCGTACGGCCCATGTACATCTACCTGAACAAGCGCCACGCCCGCCTTGCGCCGCGTCTGGCCGAGGCCCTGCGCGGCATGCGCGCCGACGGCAGCCTGGAGCGCATCCTCCAGAAAAGTCGCGAGGACCGTGTCGGAGGCGGCCGATGACCCCCGCCCGCGCCGTCCCCAATCCCCTGAGCCTGCGCCTGCTGCGCCGGCTGGTGCTGATCGGCGCGCTTCTGGTGCTGGGCATGAGCATCGTGCGCGCCGTCTGGGAGCGCCACGACGTTTTGGCCGAAATCGACCGCAGCCTGTCGGAGATCGCCCGCATGCAGGCCAAGCCCCTGGCCAACAGCCTCTGGGATTACGACCGCAAGCAGGCCGGCCTCCAGCTGGAGGCCATCTGCACCACGCCGCTGGTGCGCTACGCCGCGGTGCAGGAGCGCGGCCGGATCTTCGCCGAATACGGCGACCGCCGCGGGGCCAACCTGATGGAGCGCGCCATCCCGCTGGAATACCAGCGCGAGGGCCGCAGCCTGGCCATCGGCACGCTGCTGATCCAGGCCGACCTCGACCAGGCCCGGGAGCGGGTCCAATACGCGGCCCTGCGGGCCCTGGCCCTGCACGCGCTCCTCGTGGTCCTGCTCTGCGTCACGCTGTTCCTGCTTACCCGGGGCATGATCTCCCGGCATCTGGCCGCTGCGGCGGCCCACTTCCGGGACGCCGGCGCGTCCGAGCCCGGCGCGGACCTGCCCGAGCTGCGCCTGGACAAGAAGGACGCCGGCGACGAGCTGGACCTCCTGGCCCGGGCCGTCAACGAGATGCAGGAGAACCGGACCCGCGCCGCCCGGCGGATCCTCGCCGCGGAGCAGGAAATCCGCAGCCAGGCCCTGTTTCCGGAGGTCAATCCCAATCCGGTGCTGCGCGTTTCGGCCGAGGGCGTCATCGTCACGGCCAACGCCGCCAGCCGGGAACTCCTCGCCGCCATCGACTGCGCGCCGGACCGGCGCGTGCCCGAGCCCTATCTGCGGGTGGTCCAAGACGCGCTGGCCACGGGCCAAGTGCGCAACATCGAGGTGGCGGCCCTGGACCGCGTGTTCGCCTTCGCCGCGCAGCCCCTGCCCGCCGAGGGCTTCGTGAACCTCTACGGCATGGACATCACCGTGCGCGTGCGGGCCGAGAAGGAGATCCGCCGCACCATGCACCGCCTGCAGTGCCTGGTGCGCGTGCTCCAGAAGACCACGGGCAACGTGCAGGACTATCTGGACTACTGCCTGCACGAGGCCCTCGCCCTCAGCGGGAGCCGCCTGGGCTACATCTGCCGCTATGACGAGGCCCGCCGGGAGTTCACGCTCAATTCCTGGTCCCGGGAGGCCCTGCGGGAATGCGCCGTGGCGAACAGGCCGCAGACCTTCCGGCTGGACGAGGCCGGCGTCTGGGGCGAAGTGGTGCGCCGCCGGGTCCCGATCGTCATCAACGACTTCAATGCCGACAATCCGCTCAAGCGCGGCTGTCCCGAGGGCCACGTGCGGCTGGAGCGCTTCATGAGCGTGCCCGTGCTGCGCGGCGACAGCGTGGTGGCCGTGGCCGGCGTGGCCAACAGGGCGGACGCCTACGAGGAGGGCGACGTGCTCGGCCTGTCCCTGCTCATGGACACCTGCTGGCAGGTGGTGGGGCGCATGAACGCCGAGCAGGACGTGCGCGGCTCGCTGCACGAAAAGGAGATCCTGCTCAAGGAGATCCACCATCGCGTGAAGAACAACATGCAGGTCATCTCCAGCCTGCTGTTCCTGCAAATGCAGCACGTGGAAAGCGACTACGACCGCGCTCTCTTCGCCGAGAGCCAGAAGCGCATCCAGGCCATGGCCCTGGTGCACGAGGAGCTCTACGGCTCGGCCGATCTGTCCCGCGTGGACATGCGCGAGTACATCCCGCGTCTGGTGGAGCGCGTGGCCTCCGGCGCGGCCGCGCCCATCACCGTGGACTGCCGCGTGGACGAGGTGCGCCTGCCCGTGACCCACTCCATCCCCTGCGGCCTGCTCCTCAACGAGCTGGTGATGAACGCCGTGAAGCACGCCTTCCGCGGCCGCGAGGACGGCCGGCTCCAGGTGCGCCTGTCCCGCGAGGGCGGCCGGCTGGCGCTGTGCGTGGAGGACGACGGTCCCGGCCTGCCGCCGGGCTTCGACCTGAACGCCTCGGAGACCCTGGGCATGACCCTGGTGGTCAGCCTGGCCGCGCAGCTCGGCGGCCGCGTCGCGGCGGAAAGCCGCACCCCCGGCGCGCGCTTCTGCCTGCATTTTCCCGACGCCGAGGCCTGACGGTCGCCGGGCGCCCCTCTGCCAACACCCCCCGTCATCCGCGCCGCCCCATCCGGGCGGCGGCTCTCTGATTTGCAACACGATTTGATTCTTGAGAGGCCAGCCCGACGGGACGGCAGACCGTCCAACTGGAAAAAACACAGCAAATCAGTTTGTTATCCCGGCAAACCGGGCTTGGCATCCGTCTTGAATGGCGGGGGAATCGTCCGGCGGCGCAGTCCGCCGGCCAACGAACCAATCGCAGGAGCGCCGCTGCGGCGCAACGCAGCATATCCCGGCCGCAGCGCCATGCGGGCGGAGACAAGACCCGGCACTTGAGCGTCAGCGTCATCGGTCAACCCCCCAAGGAGCCATGAGCATGAAGCAATACCTCAAGGCGATCATCCCTCTCCTGGCCGGAGTCATCATCTGGCTGATTCCCGTTCCCGAAGGTTTGAGCGTCAACGCCTGGCAGTACTTCGCCATCTTCATCGCCGTGATTCTGGGTCTGGTGCTGGAGCCGCTGCCGGCGGCCGTGTGCGGCCTGCTCGGCGTGGGTCTCATGGCCTCCCTGGCCCTGGTGCCGCCCAGTCCGCCGCCCATGCCCGGCGCCAAGCCCGCCGCCGTCGCGGCCAAGGCCCCCGAGGCCCCCAAGCCGCCCGAGGCGGCCAAGCCCGCCGAGACGCCGAAGCCGGCCGAACAGGCCGGGCCCGCGGCAGCGGCCAAGGCCGAAGCGGACAAGGCGGCCCCGGCCAAGGCGGCTGGGCCGGCGAAGCCGGCGGCCAAGAAGCCCACCGCGGGCGACCAGATCAAGTGGGCCCTGTCGGGCTTCGCCAACGCCACGGTGTGGCTGATCTTCGCGGCCTTCATCTTCGCCCAGGGCTACGAGAAGACGGGCCTGGGCAAGCGCATCGCGCTGATGCTCATGCGCGCCCTGGGCAAGAGCACCCTGGGCCTGAGCTACGCCGTGGCCTTGTCCGACCTCGTGCTGGCGCCGTTCCTGCCCTCCAACACGGCGCGCAGCGGCGGCACCATCTACCCGATCATCAAGAACATCCCGCCGCTGTTCAACTCCACCCCGGACCACGAGCCGCGCAAGATCGGCTCCTTCCTCATGTGGTCGGCCCTGGCCTCCGACTGCGTCACCACCACGGCCTTCCTCACCGCCTTCGCCCCGAACCTGCTGGCCGTGTCCCTGGTGCAAAAGATCGCCGGCATCGGCATCAGCTGGACGGAATGGTTCGTGGCCATGCTGCCGGTCTGCGCCGTGCTGTTCGTGATCACCCCGTATCTGGTCTACCTCATCTATCCGCCGACGCTGAAGAAGAGCCCCGAGGCCCCGGTCTGGGCGGCCAAGGAGCTGGCGGCCCTGGGCCCGGTCTCCCGGCGCGAGCTGACGATGGTCGCCCTGGCCGTGGGCGCGCTGCTGCTCTGGATCTTCGGCGGCTCCTGGATCAACGCCACCACCGTGGCCCTGGTGGCCGTGGGCCTGATGATCCCCACCAAGGTGGTGAGCTGGGACGACATCCTGGGCAACAAGCCGGCCTGGAACATCCTGTTCTGGTACGGCATGCTCATGGCCGTGGCCGACGGCCTGAACCGGGTGGGCTTCCTGGGCTGGTTCTGCGTGAGCCTGTCCCACTCCCTCAACGGCCTGGGCATCATGCTGGTGATGATCCTGCTGCTCGTCGTGTTCTGGTACGCCAGCTTCTTCTTCGCCAGCATCACGGCGCTGACCACGGCCCTGTTCCCGCCCTTCCTCGTGGCGGCCATGCTCGTGCCCGGCCTGCCGGTGAAGCTGTTCATCATGCTCATGTGCGGCAGCCTGGGCCTGCGCGGCATCCTCACGCCGTACTCCGTGGCCCCGGCCACCATCTACTACGGCAGCGGCTATCTCCCGGCCACCGACCACTGGCGGCTGGGCTTCATCTTCTCCACCTTCTTCCTGGTGGTGTTCCTGGCCATCGGCATCCCGTACATGTCGTTCCTCTACGGCGCGTAACCTCCGCAACCCCGGAAAAGCGCAAGGCCCCTCCGCGAGGAGGGGCCTTTGCGTCGTGCGCCGCCGAAGCGCGGCTATTCGCCGCCGGACTCAGACCCAGCCTCGGCCGCGTCGCCGCAGTCCTTGCCGGCGAGCACGCGCCACAGGGTGTTGTAGCTGATGCCGAGCTTCTTGGCCGCCAGCTGCTTGTTCATGCGGCTGTCCTTGAGCGTGGCCTGGATGACGGCCCGGCGGTAGCGCTCCAGCTGCTCCTTGAGCGTGCCGCCCGCGCCGGGCGGGAGCGCGGGCTCGCCGGACGCCGGGCAGGCGGGCATGGCCCGGTCCTGGAACAGCTCGCGGAAGAGGTCCTCGTCCACGTCGGCGTCGCCCAGGAGCACAAGGTAGCTCTCGAAGAACGACAGGAGTTCGCGGATGTTGCCCGGCCAGTCGTAGGCCGCGGCCAGCTCCAGCATGGCCGGGGTCAGGGCCCCGGACGGCCGGCCGAAGCGCCGGAACAGGTCCTCCACCAGCACCGGGATGTCCTCCAGCCGCTCGCGCAGGGGCGGCACGCGCAGGCGCAGCACCCCGAGCCGGAAGAACAAATCCATGCGGAAGGCCCCCTGCTGCACGAGCTGCATGAGGTTGCGGTGCGAGGCGCTGATGATCCGCACGTCCACGGGGACGATCTTGTCGCCGCCCAGGCGCATGATCTCCTTGGCCTCCAGCACGCGCAGCAGGCGCAGTTGCATGCTGTGGCTGATGTCGCCGATCTCGTCGAGGAACACGGTGCCGCGGTTGGCCAGCTCGAAGAGGCCGATCTTGCCGCCGCGCTTGGCCCCGGTGAAGGCCCCCTCCTCGTAGCCGAAGAGCTCGCTCTCCAGCAGCGTCTCCGGCAGGGCCGAGCAGTTCACGGCCACGAAGGCCTGGTTGCGCCGGCGGCTCAGGTCGTGGAGGGAATGGGCCACCAGCTCCTTGCCCGAGCCGGTCTCGCCCTCGATGAGGATGGACGAGCAGGTCTGGGCGAAGCGCTCGATCTTGCCCACCAGACGGATCATCGGCGGGCTGTCGCCCTTGAGGTCGTCCACGGTGTGGCTGGACACCAGGCCGCGCTTGTGCAGCTCCTCGCGGATGAGGTTGCTGATGTCCTGGATGGAGGTCGTGTCGCGGAACATGGCCACCGCGCCGCGCAGCTTGGAGTTGATGGCCACGGGCAGCGTGTTGACCACGAACTTCTCGCCGCCGATGGACACGATGGCGTTGAGCCGGGGCATGCCGTCGGCCAGGACGGCGTTGAGGTGGAGCACGTCGAAGTGCTTGCGGAACTGGGGCTCGGCCTGGCCGCCCTCCGGGATGTGCAGGTAGTGCCGGGCCTTGCTGTTGGTGAAGATGATGTTCTTGTCCACGTCGATGAACAGGACGCCCTCGCTCAGGAGCTTGAGGATGGCGATGAGCTGCTCGCGGTTCTGGGCCTCCTCGCGCTTGGCCTTGGCCATGGAGCGGGCCTGCTGGATGGCCTGGAGGATGCAGTGGGAGTTGGGCTCGATGATCAGCCCCACGCCGCCCTTGTTCTCGATGGCCACGCGGCTGACGCCGCCGCCGATGACCAGGCGCACCCCGTCGCGGTAGACCCGGTCCACGCCCTGGAGCAGCTCCTCCTTGGTGGCGTAGCGGATCTCGTGGATCTTCATGCCCAGGATGTGCTGCATGAACTCCACGTCGCGGAACTCGTTGGCGTGAACCGTGAGGGCGACCTCGTTGGTCATCTCCCGGGCGCGGAACAGGGCCCGGATGACGTCGGTGTCGGTCTTCTGGATCAGCACCACGGAATGGCCGATGGCGCGCAGGATGGTCTCGCCCGTGCCGCCGTGGCAGAGGATGACCTCGTAGCCCTTGGCCAGGAGGTCCCGGGCCTCGGCCTCGCCCTCGTCGAAGGAGACGATGCGCGGGTGGATGGTCTCGTTCATGAACTTGGTGCATTCCTGCACCTTGCGGACGACTTCCTGGGAATGCACCGTCAGGGCGAAGCGGTATTTTTCCGTGGGCATGCGCGCTCCTCGCGTCTGGGCTTCCGGGGATGAAACGGGCGCCGGGGCCCGGCCCCGTAAAAGCAGGATACATGCCAGACCGGCATCGGTGCAAGGCCGCGGATTTCCCGACGGTTTTCCGGATCTGAAACCGTCGGCGATTCCGACGATTTCATCCTTGAAATGAGCATTGCATTTTTAAAATGCCCCGTCCAGCAAAAGCCGCCCAACGACTTCGCCGTCCTCCGCCCCGCGGAACCGCGCAAACCTATCAAAATTGGAACACGGTCTTCGGGAATTGAGAGCACGACGCGGCGCACGACGCGACGCCATAAAAATATATGTCATCATCTCAGCATGATGCATCGCCATGGCCGGCTGGCACAGCCCATGCTTAGTCCGGGCAAACGTCGCCAATAGGGGGCGCGGACGGCCGGACACCGGCCAAGACATGCCCGCCGCACCCCCGGACCAACAACGCCAGAACGCAAAGGAGCGCGAACATGACGACACTGAGCGAACACGTGCGCACGCAGGAAGGGACCGCCGTCCCGGCCGCCGCCGCCGGCGGCGAGGCCCTGACCCGCGAACGGCAGCGGGAGCGCTGCCTGAGCGCCGCGGCCGAAATGAAGGAATTTCTGCTCAACGCCCCCCAGAAGGTCGACACCGAGCGCCTGACCTACCTGCTGGAGACCTACCGGGAGTTCGACTACGAGCCGGTCATCGTGCTGCGCGCCCGGCTGTTCGACAAGCTGCTGCGCAACAAGACCATCTACATCGACAAGAACCCGCTGGTGGGCACCGTCACCGGGCACCCGGCCGGGGTGTACGTCTACCCCGAGTGGGACTCCGAGTGGATCCTCAAGGAGATGAACCAGGCCATGATGAGCCACCTGGGCCAGGTGAACATCTCCGACGACGAGCGCAAGCTCATGACCGAGGCCGCCAAGTTCTTCAAGACCCGCAGCGCCACCAGCAAGGCCCGCAACCTCTCCCGCGAGATGCACGGCTACGACCCCAAGGACGACATCAAGGCCGGCCTGTTCTGGGACGGCACCACCGTCACCGTGGGCTCGGGCAACGTCGACTACGCCACGTTCATCAACAAGGGCCTGGCCGCCCTGATCGCCGAGGTCGAGGCCAAGCTCCAGGCCCTGCCCGTCACGGCCGAGAACAGCTCCAGGATCAATTTCTACCGCGCCTCGCTGATCTCCATGCGCGCCCTGGTGCACCTGGCCCAGCGCTACGCCGCCCTGGCCGAAAGCATGGCCGCCAAGGAGGCCGACCCCGAGCGCCGCGCCGAGCTCCTGGACATCGCCGAGATCTGCCGCTGGGTGCCGGAGAACCCGCCGCGCACCTTCCGCGAGTCCGTGCAGGCCTGGTGGTTCCTGCACATGGGCATCCAGATCGAGCAAGCCGGCTGCGGCTCCTCGCCCGGCCGCCTGGGCCAGTACCTGGAGCCCTATTACCAGAAGGACAAGCAGGCCAACGGCCTGTCCCGCGACGAGGCCATCGCCTGGCTCAAGTGTCTGTTCGTGAAGATCCTCGAATTCGGCTACTACCAGGGCCTGTCCTACGCCCAGATCGTCTCCGGCCACACCGGCCACACCATCTCCCTCGGCGGCCTGGACTCCGAGGGCAACGACGCCACGGCCGAGCTGGACTATCTGCTCCTGGACACCCAGATCGACCTGCGCAACATCCAGCCCACCCTGACCGTGCTCTACCACGACAAGCTCAAGGAGGACTTCCTGCTCAAGTGCATCGACCTGGAGCGCACGGGCCTGGGCCAGCCGCAGTGGCTGAACAACCGCATCGTCATGGAGCGCCTGCTGGCGCGCCACGCCCCCTGCGGCATCACCCTCAAGGACGCCCGCAACTGCGCCAACCTGAGCTGCGTGGGCACCGGCGTGGCCGGCAAGACCGCGTTCATCCGCGAGGTCGGCACCTTCAATCTGGCCAAGATGGTCGAGCTGGTCATGACCAACGGCGTGGACCCCCTGACCCTCAAGCAGGTCGGCGCCAAGACCGGCGAGCCCGAAGGCTTCGCCACCTTCGAGGACTTCTACAGGGCCTTCGAAACCCAGATCGGCCACATGTTCCGCAAGGCGCGGCCCTACGGCTCAATCTCCAACAAGGCCCTGGGCGACACCGTGCCCGGCCCCCTGCGCTCGTCCATGTACGGCGGCTGCATCGAGCGCGGCAAGCACGAGTACGAGGGCGGCCCGCAGTACTACCTGTTCTACTCCATCAGCACCGCCGGCGTGGACGCCGCCAACTCCATCGCCGCGGTGAAGCACCTGGTCTACGACACCAGGGCCGTCACCATGAAGCAGCTCAAGGAGGCCCTGGACGCCAACTTCGAGGGCTTCGAGGAGATCCGCCAGATGTGCCTGAACGCGCCCAAGCACGGCAACGGCGATCCGGACATGGATCGCCTGGTGCGCCGCGTGTACGACTCCTCCATGGACCAGTACCAGGCCGCCGGCCAGAGCTTCTACGGCGTGAACATCGCCAACATCGAGGCCTACTCCCTGTCCATCCACAACTACTTCGGCATGCTCACCGGCGCGCTGCCCAACGGCCGCCGGAAGGGTCTGCCGCTCACCGACGGCAGCGTCTCGGCCACGCCGGGCACGGACAAGAACGGCCCCATGGCCCTCATCGGCTCGGCCGCGCGGGCCCTGGACACCGTGCGCTACGGCTCCAACCACTTCAACATGAAGTTCCACCCGTCCTCGGTGGCGGGCATGGCCGGCGCGCGCAAGCTCCTCTCGCTGATCAAGGCCTACATGGACATGGACGGCTCGCACATCCAGTTCAACGTCGTCAGCTCCCAGACCCTGCGCGAGGCTCAGGCCCAGCCCGAAACCCACAAGGGCCTCACCGTCCGCGTGGCCGGGTTCAGCGCCTACTACACCCGCCTGCACAAGGGCGTGCAGGACGAGATCATCCAACGCACCGAGCACCGCATGTAACGCCCCCCTCC
>JGI2065J20421_1001569_pt1 | contig 15482 bp, 13 predicted proteins | sample Biomet5_FD_20421 | JGI IMG/M metagenome (IMG submission 20421)
TCCGATGTATCCATGCCATTTTCCGGAAAAGATATCATGAAGTATTTCTATAAAGGGATTTGTACCCAGCAGGGTATTGAAATATTGAAAAACATACAAAACAGTTGAAATATCCATAATGGCAATACTAATCAATACAAACCAAAATGATACTTTATGGATATTCCCCCGAGAAATCGGGGCAGGCTATTTGACCGGTAAATTAAAAAATAACACATAAAACGAGCCATGAAAATTCTTTCTCACATGAACAAAAAACCAAGAGTAGCTTTCTTAGAGATTCCTCCCTTCGGTCGGAATGACTGCCCACAATTCCGCACCTTCTTCTCTTCAAAGACGACCCGAAGGGAGAAATCTGAAATAGTGAAAGGAGTCAATATATGAATAACATAGACCAATACCAAAAGATAAACGTATTAAAAGAGAGTTCCCCGGAAAATCGGGACAGGCTGTCTGATCCATAAATTAAAAATTAATAACAGATAAAAATGCTGATTTAATGTAAAATTGATAATTAAAATCAAAACCATGAATACCTATGAAATCGGAAGGAAAGCCGGATGTATCTGGGACTATCTGTATGCAAATGGAGAATGTTCCATTGCCGAGCTTAAAAAGAAACTTAAAATTAATACTAAGGAACTTTACTTAGCTTTAGGCTGGATTTCACGTAATGATAAAATTGCATTTTATGAAAAAGATGGAGAGCCATTTGTTTTTCTGCTCTACATGTAGATATTTTAATTAATAAAAGCTTAGATCAATTTTTATGAAACGAGCATGTTCATTAAACGCAAACACGGATGAAAATTCACAGCGAGTTCCATCCGACCTTAAAAAACAAATTATTTACGGATGAAACGTATAGGATACATATTTTTCAGAGGATTTACCATATTCATTTCCATCATTCCATTCCGGATACTTTACTGGTCATCCGATTTTTATTCGATAATTATGCAATATGTGGTGCACTACCGGCTAAAAACGATTACGGATAATTTAAAAAACTCGTTTCCGGAAAAAGATGATCTGGAAATAAAACGGATTGTTCGCCGGTATTACAGAAATCTTTGTGATATTTCACTCGAAACAATCAAAGGCTATTCGTTAAGTACAAAAAAGAATACTTTCCCGTTATCAGTGTTTAAATCCCGAAATCACCCATAAATATTACAGGGAAAATAAGGATATAATTATTGCCATGAGCCATTATGCCAATTGGGAATGGGGAACCCAGGTAGCAAGTAAATTTTTTATGCATCGTCCCGTTACTTTCTACAAACCTCTTTCCAACGAATATTTTGATGATTATCTCCGCCGGTGCAGAATGAAACAGGGCATGGAATTATGCTCTATTTATAAACCCAAACTCCTGCAACGGTTAACTGATGAGCCTCCGAAAGCTTATTTTTTGGTAAGCGATCAAAGTCCAGGCCCGGGTAAAGAGAAAAAGGCATATTGGGTAAAATTTCTGAACCAGAATACGGCATGTCTCCATGGTATCGAAAGTTATGCGAAGCTGTTCGATCTGCCTGTATTTTATGCCGATGTACAAAGGATAAAACGTGGTCATTATACCATAGAACTGGAAGAAATTTGCACATATCCCGAAAATACCCGGCGCGGAGAGATAACAGCTAAATACATGAAAAAACTTGAAGACATCATCCTGAAAAAGCCGGACGACTGGCTATGGTCGCACAAACGATGGAAATTAAAGAAGCCGGATGAAATGCTAACGGATACTTTTTCCCGGAAATTGGATTAATTCTGTCAAAAAACGCCCTTATCAAATGAACAAAAAACCGAGTGTAGCTTTCTTAGAGATTCCTCCCTTCGGTCGGAATGACTGCCCACAAGATGATTGTAATGATGGAATTGTAGGCGGCTACGCCGCCCACAATTCCGCACCTTCTTCTCTTCAAAGACGACCGGCATTTCGACCGAAGGGAGAATCTAAATAACATATAGACCAATATCCAAAGATAAACATATTAAAAAAGAATTTCCCCCGAGAAATCGGAACAGGTTATCTGACAAATAAAAAAATCAATGATAAAAAGATGAAAAAACTGAATACATTAAACTTGCCGTTAATATTTTTTCTTCTTTTCAGCCTTACTGCCTGCGAAGATGCTTTCCAGTACAGTCCTTATGCATCAAAAGTAGAAAATAAAAATTTAAATGAAAAAAATCTGACTAAATTTAAGCAAAATATCATAAATACGGACACTTTTTCATTTTCAGTAATTGCCGACAGTCATTATTATTACGACAATTTAAATGAAGTGATAGATTATATTAACAGGGATACCGAAAGTATGTTTACCGTTCATGCCGGCGATCTTACCGAAAGCGGTTTATTATGGGAATATCGTAATACCTACAAAATAATTAACAAACTTCACAAACCTTTTTTCGCATGCATAGGCAATCATGATTATTTGTCTAATGGCTCTGATATTTTTTATCATTTCTTCGGAAAAAGAAATTATACGATGAATATCGGAAAAAATAAATTCATTTTTTTTGATGATGTGGTCTGGGAAAGCATCAATCATCAACCCGATTTCGACTGGCTGGAAAATGTCATTTCTACAGCCGGAACCGATACCAGTGTTTTTGTTTTCACACATATTCCGCCCTGGACGGATCAGTTAGCCGGCGAAAAAGAAGAACGATTCAGAAAAATGATGGCTGACAATAAAGTTAAAGCCGTAATCTGCGGGCACGAACATAATTTTGAGATGGAAGATTATTATCACGACGGAGTAATTTATGTTGCTACCGGAAGTGTGTGTAAAGAACATTATATTGTTGTGAAAATAAAAGGCAAAAATTTTTCAATATATCCTATTGATTTTTAATGGAATAAAAATGAAAAGAATTTTACGAATATTGTTTGTTATTTTATTGATTTTGTTTTCTATTGATGGCTATTCGGGCAAAGACGAAAGTACAGAAAAAAAAATTGAAAAAAATCCCCTTCCGTTAATGCCCGATTACCTTAAGTTGCAATATGCCGGAAATATCGGGCTTGGTTCTGTGGGAATAGGCTATTTCTGGTGGAAAAATAATATGCAGACAGAAGTTTTTTATGGAAAAGTTCCCTCATGGGCAGGCGGAAATACTATCCAAACCGTTGCTTTGAAAAACATGGTAAACCTTTTTGTTTTTCATCCAAACCAAAATATTCTAATTAAACAACAAGCGGGTTTTTCAACCAATCTTGCCTTTACAAAAAAAACCTACGTAGAACTTCCTGATTATTATCCCAATAATTATTATTCGCCCAATGCAATTCACATAATGCCCTTTCTTTCGCAGGAATGTACAATCTATTTTAAAAGATACTGCTTTGTAAAAAAAATTGGTTTTTATTCCGAATGCAATGCAATGGATACCTATTTATATCAAAGCCTGAAATCTAAAGAGGTAAATTTTATGGATACCTTTAGTCTCGCTTTAGGTTTGGTGATTGCTTTTTAAAATAAGGCATATCATATTCCGGCTCTTATTTCTTCTTTTCAGACAATAAATAAAATTTTCAAATCACTTTAGTATCTAATTGAATATTAGAAATATAATTTTAAAATTTACATCATTTTTTAAAAATCCGACATCATTTTTCAATTATTTCATGTCCTTTTTTTCAAATCCCACATCATTTTTTAAAAAATTGACCTTCTTTTCCCAAAAAGGATGTTACTTTTCCAAAATCTGACGTCCTTTTTTAAAAATCTGACCTTCTTTTTTCTAAACCCGACCTTCTTTTTTCAAAATCGACCTTCTTTTTTCAAAATCGACCTTCTTTTTTCAAAATCGACCTTCTTTTTTCTAAACCCGACCTTCTTTTTTCAAAACCTGATCTTCTTTTTTCTAAACCTGATGTCCTTTTTTTAAAACCTGATGTCTTTTTTTAAAATCTGACCTTTTTTTTGAATGTTGATGATAGTCATTTGATGGTAGTCCATTATTCAATCATCACAGACGGTAAATTGATAATGGATTATATTCCTCTTTAAAAAAAGAACGCTGATATATCCGTTTTAATCATTCATGCTTGCATGAATAAAATCAGCGTTAAATCTATTTTTATTATAATCAGTGTTTATCTGTTTTTTTCCACGTAATCTGCGTCCTATTCTTTTTTAATATACGACATTCTTCTTGTCCAATTACTTAGCTGATTTGAAAACGGATTTTAATTCCGATAAGTCAAAATGATTTTCAGAAATATCCAATCTTATCATTCATGCTTGCATGAATAAAATCAGCGTTAAATCTATTTTTATTATAATCAGTGTTTATCTGTTTTTTTCCGCGGAATCAGCGTCCTATTCTTTTTTAATATACGAAATTCTTTTGGTCCAATTATTTAATTACGATTTTTATCCCGAATCCACTTTAGTAAGAATTATTTTAATTTTTTTACACAAATGATCATTTTAAAATTATCATTATTTGTATGTAATTTTTTTTGTATTTTTAATCGCTAAATAATTTTATAATTTTTGTTAAATATACAATGAGAATTCAAAAAAAAATTTCCAAATTCAATGATTTATTAACTCCAAAATAACTGTTTTATGAAACGAGCATGTTCGTTAAACGCAAACACGGATGAAAATATCACATGCGAGTTCCATCCGACCTTAATCTAAAATTATTTACGGATGAAAAATAACAACACTAAAAAGGAAAAAATAATCAAAAAAACATTATTAATTAACAGTCATAAGGGATATCATGTAGTTCCTTCTGATGAGATTGAGTATTGTAGGGCCGCTTCAGCCTATTGTGAAATCCATTTGGTAAACAAAAAAACGATAGTCTATTGTAAACCCTTAAAATGGGTAGATATTAAACTTCAGGGAACAGGTAATTTTTATCGCATTCACAAATCCTTCCTTATTAATAAAAATTTTATTGATCATTTATCTTTCAAACCTAAACCTGAGGTTATTCTTAGAGATGATACCCATGTTAAATTATCATTTCGTAATATAAGTTGGCTTAAGGGAAAACTGAAAGAAGATAATTGATGTACGATGTACGATTTACGATGTACGATGTATGATGTATGATGTACGATTTGTAAACCTCAATGATTAATTTATTCCGAACCCGAGTAGTTCAGAAACATTACGACCTGTTTCAATGATATAACAACCCGACAATTTTACAATACTTCAAACAGTTCATCCTTTTTAATCTTTTTCATTGTTGTCCGGGAAAAATTCTTTATTCGTTATGAGATCATTGACATATAACGTCCCGTACGGGACTTGTGAATGGATGGGGTTACTTTCATTTTCTACCGATATTGAGTTCCTAATGGAACTATCCCGTAGGGATAAAATATGGGTAGAAGATTGTTTATAAATTAACCTGAATCCCGTATGGGATGATATAAAAATTAATCGGACAATAGTAAATCTTTTTATAAAATATTAAACGGAATTAGTTTGGAGAATTAAAATAATTGTAATTTAGTGGGCGAAAATATTTCGAACTGGCTGCAAATAGTTATCAAACCTGTCAGGTTCAGCAAAAGACAGACATGGCAGATAATTTGATGCTAAAAAATTAAAGAAAACGAAATAATGAATAGCCAACGCACCCACTGTAAATTGTATCTTTGGTTGCATAATTAAAGTACTGAAAATAAATAATGGCAAAGAAAGAAGTAAAAGAAAAAGCAATTGAAGTTGCCCTTTGGGAATCTGCTAATAAATTAAGAGGCAGTGTAGAGCCGGCCGAATATAAGCATGTTGTATTAGGTTTGATTTTTTTAAAGTTTGCCAGTGATAAGTTTGAGGAACATCGTAAAAAACTTATTGATGAAGGCAAATCGAAATATATTGAGATGGCCGACTTTTACAACATGAACAATGTGTTCTTTTTGGAAGAAACCAGCCGCTGGAGCTACCTGATTAAAAAATCGAAGCAAAATGATATTGCCCTGCTCATTGATACCGCCCTGCATACCATTGAGAAAAACAACAAAGCCCTGAAAGGTGCATTGCCCGACAATTACTTTTCTCGTTTGGGATTAGATGTTACCAAACTGGCTTCGCTGCTCGACACTATTAACGACATTGACACCACCAAAGACCCCAAACAAGATGTGGTAGGCAAAGTGTATGAATATTTCCTTTCCAAGTTTGCACTGGCAGAAGGAAAAGGCAAAGGAGAATTTTACACGCCCAAAAGCATTGTAAACCTGATTGCCGAAATGATTGAACCTTACAAAGGCATTATCTATGACCCTGCTTGTGGTTCGGGCGGCATGTTTGTGCAGTCTATCAAGTTTATTGAAGCACACCACGGCAACAAAAAAGAAATTTCTATTTACGGACAGGAATACACCAACACCACGTATAAACTGGCAAAGATGAACCTTGCCATACGTGGCATTAGCGGAAACCTAGGCGAAAAAGCAGCCGACACCTTTTTAGACGACCAACACAAAGACCTGAAAGCCGACTTTATAATGGCTAACCCGCCTTTTAACCAAAAGGACTGGCGGGCAGAAAATGAACTGACAGACGACCCACGTTGGAGAGGGTATGATGTGCCACCCAAAAGCAACGCCAACTATGGTTGGATTCTGAATATGGTGAGCAAACTTTCTGAAAACGGAATTGCAGGTTTTATCTTGGCTAATGGTGCTTTGAGTGGCGGTGGCGAAGAATACAAAATACGCAGAAAGCTGATTGAAAATAATTTGGTGGAAGCCATTTTGGTATTGCCACAAGATATGTTTTACACCACCAACATTAGTGTTACGCTTTGGATTGTAAACAAAAACAAAAAAGCACAGAGTAAAAAAGTAGGTGATGAAACTCGTCAATATCGTGATAGAGAAAATGAGATTTTGTTTATAGACTTGCGACAAATGGGAATCCCGTTTGAGAAAAAATACATTCAGTTTTCCGAAGAAGATATTTTAAAAATCACAAGCACTTACCACCAATGGCAATGCAAGGAAATTGAAAATATTCCTGAGTTCTGTTATTCCGCTTCGTTTGATGAAGTAGCAAAAAAAGATTTTTCACTCGTGCCAAGCAAATACATTGAGTTTGTAAACCGAGACGAAAACATTGACTTTGACGAGAAAATGCAAACCTTAAAAAGTGAGTTTGCCGATTTATTGAAAGCCGAAGCACAAAGCAAAAATGATTTACTAAGTGTATTTAAAGAATTGGGTTATGAAATCAAATTATAAGCCCATAGGAAAACATATCAGGTTGGTTGATGAACGCAACAAAGGTTTGCAAGTGCAACAACTTCTGGGATTAAGTATTTCAAAACAGTTTATTCCTTCTGTTGCCAATATCATTGGAACAGATATGGAGAACTATAAAATCATTCGTAAAAATCAATTTGCTTGTAGTACAATGCAGGTAAGGCGTGATAAAAAAATGCCTGTTGCTTTGTTGAAAGATTTAGATGAAGCAATAATTTCTCAAGCATATCCAATATTTGAAGTAAAAGACGAAAAAGAACTTTTGCCCGAATACTTAATGATGTGGTTTGAAAGGTCAGAATTTGACCGTGAGGCTTGTTTTCACGCTGTAGGTGGTGTAAGAGGAAGTTTGGAATTGGAAGATTTTGAGAATATGCAACTCCCCATTCCCCACATAGACAAACAACGAGAAATCGTAAAAGAATACAACACCATACAAAACCGCATAGCCCTAAACCAACAACTGATACAAAAACTGGAAGAAACCGCACAAGCGATTTATAGGGAATGGTTTGTGGAGTTTGAATTTCCTGATAAAAACGGAAAGCCTTATAAAAGCAGTGGTGGGGAAATGGTTTGGAATGAGGAATTAGAGAAAGAGATTCCTAAGGGGTGGAATGTAGGTGTGTTAGGAGATTGTATAGATTTTTACAATGGTTATGGTTTTGAAAGTGAAGAATTATTAAATGAGAAATTAGAAGATTGTTATAGCGTTTTTAAAATGGGAAATATCAAAAAAGGAGGAGGGTTTAATATTGACGGAACAAAAAGTTGGATTGAAAAAAGCAAATGCGTTGGATTAAAACGTTTTGTGCTACAAAAAGGTGATTTATTGATGTGTATGACCGATATGAAAGATAATATAGGCTTATTAGGAAATACCGCATTAATGACTGTGGATAATGAATTTATTGTAAACCAAAGAGTTGGTTTAATTAGAACTAGTAATGAAATAGGGGTCTCTTATAGATTTCTTTATCTCGTAACAAACTCTGCTGCATTTCTTCAGGACCTAAGAAGCAGGGCAAACAGAGGTGTTCAAGTTAATTTAACGACTAATGAAATTCTATCTACTAGAATGATTTTAGCAGACTTTGAAACTAATGTCAAATTTGACAATATTTTGAAAGTGTTATTTTCAAAAATGGATATAGCGTCAGTGGATATTTCAATTTCAAACAAACTTTTGAGATTGCTTCTTTCCAAATTAGCTACAGTAGAATAAATCTAAATAAATATGTTTATAAAGAGCATTCAAGTAAAAAACTACAAACTTTTCTCACCAAATGAATACTTTGAGATTAATGACTTAAATATTCCAGACGGAGAAAATAGCGGTTCGGGGTTAAATATATTTGTTGGAGAAAATGGCTGTGGAAAATCAACATTATTGGATGCCTTTGCAATGCCTTATGTTTCATACAAAACGGATTCATTTTCGATATCAGATATCAATAACCCAAATGAAAAAGTTGAGATAAATATTTTCACAAATCAAGTTTACGATTACAAAGGAACAATGCCAAATTCAAACCTAAAAGGTAAAGGATTTGCATTTAAAGGTGGCATACGAAGTAGAGGAAATAAAGAGTTTTTATCTTCAATAGTGGTAACTGACCAGCAATATATTAAAGCTGATGGTGAAACGAAACCAAAAGACAATACACCTGATTTAAGGCTGTCAGTTAATAACCCTTGGAGTGGTTCTAGATTTAATGAAATAGAATACTTGATTCTTGATAAAAACAGAACATTCCAAACCCGTAAAGGCACATATAATGATACAAGATTTGATAGAATAATGGAGGATTTGAACTATCAATACATCCAAAAGGAAAACAACCCTACTGATTGTAACGATAGTTTGAAAGAGGTGAAGAATCTTGAAAACAAAGGTGTAATTGTTGGAATTGCAGAAGCAATTTCAAAGTTTAATGAAATTAGTGGAAACCAATTAAAACTAAAACTAATTGATAATTGGAAACCGTTTACAAACGCATTTTTCGGGACGGACAAAGAAAATTTGCAATCCATCCCTTTGAATCAACTTGGTTCAGGTTATGAGATGATATTTTCACTGATTTACTCCTATTATTTATCAAAAAAGGGCAACAAAAAATTGATTGTTTTAATAGATGAGCCTGAACTTCACCTTCATCCAAAATTACAATCAGATTTCATTGAACTACTTTTAGAATTTTCCAAAGACTCACAGATAATACTCACAACACATTCGCCATTGTTCATTAAACAAGCAATGAGTAATAACAATGTTAAAGTCAAGATTTTGACAAAAACAGAAAACTCGGTTGTTGTCGCTAATCCTGAATTAGCAGTTCTGCCATACGTATCAGCCAATGAAGTTAATTACGTTGCTTTCAAACTTGCTACTGAAGAATATCACAATGAGCTGTATGAAAGGCTTTTTGGTTTAAAAGCGACAAGTAACAACATTAAAGAATTTGACGTTTCCTTTTTCCAAATGGAAAAAAATGAACCTAAAAACTCTCCTTGGAAAGGTTACCCAAATGAAGTTTCAATTCATACGTTTTTAAGAAATCAAATTCATCATCAGGCAGAAAATGGTAAAGCTGTATATGAACAAATCAAATTGTCTATTGAAAAAATGCGAGAATACTTAATTGAATTAAATGGATTGAACTAAATGAAATTCACCGAAGAAAAATTAGAAAAAGCATTTACCGAGTTGTTGGGGCAAGAAGGATTTCCCCACCACTTAGGCATTACAATTAGCCGTAAGCCTGAAGAAGTATTGATTGAAGAAGATTTACAAAACTTTCTTTTAACTCAATACGCCAATTACGGGATTACCCTTAATGAAGTCAAATCAATTATTCTTCAACTTAAATCATTACCGGCATCCGACCTATACGAGAGCAATAAAACATTCCTAAAAATGCTTTCCGATGGGTTTATTCTGAAACGAGAAGACCGAAACCAAAAAGATATTTACATTCAGCTCATAAATTATTCGGGATTAAACAAACACCGGCAGCCCCAGACAGAGCAACTGGTTTCAATTGCAGCCGATCCCGAAGAAGTTTACCCTCCCGACAACAACATTTATAAGTTTGTCAACCAACTTGAAATTATTGGAAACGAAAAACGAATCCCTGACGGTATTGTTTATATTAATGGGTTACCTGTCGTGGTTTTTGAGTTTAAAAGTGCCATTCGCGAAGAAGCCACAATTTATGATGCTTTTAAACAACTTACAGTTCGTTACGGTAGGGATATTCCCGAACTTTTTAAATACAATGCTTTTTGTGTTATAAGCGATGGCGTAAACAATAAAGCAGGCTCATTTTTTGCTCCATACGAATTCTTCTACGCTTGGCGTAGGGTGGCAGGTTTGGCAAAAGATGTTGATGGCATTGACAGTATGTTTACACTCATTCAGGGAATGTTTCATAAAAACAGGTTGCGGGATATAATACGCAACTTTATTTACATTCCAGATAGCTCAAAAAAGAACGAAAAAATAGTTTGTCGTTATCCTCAATACTATGCAGCAAGGATATTATATGAAAATATTAAAAAAGCTCAAAGACCCGATGGAGACGGGAAAGGTGGAACTTATTTTGGAGCAACCGGTTGTGGTAAAAGTTTTATAATGCTATACCTGACAAGGCTTTTGATGAAAAGCGAATATTTTGAAAGTCCAACCATTGTTTTAATTACAGACCGTACCGACTTAGACGACCAATTATCAGGGCAGTTTACCAACGCAAAAAATTTTATTGGCGATAATGCTGTACAAAGTGTCGAAAGTCGAACACAATTGCGAGAACTGTTGCAGGGCAGACAAAGCGGAGGTGTGTTTTTAACCACTATTCAAAAGTTTACCGAAGACACTGAATTACTTACCAAACGTAGCAATGTAATATGTATTTCAGATGAAGCACACCGCAGCCAGGTAAATCTCGACCAAAAAATTAAAGTTACCGGGAAAGGTGTTACTAAAACTTTTGGCTTTGCAAAATACTTGCATAATTCATTACCCAATGCGACTTTCGTAGGTTTCACAGGCACACCAATTGATGCTACGCTTGATGTATTTGGAAAAGTAGTGGATGCATATACTATGTCCGAATCTGTCAAAGATGAAATTACAGTTCGCATTGTTTATGAAGGCCGAGCCGCTAAAGTGGCATTGAAAAATGGTGAATTAGAAAAAATTGAAAAATACTATGAAGAAGCAGCCGAAGCTGGAGCCAACGAATATCAGATAGACCAAAGTAAACAGGAAACAGCGAATATGTATGCCATTTTAGGCGATCCCGACCGTTTGAAAGCCGTTGCAGAGGATTTTGTAAAACATTACGAAAATAGAGTTAATGAAGGTTCTACTGTTAAAGGAAAGGCAATGTTTGTGTGCAGCAACCGTGAAATTGGTTACGAATTATACAAAAATATTATTGCACTTAAACCCGAATGGAATGATATTAAAGCCGCAGAAGAAGGAGTAGAACTAACAGATAAAGACAAAAGAGAAATTAAGCCAATTGAACGCATTAAAATGATAATGACCAGAGGGCAGGATGACCCGAAGAAATTTTATGATTTATTAGGAACAAAAGAGTATCGAAAAGAATTAGACCGTCAATTTAAAAATGAAAAATCGAATTTTAAAATCGCCATTGTAGTTGATATGTGGCTTACAGGGTTTGATGTGCCGTTCTTAGATTCTATTTACATTGACAAACCTATTCAGCAACATAATTTGATTCAGACAATTTCAAGGGTAAACCGCAAGTTTGAAGGCAAAAATAAAGGTTTGGTGGTAGATTATATCGGAATCAAAAAGCAAATGAACCTTGCTTTGAAAAAATATAGTGAAGGAGATAAAGATAATTTTGAAGACATTGCCGAATCGTTAATCATTGTAAAAAATCATTTAGACCTTTTAGCAAAACTATTTCATAAATTCGACAGTACAAAATATTTTAAAGGCACAACCATTCAGCAGCTAAACACGCTAAATATGGCTGCTGAATTTGTACAACAAACCAAAGACTTTGAAACCCGTTTTATGGGTTTAGTTAAGCGATTAAAGGCCGCTTATGATATTTGTGCTGGTAGTGAAAAGTTAACACAAGAAGAAAGAGATTATACACATTTTTATTTAGCAGTTCGTTCCATTGTATTTAAGCTTACCAAAGGCAATGCACCCGATATTTCACAGATGAATGCCAAAGTCCGCGAAATGATAAAAGATGCTTTGCAAAGTGATGGAGTTGAAGAAATATTCAAACTTGGAGATGAAAAAGAAACAGAACAAGACATTTTTGATGAAGATTATTTGGCTAAAATTAATAAAATCAAACTGCCGAACACAAAAATAAAATTGCTTCAACAGTTATTAGCAAAAGTCATAGGCGAAATAAGGAAAGTCAACAGAGTTAAAGGAATTGACTTTACAAAAAAGATGCAGGCTCTTGTAGAACACTACAATCAGCGTGACGAAAACGATGTGTTGCGAAGTGAAGTATATGAGGAAATGGCAGAACAACTTACCAATATGATTTGGGAAGTTCACAAGGAATTTTCAGCCGGAGATGAATTAGGTATCGACTTTGAAGAAAAAGCATTCTATGACATTCTTTTAGATCTCTGCATAAAATACGATTTTACCTATCCCGAAGATAAATTAATTGAATTGGCAAAAGCCGTTAAAGAACTTGTTGAATGTCAAGCCAAATTTCCCGATTGGAATAGACGTGACGATATTAAATCAGCCCTGAAAGTTGGGTTAATTCTCCTTTTAGATGAGTTTGGCTATCCACCAGTAGAGAGAGACGAAGTTTATGTTGAGATTTTTGAACAAGCCGAGAATTTTAAGAAATATCAAAACTAATGACCACCTAAAGGAGGCGGGTTTACGTTGCAATATTTAATAGAAAAACGGAACACATCATTATATTATTCGTCAACAGAACAAAAAAAACTTATCCGCTCCCGAATATCATACCTTTATTATTTTCCGCCATTACTATAAAAATATAATCCCTCCGGGATTTAAAAACATTCTGAATTTGCATCCTCGCCACTATGGGAAAAAGAATTACTTACTAAATAACCATTGATTCCTTTTGGGTTCAATTTTTAACTATACACAACCAAACACCATAGAAAAAGGGAAATATCCTTAAGGACTATTTCCAAACAAACCGAAATGATATTTTCCGGATATTCCCCCGGATATCCATGAAGACGATGTAATCAATAAATTAAAAAATACTTTTTGGACGATCCCATTATAGCCATTTAAATAACTTTATATCAAATACTTTTATAACACCACACAAATTATGTTTTACGTTAAATAAATATTCCGATACGTTAAGTAAATATTTATTTAAATAGATAATTCCGACCGTAAATTTGCAGTATGATTTATAATCATTGAAATGAAGAAGTAAACCAATTATAAATTTTAAAAACGTAAGATCATGGCAAAACGTAACATTAAAATTACATTTGGACAGGGCGATCGGCAACGGATGATTGCAGTTGCTACTAAAATAAGCAACAAAAATACCGAACTGGGTGAACAAAGCCCATTGAAAAGCATCAATATGACAGCCTTTGCTACCATCTTTGATGTATCCTCCACAAAAAACACCCAGATGGAAGATTTTCAGCTCCGGTATGAACAAACAAAAGCCGAAGCTGATTTTGCATTGGGCATAGCTAAAGGACAAACTATGGCTACTCCCGATACGCTTCTCTTTTATCTTGGACTTATCCGCGATCAACTAATGGTAACTTACAAGGGACGCGAAGAACTGATTGAAGATTGGGGTTTTGAAGTAACTGTTACCGAATCCAAGGGAATGAAACCCCGTGAGCCTAAAGCTCCGGTTTCCTAAGCACTCCCCTGCCCTTTTGCCTGAAAGCGCCGTAATATCAACGGATGCAAGGGAAGATATTGCAGATTTCAGGAGACATTCCATGTTTATTCCCGGTATTTCAAAAAATGTCCGCTTTTGTAAAAAACGAGAAGGAAAGATTATATCATTAAAACATGGAATGTCTGTAGCCTTCGAATATTCTCCTAGTATAATAGATATGCGGAAGTTGTATGATTAAAATAATTTTTACATTTATTAATCGAATGGAAAAGAGATCAAAAAGAGAAAAATTGAGTACTAAGAATGGCAAAATGGTAATTCTGACAGGATACAAAGGAATTTACAATTCCACAAAATAAAAATGAGCAGTAAAAACAATGTAAAATCAGGAGACATTCCATGTTTATTCCCGGTATTTCAGAAAATGTCCGCTTTTGTAAAAAACGAGAAGGACAAATTATATCATTAAAACATGGAATGTCTGCAACGTTCGAATGTTCTCCTAAAATAAACAATAAAAAAAAGAAGGATTTTGTTTGTATAACCTTTGCTTCGATGGCTTTTCCGGTTTAAAAGCCGGGGATTATCTTTACTATCTTTTTAACGAAAAAATAAAGGTACTGCCTTTTCCTAATTCGCTCTTGGCCCATATTCTGCCACCATGTTTTTCGACAAATTCCTTGCACAAGATAAGTCCCAGGCCTGTCCCCCTCTCCTTTTCGGTACCTAACGTAGTGAATTTGCTATCTATTCTGAATAATTTATGAATATTTTCTTCGGCTATTCCAATTCCATTGTCCTTGATAGAAACTTCATAAAATTCATCGTTCTTGGCCAGGGATACAAAGATCTTTCCCAATTGAGGGGTAAATTTTATGGCATTAGCCAAAAGATTGCGCAAAATAGTATTAATCATGTTTCTATCGCTATTCACAAAGGCTTCATTAGTAATCATCGAAAGGATTTGAATATTCTTTCTTTCCGCCTGATTGGTTAACATATTGATATTTTCATTAATTATACTTTTTAATTCAATATCCTCTGGCTGATAATGTATCCTTCCCGTTTGTGAACGAGCCCAAACCAGCAGGTTTTCGAGCAATTCAAATGCCTGTTTGGAAGAATTTTTAATAGTATGCAAATATTTTTCTATTTCGTCACTATTGTAATCAGCAAAATTATTAATTAACAAATCGGTAAAGCCCAAAATGGAATTAAACGGGCTTTTTAAATCGTGAGCTATAATGGAAAAGAATTTATCTTTAGTTGCATTGAGATCTCTTAATTCCTCAGCATTTTTTTTAAGTAAAATCTCGGCAGCTCTGCGTTCGGTAACATCGCGTAAAATTCCT